>Ga0307511_10000081_pt1 | contig 80599 bp, 102 predicted proteins | sample 13_EM_MG_FD_200266 | JGI IMG/M metagenome (GOLD analysis project Ga0307511, IMG submission 200266) | Populus trichocarpa ectomycorrhiza microbial communities from riparian zone in the Pacific Northwest, United States - 13_EM | ecosystem: Host-associated > Plants > Roots > Unclassified | place...
GCGGGTGTTCCAAAGATGTTTCTGAAGACTCCAGTTGCTGCTCTTGAGAATCTGGCCAAGATAATCGAAGAGAAGTACCTCACAAAGCCCAACGCGCTCGATGATGCCTCAGAGATGGTCAAGGAGTATGACGGGATGATAAGAGAGGCAGGATTCGTAAGTAGTTCCCCAACACACAATGTTTCTTCGCGTGTTGACGGGCTGCTGGGTAGAATACCACAGACGTCGCCAAACTTACTATCACTTTCCTCTGGGCCCTCCAGGCGAATGCGCCACTCGCGGCGTACTGGATCATCGCGCTTAACCTCCAACGACCAGATGGTCTCGAACCGCTGACCAGAGAGGTTGACGAGGCCGTCGCCAGCTGGAACACCAGCAACCCAACCCTCCCTCTAGACTCTCGCCAGAACTCCGTCGACTTTGCCAACCAAGCGAACCTCCCATTAGTGAACTCGACGATCCAGGAGACCCTTCGTTTTTCTACCTCCGTCATGTCCATAAGGGCCGTCAAGGAGACGAGCGAGTTGGGAGGATACACGTTCAACCAGGGAGACGAGATCGTGTGCTCAACGAGGACTGTGCATTTGGATTCGGAGGTTCACGAGAGACCGAATGAGTACATCCCGACGAGGTACATGACACAGGGCAAGTTCACGAAAAACGGGAAACCGGTGATGAACCATACCATGCCGTTCGGAGGCGGGGTTTCCATGTGCGAGGGAAGGTAAATGAATAATTACGAGTGAGCCCGTGGTGTTTCTGTGTTACTGACTGTTTTGTTTTCGGTTATAAGGCATTTCGCTCAGAAGGAGTTGAAGGCTCTCCTCGTCCTTCTTTTGATGAAGTATACGATTGAAGTGGATCCAAAGTCGACGGAACGACCGGCGTTCTTAGTAGAGAGGTTAGGTGTGGGCGTTATGCATCCTAAGGGCGATATTCGTGTCATCATCCGCCGGAGGCAGTAGCCTAGGCTTAGGTAGCTAGGGTTTCTTTTGCTCGCGTATGGGACGCTCACGTAGAATGACCGCAGAAATATCTCCCTCGGCTTTGCCAAAGTGCGCTTGAGTCACGAACAACGTTATATTAAACCACAACAGCAACTTCTAAGTGGGCCAGGAGGAGCGCCCTTGTGAATATGCTCTACACGAGTTCACTGTGCTCTGGGTCACCTCGGTTCTGGGAATGGTCTCGATTTCGGTAACCGACCACTCGGCACTATTCCTAGGCTGAGACTCCAAGTTACTCCTTCCCTCCTCCAGTTGATACATCGCGATCTCTCCCGCCCCGTTCCGGTTTCCATTCTGGGGCGTTTCGGTTCGGGGATCGGTGCTTCCGGGCAAGGTGCGAGTGCTCGTGGTGGCTCTGGTTGGGAGACCTACGCCTGGGGTGGCTGCATCGAATTGGCTATCACCGGGCCGCCCCCCTCCGAAGTCAAAGCCAAAGTCCAGTCTACTATAACCCAATGTAACCTGAAGCCACACGAGAGTCGGGGCGATCGCGGCCACTGGAAACGCGATCGATTAATCGTTTGACGTTTAACGGTTATGGAGGATCGTGTTAAGGGAGATAGATACCTTGGGTCATTGAACCGGTAATCAATAAAAACACGTTGGTCTTCAGGGAGTACAGCACGATGGCCAACAATAAGAAAACTGGATAGACCGCGCTCGATTCAATGGCACCCCAAACCATCCGCTTACAAATTGTGTCCGTCGCCGGAAGCTGAAGGTAGGCGCCACAAGCGAATATTTTCCTAAGCCGAACCGCGATGAGGACAGTAATTGTAACGTTCGTCAGGAAGGGTAGAGCGAACATTGCCGGCGCGGTCGCCATGATGGTGTCTTGGAATATCGATTGGCCGGGCTCGAGTCGCGAGAGCCCCCAGACAATGAGGGCCGCGCAGACCGTTGTGCCGAGGAGTGTCAGGATGGGGAGTGCGACAACCTTCCAGCTTCGCTCGTAGATGACCCAGACCCTGTAGATCTGTTGGGTGGAGAATAAGATCAATACACACGCCCAGAAATGACATCGGGAAAACATTACTAGTAGGGCGTCGCCGATGACCAAGGTCGCCCCATAGAGCGACTTGTTGACAAGGTTGAGAGGGAGAGCCCTATTCGTGAAGTAGGAGTCAGGCTCATCTTGGACGATAAACCCCTCCACAACTGAGCTGAAACATCTCTGTAAGCGGCGGGATTCCCCGGTAAGAATGTAGATTTACCAAATTGAACCAGTCTATCCATCGAAAGGACAGAAAAGTTGGTGATCGAAAAGTCGGTGAGTGTGGGCAGGGAACGTACCAAGTGGGCAGTGGAAAGAATGAAGATCAGACATACAAAAGACCTTACCACGTTGTTTGTAAACCGCCTCTTATTATTATAAATGGCGGCGTAGAGATAGTAGATGAATAGGACGAAGTTGAATACTGTCCATGTCCCGCATCAATAACTCCGTTCCGGCGGCGATAGAGACGTGAACGCACCGTAAAGGACTGATTCTGTGATTGTAGCGTACAGATATCCTTGTGAAACGGTGAGATCCCTCATCCGTTGTCGTAGAACTGGGTTAGCTGGAGGGTGTATGTGGCAACGTTGCTGGGGATGCCACAATGAACGGCATCTACGGGTCTTAAGCTTCTGAAGACCAACTCCAGGTTAATATATAGCAGGCCACCACTAACATCACCACCCGAAGCTCGGCGAATGTTTCTAGTTTAACTGGTATATGGAATGCGACTAACTGATCGGAGCGCTCGCCATCCTAAAGATAGCTTACAGTGCCTGCCACAAAGTGGAGCTGCTTAAACGGATCCCCCAGGCTAGACAGATACAGGTACGGTGACTCAGAGCTCGAGGGAGGTACCGCGTGGGAGTTGGGAGCTAGCAATCGCGCCGGAAGCCTGCGGCGATCCAGAAAATCCGGTGTCCGATCCGGTGCTCGCGTTCGTTGGTTGAACAGACACATATCTGTTTCCTTTGCATCCCTCAGCTTCGTTCGCCTGCAACTGAGGATCGGCCCGCTATGAGAGGAGGGTGGTGAGCGGGTACCTGATCGACAACAATCACCAGAAGGGGGATAGGATTTTCAGGGCCGGTCTGCAAAGTCAGATCCCTGAGTCGACGGACATATTGGATAGTCATTATAAGCCTGATAAGCGCCCAATTACGGCCCATGTGCGGAAATCAGTTAGGCGATTGGATCAGGGGTCGGCGTTTCTAAACCGGAAAAACTCTCCCCGCTGGTGGGAGAAAATCCGCCAACTACCCCAGATTTTCCACTGCGGAAGGGGACGCCGTATTCCAACAATCCATGGGCGGTTTATCGGCGCAATCTGAACGCCGTCCCACAGGGTGATGCCATTCGCGATCCGTCGCCCAGTTTCCCAAGGACTGCACGCCGAGTGGGTCAACAGTTTGTTGGGATCCATAGCAAACAAGATGTCCAGGGGCCGGGAGGAACCCGCCCAGGCGGGGTTGCCACTCTGGGGGAGCTCTAGCTGTGAGGAGGTCCCGAAGGGTAGCATCCGAAGTTGTTTACCAGCGTACTTATGTGGACCAGTCTCGAATAGGGCCGGTGTCGTAAGCGCGGGGGCGTGGCTGCGTCAGTCTTAGCTAACCGGGATGACTTTACCTTTGTCCAAGCGTCACTTGCATCGCGCTCGCTTCGTGCAGACTGGGGAGTATTAATTGAGTGGTATGCAGATAGGAAACATTACGACGTATTTAAGATTCGTTGCAGTTCTGAAGTCAGAAACTTGAACCGGTCGCATTATGCGCATCATTTCCAGGTTCGGGAACGGGCATTAGGCCCTAGGGGCGACGGTTGGTCCCTCTTTTGGTGTTTGATCCTCTGGAGTTTGGTCTTCTGGCGGTTGGTTCTTCCTCTTAAAGAGCAGGAGACCTAGAGGCCGTTCTCCGAGCATGAACAGGACAAGGATGAATCCCACAGACATGATTCCCAGAACCATGAACGAGATGGCGAACCAGCCCCTATTAATGTGATCGTACATCTACAACCAAGGCATGTCAATAGCGAGGACGCAGATTATACGGAACGACTATCACCTGTCCGGTTATAAGGGGTCCAACTGGCGCAACGAATGGGTAAGTCTCAATTCAAATCTGGTGGGAGATCCACTAACTTGTCGTTCCAACTCCATACGCGAGGTTGAAGGCCCCATAAACATGAGCATCTTAGAAGAAACGTCAGTTCCACGGCCGACCAGCATATCAATGGGCGGGTAGCGTACATCCGACGCCTTCTATGGTTCTGCTGGCAGATGAAAGCTCTAACATAGTAGGCGGGATCGAACCCGACGCGAAGAACACTGGCAGACCCACGGTGGTCAGTGGATAAGATAGCGTCGAAGGGTTATGTTGTGCTCACCCTCGAGAGCGAAGAAAGTCAGGAACATGGCGAGGGAGCCCTCGATGGTGACCAACCCATACCAAGGCAAGGCGAGTAATAGTGTGGCGCAAGCGACCGGACCTGGCCCATACTTGTCGCCCAGCCAACCACAAAGAAAGCCGGCTGCAGCCCATACGGTCAGGATGCGTTGCGTAGTTGAGAAAGAGAGGGGAGAACTCCGAACTCACAGAATACGGTGGGAATGACAGCAGCGATGAACGCAATACCGGAGCCGTGAGGGTCCAGACCCCAGACTCTTTTGAGGTGGAGGACAATTGCAGCCTCTTGTCCAGCCCAGCCCATTCCCCAGAGAAGCGTCAGGATGATGCAGACTGCCGCACGAGAGGATTTCATCAACCTGAAAAGAGCGATGTGTGGGAGTAAAGTGGTATGAGATTTTGACCCCTGCGCCCGTTTCTCCGTTTGGTTGCCCTCGGCGTTGGTACTTCCTTCGCCTCCAACAACAGTAGGATCGTCGGCCAGTGCCTGGACAGCGGGCTGAGGGTCCGGTACCGAGGGCTGCTCGGCCTTCTCCACGACCGTGACCCCCGATGCGGCCTCGGGGTCCTTCTCCTTGCTACTGGCGGCAATCGCCATTGGATCGATACCCCACCTCATGGCTTCGTGTCGTTCGATGAGGAGTAATCGAGCCAGAAGGTCGATACCGGTGACGATGATACCAAAGATGAATGGGGCTCTGAACCCCCAACGCTTGTACAGTGCTCCAGCAACAGGAGGTCCAACCAGACTGCCAATAGTAAGACCCATAGAAGCAATCCCAAACTGACGCCCTAGGTGCTCTTCGGGGGCCGTATCACACCTAAAGAAGCCCGTCACCAGTTAGTCATGCTCCCAATCCAGGGTAAACGTCACTGGGAGGATCAAACGTACAAAAGTGCCAAGCCGACAGTCCAGATCACCGTTGAGCTCACACCTTGGAGGAAGCGAGCGAGTACCATGAGCCAATATGCAGGAGCCTCCATGAACATGATTTGCGAGCCGACAAGAGCAATAAGACCGGTGAGGAGCGGGGTCCTACGATTACGATAGACCTCGGAGAAGTGAGCTACGGGAGGAGTGGATAACACGATGCCCCCGGACTACAGCCAAAACGAATTAGGAGTGGGCAGTTCGAGGGAGGGGAGAGACGTACGAAAGCTACCAAAAGCCATGATATTTTGGAACCAATATTGTCGTACCCGAGGGCTATGAGTTGGTATGGGATGACAGGAATGATCAAGGAGTAGACGAGAAGATCTGTGAGAATTCCTGTTTCCAACACTGGGTGAGCTCCGAACGCACGAATGCCATCAGGGGCAAAAACTCACCGAGCATTACGACTTTTCAAAAGAAGATCCAATATCAGCCTCCAGTTCCGGGTAGTGCACAAACCGAACACTCACCAAACGTGACGAATCCAACTGAGGATCTCCAACGTAGACCCCAGGGCTCTTTGCCGGGGGTACCCTTCGAGCCTTTTTCTTCGACCATGATTCTGTCGGTGATAACGTTACCGGGACGAGTGCGGAACTGCATCGTGGAATGGTGGCAGCTTTTAAACGAGCCGTCTCTGTCGTCACGAGCCCTCGAGACCTGCTGCGGATTATCGAGCAATAGTCGGACGAAGATCGACGGAGAAGGGGATTCGCATTTGTCGGAAGGTGGCGCAGTGAGGGAGTGCCTGGTGGGTTTATCTTGGCAGGGGAGCTGCACCTGACGATCTGAATCATCACGAAACTGTGCGCTCGGATCCCCCATTCCGCATCACGTAAATCCAGAGAGATCACGTGCGCGCCCATTGGCTGCGAAACCAGCTGAAGCGCTGTAGGATAAGCGGAAAGATATTACGGTACACTTGGCGGTACGCAGTTGAGTGGAGTAACAGCTCAGTGAAGAGCAGGATCGCGGAATCACCCGGGGATGGTCGTGAGAATCAAGTTTGTCAGGGTGTAAGCTAGAAGGAAGAAAGCTTTGCGTCGATGGCCTCCTTGGTAAAGTCCCCAACGTCCCTCACTTCAAACACCTTGCTCACATCCGCCTGGAATGAGGAAACACAAGCGAGCCGATGGAACCGGGTGACAGGGCCGAAGATGAGCAAAAGTGTCACTGGACAAGATGACAAGGATGGCGTGATCTTACCGTATTCTGGAAATCCAGGAAGGCGCTCGCATGCAGAGTCAACATCCCAATCTCACTGGTATTAGGAGCCCAATTGACGAGCACGAGCGGGAAAGACTTTCTGCCGTCTTTGTGGGTATGCTCATATGACAGGATGATGAACCTCGGAGAATTTTCTGGTAGTTCTGCACGACATCTGTTGTCAGTGTGAGGGGGTCGGAATTCGCTGAGACAGACACACCCTCGACCAGGTCTTCGATTGAGATGTTATCGAACTGTTCGACTTCCTCCATACTCAACTTCGCCTTGTTGATCTTGATGACCAGTGCTGCGCTCCCAGCATCTCGCCGAGCAAACCGGAACTTCCGGAGGGAATCTTTGATGGATTGGGGAATGTCAACCGTGTGGGAAGTCTACGTTGGATGTCACGACCACAAGAAGCTGTTGAGTAGAGTAGAGTGCACCATCGTTCGTCTATGTTGCAGCTGAGAGTTATCTTAGAGATCGATCACAGTCCAAGTAGCATTGTGGTCCGCTAGGCGCTCGCAGAATATAATCACGTTCTACGGTGGTGGTCGTCGGTCATAGCTACCCAGGATTTGAACCAGGACCCATGCGTTCCCAAGCACATATATCAACCCCCTCACCCACAATCCGTAGAATACGTTCTCTCCCAAAAACTCGAGTTTGTACGCCTCATTGAGCCAGAGGGCTTGGGTGCCCACCCACACTCCAATTAATGCTACTGTTTTCCAGAGGGAGACGGACAGGCGAGGAATAAGTAAGGGGAGAAAGAGGAGGTACCACAAGAAATACTGTGTATAGGTTAAGTTCCTTCAACGCTGGGATTTTACTTTTTATGTGCTCACCTGCGAGGTGCAAACCTTGTTGAACAGCACGAACACAAAGGTTTGGACGAACCATGCAAAGGGTAGATCCTGTTTCTTCCTTGCGAATAGGAATCCGGCCAAAAGTGACAACCCCATCTGGGGGACAAACCCGATCAACGGAGATCGAACGATTGACTCGAAGGTGGTGGGAGGAGGGAGGGAGTTCGACCCATCCTTGGATGGGTACGTTAGGTAGGTGAGGTAGAAGTACGGCGAGAAGTTGTGTCGGTGGTCTCTCCGGTGGAGGTGGTAAAGGTACGACTCGTAGATAAAAGGGTATCCCCATCTATGATTCCAGTCAGCCCACGCGCCTGGGAAGGTCGGGAACAGGGACGCACATCGTGTACATACTGGCTCCGAGTAGAAAGAAGGTTCCAGCGCTCAATGCAGCAAACCGGGCCGTCCGCGCGTTGGCCAACCGCCGCAGGTCGTTCAGCAAGGAAGAACTGGTCCTCGAGGTGCCTGAGTCAATGACACCCAGGCATGCGACCCCATAGATGAAAGGGTAGATTTTCCAATGGGTACTCAGACCGAGGGAAATTGCAGCCAGATCCCAGCGGCCCTTTAGAGAAAGATAAAGGGTACAGAGCACGAAGAGTAAGAGTACGGACTCTGAAGACCCTCTTGTGGAGATTGCAAAGACCATTGGGTTAAAGAGATGGATAGCGGTCAATATGGTCGCCTTGTCAGCCCATTTCGTTGGCCGAGAACCAGCACTTTCGGTGGCAGCGGAGGCCTTTGCACCGCCAGGCCTACTGGCACCGATCCAAGGTAAGATTAGGTTTGATAGAAGGTTGTGAATTATGATGCCGGCCAAGACGTCGCAGGCGGCAAAGAGGTATTTCCCGAATGACGGGTGAAGGAACTCATTGGGAGCCAACAGCAGCGCAAGTATGGGAGTGTACCGATACGTCGCTCTGTGGTACGGACTGCGAACGCGTTCAACACCGACGGTACGGACAGTCTTCTGGACGGAACTCACTCTCCAAGTCCAAAATGTCCAGCCAGAGGACCTTGAGCGACATTTCCGGTCGAGGGATCAGGGTTGAGCGTGAAGCGTGCAGCGTCCGAAAAGACTCGATAGTCGACGTCGGTGTACTTTACGACGGATCTAGAGTCGTGCCATTCGCTATAGATGATGAGCCCGACGCGCAGCAGGGCGGCTGTGATGAGGGAGGCTTTAAAAAGGGGGATGGTGGTGGTCATGGCATAGCCTCTGATACTATAACTTACGGCGGTTACTTCGAGTGACGACAGTCCTCCAATTACGGGTAGCATATCTAGTGTAATATAAAACGTATGTCCGCAGCTATATACTGGATCCCAACCGGGAGCTATAACCTAGTCCCGCAGCGCGAGCATTTTGTCTCGTTATCGACACTGGTTGGAAGAGTTCCGAGTTGAGTCCACGAGGAGAAGGGTTTGTTTGGGGTGTAAACTCACCACAGGCACACCAGGCCTATCGGAAACAATAGGATGGCACAAACGATACCGCATATTCCAAAAGTCGTGGTTGCGTCGTGGTCGCCGTTCGCACATTGAGCTAGCACCGCACGCAGTGTTTGAGAATTTTGGGAGTCCTGGCGAGGGTGAGAGAGGGCAACTCACGTCTGTTCCGGTAATCATGGCCAGCTTGTGCCTGACGCTGCCGGGCCAAGAAGTTGTTTTGGTTGTAGGGGGTTGGTTGGGGAGGATACTGGAGTTGCGTTGCCGGGGTCGGCTGCTGGGCGTACGTCGGTTCTGGCCTGACGAGGGCCTCGGTGTATTCTGGAGGAGGTGGCTGGGTGTACTGGGCGTCCTGGTGGGCAACAGATTCGTCCTTGATGATCATGGGGGGATGTGTGTAGCGAGCGGATTACATTGACCACTTATGATATACTGGTCGTGGTCAATGTGGAATCGGTCGTTTGGCTGTGTGACGCCCACTGCTGTACCACCCCTTTCCCATCAGTCCTCACCTCCGCTCCCGAACAGTCGACCCGCAGCAACACCCGTTATGGCCAGGTACAAGGCCAAGGCCAAATCGAACAAGGAGCAGAAAAGGGAAGAGGAGGAGGAGGAGGAGGAGGAGGAGGAAATCGAGGCGGGCGAATATCTCGTCGGTCCGTTACTCGACTCCGCTCGAACGCGTCCGGGTACTCAACCACGTCTCTAGAGAAAATCCTCAGGGCAAAGGTCAACGTCATCTCGAAAGGCACCGTCCACTGGGTAAGCGCGTTTCTGCACCGGCCTCCACTCTTCCCGCAGTCTGACCATTATCCGTCCACAGAGCTACCTCGTTAAGGTTTGTCACCCTGCACGACTTTCATTAAACCTTCTTGCTGAGCCTCCGGATTCAGTGGAAAGGCTATGATGACCCCAGCGAAGACACGTAGGTCGTTTCTGCATTGCTTGGTTGCACGGAGTTGACGCGACTCATCGACAGGTGGGAACCTCTCCGCTCCTTCAAAGACTCCGAACAGTTCGTCGACGACTTCTGGGAGGATGCTCAGCTTTGTGAGAGGGACAAGGATGATCCTGGCGACTGGCTCCGTGGAGACCTCGTTCATCGCCGTCTAATAGGTACACCAGGTAAACACTCTTTCCATCTCCCACCCTTCACGTTCTCATCCGGCCTTAGCAAGGAGGGCCAGTGGTAGGCGCAAACCTCCACGCGAGCCTTCATCGGAGGCCGACGAGCCTGGAGTCGCGTCTTCACAACAGGGCGAGGAGTCCGAGGTCGATCGCATCCTTGAGGAAGGGGAGCAGGAAACTGAGCCCTCGCCTTCTCCACCACCCCCTAAACGTGGCCGCGCTCCCAGACACACTGTGCTCTCTTTGACTAGGAAGTCCGCTCGTGGAAAGGCCGCAGCACCCAAGCCAAAATCTCCTCGTCGGAAATCCACCTCGGCTGTCTCATCCAAGAAACGAAAGGCGGCTGAGGAGACCGACGAATCCGCACCAGAGGATGACGAGGAGATTCCAAAGGAACCAGTCACAGCGCCACCCGTGAAGATTGGACCTCCCCGCAAGAAAAAACGACAGCTGAAGAAAAAGCCTGTGGTGCCGGACGATTCCACCAATGATCCACCCCATCAGGACCCAGAAACTCAAATCCACGACAGCGGCACGGGCAACACGCCGAAGGGGAGTTCTACCCCGGCGATTGCGGGATCTCCTGTCAGACGCCAGGTTCAAACGGGCCAGTTCAGTTCGATCTCACGGGAGGCTCGTAGTCCAAGCGATATTCCCAATCCGCCCGACCACAGCGATAAAGCTACTTCTGCCACACCTCCCCCTCCTCCTGTCCGCATTCCAAAGACGCCCCAGCATCGACACCGGGCAGCCAACCCTCGAGTGCGACTGATGGACATCAACGAACTTCCTGACGCACCTGGAGAGAAAGTTGATCACATGGAAAATGCCATTTCCGCCAAGGCAAAATTCGCGGGGGGCGAACCGAAGCCACCATCGGAAACCTCGTCGAGCAAACGTCAATCAGCGAAAAGGAGGAAACCCGGCCCTGGTCGCTCCTCCCACGGGTTCATTGCCTCGCAAGATGACACTCTGGTCAACGAAGAAAATCCTCCGCCTCCAGCTACTGACCTCGACGATGATATGGAGGAAGGAGACGAGAACCAGTCCCCTTCTCAGAGCGGAGAGATTACGAAGGAAGAATTGATGAACATGGTCGGGCTAAAGGAGGATGAGGCTAACAACCTCCCAGACTTTAACGACGAGCCAATGGACGTTGAAACTGAAGTGGTGCAGACGACCGTAACGGAGATCACGGTTGAGAGTGTCCGGAAGACGTGAGTGTGGTGAATCTGAATGCAGTCTACGTGGCGAAGGTCTCACGGCCGCGATTTACCCCAGTCCCGTCAACGACAGACCCATTTCCAAGCCCTCCCTGTTTGGTAAACCGAGTATTTTTGGACCATTGTCAATGTACGAGCGTCTTGTCTCATTCCTTGGTCTTCGCGATGGCTCACTGTCTGACAGAGGCGCTGGGTCGTCGTAAGTTCTACCCGCTCAAAAATTTCCATACGAATGGATTGGCTCACCGCTTCATTCGCATGGTCCCCTTCCAACCTTTCTCTTCGTGTTCTACAGCAGGAGTCTCGATCGCAATGCGTTCGCCCTCAAATTAGACACCTCTGTTGACGTCTCCGTCGTCCTCCAAGATATGAAGCCTGGAACTGGTTCAGGGCCCGTCGCGACCCTTGACCTCAAAGAGATCTTCTCGAAGACACCATCCTCTGCGCCAGGGAAATTCTATAACCACGACGCTGGTATCGAACTTTTGGTAACGCTGAAGTCTGGTGGACCGTGCGCCAGAGTTGAGCTTATGCCTGTTGAGGATGAGGAACACGAGAGGAATTGGGAGAAGTTCAGGGAAAGGTTGGAGAACAAGGATACGGTGAGTTGTGTACTGTTTCGTTGTCGGGTTGTTTTGATCGGATTGGAATAGTTTGTTACCGGAGCGGGGCTCCATACCCTCGTCCTTGTCGCCTCCACCAATACTGAGGCATGCGAGACCTTGGGTGTGGCTGATATATTGACAGGAATGAGGAGGGAGATCATTGTTGTGGCCACCGACATTGAGGACGTATCTCGGTATAGTGACGCCGTCGACTTGGCTGATAATTCTCGTTGGCTTTAAGTTTCTCTGGCCTCCATTTGTTTCATCCATCTGTCTGTTGAGCTGGCACGATCCCAGCGTGACCTCTCTGCTCTTGTTTCTCACCGTTACCCTCCCGTTCTTGGAGACAGTCGTCGTTAATTCGAGCTCTCTTCGGACGCGCCTTGTACAATACCTGACCTTTTACCTACGTTTTTGGATCTTCAAGTCGAATTAAAATCACTGTGCCTCGTGAAACGCGATCACGTGAGGAGTAATTAAGGGTCGCGTGGGACCTCGCGCGTTTCCCCCAACCGGTCCTCTTATGAGTCAGCTCGTCTAACTCTCCTTCTTCTTCTATCTCGTCCCTCATCTCTGTACCACGGCCACTCTCCCCCGGAACGGCTCTACGACATGCTACGACGAGTGCCACGCACCAACGACGGTAAAGCCGTCGACAGGGCCCAAGAGAGCCATCGCATCTCCAAGCCATTCAAGCCTCCCGCTTCATCGATAGTCGCAGACCGGGTTCAACCACAGCGCAAACGCAAACGTGTCTCTTACAAAGAGGCCGGCGGAGGCGATGATGACGATTCCGAAGACGAGAATGGGCGGAAGAAGAAAAAAAAGAAGGGCGACAAAGATAAGGATTACACTGACGCGGAGGATCTATTGAAGAACGCGCAGACGTTTCCAGTCTTCAAGCCGAAGCCATTTGGAGGGATGAGGGGGTTCTCTATCCCGGCCATGAGAGGAAAGAATGGGGAAGAGGTGCATCATACCCCGAGTGGGGTGTCGCTTGGGATTCGACCCCAAGCGAATATCATCCCGAGACCTCTGCACGACCCGATGGAGGATCACGCGATTGTATTGTATGACCCGACTGTGGATGACCGGGAGACGGACGAGGAGAGGCGGGAAAGGGAGAAGGAGGAAGCCAGGGAGAAGGCGGAGAAGGAGGCGAGGGAGACGGCTGTGGGGAAGTTCAATCCCCATAGGAGCTTGAAGGAGCTGCTTGGGGAAGGTAAGGAGAAGAAGACAAGCGACAAGGTTCCGGTCGTCATTGACCCTCGATTGACCAAGATCCTTCGGCCACATCAAGTGGAGGGTGTCCAGGTGGGTCCCTTGCGCCGTCGAACCTCACGCGTTTCCCTAACCAGCTTCACCAACAGTTCTTGTACAAATGCACAACTGGTATGATGGTCGAGAACCAGTACGGGTGCATTATGGCGGACGCCATGGGTTTGGGCAAGGTGCGTGGCCGTCCTATGGGAGATTCGCTCCTTAAAACGGACCACTTGTAGACCCTCCAATGCATCGCCCTCTTGTGGACCCTCCTCAAGCAATCTCCGCATGCCCGAAAGCCGACGATTGAGAAGTGCATTATAGCATGCCCATCAAGTTTGGTCAAGAACTGGGCCAACGAACTTGGTACGTAACTTGTATGCCTTGGCCTTTCAGTCTCTCATGGCGTGTAGTGAAATGGCTTGGTCCCGATGCGATATCCGCTCTCGCCATCGATGGGAAGGGCGGAAAAGCCGAGATGTTAGAGAGGGTTGCTCGATGGGTGGCCTCCGGCGGGAGGAATGTCTCCCAGCCAGGTACCAACACCCCACTTCATTCGCGCCTGCTCCAAATTGACCTGCGCATACAGTGATGATTGTGTCTTACGAGACGCTCCGGACTTTAACGGTCCACCTCAACAACTGCAAGATCGGGCTGTTGCTTTGTGACGAAGGACACAGACTCAAGAACTCCGGTGCGTTGTCCTTCTATTTGTCGCGCGTTTGTACTCATTTTTGGGGCGCTGCAGAATCTCTGACATTCCAGGCGCTCAACAGCCTCAACGTTCAACGCAGGGTCATCCTCTCGGGGACACCCGTTCAGAACGATCTCTCGGAGTACTTCTCACTGCTCAACTTTGCAAACCCAAACTTCCTTGGGTCCAAAGGTGATTTCAGGAAGAACTTCGAGAATGCCATTATTCGCGGCCGTGATGCGGACGCGACTGACAAGGTCAAGGAGGAATCCGAGAAGAAATTAAAGGAACTTGGTGGACTTGTGACCAAGTTCATTATCCGAAGAACGAACGACTTGCTCTCGAAGTACCGTGAGTTTCCTGATCCTCAACGCCCACGTTTTCAGCTCAGCTGACACATCCACCCGCGTAGTGCCAGTGAAATACGAACAGGTCGTGTTCTGTGGACTGTCCGATTTCCAACTTTCGCTGTACCGGCTCTTCATCCAATCCCCGGATATCAAAGCTTTGTTGCGCGGTGCCAATTCCCAACCCTTGAAAGCCATAAATATCCTCAAGAAGCTTTGCAATCATCCAGAGTTACTGGACCTACCGAACGACCTGCAGGGTTCCGAGAAACTCATACCCGAAGGGTTCTGTGGTGCTGGCGCCTCTGTCCGGGATCGTGGTAGGAACCAGGGCGTAAGGTGTGATTGGGGCGGGAAGTTTGTTGTCCTGGAACGGTTTGTCATACCTCCCGCCTCCCTCCTTCGATCAATACTGATTTTGGTAACCTTGTAGGTTCTTGCACCGCCTCAGGACTGAGACAAACGACAAGATCGTACTAATTAGCAACTATACACAAACATTGGACCTGTTCGAAAAGATGTGCCGCACAAAGAAGTGGGTACACTGGTGATCAACGTTTTCCTGGGATATTAATCACATCACACATTAGATATGGGTTCTTCAGACTCGATGGAACGATGACAATCAACAAACGGCAGAAACTCGTCGACCAGTTCAACAATCCCGAGGGGAAAGAGTTCATTTTCTTGCTTAGCAGCAAAGCTGGCGGATGTGGTATCAACTTGATTGGTGCCAACCGATTAATTCTGTTCGATCCCGGTAAGTTGAGACGCCCTTGGAATGCTTTTAACCTCTGACTCGGTGAAACTAGATTGGAACCCAGCCGCTGATCAACAGGCCCTTGCTCGTGTTTGGCGTGATGGGCAGAAGAAAGAATGTGGGTCACCTTCGCATCTCACCCCTTCCGTCGCAAGTGTCCAAACTTTTCCTTTCAGGTTTTGTTTATCGTTTCATTTCTACCGGAACAATCGAAGAGAAAATCTTCCAGCGACAGGCCAATAAACAGGCCTTGTCCTCCGCTGTCGTCGACGAGAAAGAAGACACCGAACGGCACTTCTCTGTTGATGCTCTCAGGCAACTCTTTCAATTCAACCAGAACACTCTTTGCGAAACCCACGATACTTTTAAATGCAAGAGGTGCAAGAATGGGAGACAAACTATCAAATCTCCGGCGTTGTTGTATGGAGATGCGAGTACTTGGAACCATTTTACGAACACGGAACTGAAGAACAATCACGATGATCTGCTGAGGGCAGAAGTTGGATTGCCGGAGGTTTCATTCGTTTTCCAGTTTATCAGTCATTGACGCGGTTCACCGCCCGCCTCGACTTTCTGTTCTGTTCTTCCTTTCCTTTTCGCTTCCGACTTTTGCCCGGCACCCCGCCTTTATAGTTACCTGTCTCACGGACTCGATTTGGTGTTTGTATAGTAGCTTCCCAATTATCGTTACTCGATCGCCCACCGACTACACGGCGCCCATCCGAAATGTTGGTATTACGTGACCAGGCCACTCCCCCGCCATGTCGCTCGACCTCCAACTTCGAGCACAATGGTACAACCCGATACTCCTCGCCGCTGGGGCGGTTGCGCTTGCAGTTGTCGCTCAGACCCTGTTCGAGAGGCGAAAACGGGTGTCGGAGGGCAGGGCTCCAATGGTCTCACACTTCATTCCGTGGGTGGGGTCTGCGCTGGAGATCGGGGGAGACCCAGACGCGTTCTTCAATCACGCACAGTAGGCTCGATTTTCAATTTCATCCGGTAGAGGCAACTTTGTGGCTGACTGTTCTCAGGAAGAAGTATGGAGATGTGTTCGCGGTGAAGGCGTTTGGGAGGGTCATCACGTACGTCGTGTCTCCGTCGGTACGTCCAGATTCTTGGAACTCCAGATACCCGTTCACTCAAGTGGCATCGCCTTCCGTATAGTTGATCAGCGAGATCTACCGGAACGCGCAGGTTCGTCTTCAAGAAGTCACTGATCCACTCACCAATTCATTCCTTGACGCCTCGCCGGCTTTAACCAGAAATATGATTTCGAACATATCCGGACAGCCATGGCCATAGACTGCTTTGGTATTCCTGCAAGGTCGGCATTGAAGCGAGCCTGTTATATTGGGCACTTTCAATGTGATGACGATTTGCTGCTTTAGCCTGATGAAATCAGACTTGACGTCCAAAGTCCTCCACCCCGCCCAGCATAGATACCTTTCACCCACTGGTATCACTCCCATCGCAGAATCATATACGGCAACCGTTTGGGACCTACTAGAGAAGGAAGGGTCCAAGTTCGAAGGTGTCAGTATACCTCTACGTGACTTCGTTCTACCCGTGTTATACCAAGCCTCCGCCTACGCTTTCTTCGGCCGTTCATGTCCAGTCGTGGAGTCGTTCGAGCCATTCAACGACTTCGACAAGGAATTCTATTTACTTCTTGCCGGCGTCCCCCGCGTTTTCTTGAGGAAGCATCTCGAAGGGCTGGCCACGATGCATAGGTTGTTTGAGAAGTATTTTGATGGCCCACACGAAGACGCTTCGGGGTTGGTGTTGGAGAACGAGAAGGCGATACGCGACGAGGGCTACGTACGTTTTCATTCGGTGTTTGTGGTAAACCGCGGGTTGCTGATTGGATGTGATTCCAGGATTCGAAAGCCCTTGCGGCTTTCTTTGTTTCTCTTCTCTTCGCTCTGATGGCGAACGCCCCCCACGCGGGGTACTGGCTGATCGTCCTCAACCTCCAACGGGAGGAGGGTCTCCAACCCCTGGTCGGTGAGATCGACGAAGCTGCCACGGCATGGAAGCTGCGAAATCCCGGTCAGAGGATCGAAGACCATCTCTACGAGTTTGTCTCAACCGCAGAACTCCCCCTTCTCACATCAACTATCCAGGAGACCCTTCGATACGCGGCCTCTGTCATGTCCATCCGACAAGTTACCGAACCCGCAGAGTTTGGCGACTATCGTTTCGACAGGGACGACGAAATCGTTTGTATGACGAGGTCGGTTCACTTGGACGAGGAGATCCACGAGAACGCCCCGGAGTACGATCCGAGGAGGTACATGAAGCAGAAGAGATTTAGTAAGCACGGAAAGACCGTCACGAACCATTCTATGCCCTGGGGAGGGGGGGTCTCGATGTGCGAGGGAAGGTCCGTGGATTCACCCATCTCCATTCCGTTGGAGTTCTTTTGATCGAGTTCACTCTCCAGGCATTTCGCAACCAAGGAGCTCAGAGGATTCGTGGTGCTCCTTCTCATGCGGTATACCCTTGAGATTGATTCTAAATCCGCTGAGCGTCCGACATTTAAACTTGGACGGATCGGCGCTGGCGTCATGCATCCCAGAGGCGACCTCCACATCATCCTCCGCTCACGCAAGTGACACAACGACCATATGCTACATTTTCCTGTGGGTATACAATAGAAGGATTACGGATACAGTTGCATCTGCTATTTACCAGCGTTATAATGACACTCAGGATACAATTTGGTCCCAATCTCCCCATTCCCCTCCGACCTTCCTGACCTTGACTTTTTCGCCCATTGAACCGAAGTAAGCGGCCTTGAACCAGGCGTTCAACTCTTCCTCACCGAAAGGACCGAACGTTTGGCCGTCCGTTGCCCCGATCCATTTGTATTCGTACTTGACGTCGGCGGTCGGTGGTTCCCAGGTAGGCTCGACATCACCAGACGAGCGGATGGAACGAAGGACTTGTTCGTAGGTTTTGGAGTAGATCTCTGTGTCACCCAACGACATGAGAGTCGAAGCCAGGTGGGTAATGAGGTTTATCTCATCCGAGACGTGGTCGGTGGGAGTCTTTTCCGCGGCCTTCCCCTTGACCTTTTGTCTGCAATACATGGAATCAATGAGAAATCTAACGCCCACACAAGTGTGAACACCCCTACCCTTTGTTTTTCTTCGCTCCCAACCGCTGCAAGGCTTCCAAAACCGTTTCGCCCTTCTTGAGTTTGGTCAATAGCTGCATCTCGACGGCGACCTTCCCACCCATATTCTCTAGCTCCTTCTCCTCCGCCTCCTGCTTCTCCCTCTCCAACTTCTCCCTCTGTTTGAGGACTCGCCTGGCCTTCTTCATCCCCTTCTCGTCCGCATCCTCTAACCACCGATCGTGCACGGCGTGAGGGTCGAATACCCGGACGTACGACCCGTCCGCAGAGAACTTGCCTTCCTCCATCTCCTCCCGCATGTTGAACGAAGACAGTTCGTATCCCATTCCGGCCTTCCTCCTCCTCTCGGCGTCATCTTCGTCCTCTGGTTCGTCTGACTCTTGAGACTCTGACCCATCGCCTAGGCCACTCCCACCGAATTCCTGGCCCTCGATATCCCCAAGCCTCAAGAACTTGTTCTTGTCCTTCTTGGGGTCTTCCACGGGCTTCTTCTCCTCAGCAGCGGCAGAGGCGAACATATCATCGTCCCCCTCCTCCTCAGCATCGTTCGCGGGCTTTCGGCTGTTCACCACTCCTTCACCATCGTCGCTGGAGTCGGAGTCGTAGCCTTCATTGCGGACGCGACCTTTACGACGGGCCCGAGGGTTGTCCTCGAGATTAGATTCGACCTGTTCGGAGAAATTGGCAGGATCCTCATCGGGATCAAGGAATCGCGTTTTCTTCGAAGATGAAGCGAAGGTCTCGGAAGCGGGTCGTTTAGCGGGTGGCCGGGGTGGCATAGTTCTTTTGTTGCGTTTGGGTGAAAGATACAGGGGATGGAGCTGAGGGTGCGCGTTGTTTGTGTTTGTTGTCCAAAGGCCCCGTCAAGTCTTGAAATGGAAAGTGGGCTTGGCGGTAGCGAGAGCGATCGTCAAAAGGGCGTACAACCGCTCCTCACCCACATGGCCGCCAAGTCCGCCTTGCGTATACCATGCCATTTGTGGTCATGTCACGGGGCGATGCTCGAAATGGCGCCCGTCAGGGTATATAAGACCCTGGTGGGGCAGCTAGACCGCACATCTTGATCTTGACACCCGAATAACGACGACGACGACCAAAGGAGCCCTTGCGAACTTACGAAGATGAAGATCAAGGTCCTCTTCACGATAGCATACTTTACCGCGGTGGCGATGGCAGTACCGAACCCAGATGGTCCATTCTTGAATGTCTTCTTCCCTGGAGTTCGAGGCGATCCATTTGCCACAAAAGTCGGCCAATTCTGCGGTGAGTCCCTTGAATGGATGCACGTTTACTCTCCCAGTTCATCGGCTCTCTCGTCCCTCAGACGGATACACCAATGCAACCAATAACCGGCAGGTCTTCCCAATTTCGAACGGATATATCCTCTGGCGTGGGCCAAGCACAAATTGGTCCGCCGCCGTGACCATCGGTTTTGGCGCGAATCCAAACTCTCCAGACTCGTTCACCAATGGGACAACCGAACGATTCGTTGTCCCCCCGTTCACTGGGAAAGATACCTCTGGTTGCATCGCCGTAAACGTATCGAGCCTGATCTCTCCTGAGATCAGGATCGGCGCGGACGCCACTCTTCAACTCGTCCAGGATACGGGCGGCCAACGATTATACCAGGTGCGTCGGCTTCCAGAATGCGTAAAGGATGTGGCTAATCTGGCCATCAGTGCATCGACATACGGTTTGGGGATGGAAATAATTTACCTGAAGGCGTGAAGTGCACTACCCCCCTCAGCGACGATATCGGCGGTCCGTCGGGATCGTCCAGCATTCCTTCATCCACGGGTTCCACCCCAAATCCCACTGCAACTGGCGCAGTTTCAGGTGGAAATACAGGTTTGAGCCTCCGGGATTGTACTTCGCGATGGGCCCTCCTGCCCGTCCTCGGGTTTCTTTTCGTACTTTTGTGACCTCTAGTCTACATCGATACCGTAACACATATGCCCAGTGTCATGCAGTAGAACGATTGATCCCAGCCTAACCGACTGCTGTCCAAGTCGAGTTCGACCTGGGCTTGCTGCCGCTCACCCGGATTCTCACCAGCGTCCAACGATCGACTCAACTGGAGCAAGTTGCGATCTCTTCCGATCTCCTGAGACTCCCTAAAACATTAACATCTTGCGATCGTCAGTGCATTACCGTGGTCTGCTTGAGGAGACTACTAAAACATCGACGCGATGCCGCCGAAGAAGACACCTACATCCTCATTATCAGGTATCCATGCCATCCACTCCTCGTTATTCCGTTATACCCCATCCGCCACCGCAGTGTCTCAGCTACTCATCAAGCGGGTTTGGTACCGGAGCATTGCCAGAATCCGGAGATTGTGCTCAGAGGGTCCTTCTCCGGATACCTCTACGACACGCGCGTCCCCTGCCACCAGACTTCCCTTGGAATTCGTCCAAATGATTATCGCTCATCTTACCTACGACACGCGCAGTCTACGGACATACACCATGACCTGTTATTCCTGGTACATTGCTGCTGTTCCCCTTCTCCACAACATCCTTATTACCCACATTGGCACCTTGGACCATAAATTTGGGTGGCCAAATCCCCTCCGTCACATGCATGCACTTGGCTTGCTCCCATTTGTCGAGACGCTGTGGGTCCATGGAGACGACGACGACCTTGTGTTTTCCCCAAAACAGTTCAACCGTCGTATTTTACGCCAATCCTCCACACTAGCGAATGTCCGGCGACTCATGATAGACCACCTGGATATCTCCGGCTTCATTCCAAGGATACGGGGGTACTTCGGGCACTTCCTGCCAACGGTCCAAGAACTTGCCCTGACGAAACCAAAAGGGACCTGCCGACAGATCACGTACTTCATTGGACTGTTCCGACACCTGGAAGACCTTGAGATCTACCACGGGGGTGATATTCAGGGGGGACCGGTAGACGAGCTAACCCTCATCCCGCCCTTCATTCCTCCGCTGCGAGGATAGCTAATAATGTCGCGCCTCACGGGGGTTGGCCTTTTGGAGGACATGATCGACCTGTTTGGGGGTCTCCGATTCAGTTCCATGGCTCTTTTCGATATTGAGGGGATGCAGCTCCTGTTGGATGTTTGTGCAGAAACCTTGGAGAAACTGGAGCTATATCCGACTGATCCTCGTGGTGAGGAATTTTTCTGGAAAATGTGCAGGTTTTAGCCGACTATTCCACAGTGAGGTCGTCCCTCCAGGATTTTGATCTATCGCGAAACAAGTCACTTCGAACCATCAGGGTCATGGCGTCATCAATTGACCATACATTGATCGATGGTTCACTGGATACCACCTCGATGCTCCTCAAGCATGCGCTCTCTACCAGTACATCACCTGCATACCTTGATATCGTGGTTATTTATGTAGAGTGTAACCTCCTTGGCATAAACCCCCGAGGTGACCCAGACCAACCACTACGCGAGATGTCAGAAGCTGACAGGGAAAAGGAAGCACTGTGGCGCAATAGGCGATTCAAAGTATTGCGCGAAGTCCACAAAGTGCGGGGCTTTCAGCTGGTGCTATGCGCGGAAGTTTGGGACCCCGTGGGGGGGTACTCGGTGCGGATGTTGGAAGGGGTCGTGGCAGACGAACGAGCGAAGGGAGGGTTCGATGATTTTCGTCTCGAGCCGTTTGTGATCTACTGCCCACAGAGGGTCCACCCTTACTTTTTGAGAATATAATTGTGCCGCGTAGATGATTCACCGGCGCCAGTATAGAATTGGCCGAAACCTAGCTGGGTTGCGATCGGGGAATGACGCGAGTGAGTATGTCGCCTGCGACGGCCTCTGCGTGAGTTGAGCACCCCTAAGCAAGATGTCGCTAAAAGGTGAATTCAGACGTACGTCCCGTATCTCTCCCCTGCATCCGCAAGTCCCCTCCACAACGACCTCCATCCCCTGGTCTTGAGCTGAAGATCAGAGAAAGGCGAGTTTTCTCACGGTGGACTCTTCTGAACTCGACCTCCGGACACGATGCCGCCGAAGGACCCCAAGCCATCGATCCGTGCCTGCCCCTCATGCACATGTATGCGCTGCCAGCGGGGAGATGTGCCACCTTACTGGCCATGTTGCATACAGTAAAACCTGCCCCCTCGAGTTGTTTGTACGTGTACGGCTTTTGTATACCAGCCGTTCAGAGTGATCCAAGGAAATGGGGACTGAAAACAACTTTGATTCCAGACCAATCCACTCCTCTTGGTACGATGAGTGGCGCTGATCACCCCTCGCTTTCTGTGGCCTCGGCGCCCCTTCTTGACTTCAGCCTCGCGATTGGACGCGACGCACTTCTTGCTGCACGATTCTGGGTGTGAGTTTGGGACCTAGCGGTTCTTCCCTTGCAGATCAGGACTGTTTTTTGGGGAAACAGTGACACCGCCTGGGTTCGTGGCGTGTGTTAGCCGCGTGATGCATTACAGGAAACGGGCCGAAGAGTTGGCCACTAAGTTGAGGGATTGCTGCGTCTGCATTCCCCATCATGGATTGTGTCAAACCATTGTATCACGTGGTCAGGGGACTTCCGATGACGACTGGGACAGAGCCGTGCTGAAAGGAGACATCTGGAGGTAAGGCGGTTGCGGTTGCAGTTTTGTATTCCCTTCACTCTACCCCCAGAAGCGTATTGCAAGCACTATTGCGAACTCGTGGTTGGCCTCCAAATCGCATACCACCAACGACGAAGGCTACTTATTCCGAGCGGGCAACCCGTGCAATCCGGTTGGAAAGAGGTGGCTCGCGTATTGAAATCAACGCGGTCCAATTTTTTATTCTCAAGGTACGTGTGGTGCGAGCAGTTTACCAAAATCACCTCGATCGGACTCCGAAATTCCCTTCCTTAACTCCAACCGTTTTCTCCCTCCTCTCCTTTCCCCACCTTCTCTCTTTGCCACTGTCGTCCACTACGATAGCCCTGTCTCCCACGATGTATCCTAACAATCTGGAGAACTCCTCCAGTTCAAACTTCCCCCATATCCCCTCCAGACTCATACTGTTCAGAATCCGGGATATATTGCTCGCCCGGCATTGAGCCATCGCCCAGTTCTACGTGAACAACTTCGGTGGGCTCTTTCCAGCTTTTAGACTCCCATTCCCAGGAGCAAATGGCGATGTACCTGATCCATTCTATGGCATGTTTTCATATTCTTGGGGTATCAACATCGCCACAGGCGTCCAGCTCCCCAGCCCTCTTACCCTCGCACGGTTTCTCTCTGGTTGTTCCCACGAGGGGTTTGTGAGTTGAATACCAGAGCATCAGACGGATAAACGAGCGGCTCAACAAAGAGGCCGATCCAACAATGTGAGTGTTCCCGTATAATCTACCCTCACCCAACGCCAGACACTGGCGCATCCAGCATCGTTACCACTCGACCCAGGCAGAACTGGCGAGTGCTGTGAAATCCTTGATACCCTCGGGTTGGTGGGTTCCGTGGGGAAAAACAAAGTGCTCCCTGCCAGGTTCGAACTGGCGATCTTCGGATTGCTCCTGGAATTCCAGGCTCATACTGACTATGAGACCGACGCTCTACCGACTGAGCCAAGGAAGCATTATTGGGAGAGCAGGGGTATCATAACTGGCTCGTCGAAGGTGCCAGCTGTGAGTTTTTTGTGCCGAAAACGAGCATTTGGAGGTTTGTGACAGAGAGAGTATGTGGGGAACGGTCAGGGAGAGTAGGACTGGATAAAAAGAAATGACATAGGGAAAACTCCAAGGGGGCTCAGGACGTCTAAGTAAGGATAGCTACTGAATTTGACCCTCTGCGGCAGGGTGCTGTGGGAAATGCCCGCATTCCCCACTAACAGTTATTAACCACTGATGGGGCAGCCTCTAACCGTGCTCAATCCGCTGCCCGATTAAGCACGGCCATTTCCACATCCCTAAACGAGTCGAACGAGTCGGTGGTGTCTTCACGGGGGTTTGCTTCCCCAGCATCCACATAGCAGTGGCCCCTGGATTGAACCGCGGCGCGCCCTCGATTGGTGCCCTCCTTCTGGACACGATCACCTCCACTGAACTGAAGCGTAATCCATCCAAGGGCCAAAACAAACACTGCAACTGGTGAAAAGTCAGTCGAGAACCGGACGGGCAGGTGAATAGAGATTACCCTGGTATATGGTGTTCTGACCACAATCTACGTCAGGCGAGGGGGTTCCCAAATACTGATTCAAGGATCGCTCACCGAATGTGGCCCCAGAATATTCAAAAGAATGACCGGGCAAACTACACAACATGCAATTGCGTTCACAGTCACTCCATGGAGCGTCTCCCAACTCGCGTGAGAAGCCAGTAAAACGGAGAAGACCGACAGGACGACTGCCTGAGCGCCTTCGAAGATGGAACTGAGTGATCTGAGTTGAGGGGATTCCAATATGAGAACGACGAGAGATGCTGGGGGTGTGGTGGTTATAACGAGAAAAACACCCCACCGGATGCGAACCCACCAACGGCAGTGACCAAGCAAAGGCCGTAAACTAGTTTACACCCTACTCGTCTCCAGAAAGACTCCTGTGGTCCGTGGGCCTTTGTCATAGGTTTAGCGGGAGGCAGCAGAAGCTAGACAGAGTACTCACAGTACATGCCGGACTACAATCGCTCCCATTGTAGATCGGGTTGTCGGGGAACGGCCCCCCTGCATCAATGTAGAAGTATCTGAATACCGGGAGCTCATGGCGGGCGTAACCGTCGTCCTGCCCAGATCCACAGGAGGTAGAACGAGAGGCACACGGTGGATAGGTTGCAATGCGGAGAGACATTGAAGAACCGGATTTTCCGTACCCGAGCTTTTACCATCCGCGCTAAGTAATTGGGATTCTGTAAAACGAGGGGGGATGGTACGCTGGTTGCTCCGAGAAACATCCGGAAGGAGTGGAAATTTTGGGGGACTTTGGGAAACCCACATGGGCTTTATAGGAACCCGCAGGACAAGCCTAGTCGAAGTGGACGCTCCTGGACTGTGTAACCAATGAGCGGAGTCTAATAGCCTTTCACTTCCGCCTGTCGGGTTTCAAACCCACGCAAAAAATAGCAAGGCGATGTTCGGTGCCATTTGTGGGATGTCACTAAACGGAGTGCGAGAAGTGCACAGTAGCGCCCATCTTGTGATCTAACCAGTACGTACCAACGCAAGAACCGGACCAGCAGCCTCTGCAGTGAACGCGCTTGAGAATCATGAACCCCAAGTTAGCCGAACCGCCGTTCGTCCAGGCAGAGGGCGTGATTAACCTCCGCGACGCCGGTGGACAACGGTCGAACCTCCCTTCCCACCCTAACCACATCGTCAAACTCCGTTATCTGTACCGCGCCGGAGAGCCGTCGAGGATCACGCCGAAAGGCATCGTCCAGCTGAGGGACGAACTTGGCGTTAGGAAAATCTTCGATCTGCGTAGCGACGTGGAAGTCAAAGGATACAAGGCTGATCCGTTGATCATCGAAGGCGTCGGGTTCGTCCAGGCCCCGGTCTCGTCTGCGGGAGCCTACGATCCAATCAGTCTCGCGATGAGGGTCAAAGGATTCAAGGATGACCCCTTGGGGGTAGATATTCTTTCATTCAAATTTTATTAAGAGACCTGACACGGGTTTCTCGCAGGCTTTCCTCAGTCTCTACATGGAAATCGTGGAGAAGGGGACAGACCCTGTCCACAAAGTCATGACCCATACTCGAGACCACCCAGATGAGCCTTGCCTGATCCATTGCACAGGTATATAAATGCCCTGTCGATACGTTGCAAGGATCAACCATCTGACGCCGGGTAACCTCAGCCGGAAAGGACAGGACAGGGATAATTGTTGCTATCATCCATATGGTACGGGTCTTGGCGTGTTGATACTGTGTTTCACAGCACTGACAACCTCACACTAGCTTCTGGGAGTCGACGACGAAGAGATCGTCAAAGACTACACCCTCACCACCATCGGGCTCGAGCCTGCTCTCCCTGGCCTCATCGAGAGGTTCAAAGCCCACGACGTCTATCGCAACGACTGGGAGGGCACTATGAACATGAGCAGTGCGAAGTGGGTCCACAGAACGACTACTTCCTGAAACCAATCACTGATGCGTACTAAAGACCGGAGTGGATCACCGCATTCCTCAGTCGGTTCCGCGAGAAATACGGAACTGCCGAATACTACCTCAAGAACGAGGTCGGACTATCCGACGGAGATATCGAAAAGATCCGTTCGAATCTCCTGGTCCCCAAACCCATCCCAAATTAATCTAGCAGATACATTCTATGCGTTTAGTAACGTACGTGTATCAGGTCCGTGTAGAATTGTGCCGCCTATAGGTGTATACCACGGATAGAGAAAAGAAGCTTTTCATTTAACCTGGAGCACCTCCTCCGTAGCGTCTTCTGGGACCCTCACCGCCTCATTGTGAATCTTCTCGAACTGTTTCCTAACATCAATGACCTTGTTCTCCACTTCTTGCGGGATGACCCCATCGACGTCGCACTTCTCCAAGCACCTTCCTACCATCCCAATCCACTTGAGATGACCCTCAATCCCTTCACACTTGACATTTTCGACGCCCTTCACTTGGACCGGCGCTAGACCGGCTACACCCCAAGACCCCCCGGTCAGCATACTCGCCCTGCTGAGAATAGCCAGGACGTAATCTTCTTCGGGTTCCACCCACCCGTTGACCAGACGACCCGAAGTTACGGATCGGACCTTCTCCCATGACCCGGCGTCCCGTGTCGATGTTGGTAGTCCGAACAGGTACACGCTATCGATCAAATGTGTGGTTTGTGACGGGGGGAGGGTGGCCAGGTATTTGAGGGCCTCGAAAATCACGAGTGAACCAAGCGAGTAACCCGTCAAAGTCACAGGCCGGGTTCCAAGAATCCGTTGGGACAGTAGGATTCCCAGGACCCGACCCGCCTTCAACGCTAACGCCTGGGCGTTCGACCAGGGGTTATCTTCGGAATTGTGTTAATTCTCGGAATGGTTCCCCATCTCCCGAAAGTCGTGACTCCCGCCTACTCACAAATGATATCCCCGATCTGAAGATACGCCACAGGAGATAGGGATGCGAACAAACTCGCGAGAACGGTCCGTTTGATGATCTCTTTCTTGATGTAGCCGATCGCCTTTGCCTTGAGGAGGGTGACCAGAGCATCTGAGAGCTCGAGCAGTGCATCAACCTCCCACTGGAGGGCAAACGTATCTTGGCTCTGGTTAAAGATCTTCCACGGGTCCACGACGTCCTCCTTAGTATTCAGCCACCCACTCACGCAAAGGCGAATGGCGAGGGTATCTTTCGGTGGGTGAACCGGGACGATCGCGAGGTCGTGTACGTCTTTGGTATGTCTCCCGATAATTGTGGATGTCCTATGAGCGCCGTATGCACCAAAAAGTGAACCGCAAACGATGGACGAGCTAGCCAATGTTGTCGCGAGAATACCCGCGGTTGTCCCCCCGAGACCAACGACCCCAAGGACCGTCGAGATTCCGGCGCCGACCAATGGAGCGGCTATGCAAATATATGGTCAGACGCCGAAAGGTGCGTTTGGGGTCAAGGGGACACAATACCTAAGCCTCCGGTCACCCCAATAAGCACCCCACCGGCAACCGCACCGACAGCGATTCCAGCCTTCCTCCAAAGGGCACCAGCATTGGCTTGCTGTTCCCTCGCGGCATCCGCTTCTCTCTGTGCTTTCTCAAGCACGTCATCAGGGTTTCTCAGAGTGTGAACGATCGCACTCTCGTCTACGGTCCCGATGCGTGGAAGGTATGCCCGCGTACGAGCAGAGTAACCCTTAGCCGCGGAGATGTGAATGAGGATGATCGTAGTGAGGATCTTGTCCAATTCCGGCTTGGGCGGGAGGGCCTGAAGGGATGTTGTGGTGTCGATATCGTATTCAATCTTTGGACATTGGTCTGGGAGAGGTGGTTCGTTAAACTGGATCGGTTCAACCTGAGGCCACACCGCAATCTGCACCAACCTGGATCTCTGGTAGTAGTTGCAGTCCAGATCGTTTTCAACAGGTCATTCGCCCAGGTGTCGATTTCAGTATTCCGCTTCTCGTATGCCCGTACGTGGTATACTTGGCAGATATTTCTGTATGCCGTCAGATGCCTGTGGGCGAACTCGAATACGATGGCTGTGTCCGTGTTCTGCTCCTCTTGAGTAGCTGGCCTACCGGAAACTTGGGAGTAGTTGGAAAAGAGGTTCAGCGAGACCATACTATCCGCTCGGACGTGGAGGTGGGGGGTAAGATTGGAGTGGGCATTTCAGTGGAGCTGGAGATGCTACGACCAGTTGGATCGATCCGCGATCACCGATCCATTCCAATTCCCTTAAAGATTAACAATTCCCGACTGAAGTATAATAAATAGCGATTACTGTATCTCGCGGTACTGTCCGGGCAGCGATACAATGGTAAAGAGTCCGTGCCCATAAGGGGAAAGTAAGAATGGAAAAGGCGCTGGATTAATATCAAGCCACCATCTGTCACACAGTGCCACCAAGAATTTTCTGCAATGACACAACGTCAGCTCCTGCCGGGCACAGATCCGAGAGGGTCCAGAGCATGTACGTACCTGGATCTGATCAGCGTCAATAGGGCAGCCGATGGTGAACGAGTCGCTGATTGTTGGACTGATAGAAACGACGACGATCCGCAGGGAAAGCTTGAGGAGACGATCTGAGCAATCGCATTGAACAGGGGGTGTACCTAGCGACTCACCTTGAGCTGGTAGTTGACTTTCAGGTCCTGTTTGGCACGGCATTTAGCCAGGATGTCCTGCAGCGCTCCTGTACCAGAGGTGTCCGAGATGTTGTAGTTGAACGAGAAGGGGAAGGTGAAGTTCGTTTGAGCATTGGATTGAATGTGGATGTCTTCTTTCATGCCGCCTCCGACCGGGTAGTTGTCGACCGGGTAAATAAGCTATAGGCCATGTTCGTTAGGGAAAAGTCCCGACAAGCTGTGGGTCGTACTCACATCCAACTGGACCTTGTTGAGAGCAACGCCAAAGTAATTGGGGTTGTCCACTCTGTAAGACCATAAACATCGAGAATTGCTGCAGGATTCAGCGAAACGCACGTTATGTTCGCGGCAAGGTTGAAGGAAAGCGCGCCGCCTTGGAGTGTAAACTAGGAAAGTGTGTGTGAGACGCAAAGAAAGATCGGCTGTGCATGAAACTCACCGCTTGGGTGTCATTCTGGGCGGGGTTGGCGATGGTGATATTCGGCGGCTTGATCCACTGTGGGGTGGTGGCGATCAGAGCGCAGGAAACAACACTTGGCCACTCGGTTGAGAACGCACCAAAGCAAGAGAAAGAATGATACTGATGATCAGAAACGCAGTGATCATTATCGTGCAACAGAAGAAACGTCCGCAAGTTCTGGTCCGGGATCCCCTGGTCCACAGATTCTCGTGGCCGTCGGCTCTCCAAGCCTTGAAACTTTTCTTCCTGTAATGAGAGAGCGTCAGCGCTCAGCCGACGTCAAATGCTCATGAACGGCAACTCACGAGTCAACGATCCCCCCTCTAGGTCTCACTTGGGCCAGATCATCGTGCTCATACGCCGTCGAATTCGTAGAGATCTCCTTCGATGGCGGCACAGGCGGTTCGCTTTCCAGACTCGGGGAGCTTCTGTCCACATCATATCGATGCGGGGCAGGTACGTTGTATTGATTGTATCCCCCCTGGTCGTATGTCTGGTGCGGTTGATGGTTGTTGTAGGCATTGTAACCGCCGTACGGATCGTATGGTCCATCGTTGTGCGGGTCATTGTACCGAGTGTCCCTGTACCCGTCATACCCCTCGTTGAACTCGTTACGATACTGTTGCTGTTCTTGCGGGGGACTGCCGTAGTGGTTCCCGGTGTACGGATTGTGGTCTTGGGGGTTCTGTTGGTACGCCATCGGGAGTGGGGGGTCAAAAAAGTCGGGAACAAAGAAGAAAGGGTGAGGAGAAGGAGGGGGAGGGGTGGAAAGATAGTTGCTCCAGGCAACTGCGGATTGCCGGTTTGATCGGCGTGGCGTTGGTCGCAGCACTTGGGAGCGCCGCTCGGGATCACTTGGCCCTCAAAAGCGCATCTACCTGGGTCAAAAAATACAACCTTTTGTTTTCTCAAGTTACGGGTGCATCGCGTATGATAGAGATTATGACATTCGTATTTAGGATGTTGGTACAGAACTAATATTGTCGCCAAACCCGAACGGCGTGAAGCGGGCACAGCATGATGTAGCAAGTGTTGTTAAGCGCCGTTTGGTATGAATGGCGTCCTGTGACCTCGTGCGGCGTTTTGTCGGTTAGTAGTAGTGTTCAGCCTAGAGACTGAGGCAGGGGGGACGAATCTCTGAGGTGCATTTGTCGGAGTCATCGGGACAGGCGGTTGAACAAGCAGGTTCCTGGAGGGCATCAAGGGCATGGAAGCAGAAGGCACAGGGTTAGAAACAGAGACTGGAGGAGGGAGCATCGTTGACGAGCGTGGCATCTCCGCGGGATGGCGGCGTGGAGTTGGAGGAGGTGGCATAACCTTACGGTGTTTGTGTGTGTGGACGTGCGTGTGATCGTGTCCGTGGCGGTGGTAAGAGTGGTGGGCTTGGTGCTGCTGCAGAGGTGGGGGTTGTCGATCCCGGTGGGGCATCTGTCGCGCTTCGTCATGGGGGACTGCCGCCTGTTGCCTCAACTGCGATGTTCCTGGCGGATTGTATGTGTATTTTCTATAAAGAGGGGTGAGCTGCAAGCCGCGAGAGCCTCGATGGACAAACGATTTGAACTGGCGAGACCCTGGTCGCTCGTTCGGTGGTACGATGTCCTGTTGGTAGCCGTCGTCTGAACGCGAAAGATCCGGCTCTTGATGGTCTGGGAGAAACGTCAACCGATCCGGACGAACGGGAGTGCTCATCCTCCGTGGGCTCGAAAACGAATTCCTGCTGATAACCGGTTTGCACAGGAGAGAGAAAGCCACTGATCAGACTCACCCGTGATAATCGAGCCGTTGCCGTTTTGCGGGCCTGCTGGACTCCCCAGGGTCGCTATTACCGGCGAATTCTAATTGACTGCGCATATATTCGTTTTCCTGTTGAAGTTGCTCGTTGATACTGAACAGCCCGCTCAGTGAATGGGTGCGATCTGCCCTCATTATGCGCACCTGCGAAGAGCGATCAACTCTGCTCGCTCCTTCTTAAATTGTTCTAAAACAGAACGCTGTTTGTTGATCTTTCCTCTGTAATATTTGAGGAGCGACCCCATCGTCGCCTGCTGGAACTGAACAAGCACGGTGAGCAACGTGAGCTCCTTCAATGAGGGGGACCCAAACCTTGACCGAGTTCGCAAGTGAGTCAATTGCGTAAGGAAGTGACCTGAACCAGTCGCTTATCGGTGGTTCCATCTACCGGTCGAGAGCTAGACGAAAATCCGTGCGGTTCACTCATCGTTACTGACCTCTCGCTGCAATGGTGCCAGGTTGATTGGTCTATCTCCACAGTGTGAGCAACTTTGATCCGCATCTTCAAGGCGGTGGGAAATCAAGGCGGGTTCAAAGAGGATCGAATATCCGGAAACCCACTGAGATGGTTATTGCACAGGATGTGTCCGCACTCGGTAATCCAGAACGGGGCCAGCGGGGGCCCACCGCCATCTGGAACGAACCTCAGGTGGCATTTTGCGCAAGTTACGGCCTCCCAGAAGTCGTAGACGGAGTCGCCGGCGATTGACGATGATGCCATGGGTGGAAGCAGGAGGCAAGCTGACTTGATCGAAGTTTACGTTACCCTCGTGACTCAAACCATCTCCCCCGTTTGCTCCTCCACCACCATCATCCCCGTCGTCGTGACTGTTACTTTTTGTCGCTGGTACATGCGATAGAGCAGGACCTCTTGAACGGACAGACACATGGACCGCCCCAACAACCCCGTAGTCGGTTTAGTCACCTCAAAAGGCTGGACTTTGGAGAGCGTGGTCGCGTCAGGACCAAGATTCCGACCTGTCAACAGAATCTCAGCAGATTCTGAGACACCGGAGCAGATCGCGTCAACAATCAAGGATTACGAACAGCGTGGTGTCCCGCTTGTGGTACAAGGCTTCCACAGTCGCTCCGATTGGCCAGAGTTCTTTACCCCGCAATGGCTGGAGACTCATTACGGATCGCGAAGTACGTGCGCCCCAGGACTTTCGATGCAAACTGCGATACCTAACCTCTTGTGCCTAAGTGGTCGAAGTTCGCAATGTTCATGGCGAGAGGCCAGTTAAGGAGCTATCTGTCTCGGAGTTCATCCACACTATGCGAAATGCTCCACGGTTCGCACATCAAGAAGGTATGACACATCTTCCCTGCACATGCACCTTTGACCAACGTTTCCCCCAGAATGTGAGCGCTTGTACGGCAAAGACATGCATTGCCCGCAAGAGTGGAAAAATTGGATCAAGGCCTCCGGGGTTCTGCCTGAAATGATCATACCAGGAGCAATTGGCGACATCCTCCCGGAAACAGTGGAAACCCTGATGAGCTACCTAGGGGTTTCTGACACTTGTGGGCATAGCCTTGGCGATCAGGTTTACCGGTTTCTGACACAAACCCATTTCTCCAGTCACCCCATTGCATAAGGACTCTTGCGCGTCTTACGGGCAAAACGTCATGTGCTACACTGAGGACGGGGGCTCTTCGTTTTGGTTCATGACAAATCCTTCGGATTGTGGTACAGTCACAGACTATTTTCGAGAGCTTGGCCACGAATTGGACTGGGAGGACCATGTTGCCACCATCGATGAACTCGCCAAGGCTTCATTTGATGTGTATATCTTGGAGCAAAAGTTGGGAGACCTCGTTCTCGTCCCACCAAGGAGGTGTGCAGCCAAATTACGTCAACCTCTGACCTTGACAAATCGGTGTTATTTAGTTTCCACCAAGTTGTCAACGCCGGGGGAATCACAATCAAAGCATCCTGGTCACGAATGTCGATACGGAGTCTTGAGATCGCGTTGTATCACGAATTGCCTATCTACCAAAGGTACGCCGTTTCCTATCTTCTTGGTTTCACCGTCGGACCGAAATTATCCAGAGTTTGTCGACCTGAGGTTTACCGCGTGAAACGGATGATCTACGACACACTCGTTCAGCGAACCACCACCCTGAACGCTCTGGTAAATGACACTCCAGAATCGACGTTCGATTCTGTGAACCCACTCTGCAAGGAGGTAGACCGACTGACTTCACTTCTCGACGATGTGCTCGAGCAAGAGTATTCCGCCTGCCACCGTAGGCTGCGACAAGTGACGAACAGTTTCGCTCCTGGCGGTCACGGGCATACGTGCGACTTTTGTGGTGCAGACATTTTCTTGTCTTCCTTCCAGTGCGACTCCTGTTCCCCAACGGATGGTTCTGGGGAGCCAATTTGCCTCTGCCCTACTTGCGTCGTCGAGGGCAGAACTTGCAAGTGTGGGAGTATGGAAGCGGTGCAAAGTGGCAGCTTCAGGGAACTTCTCAGAATTCGCAATACCGCCATGCTCAAACTCCGCGAGGCTCACGAAGCCGAATTTTGTGAAGACGAACCTGAGGAGCTTTCTGAACAGTGGGTAGCGGTAATCCCTCATGATCAACGAGAATCCAATGCAACCCCCTTTCCAGGCATCTACTCGAAAGCGCGAAAACTACCTTCCACGCTGCTTACCTTCTACTGGATAAGCGGCGCGAGATCCTGGCCTCCCTAGTACGTTTAGTTTCCTGAAGGATAATGACAGCTTCTGACCACTCCGTAGAAGACCACCAGGACGTGCACCCTCACCCGCAAAAACGAGAAATCCCACGTTGTGGATGGCTGGCTAGCAATCCTGTGCAAAGATTGCCACTCCGGAAAGTGTTTCGCCCACATCCTGGAAGCTGGAATCCACTCGTCGGAGGCAATCATGGCCGTCGACCTCGACAAAACCCACGGAAAATGGCATTCAATCCACATCACCCGGCAGAAGCGTTATGAGAGTGCGGTTCCCGGTTTGCTTCAGGCTATGAAGTTAGGTGAACCTACTACGATCACGGATCGATTGGTCTATTTTGCACGAACCTTCCGGATTCCTCGGCCACTGAGCGAGCGGGTATCATTCGGGTTCTACGATAAGAAACTGTCCAATCCCAATGAAGTAAGCTGTCGGCTCGTTTATACGGAACTCTGCTTTGGCTAATGTACCGCAAGGTGGACCAACTGGCTCCCGTCTCGGAAGTGAGGTTTGGGACCACAATCCCCCAGACCAAGGAGAAGACTCCGGCTCGACGCCTTCCCAATTGCCTCGACCTGGGCTCCCCCACCGTATCCGTTGTAGCAGAGGACCCCTCGCGGAAGCGGAAACGTCCCCCGGAAACGCCAAATCCGAAAGTCGAACCCAAACCCCCCTCCCTACCCCCAACGGACAACCAGGCGAGCGAACGGTCGTCACAGACATCCCAGTCGTCCAAGAGATTGAAGCTGGACTGCGTATTGATAACTACGTTACCCCCAGTATCGGCCAGGAAGACCGCCCCTCCAGAGACTTCCAAGAATGTGGGTCACAGCGCACAAGTCGGGACCATCGTGCGTGGTAGGGAGAAGCAACGGGGGAAGCGGCGCGAGGATGCATCCACCTCAAGGGTTTCAGTTCACTCCGACTCTCGATCCTTGGCGGGCCGGTCCACGCGTTCCTCGTCTCATTCTGTATCATCCTTTCAACGCCCTCTATTCGAACCCGTCAGTCCAGAGCCGCTCTGAATTCGATCATTATTGACCCTCGTTCTAGGATACGAGCCCCCCTCCGGCTCAAACCGACTCCGACGAAATCGAGGTTGAAGAACGCACCATAAAGGTAGAGCCAGACGAAACAAGCGACTCCGATTCGGAGCCGCCCTTGCCGTTCCATTCCCACCGACGGAAGAGGATCGAAAGCAAGTCGCCAACTCCCCCCGTCTCGCCGCATCCCAACAAACAGCCCTACTACACCGTGATCAACGTCATACACAGAGAACATGGGTCTAAACCACGTAATGCCCCTAATCAACGTCAAATTGGGAAAATTCCAGACTCGATATATCGTCGATCGCAGGTTCACCAGCCAGTCGCTGGCCCCTCCCGCCAAATTGCAAGAGTTGGGCCTCCAACACGTAGGCTACCGGATCGACCGGAGCCGAGGCTTCGGCAACAGACAGAACGTAACCCTCCTCGACCCCCGCCACCCCACGCCGGAGTAGCTGCTCTGGAAGCTAGGATGAGCGCCTATGAGATCAAGACGAACGCCCTTGTGAGTGAAAATCAAAAGCTTAGGGATGAACTTGCGGCCACCAGGAACGAACTCACGGTCGCCCTCACACGCGTCGGCACCACGGAACGCGGTCTGCGCGATATAGAGAGACTGGAGTCGAGACTAGACGACACGAGAGGCGAATACGAACGGCTCTCGAACTTGCTGACGAGCGACAACTTGTTAAATTCAGAGATACTCCGCGCTGCTATCCAGTCCGAGGTCAAGTCGGGCATCGGTTACTACTGGCCGTCGCTCAAGACTGACATGAAGGACCAATTATGGAAGGAACTCCCACCGCCGGTGAAAGAATACGTGGAAAAGGAGAAGAGCAAGCTTACGGACGAAGTCGTGCTGATCAGGTCGGCGCTGGTGTCACTTCAACAGAAATCGACCGCGGGTGGAGATGTCCAGGACTATGCCCCTGCAATAACCGAACTCAAAACGGCAATAGAACGGGTTGAAAAGAAACAAGTGGAATTCGAGAGGGCCCTACGTGATTCCTCCCCGACCGCCCCAAGGCCGAAAAGTACGTTGTTGCAATCCGGATTTACGATCATCGCTCATCTGACCCCGTAGCTGTTTCCCTCCCGAGTTTGCCGCCGAAGCCTCCCTCCCCTTGGCCAGGGAATTCTCGATACGATCCTCAACAACGACGAGGTGGGGAAATGTCACCAGCGGCGCCAGACCAGTGCTCACACCCCTTCCACCAGGGTCCAGATGACGAGGCGAATGTCCCTACCCGAGATCCGCGTCGCGCTGCACCCACACTGCGATCATCCTCCGCTCTCCCGACCACTTCCCCCGATTCACCCTACCTCGGACTCAACCCCTCCCAATCTACAACCTTCCGCGCCGTACACGAACAAATACCCCCCTCGACTTCAGCTCCGCCTACACCCGCTATTCCCCAGTCCTTCCATAGGGTGTATCCGCCTCGTGTGGCTCAGTTGGAAACAAGCGGATCTAGTCCTGTAACCACCAACCCTGGACCTCCTGGTATCACAACCCCCTCTCCTAGACCCCGGTCAAGTACGCCCGTCCACCCTGTGCCCATGTCTCGTTCCGAAAGCACCTCTTCAGTCACGACCCAGCAGTCCGCTGGGATGCATCCTGACCGGATCGCGCTTCTCTCCGCCAACAATCAGCCTTCATCTCCTGTTACCTCAATACAACATCCCCTCCATGCTACCCCGGATGGTCCGCGGCAACGCCTACCCCTAGAGGAACGTCTACTCGATCGTTCGCATTCGTCGCCGGTATTCTTCTCGGGGGCGAATGCCATCGTACCACCGCGAGGTGGCCCTACCTCCTCGAGTCGGATCACACTTGACGATGTTACGACTTCGCCCACGACTGTATTTCCTCCTCTCACCCCCTTCACCACAACTTCCGACTCTGACAACCGGCACATCCATACTCAGAGCCACAGAAATCCAAACCGAGGCGCAAACTGGGGCGGATCTGGTATGGGGGATCGGAAACGAAGGGCCTCTGATTCATTCCTTCCTCCCAAGTCCCCTAAGCCTCCAAAGATGCACAAGGTCGGAAAAGGTGCCGGTATCGGCGGACCTGGAGCCGCGAAAGGCCCCGGCAAGTCAAAGAATCGGAGGGGAAAAAAGAAAAAAGCCAACAAGAACGGTCAGCCTGGGCCATCAAACTTGACCCGTGAAGAGGGGGAAGTTGGAGAAGAGGTTGAGGGGAACGGCCACGCTTACGGAAATGGTGGGGCATATGGTGGGTTTGGATATGGCTACCAGTCCGACCACGGCCCAGCATATCCCCACAGAATGGACTGAATACACGTGGGGTTAGAATGACATTTTGGATATTTGGTTACGGGATTCACTTCTTCATCCGGAGATCTGTTTGTTTTGTGTTCTCGTGCTACGCTTCCAGGGGCCATCATTCTTTTGTATCTAGTTTATATCCGCACCTTCTCCCAAGGACCCCCCGCCCAGTTGTGTCATGCTTTCTGATTGGTAGATTTCACCATCCGTATATGCACTCGTTCTGAGCCTTCCAAACCCTGTTTGGGCTACTGGTACGTTTACTTCATGGACATCTGAATTTTACTCTGCCCTCCAAAATCACCAGTCAACATTCAACGTTGCAACGCCGACCCCGGCACCGAACAGTCCTTCCCAATAAGAAAAATAAATAAATAAACAGGCACAGGCATTACGGGTATCAGAACCAAGGTTATGGATCAGTGTATTAGTGTAACAAGTGCGGAGGGCGGAAAGTTGGGGGAGGGGTTGAGCGGAGGCAAAACCGAGAGGCTGAAAAATTATGATTGCGAACGAAGGCATCCTCCCCTTCACTGAGCTTGGGGGAGGAATCCAGCGTCATCACGAGTGAGCGAGCATCGTATTTGGTTACCGTCGTTCGATGGGGAGGTAGAATAGGGGACCAAAGCAAATATAGGAACCATGTCTGAGCGAGGCGGAGCACAAATATAAGTGTAGAAAACATGTGGGGACAACCACTACCCATCATCGATTCATCCTGTAAGGTCGACGATTTGTGATTAGAAATGAAATACCCAGAACTCGAGAAAAATGAAAAAATACAAAGAAGGGGAGCGGATACGCGGAGGCGGGCGAGTGTGTAGATATAAATCATCTGTCCTTCCTTCCCTGATCTAAACCAAAGAAGAAGGGGGGGAAGCGTGTGGACGAGGAAGGAGAACATTAAGGAGGTATAAATATGGGGGGTGGAGGGCGACTCGAGAGTGTCCGTAGGAGAAAGTGCCGCGTGCGCGGGGGTCTCGCATATCTGGGGCGGTGAACTTCAGCCAGGGCGATCGATGGGGAGGACGCGAACGATCGTGGAGGGGCATCAATCAGAGTGGCTCGATGGGGAAGGAAATCGTGACAAGCGAGGGGATCAGATAAGAACCACGGGAAATGGAGGACGAAGGAGAGATCGAAAGCAAATGCGAAAAGGTGGTGATGCAATGGAGAGGGAGGGATCATAAGCTATGTTTGTGATGAGATGTAACAAGGAACCCGAGGAGAAAGGGTGGTAGGATAACGGGGGTGTCACGAGCACTTGCACGTGAGGATCTTCCAAAGACTAAACTTTGGCGGCTCGTTCTCCTCCTGCTCCGGAATCCCCCCGTTCTGCAAAGGGGCAGCCTGATGGTTTGCGGTAAGCGGCGCTGGCGGGTTTTGGATCGTTGATACCATCGGCGACGCCCGGTCGTACGTTTGATTGCCAAGATATGATTCCTCTCCGAAATCGTAACCGCTGTGTTGTTGACCTGGTGGCCTGTTGGGTGTGATCGAAACGTTGATCTGGGCAACGCCGGAGAGAGGGGTGAGCTGCCCAGGACCTTCTAGGCTGTCATTGTTCGGCAGGAGCAGGTTGCCTGGGGAGTGGCCCTTCTTGGATCCATGGCGGACAAGAGCGGGCGACGGGGGGACCGGAGCACCTTGCATGGGAACATCGTTTTTTCGTGTCGGCTGGGTGTTCTGCACTTGTTGCAAGGTTTGATTGTTCTGGCCCATGGCAGACTCCCACCCTCTCCCTCCTTTATCTGATCATTGAACAATCGGCAACGGCAAAAGGTACAAGAAAACATACCATTCAACAGATTCCAGTCATAAACTTGGTCGTCAATATCACCGTTATTCTTCATCACCTTTGCAAAAAGCTCTCGTAGAAATTCATAATCGGGTGTCTCCTCGAACCCGAGCTTGCGCACGTAGTTCAGATAGATGTTGAACTCTTCTAAAAACGGCGGACAAACGTCAGCCGGGAAGTGCAAGCGAGCATGGAATGGAAGCCTACCTGGGAAGCCTTCACAGAGTTCCTTGATCGGGGTCGTCTGCTTTTTTTCACCAATCTTCTCGTACTTCTGCTTGTTCGTGGCAGCCTTCAATCCTTGCCAAGGTAAGCTGCCCCTCAGGAAATACATAAAGACGTGTCCCAGCGATTCCAAATCGTCTCGTCGAGATTGTTCTGCAAACACAGCATCAGTATCAAAGCACCGCAGATCAAACACTGATGATCCTTGCCTCTGCCAAGATGGGTGTTGATGCTCATGTACCGCGCTGTCCCGCTCAGGCTCTTCCGCTCGCGATATGGTATATGTTGCTTGGTTTTCGGGTCGCGATATTGCTTGGCCATGCCGAAATCGACCATGTGAATGACTTGATGAAACAATAATAATCAGCCGACGCGAAGGGTGGCAGTGAAAGGGAGCACTCACCATTGCTGCCCTTCGTCCCGGGTCTGCCAATCAAAAAGTTGTCCGGCTTGATGTCGCGGTAGATCAAGTTCTTTTCGTGAATGGTCTGCACTCTCGAGAGCTACAGAAGGAACGGGGCGAGGAGGACGAGTCCAGGGGAGTCACGTGAGCCAGAGTGATCAAGAAGTAGGCGGGAGAAGGAACGTTGAAAAACGAGGGCGGCGCGTACCATTTGCCTGGCAGCCATGCAAACGGTCTTGATGCGGAATTTACGACCACACATGTCGAATAGATCTTCGAGACTTGGGCCCAATAGGTCGATGACGAGGATGTTGTGCAGACCCTCTTGGCCGAAGTGGTAGATTTGAGGGATGCCGGCTGTATTAAGGGCGAAGGAGATGGCAGGTCAGAAGCCGCCGGATACAGGACTCAACGGGAGAAGGTGTTGTACTGACGACAACCAGCGAGAATACGATACGAGCGACATTCATCTCTCAGCTGGGGGGCTTCAGCCTTTCGGGGTTCCTGTGCGGGAGGTGGGTTAGGACGATGAACGGCAACACGAGCGGGCCCCGAGGTGGATGGGGACTAACGAATTTGATGGCGACGGTCTGGGAGTTGAGGAGGTTGGTCCCTGGCGCGAGAACGAGTTCAGGCTAGAGAAAGGGACGGGGAAGGGTTGGAGAGACGAGAAGAATGCAGACCTTCGAAGATGACACCGAAGGAGCCCTCGCCGATCTTCCTGCCTACGCGGTAGTGGCCGCCGACGAGGTTTGGAGAGGAGGAGTGGTGTTGGGAAGACATGGTGGTCGGGGAAGGGGGAGGGTGGTCAAGATAATACGGCTCGAGTTGACCACCGACTGAGCAGCCGCAGACAGACGGGGGGCGACCAAACGTTCGATGAGTTAGAGCTTCGGATTGTTCCGGCCCACGCGACACATTTCTCACAATTACACATGTGGATGACTTGAATACAAACTTGAATACAAATCCTCACTTCAAAGCACGCCCGGAATAAACTTGTACCTAACCATCCCCGCCCATTCCTCCCATTCCTTCCCAAACTCCTTCCTCAAAACCTGATCCTCAGTCTCCGCCCTACACATGAACACGTACGTCCCACGGGCAATCCCCAACCCCAACACCATCATCAACTTCCTCGTCGAGTCAGCCCCAAGGTATTCATACAACACACTCCCCGGCGCGGTGACCGTCAACAACACCCCCGTAAAGACGAATGGAACCGCGGTATAGGAAGGGTGTCGGACATATGAATACAATCCATGCGTGACCAGCTTGTGGTTGGGTAGGATTGCTAGCTGGTAGGTGAAAAACCTCCCCAGCGTTTGAAACGCGGCGAAACGAAGCGCGGAGAAGGCGGTGGTGAGTGTGAGCCCGACGATCAATTGTGTATTGAGCGTTCGGGCGGTCGTGGTGTGATCGACGGGCATGTACCGTGGGCATAGGTCGAGTGCGTGGAATGTATCGAGCGTGCCCATGAACACCACCCACGCCGAGAAGATGTATGGGAAGTAGGAGAGGCTGAATGTCGCGCTCTTCGCCTTGTAATCGAATCGGGGCGGCGTAGGCGAGCGGATGGGAGCTGGCTGGTCGGCTGAAGGGCTATCGCCGCCAGAGACTATCAATGGATCATTGAACTTCTCGCGGAGTTTATCGCAGGGTATTGGCTGAGGAGGTATGGTGCAGAGGCATACGCCAATGGCAGCGGCGTGGAGCCAGACCGACTTGGTGATCGCCTCTGGTGAGAAGTACATGGGCGGGGTTGGGGGCGTTACGATCCCTGGAGTCCCCCCCTCCTGTCCCAAGGACCTTTTAAATAGGCAGGCGAACCGAGCCAATAGATCCCATACCGTTGTCTTACCGGGCCCATTCCGCTTCTAGATTGGTTCGCACGATTGCAACGACTCCTTGCTCTCCGTTGATTCGCGCTACCGACTGACCAATTTCATTACAATATAATGATGTGGTCATGTGAGTGTAAACTTACCCGAGAGACTTTGATGCCTCGTTGCGCCCCAAGAATTCATACGTCCACCACACACAGGGGGTTTTGAGCCCCAGTGTTACCGTTATCGGCGACAAACGGTGATGAACAAGCCATGTTCCACGTCCCAGATGGGGATAACTTTTACTTGGCGACGGCCCTGGCGCAGCCACAGGGTGTCTAGACTGGTGATGCACTTGAGAACCAACAACATAACATGAAATGACGCCACATGTAAACGTGACATCACACGGAAAACTCACTTACAATCGTCCACCGCTCGACACAAAACCCTTAAAATATGAGGCGGATGCAGCAGCGAGCTATCACATGTAACTACGCTATGAAGGGATTTTCGCGTCTTGGAACGGCCATGGTATTTGACACGTTCATGTGGTAGCAAATCACGCCCTAGGTCTTTACGGGTGTCTCGAGACCGCAGGACATCCCCTTAGATCACGAAGAAAAACAAATGTGAGCCGAGATGTTACACTGCATGTGTATGCAATTTTTTACCCCAAGAAACGACGACACGGGTGGATTATTGGCGTAAACAGTTTACATGTGCCGTCAGTACGGGCCCCGGTCAGACGGAACATGCTGCTGATGATGGATCGCCCATTTGACGCTATCGATTATCCCGGGAGAAGGCGCTACCCCAGAAGCGCGAGCATTCTTTGATCGACCACTCAACGAGGAGACGATAGGAGCTGAAGGGACGGGAATCCGCTGCAATTATCTGACCCATGGATGATCGGGCCAGCGCCCTGTGTACAGATAGTAGTCAGTGGGCGCGGTCTTGCTCGAAACAGCCACCACACACACACCGTTTTGGTGAAAACGGGGAAAACGAACTGCCAACCGATTGAGTAGCGTGGAAAGGTTGGGCTAGGCCAGACTCGGACTTGGGAGACCTAGAGCCGCAGAGACCCTGTAATCGGCAGGGGTCACGTCCGGCTAAATGTAACAAAAGCCACGAGTCGTCCCCTGGGAACGTCAATTCTCCTAGCAAGGTAGCGGCGTCTGCTGTTAAGATGTTAACATGCGCGGACCAAGTGTCAGTGATGGGCTGACGGTGTGATTGTCGAATCTCTGGAAAAGAGAAAAACATAGGGACCGACACGGCAGATCCTCGGCCATGAGGATGAAAGCGAGTCGCGCTAGAAGCAACGGCCGGAAAGCGCTGCATTTGCAAAAGATTGGCGCTTGGAATTGGTAAAGATCGTGCAGCACGTGTCGACCACCATGCCAGGGATGCTGGATCGCAAGTCAATGAGATGTGGCGTAGCTAAGAAAGCGAGCAGGATTCTTACGTCTGCGTATGACACTTCTAGTGCGATCCGTCCGGGGATATAGATCTTGGACGTCTACCCAGCACCGGCATTCTGCAACTTGCGTAAGGTCAATGGTGTCACCCCAAACCGAGTGATCAATTCTCGCGGCGTGGCAGGAAGGGACCAAATCGGTGCGAACTTTGTCACCATGCGGTGAGTTCAGAGATTCAGCGATCTGGAAAGACCTGAAAAACTATACCGGATGACGTTAGCTAACCAGGTCCATCCCACCAAATGACGACCCGGATCATTCCTCTTGGTCCCTTGAGAAACATCTAACTCTCAAGGTTGGATGAAGAGGGTCCGGGGAGGCTATATGTGACAATCGCCCTTACCAGAACGGGATGGCGCGTTGTGGAGGGTGTGTGGACGCTCCGCTCCCGGAGCTGTCAATGTTGGAATGCGGGCAACTGACAGCGCGTAAGTTTTCGCAGAAAGTCGAGGTCGTTCGCGCCCTCAGGGAAGTTCTCGACCCACTTCTCGTGGTCCCAGTGTACGGTATGTTGCTGAACTAGGGAAACAGGCCTTGTTTGGCCTTGTTTACCAAAGGCCTTGAACTCCACGTGGCCTCGTCCCGTATCCTTCTCTTTCCCGGAGCCGATCCAGATAACGAGCAGAAAGAGTATCATGATAAGATGAAACACGACGTCGGGATCTGTAGACTGAGGTTGCCAAACTTTTGCTCAGCGATCCCCTGGGAGCTGTAACTGGGCTCCCTCTGACTTCGTCACGAGGATCAAGGGCCGCCCGAGCTCAGGGCAGGCCAGAACTTTTCGTTAGCATTTGTTCAAATCTGGAGGCGTGAGGTGTCAGCATGGTCTCCTGGTAACTATTTAGGGGCGACCTGCTACTGGCCAGCCGCCATTTAGTACCATGATCGGCGTATATACGCACGTACAGGAGTGGGAGTGCAGATCATGCTCGAGGCGCTCAGGGGAGTGTTGATCCTGATTATAAGCCAGCTGCCCGTAAGTACCGGGTCAGAATGAGCACCGTTCTTATGTTGATCATCACCCGAGGATACTCCCATCCAACACCTGCCAGTCTTCTAAGCCCACGAAAACCTACCAGTCACTCCTCCAGGTGGTATCACATACAGCTTCAACTCGTCGCCAAACCACAACAATCAGATCATGACAACGTTTGTCACTACCACCGTCCGCCGGAATACCTCCCACTGGAAGCCACCGCCTGGCAACAGATCATTGATGTGTTACTGAATCATCACCCCTACTAAATCAGAAAGCGTCAAAGCTGGGGTAGATAAATGGTTGGCACCTATCAGTGGCCGGTTTAATTCTTCCCCCAACCACCCCTCTCGAGCTGCCATGTCCTCTGAAGGTTTCACCACCGGCGAGATCGACTTCACCGTGCCAAGCACCGGCCAGACAACCAAGACCTGGTACAAGGTCTACGGGGACCTCGCCAACAAGAAACACAGACCCTTGGTGGTCCTCCATGGAGGCCCAGGTGTCGTCCACGATTACATGCTCTCCCTCTCCGACCTCTGGACCAAGAACGAAATCCCCGTCATCTTCTACGACCAGATCGGCGGTGGAATGTCGACCCACATCCCAGAAAAGAAGGGTGACGTAGAGTTCTGGACCGTCCAGCTCTTCGTCGACGAACTCAATAATCTCCTCAAACACTTCAAGATCGAGGGAGACTTCGATCTTCTGGGGAATTCATGGGGAGCCATGCTCGCGGCAGAGTTCGCGGTGACCAAACCCAAGGGGCTCAAGAACCTCGTCCTCGCCTCCGGCCCAGCCTCGATGCCGCTGTTCATCGCCTCCCTGAGGGAGAAGGTCGCCCAACTCCCCCAGGAGGTCCAGGATACTCTCAAGAAACACGAGGATGCCGGCACCACCGATGACCCAGAATACATGCACGCAATGATGCCCTTCCTGTTCAAGCACGTCTGCAGGTTGAACCCGCCTCCACCGGAGTTCATGGCCTGCCTCACTTGGTTGGAGAAGGACCCGACGGTCTACCACACCATGTGGGTGCCCTCCCCTAGTGAAGAGCGCAGTGGCTAACATTCCTTTGCCAACAGGAACGGGCCCTCCGAATTCCACATCATTGGATCTCTAAAAACGTGGTCAATCGTCGACCGTATCCCCGAAATCACGTACAGGACACTGTTGACCAACGGAAGATACGACGAAGTCGACGACAGATGTGTCCAGCCCTTCTTCGATAAACTTCCACAAGTGAAGTGGTCCCAGTTTGCCGAGTCTTCTCACTTGGCCCATTGGGAGGAGAGGGATTGGTATATGAAGGTCGTGGGGGATTTCTTGGCGGTTTGAATGGGGGAGTTGGCTGAACGCGATATGTATTTTGTAATTGTTACTCGAGAAATATTACGCCCGGAACGTGAACGCGGCCCGTAGATTTTTAACATGGGGAACGAGAACGGGGAAGTTTGTGGGCGTCGCGAAAGAGGCAAAGACCACGTTCCGATCAATTCACTTTCCTTCCGAAGTCCATGTCGGACGCGTCGACTACCGCGACCGTGAAGGACATACCCAACGATGCGCTGGCGGCCGGACTCACAAACCCAATCCCTGTCGCTCCCGTACCTGGTGGTACACCAGTAATACCACAAAATGTGGTTTCGTCACAACCCTCTTTTGTCGGGAGTATAATCGGGGACAAGTACGTTCACACCCAAAACTCCAAAGACTTTGACCAAACCGCTGACCAGGATAAATTTCGATCCTCGTGTATAGCCCCTACTTCCAGGCTGGTTTTGGTCTCATGGTTTGTCGTACCTCTACGTCCATGACCTCCCGGGACACTCATTCCAGACGCTAGGGCCTCGGAGTAGTACTCACAGGAGCACGTCAAGCCTTAGTCTTCGGTTCGACCGCTCTGCGCCGTCGAATGCTCGTCTCGCTCGAGATAAGCAACAAAGACAAAGCGTACGACTGGTTCCTCGCGTGGATGGCTCACCAAACTCAAGTCCAAGCCCAGGCCGCAGCTTCCTCCCGATCCATCCTCTCTAGCTCGGTCCCTTGGATACGGAGCCACCAGCTGAGCGTGGAGACAACTTTCGAGCAACGGAAGAACGGGAGCTCATCTGTACTGTTTAACCTCGTCGCCGGACCAGGAACGCATTGGTTTAGATACCAAGGCGCGTGGATGCAGGTTAAACGAGAGCGCGAAACGCGGTCTATCCAGATGATGTCCGGACAGCCTTGGGAGACTGTGACCCTCACAACGCTCTCGAAAGACCGAAATCTGTTTCCTTCCCTTTTGGGTGAGGCTCGAGAGCTTGCGATGAAGGGACAAGAGGGGAAGCTTGTCGTGATGACAGCCTGGGGGATCGAATGGAGGCCGTTTGGACTGCCAAGGCGAAAGCGTCCCCTCAAGAGCGTCGTTTTGGATGACGGCGTATCGGAGAAGATTGAGAACGATGTCAAAGCATTCTTGGATAGACGACAATGGTATGCCGACAGAGGTAGTGTCCCATCGCGTCGTTCGCGACTTCCCAATACTGATCGCGATTTTCCTCTAGGCATTCCTTACCGGCGGGGATACCTGTTGCACGGCCCTCCAGGCTCGGGTAAATCCTCCTTCATTCAGGCACTAGCCGGGTCATTGGGGTACGACATCTGCCTGCTCAACCTCTCTGAAAGGGGTCTAGCAGACGATAAGCTCTTCCACCTCCTCTCAAATGCCCCAGAACGGAGTATAATCCTCATGGAAGACGTCGACGCGGCGTTCAATAAACGGGTTCAGACCAGCGAGGACGGGTAGGGCTAAGGTTTCACCACCGGACGGTCGAGACTCACGATGTTTCTTTCATTCTAGATACCAGTCCTCTGTCACATTCTCTGGTTTCCTCAATGCCCTAGACGGTGTCGCTTCGGGCGAAGAGAGGATAATATTCCTCACGACGAACCACGTAGAAAAACTGGACCCTGCTCTCGTCCGTCCAGGCCGAGTGGACCTCGCCTGCCTGATAGACGACGCTTCTCCGTCTCAAGCCAAAAGGCTCTTCGCTCAGTTCTACGACTCGGAACAGGACGTGGACCTGGAGAGATTGGGCGACGAACTGGAGAGCATGGTGGATAGGGAGACGAAAGAAGGCAAGGCGGTGAGCATGGCCGCCCTCCAGGGCATGTTCATCAGGAACGAACCAGAGGAGGCAGTGAGGGCGGCCAAGGAATTATTTGTAAGACGGTGACCCATCTCATCGGGCTGCACATGTCGTAGCGTACATTATGGCGAATTAATGGGTGTGTAGGTACAACTCCATTTCATGGGAGGCTAGAAGCGAATCTTCCGCTTCCGGGCAGTGTATTTTGAGTCCCGAGGAACATCCTCTTTCCCTCGTTGTCGATACAGCTAGGGTGACCGAACCGTTGTAAGCCCGCGTAAGAGGCAACATCAGCGAGTTCGTACCTCTTTTTTCTTGAGCACCCAATCCCTACCCTTGATGTTCTTTTTCTTGAGATTCGACCTCGCCTTGGCCCTCTCCCTCCTCCTCTCAAACTTCGCCTGGTCCTCGTTTTCCACGTTCTCAGCGACCCCTTGAAGGCCCTGAGGTACCTGCCCACCAGAACCAACCATCAGCACCAAAAATACCTTCTTGGCCTTGTTGGAATTCGGGTAATCCACAACGATACCACCCCCGAACCCGGCTTTCTGTGCGATCGAGGTTATTAGTTGGATCTGGTCGTCCGAGGAGGGATAGAATTGGAGGACGGCACGGGAGGGGTTTCGGAGGGCGGAGAAGAGGGTTGTGAAGAATCGGGTGAGACGGTGGGGAGGAGAGGATGTCGGGTGGGAAGTTTCGGCATTCAGAAGCCATTGGATGACGGAGATACTACGGTTCGTGTGAGTTTCAAAACACACCAGCTTGGGGTCGATGTGAGGGTACCTTATCGCACCATCAAAGCTACCGGGACGGAACCCGAATCCTTGCCCGATGTCTTGAAGGAAGAGATCTCCTTCAACCTCTCGCTCCAGAGCGACCTCTTCAACGAATCAGACTTCACCGTCGTATACTCCTCCCTCTATATCGAGCGGGGTAAAACTCACCAAGCATACTGGGGGCGATATCTACACCAGTCCAGATATATCCCTCATCATCGAGGATCTCACCTGAAAGGCCAGACCCACATCCGATGTCAAGTAGGAATGCAGGTTGACCTGGTGGCATGTTAAGCAGCTCCAATGCGCGGTAGGTCATGTCCGCTTGGATCTGTTGGATCCGGGTACTACGAGGCATTAGGCGGGGACCTTAGAGGGCGTCCACCGGTGGCTCACTTGTTTGTGTATTTCTTGGATTCTGTGTCACCATAGTACTGCCCAGCATGGATTAGATTGGTGGTAGAGATGGGGAGTGTGCAGAGCCAACCTACGATTTCCGGAGGCGCGATAAGCTCTGGCCTCGACATGGTTCTTTTAGAGAGAAAAACGCCATCTGATCGAGATCAATACCGGCAGCAGTAACCTCATCTCCACCCTCCCTCGATTTCACCGGTACCTTCCACGACGACGACGGGCCATGGCTACGACGAGCAAGCAATATAAAGCCATCGGCGAGGACCTCTGGAAAAACAAGACAGAGAAAATCGTGAGACAGTTCCCTGCTTGGTCACCTTCCTCAAAAGAGCCGCTATCTAATCAGACCAAGAACGCAGAACTGTTCGCGCTGACTTACGGCGCGTTAGTCGTGCAGCTCATCCAGGACTACGAGGATTATGCCGAGGTTAATAAGCAGCTCGAAAAGATGGGCTACAATATCGGGACGAGACTCATTGAAGAGTTCCTCGCGAAGAGTTCGTTGGGCCGGTGTGGCGATTTCAAGGATGTCGGGGAGGTGATCGCAAAGGTCAGCTGGAGACTCGTCGCGGTTTTGTCGTAGGCTAACTTCAGCGGTATAGGTTGGATTCAAATCGTTCTTGAACATCACACCAAACATCACTCATGCTCAACCACAACCGCCAACATCGCCAACGGCGAAATCGGCGCCCGCGGGTGCAAGTCCTGGTTCAATGTTCGCGCTGACCTTTGACGATAACCCCCTTGCGGAATTTGTCGAACTCCCAGAGGAAGCCCTAGAAGGCGGCCTCTGGTTCAGCAATGTGCTCTGCGGAGTGATACGCGGCGCCCTTGAGATGGTATTCCTTATTGTTGGTTCGTCATCTAACTTGGTGACCTGACAGGGATTACTAGGTGCAGATGCAAGTTACAGCCGAGTTCGTCTCCGACGTGCTACGGGGTGATGAAACAACGGAGATCAGGGTGAAACTGATAAAACTCCTGGAGGAAGAAGTGCCTGTCGGGGATGACTGAGGTACTGGTATTTCGCGCACCACCAGGGACTAGAGGATGTATTATTATAACCATAATGTAAAAGAACGCTCGTAGGTACCTCCGGAAGGAGAACATCTACCACCTGTCCATCCTGTTGAGCTTCTTGGCCGTCTGCGCGTTGTTTTGGGTGTTCTGTCCTCTGACCGGAAGACCCATGGCGTGTCTCCTTCCAACATAACTTCCAATCATCCTCTGGTGGGAAATATTCTCCCGAATCTCCCTCCTCAACTCCGTCTCGATCTTCAGGTTTCTTAAGGGGTCGTTCCCTCCTTTCGCGTTCGTCGAAGACGTCGCATTGGGTTTGAGGGCGGAGGTTGACTGAGTGTTCGGAGTGAGAGAACCGGGTTTCGGGCGGAAGCTCGGACTCGCGAGTGGGACGCGTTGAACGGGTTGTGCAGTGGATGGTGAGGAGAGGAAGGCGGTGATTGAAGTTAACTGAGTCGGGGTCAGGTCTTTAACCTGACATCGGTCGTGAATTTGGAACCGGGCGCATATACGGTGTGCGGTTTTGTGTCCGACACCGTAGAAATGTGTCAACGCGAACTAAAACCCGTTTGCTTGTTCATCACAAGACTCGAGTAGAATAAGGGTGCGCTTACCCGCGTGAGCTGGTTCTCCGGTAACAACACTCCCAGCACATACACCATTGCGGTCTCGGAAGCGGAAGACGAGTGGAGAGGATTTCGGTTTCACGTGATCGACGCCCAGATTCTTTCATCTCCATCGCCTTCTTTCAGACGTACCTCTCACCAGCCATGGCAAGCAGCAGAACCGAGGGCAGACGCCAAGAAGAGCTCACGAAAGAGCGTCAACGTATGCGCGAGCAATACGAGAAACAAAAGGCCGCTCTTGTCGAAGAGACAGAGAAGGCTCGACCCTCTTCCAACCGTTTTGTTGGCCAGCATGATTCCATGGAAGACTCCCTGAAGAGGAGCACCGTGGGTCTTGTCAGACTCGAGGATTTCCAAGCTAGGCGCAAGGAAATCCAGGAGGCTAAAGAACGAGAGGCGGCTATGACCAGTGAACTCAAGTACGTCCTTCTCGCATGACATGCCGCACGGTAAAGAGATGCGATAGAGGACGGTGCACTCAAACGCTGTAGCTCTTGCTTAGGGATGAACAGAAGAAGACCAAGAAGCGTAAGAAAACACAAAAATCTACCCTATCTTTCGCCTTAGACGACGAAGGCGATGAGCAAGAATCCTCCGCGAACGACACTCACTCGAACTCACCCGCACCCGGCGCTGGAGTGGACGAAGACGGGAATCCGGTAAAGAGGACGAAATTGGGAAAGAACCCCGCCGTCGACACATCGTTCTTACCTGATCGAGAACGAGAGGAGGCGGAGAGGAAGGAACGTGAAGACTTGCGCCAAGAGTGGATGAAGAAGCAGGAGGAACTCAAGAATGAAGATATCGAGATCACCTATTCTTACTGGGATGGAAGTGGCCATCGGAAGAGCGTCATGGTAGGTGACCACATACCAGCTGTTCGAACAACGTTGTTAATTATTTCTATCACGTCCAGTGTAAGAAGGGTGACACGATTGCACAGTTTCTGGAGAAGTGCCGCCAGCAGTTCCCTGAGCTTCGAGGCATCGGTGTGGATAACCTGATGTACATTAAGGTCTCATACTTCCTCTCACGTTTCACCGCAGATACTGACCGTTCTCACGGACCAGGAGGACCTTATCGTTCCCCAGGTGGGTATGGCGTTGCTCGCTTGACACACAGGCTGACACCCCTCATCTACAGCACTACACATTCTACAGCTTCATCATCAACAAAGCGCGTGGAAAATCCGGCCCGTTGTTCAATTTCGACGTGCACGACGATGTACGGCTCCTCGCCGACGCCTCGAAGGAGAAAGATGAATCACATGCGGGTAAAGTCGTGGAGCGGAGCTGGTATCAGAGGAACAAGCATATATTCCCCGCTTCACGCTGGGAGGTTCGTGATGACCATCCCAACTTCGGCGAGGTTACTCATGCACGCTTTAGGTTTATGACCCCGAGAAGAAGTACGGGAAGTATACCATCTCGTAGTTAGACCTTGGGTATAGCCCAGGCGAGGAAGGGTGGGTGGGGTCAGTGGAGGTTACACGAGGTTGTCGATTTTTTGGTACTGTCATGCTATAAGCTATGCTATACGAGAGGGGACAAAACGGTGCTCTATCTACGGCGGATGGGGGAGTGGAGAGTAACGGGGAAAGGGAAGAAGAATAAAACAAGGCAATACCCCTGATCGTCCTCGAGCTGAACCCCCAAAGAACGGAAGAGCGGTGCGAAGAATCAGAAGGTACATGGGCACAGGATCGGAGCCGGTAGCACCGGGTCTGGCAAACGAGGGGGGGGGGAACGTTGGGGTAAAAGTCGCCTGCCACTCGGCACGATAAAACCACACGGTTATGGAGCGCCGGTAATCCCACATCTTCACGCGCGTCCTCGGGGGGTCAACGGACCGGAAGGCGATCGATGTAATTCGACACAAGATCGAAGAATGTCCATAAGAGCCCATGGGTGGTGATGCTCCGAACTGCGCTGACACCGAGTCCCCGATACAGTCGGCCGATACCCGCCACCAACGGCTTCGGATTTTGCGGGTCAGGACCTAGCGTCGGAAGAACAGAGATTAGCGTTTTCCAATTATTAGTTCGGGACAGCGGATCCGGGAGACCGGGTAGAGAGATGAGGGGATCCCAAACACAAGATGGGGAACGGAGTGCATCGTGTCTTTGATCGTGATGAAGGTCGGAGGTATGAACTCACCCCGGATCAAACGCGTAAGCGTCTCAAAGACCCCACGGTACCTCTCGCCGGCAAGCGCACGCTGTTGGACCTTTGTCTTCACCCTAAATAAGGGAACACCAGAATGTAAACGTTCCCATGATCAGCTCACGAGGGTGGGAGAGAGTGTGGACGACGTACACATCCATAGGATAGATCAATGCCCAAGATGTGACCCCTGATAGTGATCCACACACGAACGGAACAAGCGAAGCATGAATTGGAAGCCATGCGGGTGTAGGTCCTTGTTCCCCAGATGGTAGCCGCCCCAACAAGTGGCGCATACCATCGTACTCCATAAAGTACAGCGCAGTCCCAGAAGTATCCCTCACTACGACACACAGGAAAGAACAGAGTAAGGACGCGGAGAAAATCAGTCATCACGTACGCTCGCGGGGTCACGAGGGGGAAGGCCCCAGCGGCGGTAATGAGACCGAGAAGGTTTCACATACCAAAGTGGAGTTTAAACCCGGTGTACAGCCCAAAAATTCCTCGGGTCTTCATGATGTCTCGGACGGCGTCGAGAGTGCCAGGAGCTTGGGAAATGTGGAGCCCCTTCGCGGCGGCGATCGAGTACTCGAGCTGACGTCGGACCTACTGTCGTCATAGCGCGGAGAAGAAAGGAAAGGGAGTCATGAGAACGTTGGGAATTCAGTGGAACAAAACGATAACCGGACCTTGACAAGTTCGAATGGGGCTGACCCAAACGAGATGGCCGATCCCGCCAACGCGCCCCTGAAGCCGAATGTTAGCATTCTGGGGTTCTGGGGGACGATCCGGGTCTGACCCTATTCCACCCAACAATGAGACATCGAGGAGAGTGTCCCGATTGAGAAGGCGAGCATCTCGAAAAGTCTCCTTTGTTCCGGAATAGATAGTAAATGAGGCCGCTCCTCGTGACGTCGTTAGTCGCCGAAATTGCCGGATAAAAAGGAATAAAAGCGACATACTGACGAATGTGATGGTCACCAACGGAATCCACAGCCCACGGTAAAACCCGCGGACGCCCTCTTCACGATATACGAGTACGGCAAGACTTGGGACGGATATCGGGTGTTTGATTGTTTGCAGGCGAGATTTGAGAGAGTCAAGCTGGTTGAGTAGGTCAGTCCGGTTCCGAAGCCTCTCTTCGCGGTAGGTGTGAAGACTGACAGGATATCCAGCGAAAGTCGATATTCCACTAGCAACTATCGCACATGCCACCGCTTTGTACTCTGAAGCCGGGATAAGACGTACGAGCAAAACGGGGAACTTTTGAGACACAACGCACGATGGAGTATACCGTTCACCGCATATGAGATGTCCCCCGGGCTACGGAAACGCGTTCAATCGCACGGCAAAGGGCTGGAAGGAAGCCCGAGGGGTGGGTTGAGTTGGCATACCTTCTGCCATCCATGGAAATATTCGAGCCGACGTTTTGTTAAAGAGAGTTCCGTGCGAGTTGCACGCGAGCCAGGTCCGCCGCCAGACCACGATTCCAGTGCGCGAGAATGTTTTGGTAGGGGGTTGTTGGTGGAGGTAAAATGAAAAGAAAAGTTACGAGATGGTGAACGGGCTCCAAGCCATCTCCCGAAAATCCGACGGCGCCCCATCACGCCTTCCGCCGCTCTCTATATCGGAACGGCGACCTTGACGGTCCACACGGACTGTGAATCTCAGGCTGCGCGTTCCACTCTTCCTTGTTCAGCGCATCGTCTGCAGACGGCCGCCTCGCTGCTTCCACCTGCACAACATGCCTGCTCCAGCCACCAAGAAACGGAAGGCCGATTCTGATGCGCCTTCGTCTTCGATTTCGACGAAGGTTCAAAAAAGTGTGTGTTACCACATGTCTGCGAACATCGTGCTGAGCCGGTTCGCGATACTCAGCAGTCCATCCGTTCTTCACGAAACCAGACGCGTCCGGTTCCAAACCCGGCGCGTCCGACGAATCGCGCTTTAAATGGTTGAAACCTCTGGGCCCCAAGAAGACATGCCTATACGGGGAGAACCTTACGCCCACGACGAACCCAAAGGTCGCGATGTTTGACCTGGACGGTACAATAATTGTATCTGCCTACGGGAAAGGACAATCCAAGAAGAATCGTCACGCCTCCTTCGCCTGGTGGCATAAGAGCGTTGTGAAGAAGCTAGAGGAGGTCCACGATAGTGGGTAAGGGTGGACAACCTAACCCACTCTACAGTGATATTAACCGTTGAGCGCAGGCACTCGATCGTCGTGATTTCTAACCAGAAGCTCTCGAAGGACCTCGAAGAGTGGAAGCAGAAGATTCATCTCATTGCTGCTTCCGTGGGTCAATACCGTGTTCCTCGCTCGTGATCGCGCACACTTAGCCTAAGGTTTTCCCTAGCTTCCGAACGTACCGTTCAGAATTTTCGCGGCGTCTGCGGACGACGAGTACCGCAAACCCATGTTGGGGATGCTACATGCACTGAAGGATATATACAGATCCGAGGGTGTGGAGATAGGTAAATTACATCACCGCTCGGCGCATCCTGTTACTGATGCTAACAATGGGTTCGTAGATATGACGGAATCGTACTTTGTAGGAGACGCTGCGGGTCGTCCGAACGATCATTCTGGAACAGATAGAAAGTGGGCAATGAACGCCGGTCTCAAGTTTTACACCCCCGAGGTATGAATGAACGATGATTGTCGCGCAAAGATTATGACCTCACTTTCCTTCAGGAGTTCTTCTTGGGGCAACCAGCGTCAGAGTACCAATTCCTCGGGTATAATGCATCATTGGCAATACCGGGTAACGTTCTGCATTGTACGATGGTCGCCAGCGAGAACTGAACATAGTTAATTTAGATGGGGGTCCGTTTGCGCCGGTGTTGTCTCCCAAGCCCGAACTTGTGTTGCTTGTCGGCTACCCAAGCATGGGAAAATCGACGTTATACCGAAAACATTTCAGCCCCGCTGGCTACGAGCATATCGGCCAGGATACCCTGGGGACTAGATCCAAATGCACGAAAGCGACGGGGGAAGCGCTCTCGAAAGGCAAGAGTTGCGTCATCGGTACGAGGTGTCCCTTGCTGTGCCCTCGCCCTGGCTGTTTATCATGCCTTCACGCAGACAACACGAATAGAGACAGGCAAACGCGGAAACATTACATCGACATTGCGAAAAAGTATGGTGTGCCGGTCCGGTGAGTGGTGATGGACTGCGCGTTCGACATTCAGTTCCGTTTACGTACACAACTCCCGGCCAGGTGTTTCAAATTTGAAAATTCCATCGACCTGGCCTGGCACAACAATATGTACAGAGCGTTCTGCCTCGCCTCGTCCACTCTGGAGAATGAAGTGAGTGCTATTGTGAAGGTGTTCTTAATCGCCTCCGTTTGCTAACCGCCGGGTGGAGGTTAAACGGGACAGGGTGCCGAGCATTGCGTATTTTGGATTTCAGAAGAACTACGAGGAGCCCTCGCTGGAGGAGGGGTTCTCAGAGATCGTTGATGTCAGGTGGCACTTCGATGGAAGTGAAGAGGAGAGGAAGAGATGGGGTTTGCTGCACCAGTCCATCAATGGAAAGTGAACGGGGGCGTGTATCAGCTGTCCCTTATCTATATCATCCGTGACCGCTGATAGCCGCATTGGTCTCAAATTGTTCGGTCAGTTCCCGTCGACAGGTCCGTAGCGCAGTTTTTTTTTTTCGCCTTGGGTATGGAGGGAGGACCGAGCGGGAGAGAGCTGGGCCTGGGGGTACAGGGTGTCCGGGTAATCACAGGGAGATGTGAAGAGGATGAAAACACTGGCCCGGGGATTTACCTCTGACGGCGGAACGGATTTGGAAACCCTCAGCCGCCGTGTATGGGATACTGTGACCACGTGGGAACGTTGCACAACATCCTCCCGCCCCACGCACTCACCTCGCACCCCCACCCTCTCCATCCGCCCCGATGCCTTCAGAGCAGTCATTGCCAACCCAGCCCCAACCTGAAGACCTTGATCTCTCGCGAGAGCAGATCAAGGTTTGTATGTTCTGCAGGACTCCCGTGTCGTCTTCCGAAGCAGACTATCCGGCACACCAGCTGCTAATCGAGCCAGACATTCCTCTCATGTGTACGGGTTGTAGAGAGACCAGGAGCATTCCAGCACGACAGCAACACCCCATCTCAGCCGGCAGTCGTAGTTCCATTGGGTCTGAGTTCGTCAGGCCTGTTCTACAAGTCCCCCCAGATGGACCGAGCCCAATACCGTTCCCTACCTCCCAAACCCACCCCCCGACATCTCCGCTGGACGGTCCGGAACCCTCACGCTCGATTTCCATGTCCTCCGAGTCCAACGCGTATTTGCCCAGGATATCGGACAAGATCCACCACGCTCCAAAAGTCAAAATTCAGACGGACAATCTATACCCAATCTCCAGGACTGCATCTTCAGAGTCTACGCAGTCTCAGAAGGAGACTAGGCAGGAAGCTACTTACTCCCCCAATCCCCTGGTGGACATCACAAGGCTTCGCGTCCGGTCCCCTACCCATCATTGTCTCTACCCCGGAGCTACGTTCACAGGTACCCAGAAAAGCGGTCGGAGCAGTTATGATGTCAATGTAACCATCGTGGTACGAGTCTCCCCCATCGTTACATTGACCACCTGAATCAAATATCGCGCACTCCCCACACAGGATGTTGACTTTTCTTCGTCCTTTTTGTGTGGTTACCTGCGGATACGCGGCCTGACAGAAGACTGGCCAGAACTCACAACCTATTTCGATGCCGAAATTATTGGGAGCCGCTACGGCTTCTTGACGCGCAATTGGGGTGCCACGGAACAGGAAGACATGGTTCATTGGCAACGCTTCCCGGCATTCCGGCACGTCAAGAACGACTTGAAGCGGCCGTACCTGACCATGCCCGAGAATGACCGCGGTGCCGTCTTTATGCGTTGGAAGGAACGATTCCTTGTCCCAGACCACCGTGTGCAAGACATCAATGGCGCTAGTTTCGCAGGTAGGTCCCTCACCGTTTATACATGGTCATATCCGCTTACGCTCGGCGAAACACACTCCAGGGTTCTATTACGTTTGCGTCGACTTCAATCAACAACCACAGACACCACCATCCCACCACATGCCGCTGATTCGTGAGACGGATGATATGAACACTGATGTAACCCCTGGCCTGGTGCCCGAGCCCATCGAAGCCATGGTGAAACCTGAAAGTCCTCGCCGATCCAGGAGGCACTCGATTGATAGGGAGGGTCGATTCCAACGGGGCGTGTCGCGCTCTAGCTCACGTAGTGGGCCTGGCCCACTTGTGGCTACGATGAGCGGCTTCTACTTCCACCAGAACTCTGAGCCGTAAGTCACAGTTTCGATTCACCAACCCCGTCATCATCTCATCTCTTCGTCAAAGTTACCAACAGCTATCATTGAATCATGTCCCCCAAACGGCAGACACATGCTTCGAGCTCCGGTAGATATCGGAACTTTGTCTTGGACCCTGATTAATTCGTGGGCGGGATGCTGTTGCTCATGATTTGTGGTACTCCCTCTCACCCAAGTTCTGGTTGAAGATCAAGGTTCAACGTTTTTGTCCTATATGTATTATTATGCTTTCATCTCCCGGTTCTCTCTGCTCAATCCTCCTTCCTGTGTGCATCTTCCATTGCCTATCTCGTGCTCTATCCTCGTAGTTAAAACCCAAATTGTACGCGTTGTTTCACGCCCGCTCCCGCGTGGTGATTCCGGTCCGACGTCGTGGCCTGACCCCTCGCCTAACCAAGACAGGGAGTGTTCCCGGTGACCGGACGTGATTAGGTGTGTGATCGCCGATCGAAACTGCACGGCAAGCATATTGAATGTCGAACTGTTTCACTGCGTCCCATGCTGCTACCCGTTCCACTTCGCACCTCTACCAAGTACGTTCAGTATGGACGACAAACTTCCCCGCACTGTCGCTCTGTACGACATCGCCGACGACCTTGGCCAGAGGGTATCCGATGTTTGCACGCGATTGTTCGAGAGACAAAGGTGAGAGGGACTCCGTCGCAGCGCAATCGAGATCCGGACTAACTTATCTGCAGGGCAGGAGAGGATGTAGACACCGTACATCATGAGGTATTGCTGGGACCTGGGTACTGTCGTATCCTTTGCACCAGACTTACGGCCCTGTAGCTCGCACCCTTAGAACAGAAGTTATCGATGGTGATAGTCGAGCTCCGCCGCTCGAAGAACGCCGCGCGGCCTATCAACCGCATTCCAAGGGAGACCCTGGCCAACGTGTTTCTCTTCCTCCTACGCGAGGTCCCCCCAATCCACACACCAGAGTACGCAACCGCGCGGCTGTTTCACGAGTGGATCGTGTGCGTAACACACGTGTGCCACCACTGGCGAGAAACGGCGCTCATGTTCCCTTCGTTATGGTCTACGATTGACGTTACGAGGCCGGAGGTCGTTGACGCTTTCACGTCAAGATCTGGGAGGTTGCCCCTCCACATTCACGTCAGATTCGAGGGGGGACGTTTCAGAAGCTCCTGTGACGACTCCGACTCGGACCAGGCGAGAGAGACGAGCTTGGACTTTATGGGAAACCTCGCTGATCACAGCGGAAGATTCCGGACGTTTACCTTTGTGCACCCTTTGGGTTTTCATGCTCGAAGTCCGCTGTCGGATTTCCACCTTCCCGCGCCGTTGCTCGAGACGCTGGTGATATACCCCCCGGCTCACGTCGGGTACCGGAACCCACTCGCCGGGGTAAACCCTAGGGCCACTCCATCTCTCCCCACGATATTTGCGGAGTCGCTCCCCTCCCTGCGGGTCCTGAGGGTCAACCACTTTACTATATGGCCCAACAACCGGTTCCACAACCTCTCCGTGTTGTGCTTGGCCGCTCAGCGCAACTTGGAGCACTCGATGGACCAACTCCTTGATCTGTTCCAGTGTAGCCCGGGGCTTCGCGACGTCCTGCTGGAACAAGAGGACGTAGGAACCAGCAGAGTGCCAGCAAGGGGCCAACCGGACGTCACACCCGTGCCGCTGGACAGTCTCCAGAGGTTGTACGTTTCCGGTTTCGCACACCACGGGATTTCGAGGCTTTTGTCGTTGATCCAAATGCCCACCACGAACGACATCGCAATCAGGTTCGACAGCGTGAGGTTCCCACCCCAGCAGAACCGCACAATCCACGACATTTTCCCGTCAAATTACCCACTGGAACATCGGCTGCAAGGGGCGACCCGGATTGAACTTGGGTGGACATCCGCCGGCCTTCGACTTATTTATTGTGGACCTCATTCGTCGGTCTTTTTATCGACCACGGGGCACCTCCAACTGAACGCTTTCATCCCTCAAGCCCTACGACAGTTGTTCAGGTCACCGCTGCCGGCGGCGCGGGGGCTATGGATCGAGTCCAGTTTGACGAGCCGGTCGGCATATCCCAGGATTTTCGCCTCAGTTCCGGAATTGGAGCAGTTGGTCATCACGGACAGCTTCCTCCCACCCGACACCGCCATCCTACACGCCCTCCTCCCAGACGAGGGCTCGGGGTACCTCCCACTACCCCATCTCCAAACCGTCATTCTACAAACGAGATACATCCCCACTGACAAACTCATCGAGGTTGCGGGTTCGCGGGCGAAGCTGGGGATCCCGTTCGGAGATGTGAGGGTGTATAGGAAAGTGGGGAGGGATGGTTTCGAGGTGGAGAATTCAAAGTGGAGGGAGACTTTGGCGGGTTTGGTGAAGGGAGTGGTGAGTGTTGAGATGGTTCCCCCGGATTATCAGAGTTCGAGGATGGCGGTTCCAGAGGTTTGTACTGAGGATGGTTATTTGTGGCCCTCATGGAGGGATAGGACCAGGACGTAGCCCGACTGCGGGGCTGACATCTGGCGTTACAACGGAGCGAGCGTTGGACTTTCGTTTTATATTTTACGATGCCTGTGCTGGCTACTTATTGAGTGTGCTTATATATACATGTGGTGGTCCGCGAAGGGCGCGCTCGCTCAGATGACTTTCGTGATGAAATGTCGGTAGGCCACGAGCAACCTGCTGCAGTGGGAGAGGCGACGGTACTGGTAAGGTGACAGACCCCGTGTGACATTCGAGTCGTTCCTCTGTCCCCTGAGAGCGAGGATTCCCCCACCCTCGGAGTCGGAAATGCTTCCCCCCAAAAAGCCCCCCGATGCAATATCGCCGAAAGGTCGGGTGGAGCACACCGCGGACAGAGATGGGGGAGATGACCAACGGGGATGAGAGAACGTGGTGCTGAGTTGCATGGCCACCAACAAAGGGTTGAGGGAATGGCCCTCTACAGTGAAACCCAGTTTATAGGTGCCATAATCCGGCGTTCCGGCGCGCAGGATTGGTCTGCAGTCTGGGTGTGATAGAAGTGCCACAGAATCCCGACGTAGCGTCTCCGCTCGGTCGGTGGTTGATTCCGAGAATACCTGAAGTCGACCGTCTCGGCACGAGGACAAGGACGATGGTTATGACCACGACCGAAGTTCCTACCCACAAACAAACCAGTACCTTCTACGTTTAGCCCGTGGTCGTTTGTCCGGCACCCCGCCGCGATATTCCTTTGCGGTGACGCCCTCGAGAGACCGGGATAGAACCCCTAATCGCTTTGACCAAAGAAGGCTCGACAGTTGCGCCCAACTGAAGAGGATCTGGGGGCTAAGACTGCGTGGCTGGTCGTACGAGGAAGGATCATCATGTGAGGGTCGCGACGCCTTCAACCCATGGAGTTCCCCCCGCCGAAGTTTCTCTTGTGCCTGTTGAATGTTGAACCGTGCGTGATTTCGTGTCGCTGTTTTTTTCCCCACCGCGATTTCGGCCGTTTAGTATCCGAGGTGTAGAGCCGGTAAAACCCGGGCCGGGGACTGTTGTTCTAACCTCCGAATTGACTTGGACTTGGACTTGGCTATTGTGCTGCTGAGATCTATTTTTTGTGTAGTAGGGTCATTTATACCTAAAAAGGTACGCTTGAACCTATCCGGGAACTTAGCATTCCCGGGATAAGGCTGGGGGACCAAAAAAGGTCAGTGTGCCAGCGTACCAGTTCTCATCGGCTTCGCAGTGAGTTTCGCCACCAACTGACACCCATAGTCACTTGGATCCAACCAACGATACACAGCAGACGGAAAGCGTCGGGTGATATATTCTTGTGGGGAAAGGGTAGAAGAAAGTACGCTACCCAATCTATGAACGACTTGCATGTGCGTACGTCACAAATCCACAAACAATTTCGCAACAAGCGGGTACACCGGGTTGCGTGACACGCAGCCCGTTGAACGAGCGGTGCAGAAACGCATCGCACGGCTCTCAGTCTGAAATGGAGATGCAGTGATTGGCGACAGTCCCAGAACAGAACAGAACATCAGAGTAACATCCCTACACCGGGGATGCTGGTGCCTCATGTACGAAGACTGTTAGTGAGCCAGATGGAAGCTGGGTGGGTTGTAAGTGGAGGGATTAGCGTGAGATATAAGTAACAAGACAAACATTTCGAATGGGGGGGGTGGAAGGCCCCTTATGGCGCTTGGAAGCGAGCTCAAGAAGCGAAACCGGTCGTCGGGCCGAATGGGTTCGCAGGCGGTGAGCCAGTCATTACCCGGAATGGTATTGGAAACAAGGCCGTGGAGGACGGTGAAAGAGAGGTGGGCTTGCGGGGGCTCTCCAATAAACACTGCAAAAGGCGCAGTGGTCGTGGAGGCGAGTGGGGAGGGGAACGAAGAAGTACGTCCGTTTTGAAACTTAGAGTATATTGTGGCCAGCGGTAAGTCCTAAACAGCACCGATGAAAGATGGTCGCCGCCCCGCGGGGCCCTCCATACCACCGGTGAACAACGCAAGATTTCGTGGTGGCGCTGGGGGGTTGAACGTTGTCGGGTTCGTGGGGGACACGGGATGGTGGAATCGGGGTGGCTTCTTGACAGAGTTGGAGCGTGTACATACGCGTTAGCTCACAAAATGACCGGTGCTCGGTTGATCAAAAACCTCCCTACCGTCTGCAAGAAATGTCGATACAACCGACACGGGATCCCTTGTAGTACACCACCTGATGTAACCAGCCCGCCTCTTGGGCGGCCCCCACTTTGTTCAAAGGTATGACCGCCGCCACGACGGAGGTGGCCACCACGGTCATCAAGGCTCCCGGTCTGCTCGTCGCATCAGATGGGAGCAAACGGTCGATGAGGCATTTCCGAGTGTTTGTGAGCAACTGTCCGATAACGACACCAGGTCCCATAGCTCCAACCCCCCAGAAAGGGGCAGAACGAGCCTGAATACTACTCACAATAAGCCACGAGGTGGTCGGGGAGGAGGTCCGCGGGGGCGTTGTTCGTTGAGGGAGAGAAAGGTGACGGTGTTCTAGTACTGGCGGTGAGGAGGCGCTAGAAGCTTAGGGTGATTGGTTCGAGGTGGAAGAGGACGGGAGTGACGGTGGCATTCATCGCGGGGGGCTGCGATTCGGGCATCTGCAGGAAACAGATGAAGACAGTCGATAACCAAGGGGGAACATTGTGGGGAGACAATGTTTTCGCAGAAATATAGCTGGCGCACCAGTCGGTGATCGTTGAACATTGACTACTTGAGTCGCGGGGCCCCGCAATCGCCCTTGACGGGGACACGATGTCACCAGAATTTATGACGGCTCACAGCCCCCGCACCCGAAACACGGCCAAGCGAATGACACAAAGGCAATGCGTCCCATTTTCGCCTCCGTTAGTGCCGTACGAGGCCGAGAGTGGAGGTTAGAAGAACGGCAGGTGGGTGGGGAACCACGTAAAGCGGGTTCGTGCCAGCTGCGGGCTGAGCGCTGAGCGCTAAGCGGCCTCGTTTGATGGCTGAGCGTTGTGAGACTCAGAGGAATGAATTCAGTGCATTGCCATCAACTGACGCTCACCGAGATCCTCCATCTCGATTTTCGCGCAGACAGGCCTTCGAATAACCGCTGTTCGAATTCCAATACGACCCCCCCCCAAAAAAAAAAAACCTAACGAACACACCCGCTACTTATCTGGGTGGGAACTGTGGAGGATGCGTGACGGGTGAGTGGGGATGATACATACCTCAGGAGAGCGTTCGAATGGTGGCACGAAGAACGTTGGGGATCCGTCAACGGCATATAGCTTACCCAAAATGCTCTAATTACCCCGGGTGCAGTTCTCTCCATCAAGTGGTCCGCCCACGCGGGACGCATCGTGACGGAATCGCCGCTCGTCTGTAGTAGGGTTTGTAGGTTTCCTCGTCAACGTCCCACACCTGCAGCTACCTCGAGTTTCGCCCATGGAGTCCCAACAACCAAAACATCGGGATGTCACCCTCTCCTCTTTGAACGCGGCTATCGATGCTATGAACCTCGCGAAAGAGGCGATGAGCCAGACACCAGCCAAGGCAATTTTTGGCTCTGTCAGTATTTTGTTGACAATGGTCAGGGTATGTTCCCTCTCATTCTACAGTGGCGAGCTTCGGGTTCACGTGTATACAGGATTCAATGCTTAACAAACGGGATTACATCGACCTTGGTTTGGATTGTGCCAACATCTGTGGAATTCTTGACCGGGGAATGAACGGAAAGAAAATGGGTGACCTCAGTCAATCTGTGTGCGAGGCAGTAAATCAGCTGGCGATGTGGGTTGAATGAATGTTACACAGTTTAGATATCTCACTGACAATGCTCTTGATCACAGAACGGTCGCAGAGATCCAAAGGAAGATCATTGAACGGAGCGCGAGGAATGCATTCTCCCAGCTTTTCCATGCGAAGAATGATAAGGAAACAATTGCCACCTGGAGGTTAGACCTCAACAAGATCCTTCACATCTTCAATGTAAGTTAAATTGATTATTTTCTGCTGTCACTAACCTCCCCCCTCCAGACTGAGCTGTCAATTAATACCTATACAATGGTTGCAGATCTCCACCGCACAGCATTGGCAGGTCAGGAAGGCACTGACAGCCAGCACCCCTTGGTAAGTGTGGCTTTCCATCTACCAACAGTATGTTAACTATCTCCTAGACTCAGCCAAGCACCCCTCCTGGTGAATTTCCACCCCCACCCCCAAGGGCCTGTTTTGGGCGTGATGACTTGATTGAGAAGATTGTAAATCTTGTCGAAAATCACACCCCAATTGCTCTTATTGGTACAGGGGGGATTGGGAAAACTTCTGTTGCTCTCACTGTCCTCCACCATGGTCGCATCAAGGAACAATTTGGAGACAACCGCTGGTTTATCCGTTGTGACCAGTTCCCTGCCTCACATACTCATTTCCTCAATCGACTCTCTAAGGTTATTGGTGCAGGCATTGAGAACCCAGAAGATTTAACCCCCCTACGACCCTTCCTGTCATCAAGGGAGATGATCCTCTTCCTTGATAATGCTGAATCCATTTTCAATTCACAGGAGATCTATGCCATGGTGGAGGAGCTGGGTCAGTTCAGCAACATTTGCCTTTGTATCACATCCCGTATCTCAGCAATCCCCACCGACTGTGAGACTCTTGACATCCCAACATTGTCAATGGAGGCTGCACATGATACATTCTGTCATATCTACAAGCAAGATGAATGGTCCAACCAAGTTCACAATATACTGGAACAACTTGACTTCCACCCACTCTCAATTACCCTACTTGCAACTGTTGCTCAGCACAACAAGTGGGGTGTTGACCGGCTAGTCATGGAATGGAGAAGACACCGAACAAGTGTACTTCATTCACAGCACAAGAGCCTTGCTGCCACCATTGAACTTTCACTGGCTTCTCCAATGTTTCAGGAACTTGGCCCTGATGCCTACAACCTCCTTGGAGTTGTTGCTTTCTTCCCTCAGGGTGTCAATGAGAACCATCTTGACTGGCTATTTCCCACCATCCCCAACAGAAGGACCATCCTTGACAAATTCTGTGTCCTTTCACTGACATATCAAAGCAATGGATTCATCACAATGCTAGCACCACTCCGAGACTATCTTTCCCCCAAAGATCCAGCATCATCTCCACTTCTCCGCATAACCAAGGGGTGTTACTTCAGCCGCTTGTTGGTTAATCTTGACCCTCACAAACCTGACTTGGAAGAGGCAAAATGGATCACATCAGAGGATGTGAATGTTGAGCACCTGCTTGATGTCTTCATGTCCATTGATGGAAACTCAGTTTATATCTGGGCTGCCTGCTGCAGTTTCATGGACCACCTCTTTTGGCACAAACGAAGACTAATCATGCTAGGGCCAAAGATTGAGGGGCTCCAAGATGACCATATCCTCAAGCCAAAATGCTTGTTTGGGCTCTCACAATTATTTGATTCGGTTGGAAACCACACAGAGCACAAAAGGCTCCTTTTTAACACCTTGAAGCTCTGGAGGGAGCGGGGGAATGACCCTCAGGTTGCCTCAACACTGATCTGTATTTCCAATGCAAACAGGCTTCTAGGCCTCCGCAGGGAAGGAATGGGCCAGGCTGAAGAAGCATTGGGAATTTACGAACGGCTTGGTGACATGCCAGGACAATCGCGATCCCTGCAACTGGTTGCTTGGTTCATGCACAGCACCTCGTTGTCTCCAAGTGATGAGGAACTCAATGTTGCAGAGATAGCCGCATCCATTGCAATCAAACTCCTCCCGGACGAAGGGGAACAATTCGAGGTCTGCCAATGCCACCGTCTCCTCGGCAGTATATATTGCTCCAAGGGTGAAATGGGAAAGGCCATTGACCACTTCGAGGCGGCCCTTGGGATCGCATTCCCTTTCGGTTGGCGCGATCAGCTATTTTGGAATCATTACTCCTTGGCGCAGTTGTTCTTTCACCAACAAAGGTTCGGTGATGCGCATGCTCATGTTGAACACGCCAAGTCTCACGCGGTCGGCGATGCACGCAATCTGGGTCACGCGATGTCTCTGCAGGTGGGATTTTGGTATTTCCAACACAAGCTCGAAGAGGCGAAGTCCGAGGCTTTGCGCGCCGCTGACGTTTATGAGATGCTCGGGTCTGTGCAATATGCAGAGAACTGCAGGACGATGCTCTGGCATATCGAAGAGGCAATGAAAAAGCCGGATCCCGATGGTGAGTTGCCGGAAATAATGCTACCCTCTACATGTATTAATTCTCCATTCTTAGCTCTGGGTTCTGAGAACTATCTCGCAAACTGATTCAGATGTATCTCTCACGAACCGGCCCTGTTTCTGGATGGGGATCCGATTCCTGACCACCGTGTTCCTCCTTTCCCGTCTTCCTCTTTCCTCCAAGGACTCTCCGGTTGGGCTCCTGCAATCGCGTGTCATTCTACTCTTTTTTCTTTTTGCCCCACTGTTTGCCACGTATCCGTATTCTGTGTTATCTACTTCCCCCATGTACGTCTTGTCCCTTATCTGTGTTGTCAACGCCACATGGTTTCCGGATTTTTAGTTTGTCAATATCGAGAAGAGTCCGTACGACCCGACCACTTAGCCGGTCACGGTAAAGCTGGCATTGGCCTTTCATTGTCCTTTGCCTGATGCGCCAGGGCCCCTCGTCCGCCATAGGGGCTACTGTTGTATGTCAATGCGCCCTATTCATTTTTCTCCTCTCCCTTCCTGAAAATCGCGTTGGTGCAACAACCCGACCTCCCCAAATGTGCGGACCGGGACCTGATTGAGAGGGATTCTCCCAGTTAATGGATTGAAAACTCCATCCTCGCCCGAAACGGACAGGCTCTGGCGAAGGCGCGGGATTGTACAAACTGTGCGGCTTGCGGAGAAACGTCCCACGTCGCACATGCAGCGGTCGTGATGCCATTCGAGCCTCGACGTCCCAGAACCAATCACACATCCGAAGCTTTTCGCTCCCCCTTCCGGTGTGGGCCCTCGGCTCCACCCCCGGTAATGCCTTCGTCTTGAAATCCGCTTGAAGATCCCCACCCACGTTCCCCGCGTCAGTGGGTTCTCTGACATCCGGTTCCGCCTTATCCCGTGGAGGTGAAGTCCAGAATGGCCACACACTTCGCGCCCAAGGTAGAGGTTGTCCGACACCGACACCTGGTGCTCGACTTTTATATCCAGGAGTCTCTGGTGGCCCCTCAATGCCAGTGGGACTTTCGTCGCAGGGCCCGTTGGCCATAACCCCTGTAGGATTCAAATGCGGGGTTATTTTACTCTTCGTGGTTTCGAACCACTCCGCGACCCCTTTCTCCACCTGGACCACCATGTTCTAAGAGAACCTACGAGTGGAGGGCGATGGATGATGTATTCGGAGGACACATAGAATCCTCGATGCTTGGAATGCATTGTGCGTCCTGGAGACCAAACAATGAACAGGGTTGAAACTTGACTCCATTCAGGCGGTCATTAAGGACCAGACGAAATGGATCGCTGAGCTGAAGGTCCCGGTCTTGGGCATCGACGAACACGGGAGCGTTGCGATAGCGCATGATTATCCATTCCAGTGAGCTGGGAGCCGCCGAAGCTCTCGGCCGCCCTCCACTTTGTCAACCCAGAACTGGATTCGCCAACGTCAAACCCCTGTCTCTTGGGTTAAGGGTCGGATCCCTGTGGGAGTGGTTCAGATGATCTGGGCGAATGAACTCGAATAAGGTGAAGCACATCCCCACAAGGAGCATAATATATACTTCGTTGCCATCGTAGGCTTCAAAGTTGCAGTACGCGCGTAAAAAAACAGTTGCTTGAAGCCCGAGCAATGACCATGCCGAGTTTTGTGGAGATACTTTCTCTATCGGCTTGGAATTAGCTGTTGACCCGGTCAAAGTTAACCCCGAAATTGAAAAGCTCGGGAAGTCGCCTACCTTCGTCACCTCTGTATAATCTCTTCACCTCAACCAATATTTTGATCCGTTCCAGTTGAACAATGTGGCCATCAGATGGTTGGGTGATTGCAGAATGTAAGAGGCCAATCTGGATAGACAGATATCGCCGCGTATTGTTTCCCCCGGCCGCTGACTTGGGTACCACGCGCCGTCGTAGGATAAACACTACTGCCAGGGGCACGCGCGACCTTCGACAGTGTAGATAGAATCGAAGAGAAGAAACTGAGGATCGATCGATCATCGATGGGAACAACCCGACCTAACTTCTTCTATCCTGGACCCAGTGATTTGTGGACTACTCACGCTCAACCTTCACCTCCTCGAATCTGGCCACTGTGTTCGAGAGGATGGATGGACACAATTCGCTTATGCCAACAGGGTGCACTCTCCTTATCTGCTGCAAGCATGGCGTCCGTCCGACGTTAGGCTAGGTCGTGAGTCTACCCTACGTGCTCGAAAATGAATCATTCAGGAAGTTTCCTGCACCACGCCGACTCGTTTGAGAGTATGGTCATCACCCTCCCAGACCGAGCCTCGGTTTCACAATCCGCAAAGAGCTCGCCGGATCTCACCAGGTAGCCCTCAAGGAGGGGTTGGCAAATGCTAGGGATATCAACCACACGATGTGTTTCTTCAAACTGGTTGACTTGGCCCTGGACTACCTCAACAAGATTTGCGGTCTTCCGCCCAGGGACCGTATGACCACTCAATAGATTCACTCGCTGGAAGAGACCATCGTAATCGAGCTAGAAATGAGCTGCAACTTGTGGATTCCCGTGGAGAAGCTGGACGAAGTCATCGGTGTTATCAAAGGCCTCCCCAAGGATCCTAAGCCGAGGTGGTATCTCGAAGCCGATATCAACCAAAAAAAACGGACCAATACCTCCCCCCAAGTGCGTCGTCCGTTTCCTGCGACGATGCGGCAAAATTCCCGACCACTCTGCTCAGCGTCTGGTTTTGATTGGCCTAATTGCGAACTCCAATTAGGTGCCGGAATGACCAAATCACCACCGTTGTACTATACCCTGCACCATGACAACTTTTTAAGGCGCCATGGATATGGGAAACCACACTGCTCAGGAAGGTTTCTCCACTCCCGTCACCTTCACCAAGGGCTCCCACGGCGCAGGGCCTTGACGCGATATAGGACATCATATCACGCAAAAGTAAGGTTACATCGTATCGCGTGCGGTCGTGAAAGTTTATATTGGAGACATGTGTAACCGGTAGTGCTAGCGAAAAGTTCTCGTGATTTACAGTCCTTCGTCTTCGTCATCAGGCAGGGGGACAGCCTCAGCCTAGTTTTGTGATGATGTATTAGCTTCAGGAAAAAACGCCGAAACGAGGAAGACGTACTCTAGCGAGGTCGGCCTCGTACTGCTTCATCAAAGCGGCATCGACTGTGACCTCAGCGGGTGCCAAGGCGGGGGCGGCAACGAACTCGAGAGTGGGGTTCCTTTAGTTGTACAAAAGGGGTCAGAGCTCACTTCTCAGGCCTGCGACGATGGGGACTCACCCAACCAGTTTCCTCGCCAACCAGAGGAATGGCTTCTCGAAATTATAATTCGACTTGGCCGAAATTTCGAAGTATTGAATGTTCTTCTTTCGGTGGAAAGTCACCGCCCCGGTCTTCACTTTCCGTTCCTGCGATAGTGTCAGCTTGGTTGATCTGCAGCAAGACGGAGACGACTATACCTTGACGTCGACCTTGTTTCCACAAAGAACGATGGGGATGTTTTCACAAACGCGCTCAAGATCACGATGCCAGTTGGGAACGTTCTTGTAGGTGATACGGGAGGTCACGTCGAACATGATGATACCGCACTGGCCCTGGATATAGTAACCGTCACGGAGACCACCGAACTTTTCCTGCCCAGCAGTATCCCACACGTTGAAACAGATAGTACCGAAGTTTGTGGTGAAGGTTAAGGGATGAACCTCGACACCGAGGGTGGCTAAGACGCGAAAGTTTAGCCGGTTTGGGACGCGTCATCTGACAAAAATATGGACACACCAATGTACTTCTTCTCGAACTCGCCAGTCAAGTGACGCTAGGATGCAGATGAGGGAGATCAAGACCGCGATCAGGATGGATGACGGTAACTGATTCACCTTGACAAAAGTGGTCTTGCCAGTTCCACCGTCACCGACTGTACGCAATCAAGAAGGATTCCGGATGAGGTACGAGGCGAAAACGCAAGTAGGTGAAGTGCAAGGCCACCAGGGACCAAGGAGACATCATCGATTAGAAAATTTAGTAAAAAGTGATGAGAAACGGGTGTGGTAAGATAGCTGGCGACGATGTGCCTACCGAGGACGAGCTTGAAGGTGGGGATGTTGGGGTCAGAAGACATGAATTATCGTCTTTATCGTGCAGTGGGTAGGATAAGGGAGATGGTGGTAGTTGCGGTTCAAAAGATGTCGGACGTGGCGCGGGTGTGACTCTCCTTCGGTCATCCAGTTCTAATCATGTCCACGCAAAAGGCCAAAGGAAAACAAATCGTCGGCACAGTTGACGACGACAACGAGCTCTCTGCCGACGAATCTGGCGGCTCCGAGCCTGAACAGCTCGCTCACGGGCCCAGTGCCCAGACGTCTTCCTCTAAAAAGAAGAAAAAGAAGAAATCTAAGCTCGCCAAAATCCTGAATCCTTCTGGGGCCGCCGAGGATAAACTTGTCGACACCGTCCTTGAAAAAGTCAAGGCCGAACATGCTGATGCAGACGAGACCACCGTCAGGGCCGCCCTACAACAATTAAACCTCAAGGACGTCATTGCCGGTAAGTCTGGTTTAGGCGGAAAGAACCAGAAGGATACTGGAGGTCACAAGGTTCGTGTTTACGAACATTGCGTGCTTAGTATGCTGACGGTAGACATGTAGTTCTGGGCCACCCAACCCGTCCCACAATACGGTATTATCGCAGCTCCTAGCCCATGAGCATGTCAATTCACATTGTATTCGAGTAGGCGAGGGATCGCCCGAGGAGGATGGCTACATCGAACCCTCAAAGCCTCCAGAAGAGCTCAAGCAACGACCAGACCCACTCCCCAAGGAGTTCGAATGGGCGACATTGGATATCGACGACTCTGCTCAGGTGAGTGGGCGTCATGATCCCGCGTAACTCCACCAACCCCACGTCATCCAGCTGAAAGAGGTGTACGAACTCTTGTCCGCAAACTATGTTGAGGATGACCACGCATCATTCCGGTTCAACTACTCGGCCGAATTCCTGAAGTGGTGCGGGCTCCGTGTTTCACATCCGTTGACGTCGACACAAGTGAACCTTAGCGCCTCTCCAGGGCCCTACAACCACCAGGTTTTTTCAAAGAGTGGCATCTTGGCGTACGTGTCGCGTCGAACAAGAAGCTTGTAGCATTCATCTCGGGTGTTCCAGTGACACTACGCGTACGACAAAAGTACGTGCCCGCAGCCCCCAACCTCAACCTCGGGTATTAATTACGCGGCAGAGAGATCCGTGCCAGCGAGATCAACTTCCTCTGTGTGATCAAGAAACTACGTCATAAACGACTCGCCCCCGTCTTGATTCGAGAGGTTACCCGACAATGCAACCTCAAGGGAATCTTCCAAGCAATATACACAGCAGGAGTTTTCCTCCCGACTCCATTATCCACCTGCAGGTTCGCCAGTTACAGCTACTTGCGATCGAGTCCGTACTGATGATAACCCAAAAGATACTACCATCGTTCACTCAACATCCCAAAACTCCTCGATGTCGAGTTCACGTACGTACCACGGAACTCGACCCGAGCTCGGATGATCCTTCAGCATAAACTCCCTTCCGCCCCTCATTTCGCCGCTTCTGGCCTGCGAGAGATGGAGGAACGCGATGTTGAACAAGTGACGGATTTGTACAAGCGGTACATGGACAGATTTGATATGTCGCCACGTATGACGGCAGAAGATGTCAAGCATAACTTCCTGAGTGGCAAGGGAATTGGTGAGAAGGGCGCGTCTGGGAGGAGGGAAGGGCAGGTACTTTGGGCCTACGTTGTCGAGGTAATTTCACTGTTCTTCCGCCCGATACGAAAGGTTCACCGAGTGAATTATACGTTTCGTAGAACCCTGAGACGAAGAAGATAACCGATTTCTTCTCGTTTTTCTCCCTCCCATCCTCAATCATCGGAAACATCAGACATTCCCTGTTGGATGCTGTTTATCTCTATTACTACGCCACCGAGACTGCATTCGAGCCACAGGCCGAAGAGTCTGGTGCTTTGAAGCGCCGTTTGGAGATACTTATCAAGGACGCTTTGATCGTCGCTGACCGGGCGAAATTTGACGTGTTTAATGTGTTGACCCTCATGGATAATGTACCGCTCCTAGGGCCACTGAAGGTAAGCCGTGCTTCGAACTGCTGTCGTTCCAACGAGCTGAGGTTTGCCTTGCTCAGTTCGGAGCTGGTGACGGTCTGCTCAATTACTATCTCTACAACTGGCGAACCGGCCCACTCGCTGGCATGGAAGGCAAAGATGGGGTCAAGCCTGGGCAAGGTATTGGAGTCGTCATGATCTAATCACCATCCATGAAGCATCCCGATACGAAGTTGGACGATAGAACCGAAGCGGGTAGCAACTCGGGCTTACACGAACGCGAAACTGTATACCTTAAGCTTTAACATTATGACGGGATGTACATAACCACCGTCATGCGGAATGTATGAATATCATCCGTGATGTCGGAAAACAGCTTCTGCGTGGTCTATATCTTTGTCCTTCGCCGCCGTTTGACTCGTTCGGCAAGGGTGAGGGTTGAAGAACCATCGTCGTAGGTCTCTTCCACGATGGCAGTCGCCGATGTCACCTGCATTGACGAATCCGAGGTGGTTCCCACCGTGAGCTTGACCTTTGTTCTCCCTCGTTTCCGCTTCGTAGTTTGGATTGGCTCCGGTGTGTCCTCCGGGGTCAAGAGTCCGGTATCGTTAATCGGTGCCTGTTTTTCCGTACCGTACCCCGCGAAGGACTTGAGGTCCGAGGTGAACAAAACCTGGGACGCAAGTCAGCGGATCTCCAGATTCGTGATTCGCCCACCCACTGATTGGGCCCAACCGGCGTAGTCTCCCCATACGTCGGCCAATTTCGTAGCGACCTCTTCGTACAGCTTGGGAGTCATGGGTACTTTTCCGCCTTTCGCGGAGGGTATTTTGACTCCGTAATGCTTGTGGGCGATTTGGTGGACGTGCGTGTCGACGGGGACGACTTCCCTCTGAAAATTTGAAACCGCATTAATACGAACAGTCTGTGAGATAGTGGAGGATACCAGACGGACCTTGTCTAGGCTCATTAACAGCACACAATCTGCGACTTTACGTCCGACCCCCATAAGCTTGGTCAGCTCTCCCCTCGCGGCGGTGGTCTGCTCCTTCCTCAGGCCAGTTAACCACACCTCCGCAGGCTCTCGTCCAGCATAAAACGCAAGGGGAAGTTTGGATGACGAGGGCTCAATATCCCGCTCGACCAACATCTTGGCCGTTTTCTGAATGAAATCCGCTCGGTAGCCAAACCCGAGTGCACGGAGCTGAGCAGTCACTTCAGGGACGGCCAGAGTTGACGGGGGTGGGAATGGGTGGTATGTTTCTGGGTCACTGGACTCCCCTGATGGCGGAGGGAGAGTAAGGAGGGGAGGGGAGTAGTTCGTGCAGAGGGATTTGACCATCTTTGAGATCCGCGAAATGTTGTTATTGGAAGAGCAAATGAATCTAGTGTATGGGTAGGGGAGACAACACGATCATCATCGTAGGGTAGAAGGTACGAAACATAACCACATACGATACTAGATTTTCCCAAGGATCCTGCCTCAAGATTCTGATCCCGCTGAAGCGCTCCTGTAACCCATTGAAGATGGGATCTCGTTCGCTCCATGTCTGATAGAGCTCTTTAAGATCAATGTCCAACTGGAAATAATCGTTTATCCAGTCCAGCGTTTCCGCGTCACGTCTCGTCGCCTCTTCCGGAGATGTCGGGGGATTAGGGAACGCGGCGTTCCAAAGGAGGGCTTCTTGAGACTGTCGTAAGCAGATGACACGGTCTCGCAAGCACAACCTATATTCATGGGATGGTTGGCTGGGCTGCGGTGTTTCCCCTTGCTCTTCCGAGACGACTAGCGGGAAAATCGACCACCGGAACGACTGACCGCATTGCAGCACGGCTGCTAGAGAGAGTTGGGAAAGAGGAAGAGGGAGCTTGCGGAAAGTCGTCGCGGTCGACATCCCCGTCGATGAGGCAAACGCGTCTGTGGCCGGATCCTTTATGAGCGCGTTTCGTGCAAGTCGATCACAACCTGGTGACCACACCTCCGAACCTTGGAGATGGCCGAGGGGGATTCGTTCCTTCCGCGGATACAATCCGTCTTTTACGCCGTGCTTGATGATGACCGGGGCTCAAGAATCGTGTACCAAGTGCCAGAAGGTCTTATCGCTGTTCCAACCGACCTTTCGTCTTCACAACACCTTCAACCTTCCCCAAGCACTACTGCCGGAACCTCGTCTCCCCGGAAGAGACCATCAACCACGAATACCGTGCTCTTCTACTTTGACGAGATTTCGAAATACGGTGCGCCCTTGCTTATTCGTATCTCAGACGGTTTGGAGGATGGATTATTGGTTTGCAGTGATACCACAAAGCGCCCTTTGCGGCAGGCTGGTGACTTGCCCGACTCGGGACCATCGGGTTATCGGTTTCCCTGTGGAACTGCCTGGAAACCACTATTACAGGAACTACCTGCGATTCAACGTCTGTTTTGTCTTTAACCGATCTGCGGATCTCAGCTGTTACGAACCCGTCGTGCGGAAAGTCAGCCGGGTATTGACTTCTTGCGAGGTGCGTTCAAAACCTTTGGATGCTTGCAAGCTTACAGACCTTCGGCCGTTAGGAAGAATCTGGATTCCTCTACAATCCCAATACATCGACGCGGATCCACGCGATCCTTGAGCAACTTTATGAAGACTTGAATTCGTATTCCGAGACCTCGATATCGATTGACAAGTTCAACTCGATACAACTCAAGATCCTCCCGTTCTACCCCAACCCCCCACAAGTACATGATTGGCAAGTAAGCCGAACCAAGTCACTCGTTATCGCGTCGCTAAGTTGGTGGAAACAGGTTCCACTTGCGTTGATAAACCTCAAGAAACGGATAGAACCGAACTGGGATCTCACCATGGTCAAAGTAGGTTTCCTCTCTTGAAGCGAGCTCGTGAGTTCGGCGGCTCACAAACAAGGTTTGCAATGTCATCGACGGGATATCCCACGTATCTCGCCTCGCGGCTCTCGTGGACTGCGACCTTGAGCTCACGAGACAAGCAATCGCACATCTCCTGTCCGTCAAAACCGTCTCTCCATTTCAACCTCCGTCCTGACTCTGGGCTCAGCCATTACCAGGTCATCATGATGACCGAGATCTTCCAATACTCAAACATGTACACATTAAGAAGGAGTATCCAATGGCTTGCGGACGAACCTAATGTTTATGAAGAGTGTGGTCCGTACGTGACCTTGCCAGGTGCGCCAAGCCTCTCCCGGACACTCTCACATAGGTTAACCTGGTTTCCGCATCTAGGGCGTCAAGTACCAGATTGGCCGAGATTACTCCACCTCTACTCTCGAATGAAGTCAGGAAAAACTGTCCTGGAATGGATGCAGGAGTACCAAGTCGAACAGTGCGGAATTGATGTTCGGCGGTTCACCAGCTTCGGCGTCATCAAGGTAGTTGAGGAAAGTTGTTGTGATGGCCAAGGTTACTCAACTTTACATTAGGGTTTCCTCCGTCGGGTCCATAGGTGGCCCGTTCTCCTACCGGATGACCGATCGCCCCACGTCTCGACCGAACGCAGGTCTTCGAGTTCTGCGGTGCGAAGGCGTGCAGCGAGCTTCTCCAACTCCATGTTCCCGGTCCCAGCCCAACAAAGCATCGACCAGCTCACACCTCCGCTGTACTCTACTCGTGGTCGTCCACCAGACCGGCCGGAACCGTTCTCCCCTCACCAATCCCAGCCCCACCCCCTCGTACAGGACATGACAGTGACGGGACAGCGGAAACCCAGCGCAGCTGAGAGTGCCTTGGAGTCGCTCAGGAACCAACATCAAAGACGTCGAGCGGATTCAGCGACGACCACAAAAGGTCACTCGCCGGGGGATGGGCTGGTTTTTGCCCGCAGAAGTTCAGAGAAGGGTATCGAGAGAGGCGAACGAGGATCCGACGGCCCCAGCATCCGTCAACCGCCCCAGAACCTTCGATCGATGTTGTCTAAATTGTCCCAAGGTCTTCCTGGATCACTTCCCCCGGATCCACCAGCGCCTCCGTCCTCTCCCGTCCTAACCACCCATCCTATCCCGCTCTATGTGAGGTCATCGGGGCAGCCGCCGACACCGATTCAACAATCACAACGGACCTCGAAGACGAGCTTCGGGTCTGGTGCGGTTGGTTTTGGCCTGGATTTGGGTATTGGGGCGGTTTCGACTCTGGTCGTGCCCTCGGAATTGGCCCAGCTACTGGATGGGGAGCACCACACTGATGAGCTGGCCACTAAGTTTGAGGCGGGCTGGCCAATGTTGCAGAAGTGGCTGGTAGCGATTGGAGGAGGTAGTGGAGATGGAGATTTTGGGAGAGTTATCATGGTCTACCGGTGAACGAGGCGCATTCATCGTTCCGCGAAACTCCCTGGGCGACGGCTGTACATGCACACCGGGGTGGAATTCCGACGATAGAGAACGGACCCACCAGTGGACTCCGCTCTTGGTATTACAAAGGAACGATGTATTACGCCAGGGACCTGTTTGCGTTAACATAACCGGTACCATAACATGCGAATAAAAGTTCTGGAGGATTTGCCTCCGACCCTTGATGGGGAGCGATTTTGAAGGATATGCCAAAGAACTCTTTGATATCTCTCAGAAACTGTATTCTGGAATAGGAATCAGGGTCACCATCAAGGATTCGGACGCCAAAAAGGGTTCGTACGTTCTCGCAGTTGGTTCGCTCATCACACACCGACCAACGTCTTCGCTCCCGAGGACCATGTATAGTAACACAAGCGGCTGGTGGAGTTTGTCGATGCACCCCCCTCGCTCAATCTCGGTGAGTAGCGAATATGTTGACTGTAAGGCGATATCCTCTGGGGCGGCCCCGGGTTTTGATACAGCTTCTGAGCAGTGCAGAGCACCCGTTGTAGATTCTGCGAGGAGAGTCAGGGCGTATCCGGGCGACCTATTCGGGCGGTTAGTCACGCGCTGTTCTCGGATGAAGGCTCGACTTGCTTTCCACTGTCGTCTCCCTTGTACACATCCGAGTATAGATAGATGTCGGGAATGAATTGGTTGAGTACCGATCTGCACGCCTCAATCATGCGATTCGAGAACTGTGGACTAACGCGGACCGCGTGTCTTTGGCCAGGTTAAGTATTGTGTCTGGGGTTCCAGGGAGAGGGGGACTGACGAGATACCGCGTATCCGTTTGATCTTCCCGGGGTCGATGAAATTGAGAGTCTTTGCCTGCCTGATGACAGGGCACAGAAACTGGACCTCGCCACCGCCGAGAGGTGGGGAGCCCCGTTTTTTTATCTTTTAATCGACACGATTAACTCGCCCAGACGGTTAGAGAATCCACACTCACTCGGAGCTCGAGTCCGTCCGAGATGCCAAATAGCTCTAGATGGGGCAACGTCACCGTTCGAATCATGTCTGCCTTTTCCCTGATGAGTATGCAATCTGTCTCTAAATCGCATCTGGTTGTACTCACAGATAGGTCGTTGTCATCCGTGGTGACGCCCTTCAGCGTGAGGTCCAGAGGCTTTTTCGAAAACGGGGCTATCATAATGACAGGTTCCAGAAAATAACCGATTGAGCGGGATAACGGGCATTCGTGGGTGATTGGCCCTCCAGCAATGATTCCAGGTTTGAGTAGAATTGCGGTACCTTAGCCAAAAAACAGTTCAGCCACATCGCAAGGTGCGGGGTTGGTGTCAACGCACCAGTGAGTGAAATTTCGATGAGGGTTCCATTCGTCAGCCTCTCTAGTAGCCTCAGAAGGCTAACTTCATAGTCTGCTCGCGTCGTCGAATGTTAAACCTTGCTGCATACATTCTCGATCATTCGGTCAAACGGACGGACCTCTTAGACCGGGGTTCGCATCCGCCGAGCGAATTTTATCTATACGGACAGGACGGCCGGAGAGAATAGAGAGCACGAGTCTCTGTCTGAAATATTCGTGACCGCTGAAGGATAAGGGGGCGTTTGCTGAATCTGCGGCTGACATGAAAAATGTCGGTGGGATCCGAGTGAGAGATCGACCAGGTGCAAGGGCGTCTCTCCGATCTCATGATGAACTCTCGATCTCACTCAACACTAATGCCGTCAACGAGCAGACAACCCAACCGAACCCATAACTTTCTCAATCTTTAAACCTCCGGAGTTGTTTCGGTGGGCGTCATGGTTTATCTCGAACACACGAATTGGAACGGCTCCTCCTTCTCGCGTTTCCTCTTTATCTATTCGGACTCCAAGTGAAATGGCAGCAAATTTCTCGCCACTGGGGCGAACAGCTATCCAGCTATCCAGATCGTGAAACCCTTCCTCGAGGAGGGTGTCTCCGATGAAGCAATCAAGGGCGTCGATGCTGTCGCTTGCACAAAGGCCTCGACAGTTTCCCAAGAGGTACGAACAAAGCTCCTGTTACCCGGGATATCATTTCCCATATGTGACTATGGGCATCCCCCCCTTGTGCCCTTTCATTGGTGTTTCGTTTCGAAACGCACGGCTGGTTACAAACCGGTCTCCAACCGGTCCTTGGAACATAACCTTAGAATTTATACTTGTGTAACTCAACCGTAATATAAACTTTGCGGCCAATGTATCCCTTGACCTGTGGGAAACTGAACCCTATAGCTATGCGGCGCTTATCTTCTCCAGCCCCTCCCCCACGGCCGATCACCGATACGCCAAGCCACGATGACCTTGAACGGGACGGCGCAGACAGCAGACTGGGAGTCCAGGTACTACCATGTAGACCAAATCCTCGACAGACCGGGCCCACGAACCGATCCTTCGTTCATCGCCGGCGAGCAAGTACGATAAACACACTGAATCTTTCCCACTGACATGACTAACGCGGTCGCGACTGTCGATGTGTAGGTCAAAACGTTCCTTAGAAGTCAGTGCAAGATCTTGGTCATCGGGGCTGGAGGTTTGGGATGCGAAATCCTCGCGAACCTCGCTTTATCAGGGTTCAAGGACATCCATGTTATCGATATGGACACCATAGACATCAGCAATCTTAATAGACAGTTCTTATTCAGGTGCGTCTCGTGTACTCGCGTTCTAAAGCCACGCATTGACTGGGTTCTGTTTGGTTTGGTAGACCCAAGGATGTCGGGAAGCCAAAAGCAACCGTCGCCGCAGAGTTCATTATGAACCGGGTGCCAGGGGTCATTGTTACCCCGTACGCGCCCACCCCTAAGACATGTCCCTCGATACTCACCATCTACCCAGATACCATGGAAAGATTCAAGACAAAGGCGAAGACTATTACATGCAGTTCAATCTTGTTATTTGCGGCCTTGACTCGGTAGAAGCTAGACGTTGGATCAACGCGACCCTCGTTAACATGGTCGATCCCGAAAATCCGGAGAGCCTAAAGCCCTTGATTGATGGCGGTACAGAAGGTTCGCCTGTTTGTTTACAATTTCTTACAGTCGACGACTGACCGCTCGTTAGGCTTCAAGGGTCAAGCCAGGGTCATCCTCCCCACTGTGTCGTCGTGTTACGAATGTTCTCTCGATATGTTGAGCAAGCCCACTGCGTTCCCCATCTGCACCATCGCCAATACACCTCGGCTGCCGGAGCATTGCATCGAGTGGGCGTCCGTCCTTGAATGGCCCCGCGTTTTCCCAGGTCTTTTATTATTATTATCCGCCAACGTAGGGATGTGTGATAACCCCTTGTTCCCTTTCATTTAGACAAAAAGATGGATACGGATGATCCTGATCATATAGACTGGTTATTCAACCAGGCGTCTCGTCGCGCCCAGGATTTCAAGATCGAGGGCGTCACTTGGTCACTGACGCAGGGTGTTGTCAAGAACATTATCCCCGCCATCGCCTCAACGAACGCCATCATCGCAGGTACGGGTCCTTTTCCCGGAGTGCCACGCTTTACGCGATATTAATAGGTTGCTGTAGCCTCCTGTTGTAACGAAGCGTTCAAGATCGCCACGAGTTCTGCAGCGTACCTGAACAACTACTTCATGCTGATCGGCACAGACGGCGTATACTCTTTCACCTTCGAGCATGAGAAGAAACCCGATTGCCCCGTTTGCGGCGGAGAATCGGTCGATTTCTCAATCAGCTCGGAGCTGACGGTCGAATCGCTCATAGAGATGCTCACCGAGCGACAGAGCATGTAAGCTTCTCCCTCTACATCTACCGTTCCCTTTTTTCTTTTTTTCTTTTTTTTGCCCTGTTGACACTGGGTTCATTCCGTAGTCAGATCAAGAAGCCGTCATTATCCACCCCGACAACCCACATCTACTTCCAGGCACCACCACAGCTAGAAGCAGCCACGCGACCTAACCTGGAGAAGAAGGTCTCGGAGTTGGTTCCGAATGGGGGGGAGGTCACCGTCACGGCCACCACCCTACCGTTCAGCCTATCTCTCCGTATTTCGTACTATTAAATCCCTTCCCTCCTTTCCTCACCCTGCACCCTCACATTTACATCCCGGTCCCGAGAATCGTAACTCGAACACAAGATTGTACCCCCCTTCATTCGAATGTATCAAACGTAGACAAGGCACACTCCCCCTTTCTTCAGGTCACCCGCCGAAAGCTTGAGTCAAATCTGCTTGCAAAGTCTATTCTTTCAAAATCACGTCGGAATCGTGCCTGTGTAATGGTACAAAATTGTGGTAAACAAGAAAAGAAACCCGGGAACGTGTGACTGCCCCGTGGAGGGTACGTTTGACATTCGGAAGTGATGATCTT
>Ga0307511_10000082_pt1 | contig 80315 bp, 75 predicted proteins | sample 13_EM_MG_FD_200266 | JGI IMG/M metagenome (GOLD analysis project Ga0307511, IMG submission 200266) | Populus trichocarpa ectomycorrhiza microbial communities from riparian zone in the Pacific Northwest, United States - 13_EM | ecosystem: Host-associated > Plants > Roots > Unclassified | place...
AGGCCGGCAGCGAAAACGCCACGCATACCAGTTGCCAGAGGATCAGGATGCCGATGACGAACAGCCAGGGCATGGCCTTCTCTAGTGGCGTCGATTGCATGGCGGCTTGACGTACCTTGACGTGAAAGGGTCTATCGTCTCGATCAGGGCAGCTTGCGCACGTCCGCCGCCGGCAGGTACTCGGCCGAGAACACGTCGCCCTGCGTCACCTTGTTCGGCAGCGCGAAGGCCTTGGAAAGCGTCTCGATGCCCTTTTCCATGCGCGCCGCGCGCACCCCGCCCAGGCCGTCGGCCTTCGATTCGGCGGTGACGATCTGGTTCTTGATCAGCCACTGCAGCTTCTCGGTCTCCAGCTTCTCGTCGGCCAGCGGCGCGGATTTCCTCAAAGCCGCGATCGCCGCGGCCGGGTTGGCGATCGCATCCTTCCAGCCCTTCGCGGTAGCGTTTACAAAACCTTTCACAGCCTTCGGGTTGCCCTCGAGTATCTTTTTCGACGCAATGATCCCGTTGCCATAGATATCCAGCCCCGCATCGGTGTAGTACAGGAACTTGATGTCGGCCGACTTGATGCCCTGGCGGGTCAGCGAGAAATACATGGTCGAGTCGAAACCGAGAATCGCATCGACGTCGCCCTTGAGCAGCATCGCTTCGCGCAGGCGCAGGTCGCCGTAGGTCCACTGCACGCTGTCCGCCTTCACATTGGTCAGCTGGGCGTAGGCCGGGAACAGCTTGTAGGCGCCGTCGGTCAGCGCGCCGCCCACCTTCTTGCCCGCCAGGTCGGCCGGCTTGCTGATGCCCGCCTTGGCGAACGAGGCCACCGACAGCGGCGAGCGGTAGTACAGCATGTACACGGCCTTGCCCGCGTTGGCCGGGTTCTTGGCGTTGAATTCGAGCAGCACGTTGATGTCGGCAAAGCCGAAGTCATAAGTGCCCGCGCCCACGCGCGTCACCGCCTCGCCCGAGCCGCCGGAGGGATCGAAGCTCACCTTCAGGCCCTCGGCCGCGTAATAGCCCTTCTCCTGCGCCAGGAAAAAGGCGGCGTTGGAGCCGTCGAACGGCGCGTTCAGCGAGACCTTGAGTTCGGACTGCGCGTAAGCGGAAGTGGCGGCCACGGCGAACGCGGCGGCAAGCAGTTTCTTGGCAAAGCGGATCATTGGACGACTCCCCTGTTTAAAAAGGTGCAGTCCGGGTGTTAGCAAGCGCCTTGCCAAATTGCGCGCCATCGGAAAACAAAATTGAGCACGATTGTTGCAAGGAATTGCGCGCAATTACTCAACCCCATTGCGCGCCACCGAAAAATGCCCAAATCCGCCCCACAGGAAATGACTTCCCAGGACGACCGCGCCATCTACGAAGGCCTGCTCACCGCCATCGTCGACCAGCGCCTGCCGCCCGGCACCCGCCTGAACGAACTGGAGCTGACCCGCATCTACGCCTGCGGCCGGCGCCAGACCGAGACCGCGCTGATGCGCCTGCACTTCGAGGGCCTGGTCGAGTTCGCTCCGCGCCGCGGCGCCTTTGTCTCCAGCCCCGACGAGGCGCAGGCCCGCGCCATCTTCGCCGCGCGCAAGGTGATCGAGGCCGGCATCATCGAAGCCGTCGCCGCGCGCGCTTCGGGCGCCGACTTCCGGCGCCTGGACCAGAACGTGGCGGACGAAGCGGTGATGCGCCAGGCCGGCCGGGTACGCGAGGCGATCAAGCTCTCCGGCACCTTCCACCTGCTGCTGGCCGAAATCTGCGGCAACCCCATCCTGCTGGCCCAGTTGCGGCAACTGGTGGCGCGCACCTCGCTGGTGGTCTCCCTGTACGAAAACCAGGCGGTGATGAGCTGCTGGCACGACGACCATCGGGTACTCGTCAAGCACCTGCGCGAACACAAGATCGCCGCCGCCGCGCGCCTGATGCACAAGCACATCGACGAGCTCGAAGAGAGCCTGGATTTCAAGCGCAAGGCCGACGGCAGGACCAAATTGCGCGCAATTCTCGGCGAGACCGTGGCGGCCGGGCGCGCCGCCTGAAGCGCAAACTCGCACCAAAGCAGCGCAACACCCGCGCCAAAAGCGGGAGGCGGTGCGAAGCTTGCGGCGGGAGTAGAATCAAAACAAGCCTCACCAAGAAAGACCGTTCATGTCCAAACGCGACATTCCCGCCGAACCCGCCGGCCCCCTGGCCGCCGATGTGGCCCGCATCAACGGCCTGATCGCCCATCTGGAAGACAAGCTGGACCGGCTGCCCGAAGACGCTCCAGGCGCGCAAGACCTGCGCGATGAGATCGCCGCGCTCAAGGAATCCCTCGAATTGCCCGAGTTCGATTCGCACCGCGTTGCCCGCGGCCTGGCGAGCATCCGCGAGATGCTGGAAAAGGGCCGCGAGACCGTGATCGGCGAGGCCGTGCGCGATTCCACCTTCTTCATCGACATCGGCCGCCTGCTCGGCATGTAGGCAGCGCCGGGCGCGGCCTGATGCAAGGCGTCCGCGCAGGCGGGCGGCGTTCCCCGCCGTTTGCTTCAGTGCTGCGCCGCCAGCTCGTCGAGGATCGGGCAATCCGGCCGGTCATCGCCATGGCAGCAATGCGCCAGGTGTTCGAGGGTCGCCTTCATCGCCGACATCTCGCGGATCTTCTGCTCCAGCTCGGCGATGTGCGCCTGCGCCAGTTCCTTTACCTTGGAACTGGAGCGCCGCTGGTTGCGCCATAGTCCCACCAGCTCGCCGATCTGCGCGATCGAGAAGCCCAGCTTGCGGGCCGAGTGGATGAAGCGCAAGGTATGCACCTCGTTTTCCGCATAGGTGCGGTAGCCGGAATAAGTACGGCGCGGCGCCGGGATCAGGCCGATCGATTCGTAGTGGCGGATCATCTTCGCCGATACGCCGGAGGCGGCGGAGGCCTGGCCGATGTTCATGGGGTAGCTCATGCCGATTCCTTTCCGGTGTTGCGCGGCGCCGGTTTCCACCGCTTGAGCAGCAGCGCGTTGCTCACCACACTCACGCTGGAGAACGCCATCGCCGCCCCGGCAATCACCGGGTTCAAGAAGCCGAACGCGGCCAGCGGTATACCGATCACGTTGTAGGCAAAGGCCCAGAACAGGTTCTGGCGGATCTTGCGGTAAGTGCGCTTGGAGATCGAGATGGCATCGGCCACCAGCAGCGGGTCGCCGCGCATCAGGGTGATGCCGGCGGCGTTCATCGCCACGTCCGTGCCGCTGCCCATCGCGATGCCGACGTGCGCGGCGGCCAGCGCCGGCGCGTCGTTGATGCCGTCGCCGACCATCGCGACCATGCCTTGCTGTTTCAGTTCGGTCACCACCCTGGCCTTGTCGCCGGGCAGCACTTCCGCGCGGAAATCACTGATGCCGACGCTGGCTGCCACCGCCTTGGCGGCGCCGGGGTTGTCACCGGTGAGCATGAGGCTGCTTACGCCGACCTCGCGCAGGGCCGCGACGGCGGCGCGGGCGGAGGGCTTGACGGTGTCGCCGAAGGCCATGTAGCCGAGCAATTCCTTGTGACCATCCTGCCCGCGTGCCAGCCAGGAAAGCGTGCGGCCTTCGTCCTGCAACTCGATCGCCTCTGCCGGTATGGTCGCGGGCCACACCCCCTGCTCCTGCATCAGGCGCTGGTTGCCCAGGTAGCAGGTGGCGCTTTCGACTTCGGCCTGCAGGCCGCGACCTGGCAGGCTCTGTACCGCGCGCGCGGTTGGAACCTCCAGCTTGAGGGCCTGCGCGGCAGCCACCACCGCGCGCCCCAGCGGGTGCTCGCTGCCCTGCTGCACGCCGGCGGCGATGCGCAGCAGCTCGTGATCCGGCCCGTCCAGGCTCTTGATCGCCACCAGCGCGGGCTTGCCCTTGGTGAGGGTGCCGGTCTTGTCGAATGCGACCAGGGTCACCGCATGCGCGATTTCAAGTGCCGGCGCGTCCTTGATGAGGATGCCGTGGCGCGCGGCCACGCCGGTGCCGGCCATGATGGCGGTTGGTGTCGCCAGCCCGAGCGCGCAGGGGCAGGCGATCACCAGCACCGCCGCTGCGTTGAGCAGCGCCGCTTCCCAGTTACCGTTGTGCAAGCCCCAGCCGAGCAGCGTGACCAGCGCGATGCCGATCACCACCGGCACAAACACCGCGCTCACCTGGTCGACCAGTCTCTGGATCGGCGCCTTGGCCGCCTGCGCGTCCTCGACCATGCGGATGATGCGGGCCAGGGTGGTCTCCGCGCCGATCGCGCGGGTGGCCACCAGCAGCAGGCCCGCGCCGTTCACCGCGCCGCCGGTGACGCGCTCGCCCGCGCGCCGTGCCACCGGCAGGCTCTCGCCGGTGATCAGGGACTCGTCGACCTCGCTGCTGCCTTCGACGATCTCGCCATCGACCGCGATGCGCTCGCCGGGGCGCACCACCACCAGGTCGCCGAGCTGGACTTCGGCGAGCGGCACGTCGGTATCGATGCTGCTGTTCACGTCACCCCGGCGCACCCGCGCCGTGTCCGGCCGCAGCGCCTGCAGGGCGCGGATCGCGTCCGTGGTCTGCCGCTTGGCCCGCGCTTCCAGCCATTTTCCCAGCAGCACCAGGGTGATGACGATGGCCGAGCTTTCGAAGTACAGGTGCAACGCATGTTCTTCGTGGCCCCAATAGCGCAGCATCAGATAGAGCGACAGGCCGTAGGCGGCGGAAGTGCCCAGTGCCACCAGCAGGTCCATGTTGCCGGTGCCTGCCTTGAGCGCCCGCCAGCCCGCGCTGTAGAAGCGCGCGCCGAGCCAGAACTGCACCGGCGTGGCGAGCAGCAGTTGCCAGACCGGGGGCAGCATCCAGTCGCCGCCGAAGGGCAGGGCGAGCATGGGCGCGACCAGCGGGGCGCTGAGCAGCGCCGCGACCGCGACGGGCCACCAGCCGGGCAGGGCGGGCTTGGGGGCGGGTGCTGCCGCGTCCTGCGCGGGCCTGGCGCCGTAGCCGGCCTTCTCAACCGCGCGTTCCAGCTCCTCGATGTTCACTTCCGCGCCGGCCTTGATGCGCGCATGTTCGGTGGCGAGATTGACCGAAGCGCTCAGCACACCCGGCACCTTGCCCAAGGCCTTCTCGACATGATTGACGCAGGAGGCGCAGGTCATGCCGGAAATCACCAGGTCGATCTCGCGCGTCGCCACTTCATAGCCGGCCTTGTGCACCGCGTCGGCCAGCGCCTGTTCGCTGACATTCGGCGCGGCGGTGACGGCGGCGGTTTCGGTGGCCAGGTTGACGGAGGCGCTTTGCACCCCGGGCACGCGCGACAAGGCCTTTTCGACCCGCGCGACGCAGGAGGCGCAGGTCATGCCCTCGATGCGCAGGCGGTGTTCGAGTGTTGCCCCGGGGGAAGCGGGGGCGGGTGGGGAGAGGGTGGCAGTGTTCATTTCGATGGTGTGCCGCGGAGTCTTCATGCAGCCATGGTCAACCTTACCATGATGGAAAGGTCAAGCGCTGTCCATCAAGTATGGGTGTCCGCGCGCGGTGCAAGCTTGATCGGGCGCAAATTCGGGCGCAAATCTTCGCGCGCGCCTTGACCCTGCCATGATGGGAGGGTTCAGAATGGCACCATCACTCCTCACGAAAGCATTCCCATCATGATTGAACTTCAAGTAAACGACATGACCTGCGGCCATTGTGTCAGCCGCGTCACCAAGGCCGTCAAGGACGTGGACGCCGCCGCGCGCGTGAACATCGACCTGGACCGGAAGCATGTCAGCATCGACTCCGCCCACGGCCCGGAAGAGTTCCAGGCGGCGATCGCCGATGCGGGCTACACGCCGCAGGCGGCGTAGGAGGGCAGGAGGTGGCGCGGCAGGGGTATCTGGCACTACACGGCCGCCTCTGATCGGCGTATGTTTGGAGACAATGGATAGGGAATTGCGCGGTATCGCGGTTCCCGTGCAACGGCCGTTCCGGGCGCAAGCCCTGGGGCGGCCTTCGCATTTTGGCGGCGCCGGTTTACAACATTTGTCCTGACGGCCTGCGCTCTTTGTAGAGGACTGATGGGGTTTCACCATGGCGATGATCGACTGCGATTTGCTGTGGCGGGTGGCTACGACAAACGTAATAGCCGCCATCACGTTTGCGCAACAACGTTAGGTTTTGTCAGGGTGTTTCCCCCGCCTGCGGCAAATCGCCCGTGATTGACCGTGGTTTTGTGGGGGAGCGGTTGGTGAAACGAAAAAACCTCCGTCTTTTTGTGGGTTGCAGCGCTTCCAAGACGGGGCTTGACATCCCGTCCGGAATGCGAGAATAATGAACATGTTCAATTTTAAATGGCAGCGCCCCGGCAAGAAGGCGGGCCCTGAACGTGCCGGCTGATTGCCTCTCCAAACAAGAGGGAGTGCGCGCGCCGCCCAATTACCGATAACGGAGACAATCCATGAGTACCGAAACCAAATCGGCCAAGCCGGTCGCCCTCGTCACGGGCGCGGCCAGCGGCATCGGCCGTGCCGCCGTCCTGGCGCTCGCCAAGGCAGGCTATAACGTCGCCATCAACTACAGCCGCAGCGATGCCGCCGCCAAGGACACCGCGCTTGAAGCCGAAAAGCTCGGCGCGCAGGCCCTGCTGGTGAAGGCGGACGTGAGCGACGACCCCGCCGTCAAGGGCATGATCGCCGCCGTCACCGAGAAGTTCGGCCGGATGGACGTGCTGATCAACAACGCCGGCACCACCACCGAGGTCAAGCCGAAAGACATGGATGGGCTGGACCTGGACGAGTGGGACCGTGTATTCGCCGTGAACGTGCGCAGCATCTTCCAGGTGACGCGCGCCGCGCTGCCCCTGCTCAAGGCCGCCGAGAAAGCCTGCATCGTCAACACCGCCTCGATCGTCGGCCTGCGTCCCGGCCCGCAGCCGCTGCCCTACGCGGCATCGAAGGCCGCGGTGGTCAACCTGACCAAGACCCTGGCGCTGAACCTGGGCCCGCAGATCCGCGTCAACGGCGTGGCGCCGGGCTGGATGGAAGGGGACTGGATGGAGCGCATGCTCAAGGACAAGTACGAGGACCTGATGGGCCGCCGCGCCAAGGCTACGCCGCTCAAGCGCTGCGTCACGGCCGAGGACGTCGCCGAGACCATGATGAGCCTGATCACCGCCAACCGTTTTGTCACGGGCGAGATCATCGTGATCGACGGCGGCTTCACCGCATCGACCTGAGCCGGGGGACACCGACATGCTCGAAGGAGTCGTCCCGTTCCCCCCCGACTACGCCGCGATGTGCCGCGCCAAGGGTTACTGGCAGGACCAGTCGCTGGCGCGGGAATTCGACGCGGTGTTCAGGAAGTACGCCGACCGCGTCGCCATCATCGACCGCGGCCGGTCGTATACCTATACGGATATCGACCGGGTCAGCGACCGCCTGGCGCTGAACCTGCTCGCCATCGGTTTGAAGCCGCTGGACCCGGTGGTGCTGCAGCTGCCCAACGTGGTCGAGTTCGTGTTCCTCTATTTCGCGCTGCAAAAGATCGGCGCGATCCCGATCGCCGCGCTCTCGACGCACCGCTACACCGAGGTGAGCCAGTTCGTCAGCATCTCCAAAGCCACGACCTGCGTCTACCCCGAGTCGCAGGGCGACTTCGCTTTCGGCCCGATGGTGCGCCGCGTGGCCGATGAATCGCCGAGCCTGAAGTTCCGCATCGTGCTGGGCACGGCGCGCGACGGCGAGCATTCGCTGACCGAGCTGATCGAACGCGAGCCGGCGTTGCCGAAATCGGCTCTCACCGACATCAGGATCGATCCGACCGACCCGGCGATCTTCCAGCTCTCCGGCGGCACCACGGGCGTGCCCAAGCTGATCCCGCGCACCCACAACGACTACGCCTACAACTCCAAGACCGCCGCGCCGGTGTGCGGCGTGACCGGCGATTCGGTGCTGCTCCTGGTACTGCCGATCGCGCACAATCTGCCGCTCGCCTGCCCCGGCATCCAGGGCTATTTCTTCAACGGCGGCAAGGTGGTGCTTTCGACCAGCACGAAGCCGGAAGATATGTTCGCCCTGATGCAGCAATACAAGGTGACGCACCTGAAGGTGGTGCCGGCCCTGTTGATCCGCCTGATCAACGCGCCGTCGATCGGCAACTTCGATCTGTCGTCGGTCAAGGTGATCCAGAGCGGCGGGCAGCGCATGCAGCCGGAAGTGCGCCTGCGCACCAAGCAGCTGATCCCCAGCGTCACGGTGCAGGAGAACTTCGGCATGTCCGAAGGCATGCTGTTCTTCGTGCACCTGGACGACCCGGAAGAAGTGCGCCTGGAAACCTGCGGCCGGCCGATCTGCGCGGACGATGAAGTGCTGCTGTTGGATGAGGAAGGCCGCGAGGTTGCGCCAGGTGAGACCGGTGAGCTGACCTGCCGCGGCCCCTACACCCTGCGCGGCTATTTCGGCGTGCCGGAGTACAACGCGAGGCAGTTCACCCCGGAAGGTTTCTACCGCTCCGGCGACCTGATGCGCCTGCACCCCAGCGGCAACTACGTGGTCGAAGGGCGCAAGAAGGACCTGATCAACCGCGGCGGGGAGAAGATCTCGGCCGAGGAGATCGAGAACCTGATCCTGATGCACCCGGCGGTGCAGAATGTGGCTTGCGTGCCGATGCCGGACGCGAACATGGGCGAGAAGACCTGCGCTTTCGTGATCCTGCGCGCCGGGCACAGCCTGACGCTCAAGGAACTGGTCGAGTTCCTGATCGGGCGCGAGATCGCCAAGTTCAAGCTGCCCGAGCGCCTCGAACTGCTGCCCGAGTTTCCTGTCTCCACGTTCGGCAAGGTGTCGAAAAAGGCGCTGGGGGAACTGGTGCAAAAGAACCTGCAGGCCGAAGCCCCCCAACACTAGAGACAACAGGAAGAGGCACAACATGCGCATCATCGATTTGCATTGCTACCCCGGCACCCAGGAGTGGATCAACGCCCAAGGGCCTTACCCGGCCGAGCTGGCGCGTTACTGGAAGCGCGAATGGACCGGCAAGAGCGAAGAGGCCGTGCTGAAGGACTTCGAGGGTGCCGGCGTGCAGGCCGTACTGGTCGCGCTCGACCTGGAGACCACCGTCGCCACCAAGCCCGTCACCAATGAAGACGTGCACGCGATGTGGAAGCGCCACCCGGACCGCATCATCCAGGCCTGGGGCGCGGTGGAACCGGCCAAAGGCGAGATCGCGATCCAGCAGGTGAAAAAGGCGATGACCGAGCTGGGCCTGCTCGGCTTTCACTTCCACCCCATCATGCAGCACTTCGCGGTGAACGACCGGCGTTACTACCCGCTGTTCGAAGTCATCAACGAGTTGAAGGCCGCGGTGATGATCGACGTGGGCACCACCGGCATGGGCGCCGGCATGCCCGGTGGCAACGGCGCGCGCATTCGCCATGCTCACCCGTCGGCGATCGACGACCTGGCCGCCGACTTCCCGCACCTGAAGATCGTCATGGCCCACCCGGGCTGGCCCTGGGTCGACGAGACCACCGCCGTGTGCTTGCACAAGGGCAATGTGTACTGGGAGATGTCGGGCTGGGCGCCGAAGTATTTCCCCGGCAACCTCAAGGTCGACATGCGCGGCCGCCTGCAGGACAAGATCATGTTCGGCAGCGACTACCCGAGCATGCCTTACGAGCGCATCCTCAAGGAGTGGGGCGAACTGGGGTACAGCGACACCGTGATGGAGAAGATCTATCACGGGAACGCGGAGCGGGTACTGGGGCTGTAGCGAGCGGGCAAAAGTAAAAACCTGCTTTTGCCCGGCCTGACCTGCAAGAAAATCGCCGGCCGATTACGCAAATGCGCCAGCGGATTTTCCAGGCGGAAGGGCGACGAAAGGGCGTGAGGCCGCGTGCCGGTTCAGGCGGTTGTCGCGGTAACTGGCTGGGAAGCGGCCAGGCCGTCCATCTGCAGTTGCAGCAGGCGTCTGAGTTCCGCGATGCCGTGTTCGGCATCCGGCTCCGGCGCGGCGATCCACCAGCGCACGGCGGCGGAGTAGGTGAAAAACAGAAGGCGCGCGATCAACTCGGCAGGCTCGGCCTGCGAGAGTTCGCCAGCCTCCTGTGCCTTGGCGATGCGCACGCCGACGCCTTCGATCAGGCGCAGGCGGATCGCCTGGAACTCGGTCGAGTGCTTGCCTTCGGAATAGAAGGTCAGCTCCTGCAGCAGGATGCGCGCAAGCGCGGGGCGACGGGCGAAGAACAGATAGTGGCCGCCAAAAATGGCGATCAGCTGCTCGGGCAGCGGGCCGCCGGGCAGGGCGAGCATCTCGTCGGTCAGCAGGCTCAGCTCTTCATTGAAAATCAGGAACACCAGGTCGCGCTTGTCGGCGGCGTAGTTGAACAGGGTGCCCAGGCCGACGTGCGCGTGCTCGGCGATGTCGCGCAGGGTGGCGCTGCCGTAGCCTTGTCTGGTGAACATTTCGGCGGCGGCAGCGCGGATGCGCTCGCGCTTGTCCAGCTTGTTGCGTTCGCGCAGGGCCAGCTTCGGGGTGTCCTCCCTCACGCCCATGGATACCGCGGAAGCGGCAGGTACGGCAGGTGCGGGGGAGGTCGAAGGGGCGGGGCCGGGCATGCGAAGTTCGAGGCGATCTGCGTTTGGCTGGAGGGTAAAACTGGCTGGACGGGACGCGACCTGATGATGGGACAATAGCATACCGATTGCGCCATCATGCTTCAACCACATATCACCATGATAGACAGCGTTTCCAGTTTTCTCACCCTGCGCGGCCTGAATTGCCACGTCAGGCAATGGGGCCACCCCGATGGCCGGCCCTTGCTGCTGTTGCACGGCTGGATGGACAACTCGGCCTCGTACCAGTTTCTCGCCGATGCGCTCGGTCCCGGCTGGCGCCTGATCGCGCCGGACTGGCGCGGCTTCGGCCTTTCGGAATGGGCGCCGGGCGGCTCGTATGCCTATACCGACTACCTGGCGGACCTGGATGCGCTGGTCGATGCGCTCAAGCTTAAGCCCGCCTTCGACCTGCTCGGCCACAGCCTGGGCGGCTACATCGCCAGCATGTACGCGGCGGCGCGGCCGCGGCGGGTGGCGCGCCTGGTCAACGTCGAGGGCATGGGCCTGCGCGCGCGGCAGGGAGCGGAAGCGCCGGAGTATCTCTCGGCGTGGCTGGACGAGGTGAAGGCCTCGCGCATGCCCAAGACCTATCCGGATTTCGATGACCTTTCGCGGCGCATCCTCAAGAACAACCCCTGGCTGGACGAAGGCCGCGCCGATTTCGTGGCGCGCCACTGGGCCACCGAAACCGTGCCCGGGATGGTCACCCTGCTCGCCGACCCGGGGCATAACCACCGCCTGCCCGACCTGTTCCGGCTCGACGAGGCGCTCGCACTGTGGGGCGCGATCCAGTGCCCGATGCTGTGGGTCGAGGCCGAGGAGTCGCGCAACATGGAGCGTCACCACATCACGCCCGAGGGGCTGATCGAGAGGCGCGGCAGCGTGAAGACGGCGCGCCTGGCGCGCATTGCCAAGGCCGGGCACATGGTGCACATGGAGCAGCCGGAGGCCCTCGCGCGCCTGGTGGAGGAGTTTCTGCAGGAGGCGTAGCGGGCCGGCCGGGCGGGTATCGGGCAGATACTTGACAAAAGCAAGTAATTGCTTGACTATGGCAAGCATCTGCCCTGCCGGGAGTCCGCCATGCCTTCCTCTACCTCGTCGTCCCGCCCTTCTTCATTTCGCTCCGCGTCGCCCCAACACGGGTCGTCCCGTGCTTCTTCGGCTCAAGCCTCTTTGGGCCACGCTTCGTCCCGGTCTTCTTCGTCCCGATCTTCTTCGTCCACCTCCGCGTCCAGCCCGTCCGCCTCCGCGAAGGTGGTGCCGATCGGCGCGGCTTCGCGTGGCGACGGGCCGCCGGCCCCCGCCGCCGGAATTGTCGACCTGGCCGCGCGCGCGCAGGCGATGCGCCGCTTCAACCGCTTCTACACCCGGCAGATCGGCGTGTTGCGCGAAGGCATGCTGCAGAGCGAATATTCCCTGACGCAGACGCGCCTGCTCTACGAGTTGGCGCACCGCGAGGGCCTCTCGGCCACCGTGCTCGGGCGCGAGCTGGGGCTGGACGGCGGCTACCTGAGCCGTACCCTGGCCGGCTTCGAAAAGCACGGCCTGATCCGCAAGCAGCCCGCGCCCAATGACGCGCGGCAGAACATCCTCACCCTCACCCCCAAGGGCCGCAAGACCTTCGCCCCGCTGGGCCAGCGTTCGCAGGAAGAAGCCGAGAGCGCGCTGGCCGGCCTCCCCGAGTCCGAGCAGGCGCGCCTGGTGGCGGCGATGCACACCATCGAGCAACTGCTCGGCTCCCCCGAGGCGGGGCAAACGCCGGCCGCCGCGCCCGCCTGCCTGCTGCGCGAGCATCGCCCAGGCGACATGGGCTGGGTGATCTCGCGCCACGGTGCGCTCTATGCGAAGGAGTACAACTGGGACATCGGTTTCGAGGCGTTCGTCGCCGAGATCGCTGCCAGGTTCATCACCGAATACGATCCGCAATGGGAGCGCTGCTGGATCGCCGAGCGCGAGGGCGCCAATGTGGGTTCCGTATTCGTGGTGCGGCAATCCAGGCAGGTGGCCAAGCTGCGCATGCTGATGGTGGACCCGGCGGCACGCGGCCTGGGATTGGGGCATCGCCTGGTCGAGGAGTGCATCCGGTTCGCGCGCGCCAAGGGCTACCGCAAGCTGACCCTGTGGACCAACGACTGCCTGCACGCCGCGCGGCGCATCTACCAGCAGGCCGGCTTCGTGCTGGTCAAGGAGGAGAAGCACCGTTCCTTCGGCCAGGACCTGGTGGGGCAGAACTGGGACCTGAAGCTTTAGAGCCGCGGCCGGGGCGATCGCCATGAATGCCGAATCGGTTGCGCAAGCCCGCGGAGGCATTGCCGCGGGGACGGAGTCAACGTTGCCGTCACCGGCGGCTGCGCCGGATCAGGCGGCGCCGGCAGTCGCGGGCTGCGCCGCTCCGTCCGCCCTTGTTGCGCCGGCCGCCGCCCCGCTTCCCGCCACGCTGGCTCCAACTACCTTGCCGCCCGCGCTTGCGCTGCATCGGCATCACCCCTATCTCGCCGCGGCCGCCGCCGCAATGCTGGCGGGCGCCACCTTGCCCGCCATGCGCCTCGGATTGCTGGAAGCCGCGCCCACCCAACTGGCGTTGCTGCGCTACGCGGTCGCAGCGGCGTGCCTGCTGCTCGTGCTCGCCGGCGCGCCTGCGCTGCGCCGGCCATCCACGCAGCCGCGGGGCGACTGGCTCAGCGCGGCCCTGGTCGACTTCGGCCAGTTCGGCGTGCTGATGGCGCTGCTCGCCTTCGGCTTGCGCTATACCTCGGCGACGCGCGCCGGCCTCCTGTTCGCCTGCTTTCCGCTGATCGTGGTGCTGCTGGGCACGCCGGCGTGGACGCGGCAACCGGGGCGCGGCTTTCTCGCGGGTGTGGGCCTGTGCGCGGCGGGCGTGCTGCTGGCGCTGGCAGACGGCTCCTACGTCCGCTCGCTGCGCCATGCCTGGCTGGGCGAGGCGTCGGTGTTCATCGGCGTGGCGCTCGGCGCGCTGTGCGGCATGCTGTACCGGCCCACCCTGTCGCGCTACGCGGCATTGCCGGTGGCGGCCTGCGCGATGGCGGCGAGCGTGGCGCTGCTGATCCTGCTCGCCGGCAGCGGCTGGACCGAGGGGCTGCGGCTATCGCCGCGCGGCTGGGTGATCGTGCTGTACCTCGGCGCCTCCTGCGCGGCTGCCCATGTGCTGTGGCAGTACGCCCTGGCGCATGCGCCGGCAGCCCGGCTGTTGCCGCTGCTGGCCTGCGCGCCGCTGGCGTCGGCCTGTCTCGGCGCTTACGCGTTGCGCGAGCGCCAGAGCGTCTGGCTGCTCGCCGGGCTGGTGTGCGTGGTGGCCGGGCTGGTGCTGGCCCTGCGCGCCGCGCCCGCGGTCACGGCAGCGGCGGCGCGGCCAGGACGGCGGTAGCAGCGCGCCGCTCCTGTCAGGAGGGCGGCAATAACCGCGCCCCTTTTTCTAGGAGGGCGGCAATACGGCTTCGCCCGGGGCCAGCGTTGTCAGGGGCTGAATGCGCCACTGCCCGCCGCTGTGCTCGATCAGCAGCGGCGTGGCGTTGGCGATGTAGGCCACTTCCAGTTCGATGCCCAGCGCGAAGGCGAGGGCGTAGAGATTGCCGCCGTGCGCCACCAGCAGGGTCGGCACCTCGTCGGCGAGCAGCGCCTCGGCGCAATCACAGATGCGGGTCACGAAATCGGCGATGCGCTCGCCACCCGGCGGATCGACGCTCCAGTTCAGGCCCACCGAGGTGGTGCCGACCAGGTCGCCGAACCAGCGCTCGCGCAGCCGGTCTTCGGGAATCGGCGTGTGCCCGCTGGCGCGCGCCACGGTCTCGGCGGTCTGCCAGGCGCGGGTCATGGTGCTGCCGTAGATGCGCTCGAAAGGCTGGTGCTTGAGGATGGCGGCGGCGCTCTCGGCCTGCGCGAAGCCGTGAGCGTTGAGCGAAATCTCGGCGTGCTGGATGATGCGCGTCGCGTTGCCCTCGGTCTCGCCGTGGCGCAGGAACCAGAAGCGCGCCGCCTTCAGCTGGAGGGGGGCGCGCAGCTTCGCCAGGCGCTGCATCTCCGACAAGCCGAGCTGATTGAAGCGGGACTGCCAGGTGTCTTCGGAGTGGCTGTTGCTCATGCGCGGTATCGGTGAGGAAGGCGCGCCAGTTTAACCCGGCTCCAAAGAAATCGGCCTCCGCGGCAGAGAGGGTGGCCGAAGCGAGGGAGGCCGAAACAGCGCAACCGGGAGGGATTGTGGCGAGGAGGCAAATAGTGACGGCAGCCGGCCTACGCGATTTCGATCATCTCGAAATCCGCCTTGGCCACGCCGCATTCCCGCGCATTCCCAGCCGGCGGGAATGCCGGACCGGCGCCTGCCGGCGCCGATGCCTTCGTCGGGCATGCCCGAGGCCTTGTCGTGGATGAAGCCGCACACCACGCATTGCCACACCCTGGGTTGCGGATTTACGAGGCGGATTTATAAAATCAATTCCGATGAACAGAATGATAGGAAATAAAAATAATCAAGGCCAATTGAATCCGCCAAGCTCATTAATCGAGACTATCAATGGCTCATGCACAAAAGCCTCTCGGCGCGGCTCGCGCGGCGAGGCATAATCGCGACCTTGCTGTTTTTTCAACCCGTTTCAACCTGTTATCAACCCGGGCGCCCGGCCCGTCAAGGCTGGCGCCGGCTCAACGCTGGAGATTTATCCTTATGGCCAATTTCGGTTTTCGCATCCTGCCCGCCGCCAAACGTCCGCCCGCCGCGCTGCTCAAGCAGTTCAAGGGCGTGGTGGTGGCCCACCTGTCGGACAACATGGGCCGCCTGCAGGGCGCGGTCGACCTGCTGCCGATGCACCGGGGCGGGCAGATGCTGGGCGTGGCCCTCACCGTGCGCGTGCCCCCGGGCGACAACCTGATGGTGCACAAGGCGATCGACATCGCCCAGCCCGGCGACGTGATCGTGGTCGATGCCGGCGGTGAAATCACCACCGCCATCATCGGCGAGATCATGACCACCCACGCCGCCAAGCGCAAAGTCGCCGGCATGGTGATCGACGGCGCGGTGCGCGACTCCGGGGCTCTGGGCCGCTCGGCCTTCCCGGTCTACGCGCGCGGCGTCTCGCACCGTGGCCCGTACAAGGATGGCCCCGGCGAAATCAACGTGCCGGTCTCGATCGGCGGCATGGTGGTCAACCCCGGCGACATCATCGTCGGCGATGAAGACGGCTTTGTCGCCGTGGCGCAAAGCGACGCCGCCGAACTGATCAAGATGGCGAAGAAAAAGCTCGCCGACGAGACCGAAACGCTCAAGCAGATCGCCAAGGGCACCGTCGATCGCAGCTGGGTGGACAAGAGCCTGAAGGCCAAGGGCTGCGACATGTAATACGCACGCGGATCAGGACCATGTAAAACCGGGAATCCGCTTTTACGTGGCCTTGATCCGACCGGAAATCGCCGGCCGCATGCGTATGACGGCCGGACGATTTCTTGTGGTAAAAGTCAGGCTGGAAAAACGCTCCAGACACCTCGCCACAGAGCGGAAATTGATAGTTTCTGAAAGCGCATCATGAGTACTCGCATTCCCGAAATCGAAACCGGCACGCGGCCCGAACTGGCCGAACACGAAGCCCGCATCATGGCGGCGCGCGGGCGCGTTTCCGCGCTGTACAAAATCCTGCTCAACAGCCCGGTGATCTGCGATGGCTGGGAGCAGATGATGTCGGCGGTGCGCAACAAGAGCTCGCTAAACGCGGCGCTGCGCGAGATGATCATCCTGCGCGTGGCGGTGCTCAACAAGGCCTCGTACGAATTCGAGGCGCATGTGCCGCATGCGCAAAAGGCCGGCTTCGCCGATGCCAAGATCGAGGCGCTCAAGCAGGGCGCGATCGGTGCGGTGTTCAGCGAGCAGGAGCGCACCATCCTGGAGGCGACCGACTCGCTGACCCGCGACGTCAGCCTGTCGGATGCGCAATTCGACAAGCTGCGTCCGTTCTTCAACGAGGGCGAGCTGGTCGAGGTGATGGCCACCATCGCCTCCTACAACATGGTGTCGCGCTTTTTGATCGCGATGAACATCGTGGGCAAGCACTGATGGCCGCGGTCGCGGCCATCCTGATCAAGTGCCAGGGAACAGCGCCGGTCGACGCACTGGCGGCGGGCCTGCGCGCTGTCGCCGCGCAGGCGCGGCTGGCGGGCTGGCCTGTCGCGCGCATCGTCGCCTACGCCTGGGAATCCGGTACCCATCCCGGCCCCGAGGTATATGCCTACCTGTGGCTGCGCGCGCCGCGGGCCACGCCCATGGAGGTCCTGCCCGCCTTCCCGTTCGAGGTGGCCGGCCTGCCGGCGCGGGCCTTCGCCCTGGAGCGCGTGGACGAGCGGTCCGGCGCCTCGCGGGGCAAGAGCGCGCCGGTGCACTACGTGGTCGAGACCGACATCGAGCCGGGCCGGGAGGTCGAGGTGTATGGCTGGTACGACCATGAGCACATGGAGGGCCTGGCCGCCGTGCCCGGCACGGTGCGGGCGCAGCGCTTCACCAACCTTGCCGGCAGCCCGCGGGTCTATGCCTGCTACGACCTGATGAGCGCGGAAACGCGCGACACGCCGCAATGGCTGGCGGTGCGCGCCACCGAGTGGGCTTCGCGCGCGCGCCCGCACTTTCGCAACACCAAGCGCACGACCTTCGAGCGTCTGTTCGACATCGCGGCCTAGCCGCGCGGCCGCTGTTGGCCGAGGCGGCGCCGGCGGCCAACAGCGGGCGTGATTTGATAAAGTCGGGCAGCTACCCACGGGCGCGGCCCGCCAGGCAATCACGCTCAATCAGCGCCGCATCCGGCGCGCCCACTGCAACGGGGGGATCCGCATGCCCAACTACAATACTGTTGAACTCAAGGCCTTTGTCCCCGCGCGGGACTTCGAGCTTTCCAAGAATTTCTACCGGGACCTCGGCTTCACCATGGCCTCGGATGGTGACGGCGTGGCGTATTTTCATCACGAGAACGTCAGCTTCCTGCTGCAGAACTTCTACGTGAAGGAATTCGCCGAGAACCTGATGATGCACCTGCTGGTGGAAGACGTGGAGGCCTGGTGGCAGCGCCTGCAGGCCTCCGGGCTGACCGGGAAGTATGGCGTGAAGGCGATGCCGCCCGAGCAGCGCCCCTGGCGCATGCGCGATTTCGTGCTCTACGACCCTTCCGGCGTGCTCTGGCGCATCGCGCAGAATACGGACTGAATGCCGATAGAACGCGGGCCCGGGCGCGCAGGTTCAGCGGCGCAGGTTCACTAGCGCAATCCCCGCGCCCACCAGCAGCGCCGCGCCGAGGAAGGCGCCGCTTACCGGGTCGGAGAGCAGCAGCACGCCGAAGCCGACGCCGAACAGCGGGGTCATGAAGGAAAACACCGAGAGCCGCGTGGCCAGGTATTTGGAGAGCAGCCAGAACCAGGCGAGGTAGCTGGCAAAAGCCACCACCGCGCCCTGGAAGGCGATGCTCGCCACCACCTTGGGCGTGAGGTGGGTCACGCCGCTCTCGCCCAGCAGCATCGCCACGAAAGGCAGCGTCAGCGCCGCGAAGCCCAGCTGGTAGAGCAGGGTCTTGGCCGGAGCGGCGTTGTTCAGCTTGCCGGCGCGGATCGCCACCGTGGTCGCGCCCCACAGAAAGGCGGCGATGATCCCGCAGGCATCGCCCAGGGCCGTGCCGCCGCCCGCCCCGCCGGCGCGGAAGAAGCCCTCCCCAAAAGCGGTGAGGATGCCCGCGAAAGCGAGCAGGATGCCGGCCCATTGCAGCGGCCGCAGGCGTTCCCCGGGAATCAGCCAGGCCAGCCCAAGCGCGGTGAAGCAGGGCGCCAGGTAGATGAATACAATCATGCGCGAGGCGGTGGTGAACTTCAGCCCCGCATGGATGAAGCCGAACTCGGCGGCGAACAGGAAGCCGGCCAGCAGCCCGGCGCGCAGCGTGCCGTCACGATTGAACAGGGGAATGCCGCGCAGCCGCGCCCAGATCATCAGCAGTACCGCTGCAATGCCCGACCGCAAGGCCGCCTGCGCCACCAGCGAGATGCCCTCGGCGGCGAACTTGATGGTGATCTGGTTGAAGCCCCAGATCATGCACAGCACCAGCATCAGGGTGACCGCGAAGGCGTCCACCGGCAATCGTTCGTTTTGCATCTCTTCTTTTCACAGCGGTCCGCGGTGACGGGCCCTTTGTCTCCGGCGCCGCGCCGGTATGGCGTTCAGCGCCTAGCGCATGCAGTCCACCGCCTGGCCGGTGGCTTTTTCAAACATCAGCATGCACTGGTCGTCGCGCCCGCCCAGTGGCTGGAACGAATAGTTCGACAGGGGGCCGGGGTGCGCCTGCCGGACCCGCGCCAGTTCGCGGGCGATGTCCGGATTGCTGCGCGCCAGGGCCTCGACGTCGGCGGAGTTCTCCAGGATCTGGTTGCGCAATGCGCCGGTGAAGGGCAGGTAGAGGTCACCCATGCCGGGCAGCGCGTTGGTACCATCCGGATTGGTGCGGCGTAGCAGTTCGAGCTGCCGCTGCCGGTCGGCCGGCATGCCCAGCACCACGTAGACCGGCGCCCAGCTATCGCCGCGCAAGGCGCGCGGCTTGGCCAGGTCCTGGGTCGCCATCTCCACCTTTGGCCAGGTCACGGCGAAAAAGGTCCGGTCGATGTACACGGCGAACACCGGACGGTAGCGCGCCATGGTGTGGACGCCGTAACCGAAGGCGATCACCTGGATGACGGCGATGATCGCCAGGTCGCGCTTCCACTCGCGCTTGGCGCGGTTGTAGACGACGAAAGTGAGCATCGGCCCCAGGATCACATCGGCGATCAGCAGGATGCGCAGCACGCTCCAGCCGCCGTCGATCCAGAAGAAGGGCGGCGGGTAGAGCACGGTCCACATCGCGTAGGCCAGCGCCCCCGTGGCCACGACCGACAGGGAGAGGTGGATCAGCGCGGCGACCAGGCGCTGGCGCATGGTGCTGGGCACCGGGCCGGCGGGAGGAGCAGGTCCGACAGTGACGTCGGGCCCGGCAGGGAGCTTAGGCCCGGCAGGGGCCTGCGACGCGGCGGGGTCTGGGTTGGATGAGTCCATTCGGCGTGCTCGCTTGGGCAGGGGCAGTATTGATCTTCTTGCCTGGGCTGGATCGGCCTGGCGGCGCTTATCTTACCCGCGACTACCCAAGATGGTAGCGCGTGACGCGTTCCACCTCGGCCTTCGAGCCGATCACCAGACCCACGCGCTGGTGCAGTTCCTCGGGCTGGATTTCCATGATGCGCTTGCGCCCGTTGGTCGCCGCGCCGCCGGCCTGCTCGACGATGAAGGCCATCGGGTTGGCTTCGTACATCAGGCGCAGCCGGCCCGCCGGGCGCTTGCTGTCCACCGGGTACAGGAACACGCCGCCGCGGGTGAGGATGCGAAACAGGTCGGCCACCATCGAGGCGATCCAGCGCATGTTGAAGTCCTTGCCGCGCTCGCCGGTCTTGCCGGCCATCAGCTCGTCGATGTAGCGCTTGACCGGCGCTTCCCAGTGGCGCGCGTTCGACATGTTGATGGCGAACTCGGCGGTCTCCTCGGGAATGCGCAGGTTCTCCTGGGTCAGGACAAAACTGCCCTGCTCGCGGTCCAGGGTGAACACCGCCACGCCGTGGCCGAAGGTCAGCACCAGCTGGGTCGAGGGGCCATACACCGCGAAGCCCGCGGCCACCTGCTTGACGCCGGGCTGCAGGAAGGCGATGTCGTCCGGCTCGGTCACCCCGTCCGGGCAGCGCAGCACCGAGAAGATGGTGCCGATCGACACGTTCACGTCGATGTTCGAGGAGCCGTCGAGCGGGTCGAACAGCAGCAGGTACTCGCCCTTGGGGTAGCGGTGCGGGATCTGGAACGGCATTTCCATTTCCTCGGAAGCCATCGCCGCCAGGTGGCCGCCCCACTCGTTGGCCTCGAGCAAAATCTCGTTCGAGATCACGTCGAGCTTCTTCTGCGCTTCGCCCTGCACATTGTCGCTGCCGGCGCCGCCCAGCACATCGGCCAGCGCGCCCTTCGCGACGGTGTTGGAAATCGCCTTGCAGGCACGGGCAACAACTTCAATCAAAAGCCGGAGATCGGAAGGGATCGACTGCTTGTCGCGTTGTTGTTCAATCAGGTAGCGGGTCAGCGACACGCGGCGCATGCTTTAACTCCAGGGTAATGGCCACGCAAACACGGCAAACTGCGCGGCAAATTGTACAAACCCCGAATTATCCCATGTCCGCCTTGTCCGGCCGTGACAGCGGGGGTATGCGGCGGATCAGCGGTTGCCTGGGGCCGCCGGGCTGCGCTTTCGAGGCCGCTTGCCGCGGCCTGCGCTAGGCGGCCGACTTGTCTTTCTCGTTTCCCTTCTCTTTCTTGAAGGGATTGGCTTCCGGCGCCTCGTCATGCTGCACGAAGCCGAGCAGGCGCTTGGTCACCTGGTTGATCAGCGGCTGATGGTGGCGCATCCACACCGACATCACCTGCGGCTTGGCGCCCAGGCGCGCTTTCGGTTCCAGCGCGGTGCGCCCCAGGGAGATGCGCTTGGCGCCCATCGCGATCAGGTGTTCGATCGCCGCGTGCAGCAGGCGCAGGTAGACCGGCAGGCCCTCGGAGGCGGCGCGGTCGAAACCGATGTGATACGCCACGCCCAGCTCGCCGTCGCGTGCGTTGCCGTCGCGCGTGTCGCTGTCGCGCGTGTTGCTATCGATGAGGCAGCCGATGAAGCCGAGCATCCTGCCGTCGCCTTTTTCGTCCTTTTGGGTGAGGGCGATCACCCGCAAACGCTTGCCCGCCGCCTGGGCGAGGGCCGGCCAGTAGGTCGACGGCAGCGTCACGGGGCGCAGCGATGCATTGGTATGCACGTCCAGGTAAAGCTCCTGCAGCCGCTCCGCATGCGCGGCAATGTCCTTGATCACCACCAGCTTGCAGCCGGCCTCTTCGATCGGCTTGAGAATCTGGTTTTTCACCGAACTGCGGTACTTGGAGGCGAGGCTGGACAGATAGGCCTCGTAGTCCTTCCACTTCGCGTCCAGCTCCAGCATCATGTTCGGCTCGGTCTCCACGGATCGATAGCTGTATTTCTCCAGGATGCGGCTCGACTTCATCTCCGGGGCTACCAGGTCCTTGATCAGCACGAAGTTGGTCTGGCCCGAAAGCTTCTCGGCGTGGCGCACCCGGTACAGCACCTCGGTGATCGCCGGCCATACCGACTCGGGCGCCACGCCGGGCGCGAAAGCGGCGGCATGAAAGCCGTAGGAGAGCAGGTTGCCGCACACCAGCACGCGCTGGCGCACCCGCTCGCCCAGCTTGTCGGCGGCGGGCTTGGTGAGACTCTTGATGAGCCGCTTGGCCTGTTCGCGCCGGCCCGCCGCGCGTTCCTGCGCCTGGCCCTCCTTGCGCATGCGGGACGCCTCGATGCGCACCAGCTGCATGTACACGGCGGCCACCGGCACGCCACCGCGATAGATCAGGGCATAGCGCGGCGCCAGGTTCTCCGGCCCGGCCGTCTCCAGCACCCGCAGGTAGCCGCGCTCGAAGAAAAAGCCGCTCTGGCTGGTGGTCGCGTCCCAGTGCGCCGGGTTGACGTAATCGATGCCGTCGGCGATCACGAATTCGGATTCGGAAGGGCGGCGCAGGGCGCGCTTGTCGCGCTGGTTGTCGCGGAAATCGCTAAGCAGGGACATATTGGATTTTGGATTTATTGTTCAGGCAAGGAGTTGATGTTGTTGCGCCGGGTTTTCCGAAACCCGCCGTACCAGATCGGGGACGGCGAAGCGTTCGCCGTATTTTGCCGCCAGCGCGTCCGCTTTCGCAACGAATTTCGCGGGACCTTCGCTGTTGATGAACTGCAGCGCCCCACCGGTCCAGGCGGGAAAGCCGATGCCGTAGATCGAGCCGATGTTGGCGTCGTGCACGGTCGTGAGCACGCCTTCTTCCATGCAGCGCGCGGTCTCGATCGACTGGCGGTAGAGAAAACGATCCTTCAGTTCCTGCAGGTTCCAGCCCGCGCCCGGCTTTTCGAACTGCTTCAGGCCGCTCCACAGCGACTTCCTGCCCTGCGCCGGATAGTCGTAGAAGCCGCCGCCGCCCGCGCGTCCCGGGCGCTTGAATTCGTTCACCATGCGCTCGAACATCGCCTCTCCCGGCTGCGCCACATAGGTCTTGCCGGCGGCGGCATGGTCCGCGCGGGTCTGGTTGATCACGTGCAGCGACAGGCTCATCGAGGTCTCGTCGATCACGGCCAGCGGGCCCACCGGCATGCCGGCCTGGCGCGCGGCGTTTTCCACCACGGCGGCGGGGATGCCTTCCTCCAGCATGCACGCGCCTTCGCGCACGAAGGTGCCGAAGGTGCGGCTGGTGTAGAAGCCGCGCGAGTCGTTCACCACGATGGGCGTCTTGCCGATCTGCAGCACGTAGTCGTAGGCCTTGGCTAGTGTCTCCGCGTCGGTCTTCTCGCCCTTGATGATCTCCACCAGCGCCATCTTGTCCACCGGGGAGAAGAAGTGCAGGCCGATGAATTTTTCCGGATGCGCGGCCGCCTGCGCCAGGCCGCTGATCGGCAGAGTGGAGGTGTTGGAAGCGAAGATGCCGGTCGGCGCGAGCAGGCCTTCCGTTTCTCTCGTCACCTGCGCCTTGAGTTCACGCTTTTCGAACACGGCTTCGATGATCAGGTCGCAGCCTTTCAGGTCGTCATTGCTCGCGGTGGGGACGATCAGGTCGAGCGCATGGCCGGCCTTCGCCTCGTCCATGCGGCCCTGCGCGATGCGCCGCTGGATCAGCTTTTCCGTATAGGCCTTGCCGTTCCGCGCGGCCTCCAGGTTCAGGTCCTTGAGCACGCAGGGTATGCCCCGGCTGGCATTGGCCCAGGCAATACCCGCGCCCATCATGCCGGCGCCGAGAATGCCGACTTTCGTGGCTTTCCATTTCGGCACGTCCTTGGGGCCGCCTTTTGGTCGCGAGGCGCCGCTCTTGATGGCGTTCTGGTTGAAGAAAATCGTGATCAGGTTTTTCGCCACCTGCCCGGTCATGAGCTTGGCGAGATAGCGCGTCTCGATGCGCAGCGCGGTGTCGAAGTCCACCTGCGCGCCTTCGACCATGCAGGCCATGATGGCCTCGGGCGCCGGCATCAGTCCGCGCGTTTTCTCGATGGTGATCGCCGGGGCGATGGCCAGCATTTGCGCGATTTTCGGCGCAGCCGGGCCGCCCCCGGGGATGCGGTGGTTTTTTTCGTCCCAGGGCTGCACCGCGGCGGGGTTGGCCTTGATCCAGGCGTGGGCGCGCGCCAGCATGTCTGCCGGCGAATCCGAGATCTCGTGCACCAGCCCCAGGTCCAGCGCCTCGCGCACCCGCAGGGTCTTGCCCTCCATCAGCAGCGGGAAGGCGGCCTCCAGTCCGAGCAGGCGCACGGTCTTGGTCACCCCCGAGGCACCGGGCAAGAGGCCAAGCGTGACTTCGGGCAGGCCCAGTTGCGTCTTCGGGTTGTCCAGCGCGATGCGGTGATGCGCCATCAGGGCTACCTCCCAGCCGCCGCCCAGCGCCGCGCCGTTGATGAGCGCCACCACCGGCTTGCCGAGCGTCTCGATGCGCCGGAAGTTGCGCTTGCACTGCTCGACCTCCGCGTAGATGCGTGGTGCATCGGCGGGGGTGAGCTTAAGCACATCCGTCAATTCCGCGCCGGCGAAAAAAGTCGACTTGCTTGACGCCAGGATCACGCCGCTGACCTTGTCCTTCTCCACCACCAGCCGGTCGGCGACGGCCGTCATCGCCTCCTGCCACTCGCCGGTCATGGTGTTGACCGGGGAATCCGGCGCATCGAAGGTGATGGTGACGACGCCCTGCGCGTCCTGCTCGTAGCGGATCGGGTTCATATTGTCTTCACCGGAAGATTTCTAGCGCGGCATCGCGCGCGCGATGATGGGTTCGAACGGCGCCTGCGGCGGCAGGGTACCGAAGGCATAGCCCCAGTCCCCGGTCAGGCGCGAGTTGCAGAAGGCATCGGCCACATAGTCCGGCGCATGGCGCAGCAGCAGCGAAGCCTGCACGGTGAGGGCCACATCCTGCGCCAGGCGCCGCGCCGCGCTCTCGTGCCCGGATGCATCGGCGATGCGGTCCTTGAGCTGGCCGCTGAAGCGGTCGAACGCGGCGTTGCGCCCCTGCGCGCCGGCGAACTCGGCATCCAGCGCGGCCAGCGCCTCGGGCCCCTTGCGCAGCGCGCGCAGCAGGTCCAGGCACATGATGTTGCCGGCCCCTTCCCAGATCGAGTTGAGCGGCATCTCGCGGTACACCCGCGCCATCGGCGCCTCCTCGACGTAGCCGTTGCCGCCCAGGGTCTCCATCGCTTCCTGCGCGAAGTGCGAGCCGCGCTTGCAGATCCAGTATTTCGCCACCGGCGTGAGCAGGCGCCGCAACACCGTTTCACCGCGGTCGTCACCCGCGTCAAAAGCCCGCGCCAGGCGCAGCGACAGCGCGGTGGAGGCTTCCGATTCGAGCGCCATGTCCGCCAACACGTTCTGCGCCAGGGGCTGCTCGGCGATCTTGCGGCCGAACACGCTGCGCTCGCTGGCGTGATGCAGGGCCAGCGCCAGCGACTGGCGCATCAGCCCGGAAGTGCCGAGCGAACAGTCGAGCCGCGTCATCGTGCCCATCTCCAGGATGGTCGGCACCCCGCGTCCTTCCTCACCGACCAGCCAGGCGTGCGCGCCCTTGAACTCGACTTCGGAACTGGCGTTCGCCTTGTTGCCCAGCTTGTCCTTCAGGCGCTGGATGTGGATCGCGTTGACCGTGCCGTCCGGCAGGATGCGGGGCAAGAAGAAGCACGAGAGCCCGCCGGGCGCCTGCGCCAGGATCAGGAAGGCATCGCACATCGGCGCCGACATGAACCACTTGTGGCCGGTGATTGCATATTCGCCCGCACTGCCGGCGCCGCCAAGAGGCGCGGCGGTGGTGGTGTTGGCGCGCACGTCCGAGCCGCCTTGCTTCTCGGTCATGCCCATGCCCATGGTCACCGCCGTCTTCCGCGCGGCGGGAATGAAGCGCGGATCGTACTCGCGGCCGTACAGCTTGGGCAGCCACTGCGCGGCGATCCGCGGGTTGAACTTGAGCGCCGGGATCACCGCGTAGGTCATCGAGATCGGGCACAGCACGCTGGCCTCGACCTCGGTGAACAGCATGAAGGCGCAAGCGCGCTTCACGTGACCACCGGGCGTGGCGTCGGCCCACGGGCTGGTGTGGATGCCCCAGCCGATCGCCGCGCGCATCAGCTCGTGATACGCGGGGTGGAACTCCACCTGGTCGATACGATGGCCCTGGCGGTCGAAGGTCTTGAGCTGGGGAGGGAACTGGTTCGCCACCGCGCCGGCCTTGAGCATCTCCGCGCTGCCGAGTTTCGCGCCGACCTGATCGAGAAAGTCCGCGTGCGCGTCGCGGTGCGTGTGCCCGAGATTGAAGGCCACCGCATCCCGCATGCCGCGGTTGGTCTCGAACAGGTTGTAGTTCTCCAGCAGGCTGGGCTGGTTGAATACGTCGTCGGTGGCGTGGTTCATGCTGTCTCCTGCGTGTCTCCCGCGTGTCTCCTGCGGTGCGTCCTGTCGCCAAAGTCTACGCCTGCGCACAGGTTCAGTGGCGCAGCGCCTCGGCCACGAACTCCAGCCGGTCCTGGCCGAAGAACATTTCCTTGCCGACGAAGATCGTCGGCGCGCCGAAAGCCCCGCGCGACACCGCTTCCTCGGTGGTGGCGATCAGCGCCTGCTTGACCTCGGGGTCGCCGATCAGCGCCTGGAAGGCCTGCGGGTCCAGGCCGGCTTCCGCCAGCTTCCGCGCCATCGTCGCCGGGTCGGCCATGTCGCAAGCCTCGCAGAACATCGCCTTGAACATCGCGTCCACGTAAGGGGCGAACCTGCCCGGCTCGCGCATCTGCAAGCCGACCGCGCCGCGCATCAGCGCCAGGGTGTTGAGTGGAAAGCCGGGCGGGGTGGCGAAGGGCACGCCGTAGCGCTGCGCGTAGCGTTTCAAGTCGCCCATCATCCACTTGCCCTTCGCCGGCACCGTCACCGGGCTGGCGTTGCCGGTGGCCTTGAACACGCCGCCGAGAAGAAAGGGCTTCCAGACGATCTGCGCGCCGGCGTTCGCGGCGATCTTCGGCAACTGCGTGTAGGCCAGGTAGGCGGCCGGGCTGCCGAAGTCGAAATAGAACTCAACGGTCTTGCTCATCTCTGTCTCCACGTTTTGTCGTTGTGTTCTTCAGGGCCGCGGGTGGATCACCACTTCTCCATCCACGGCCGCATGTCCATCTCGTAAGTCCACGCGCTGCGCGGCTGCTGGTGCAGGTGCCAGTAGTTCTCCGCGATCGCGTCCGGATTGAGGATGCCGTCTTCATCCTTGAGCTTGTAGCGCTCCGGGAACATCTCCTTGATGAAGGGTGTGTCGATACCGCCGTCGATCACGGTGTGCGCGACGTGGATGCCCTGTGGCCCCAGTTCCCGCGCCATGCTCTGCGAAAGCGCGCGCAGCGCGTGCTTGCCTCCGGCGAAGGCCGCGAAGCCGTCGCCGCCGCGCAGGGACGCAGTGGCGCCGGTGAAGATCATCGTCCCGCGCGTGCGCGGCAGCATTACCCGCGCCGCCTCGCGCCCGGTGAGAAAGCCGGCAAAGGCGCACATCTCCCACACCTTGCGGTATACGCGCGACGTCATCTCGGTGATCGGGAAGCGTACATTGCCGCCGATGTTGAACACGAACACCTCGATGGGCCCGATGTCCGCCTCGATGTGGGTGAACAGCTTGATCACCTCCTCCTCCTCGCGCGCGTCCGAGCCGAAGGCATGGCACACGCCGCCTTCGTCCTCGATGCGCGCCTTGAGGGGCGCCAGCTTCGCCACATCGCGCCGCGTCACGCAGGCGACATAGCCCTCGCGCGCGAAACGCCGCGCGATCGCCCCGCCGGTGGCATCGCCCGCGCCGATCACCAGGCAGACCTTGGTCGTCATATTCATCCCCGTTTGTCGAGCAATGTCGGATTGCGTGCCATGTGCATGACCGCGTGGACGACCACGCTGTCTCGATCGTACCTGTAGTAAATAACGTAAGAAAACTTGCGCACCAGCAAGCGCCGGAAATGCGTATAGCGGACCGGAAATTGGTCCGGGTTAGCGAGTACGCGCGCCAGTGCAGCATCGAGCGCGCGCAAAAAGTCCTGGCCCAGGCCCTCCCGCTTCCCGTCATACCATTGCTGCGCATCCTCCACGTCGGCGAGTGCCGGACGGGTAAATGCGATCTTGCGGCTCATGGGCGCTTAATGAGCTTGGCTTTCACTTCTTCCCAAGGCACAAGGTCCTCGGGATTGCGCTGATAGGCGGCCCAACGCCGATCCAGTTCACGCTGATGCGCTTCCGGCACTTCGAGCATGGCTTCGCCATTCTCGGCCAAGCTGTCCCAAAGTGCCTCGATCAGGTCCAGGCGCTCGGCGGCCGGGAGGCGTAAAAGTTCCCGTAGTTGGATGGCAGTCATGGAATCAATTTAGCACAAATAGCCCGCGTGTCCAGCCGGATTGGCCGGTCCCCGGCAAGCACCGAAACCTGCCCAGTTCCGGGGCGAACGGCTGATTGCGCAGCGATTCGCCGGCACGGGCTTGTTTCCCGGACCACTATTAAGCGGACGCTGAATCCATGCGGTGCGAATCGCCGTGCCACTCGATTGACGCCGCGTCCCCGGCCCGGTAGGCTTCGCCTCAAACCGCCCGGCCCGCCGTCATTTCTTTCGACGCGGAGCGACAAGATTCCGCGGGTGGAGGAGACAACTTGGCGCAAACCCTGCAACTGGCGTTCAGTGGCATCGCCCTCGGGTGCATCTATGCGCTCGTGGCGCTGGGTTTCGTGCTGATCTACAAGGCCACCGAGACGGTCAATTTCGCCCAGGGCGACCTGATGATGCTGGGCGGCTTTTTCGGCTACACCGCGGTGGTGATGATGGGCTGGCCCTACTGGGCCGGGATCATTCTCGCCATCCTCGCCATGGCCGTGTTCGGCATGCTCACCGAGCGCCTGGTGCTGCGCCCGGTGCTGGGCCAGGCCCAGTTCACCGTGGTGATGGTGACCATCGCCCTGGGCTACGTGATGCGCGGCGTGGTCACCATGGTGCCCGGCTGGGGCACCGAGACGCTGAAACTCCCCACGCCGTTCGCCGAGAAGGTGGTCAACATCGGCGGCGCGGCCCTGGCGGCGGACCAGATCATGGTGATCGTGCTCACCGCGGCGCTGTGCGGGGTGCTGTATCTCTTTTTTCGCTACACCCGCATCGGCATCGCCATGCAGGCGACTTCGCAAAACCAGCTCGCCGCCTACTACATGGGCATCCCGGTGCGGCGTATCAACATGCTGATCTGGGGCATCTCCGCCGGCGTGGCGGCGTTTGCCGGCATCCTGCTCGCGCCGGTCACCTTCGTGCATTCGAACATGGGCTTCATCGGCCTGAAGGCCTTTCCGGCGGCGGTGGTGGGGGGGTTCGGCAGCGTGCCGGGGGCGATCGTCGGCGGGCTGATCATCGGGCTGGTCGAATCGTTCGCCGGGTTCTATTTGCCGGAGGGGTTCAAGGACATCGCGGCCTATATCGTGGTGCTCGCCGTGCTGATGATCAGACCCTCCGGACTGTTCGGGCAGAAGCTCAGGAAAAAAGTCTAGCCCGATGCGCTTTCTCTTCAAGACCGATTACAACCAGGACATCCGCCTGTTCAAGCACGGCGGCCAGGTGTTCTGGTACGGCCTGCTCGCCATCGCGCTGCTCACCCTGCCGCTGTGCCTGCCCGAGGGCCTGCGCGACTACATGCTGGGGCAACTGGTGTTCGTGTTCATCTACAGCATCGCCGGCTTCGCGCTGATGCTGCTGATCGGCTTCACCGGGCAGATTTCGCTCGGCCACGCGGCCTTCATGGCGGTCGGCGCGTACACCGAAGCCCTGATGCAGGCCAAGGGCGTGCCCTTTGTGCTGTCTATCACCTTAGCCGCGCTGTTCTCCGGCATCGCGGGCGTGATCGTCGGCCTGCCGGCGCTGCGCCTGAAAGGCATCTACCTGGGCATCGCCACGCTCTCCTTCGGCTACATCTCGGAAGAGATCACCGCGCGCTGGGAAAGCGTGACCGGGGGCAACTCGGGCAAGCACCTGAAAGCCATCGACCTGTTCGGCTACCGGATCGACGACGACATCAAGCTCTATTACCTCACCCTCGCGTTGCTCGTGCTGGTCGCGCTTGCCATCATCAACCTGATGCGCAGCCCCACCGGGCGCGCGTTCGTGGCGATCCGCGATTCGGAAATTTCCGCGCAGAGCATGGGCATCCATCTCGCCAAGTACAAGACCATGTCCTTCGCCCTGTCGGCGGCGATCACCGGCATCGCCGGCGCCCTGTACGCCCACAAGCTCACCTTCATCACCCCCGAGCAGTTCACCCTGCTGGCCTCGATCGAGCTGGCCACCCTGGTGTTCATCGGCGGCCTGGGTTCCTTCCACGGCGCGGTGCTGGGCGCGGTGTTCATCATCGCGTTGCCGCAGGCGATCACCGTGGCCAAGGACTACCTGCCGGCGTCGATCGCCGGGCAGACCGGCCTGCAGCCGACCATCTTCGGGCTGATCCTGATGGGCTTCCTCCTGTTCGAGCCGATGGGCCTGTACGGGCGCTGGCTCAAGGTGCGCGTCTACCTGGAGCTGTTCCCGTTCTACCGCAAGGGCATGTTCCGGCGCCAGAAGGCGTACATGAAGTCGGATCGCTTGAAATGAGTTTCTTCACCTGCGACCATCTCTCGATCCAGTTCGGCGGCGTCAAGGCCGTCACCGACGTATCCTTCGCCGTCGAGCCCGGCGAAGTGTTCACCATCATCGGGCCGAACGGCGCCGGCAAGACCACCATCTTCAACCTGATCAGCCTGATCTACCCGCCGACCAACGGGCGCATCGTGTTCGAAGGCCGCGAGATCACCGGCTCCTCGCCGCACCAGGTGGCCAATCTGGGCATCGCGCGCACCTTCCAGAACATCGAGCTGTTCGAGCACGCCACCGTGCTGCAGAACCTCCTGATCGGCCGCCACAACCACCGCCGCACCAACCTCCTGCAGGAGATGCTGTTCACCCCCGCCGTGCGCCGTGCCGAGATCGCGCATCGCGAGGCGGTGGAAAAGGTGATCGACTTTCTCGACCTGCAGCGCCACCGCGAAAGCATGGTGGCGGGGCTGCCCTACGGCGTACGCAAGGTGGTCGAACTGGCCCGCGCGCTATGCACCGGCCCCAAGCTCCTGCTGCTCGACGAGCCTTCCTCGGGCCTGAACCCGGAAGAGACCGACGACATGGCCTTCTGGATCGAGGACATCAAGAAAGACCTCGGGCTCACCGTGCTGATGGTCGAGCACGACATGGGCTTGGTCTCGCGCGTCTCCGACCGCGTGCTGGCGATGAACCAGGGCGAGATGCTGGCGATGGGCACGCCCGCCGAAGTGCAGGCCGATGCGCGCGTGATCGAAGCCTATCTGGGTAAAGCCCAATGAACGCCCCCGCGTCCGCGATCAGCGCCGCCCCCGCGCCTTCCAGGTCCGAAACCATCCTGGAACTCGCCAACGTCGAGTCCAGCTACGGTCCGGTGCAGGCGCTGCGCGGCGTGTCCCTCGCCGTGCCCAGGGGCAGCATCGTCACCGTGCTGGGCGGCAACGGCGCCGGCAAGAGCACCATCCTCAAGACCATTTCCGGCATCATCGACCCGAACAAGGGGCAGATCAGATTTCTTGGGGAGGAGATCGGCGGCCGCGACCCGGACTGGATCGTGCGCAAGGGCATCAGCCACGTGCCCGAGGGCCGCGAGGTGTTCCCCCTCCTGTCGATCGAAGACAACCTGAAAATGGGCGCCTATACGCGCGCTGACCGCGATGGCGTGGCGCGCGACATCGAAGCGGTCTACGGCTACTTCCCGATCCTCAGGGAACGCGCCAGGCAGGACGCCGGCCTGCTCTCCGGTGGCCAGCAGCAGATGCTGGCGATCGCGCGTTCGCTCCTCGCCAATCCGCGGCTGATGCTGCTCGATGAGCCCTCGCTGGGCCTCTCGCCCAAGCTGACCCAGGAGATTTTCGCCATCGTGCGCCGCATCAACCAGGAGCGCGGCACCACCATATTGCTGGTCGAGCAGAACGCGCGGATGGCCCTGTCCACCGCCGACTTCGGCTATGTGCTCGAAGTCGGGCGCATCGTGATGGAAGGCAGCTGCGAGGCGCTGATGCAGAAGGAAGACATCAAGGAGTTCTACCTCGGCATGAAAGAACAGGGCGCGCGCGGGCACCGGCGCTGGAAAAAGAAAAAGACCTGGCGTTAAGGGCTGCGCTAGGCGCGGTCTGGCGCAGTTTGACGCAGTTTAATTGTCCGCCGCATAAGCGTTTGCATCCGCCGCGCGGGAAGGTTTCCGGCCTTATACTGATTCGCATAAGGGGAGCACGCAGCCATATAGGTTGCGGCGGCATAAAGGAAATCCGCAGCGGAGGCCGCGCGGTTTCCGGCCGAGGGCCGCTACGCAGAGGGTTGCACAAAGAGGGCCGCCACAAAGAGGGCCGCTACGAAGATGGGCGCCCCCGAAAAGGGTAGCCAACAAGAAAGAAGGAGGAGACATGGACAAGAATGGCCTGGATCGTCGTACTTTCCTGAAAGGCGCCGCCGGCGGCGCCGCGGTCGCCACCGTGGCCACCGCAGCCACCACGGCGGCCCTGCCCGCGCAGGCGCAGTCCGTCCGGCCGGCCCAGGCGCCGCCCCCGGCCAGCGCGGGCTACGCCTACCTCAATACCGACGAGGCCGCCTTCATCGAGGCGCTCGTCGACCACATGGTGCCGGCCGATGCCCACAGCCCCAAGGGCACCGACCTGGGCCTGAACACCTATATCGACCGCGCGCTGGCCGGCGGCTGGGGCAAGGGCGACCGCCTCTACCTGCAAGGCCCGTGGAAGACCGGCACCCCCAGCCAGGGCTACCAGCTGCCGCTCACGCCGGCCGAGCTGTACCGCGCCGGCATCGCCGCCGCCAACGCCGCCTGCGTCAAGGCCTACGGCCGAGGCTTCGACAAGATCGCGCCGGCGCAGCGCGAGGAATTCCTCCTTGGGCTGCAGGGCGGCAAGGTGGTGTTCGAGGCAGGCCCGCCGGCACAGGTCTTTTTCACCACCCTGTACCAGAACGTCATGGAGGGCATGTTCGCCGACCCGATCTACGGCGGCAACCGGCAGAAGGCGGGCTGGAAGATGCTCGGCTTCCCCGGCGTGATCGCGGTGCACCGGCAGGACGTGGAAAAGTATCGCGGCAAGAAATTCCCGGCCGACCCGCTCGGCATCGCGGACATGAGCTGAACCGGAGACATCATGGCGACCAAACTGAAGGAAGTCGATGTGGTGATCGTCGGCCTGGGCTGGACCGGCGGTATCCTGGCGCGCGAGCTGTCGGCGGCCGGCCTGAAGACGGTGGCGCTGGAACGCGGCGCGCTGCGCAGCAGCGAGGCCGACTTCGCCGTGCCGGGCGTGCGCGACGAATTGCGCTACGTGCACCGCCACGACCTGATGCAGAACACCGCGCGCGACACCCTCACGGTGCGCAACAACGTCAAGCAGGAGGCGCTGCCGATGCGCAAGCTCGGCTCCTTCCTGCCGGGCGAGGTGGTGGGCGGCTCCGGGGTGCACTGGAGCGGCCACACCTGGCGCTGGACCGACGACGAGTTCAAGGTGCGCAGCAACTACGAGCAGCGCTACGGCAAGAAGTTCATCCCCGAGGACATGACGATCCAGGACTGGGGCATCAGCTACGCCGAACTCGAGCCCTACTACGAGAAGTTCGAATACATCGCCGGCGTGTCCGGCAAGGCCGGCAACCTGCGCGGCCAGCTGCAGCCGGGCGGCAATCCCTTCGAGGCGCCGCGCGCGCGCGACTACGCGCTGCCGCCGCTGGCGAGCCTGCATTCCAGCGAGAAGTTCAGGCAGGCCGCGACCAATCTCGGCTACCACCCGTTTCCGCGCCCCAGCGCCAACGCCTCCCAGGCTTATACGAACCCGGACGGCTCGCACTTCGGCGCCTGCCAGTATTGCGGCTATTGCCAGCGCTTCGGCTGCGAGGCCAACGCCAAGGGCAGCCCGCACATGACGGTGATTCCGGTCGCCATGAAAAGCCCGCACTTCGAGCTGCGCTCCCAGGCCTGGGTCACGCGCGTGCTCAAGGAGCGCGGCGGCAAGCGCGTCACCGGCGTCGCCTACACCGACCTGCGCAGCGGCGAGGAGTTCGAGCAGCCGGCCGGCATCGTCATCCTGGCCGCCTACGCGATCAACAACGTGCACCTGATGCTGCTCTCCGGCATCGGCAAGCCCTACGACCCGGTCAGCCAGAGCGGGGTGATCGGCAAGAACTACTGCTACCAGAACGGCGCCTCCGCCACCCTGTTCTTCGAGGGCGAGCACTTCAACCCCTTCATGAACGCCGGCGGCTCGACCATCAACTTCGACGACTTCAACCTCGACCCCAAGTTCGACCGCGCCGCGCTCGGCTACCTCGGCGGGCACAACGTCGGCGCCGGCTTCAACACCGCGCTGCCGATCGGCTACCGCCCGGTGCCCGCCGGCACCCCGGCCTGGGGCACGGCCTGGAAGGCCGCCACCGCCAGGTGGTACGACGCCGCCATGCTGGTCTACTCGGCCGGCGGGGTGATGGCGAACCGCTACAACTACTACGACCTCGACCCCACCTACCGCAACGCCTTCGGCCTGCCGCTGATGCGCATGACCTTCGACTACAAGGACAACGAGCACAAGATGGGCCGGCACATGGCGCAGGTGGTCAACGATATCGCCCGCTCGATGAACCCGGACAAGCTCAACCCCGCCAGCGCGCGCACCACGCCCTGGACCGTGGTGCCCTACCAGAGCACCCACAACACCGGCGGCAGCATCATGGGCACCAATCCGCGCGACAGCGCCGTCAACAAGTACCTGCAAAGCTGGGACTACCACAATCTGTTCGTGGTCGGCGCCAACGTGTTCCCGCACAACTCCGCCTATAACCCGACCGGGCCGGTGGGCGCGCTGGCCTACTGGACCGCCGACGCGATCAAGAACACCTACCTCAAGAACCCCGGCCCCCTGGTGCACGCATGAAACCCTTCCTGCTTCCCCTCGCCGCCTGCCTGCTGTGGGGCGGCGCCGCGCATGCCGCCGGCGACGCCGCGCACGGCGAAAAACTGTTCCAGGAATGCCGCGCCTGCCACGCCGCCGAGCGCAACGCGCCCGGCACCCTGGGGCCCAGCCTGTACGGCGTGTTCGGGCGCAAGGCCGGGGTGCTGGACGACTTCCGCTATTCGCCCGCGCTCAAGCGCAGCGACATCGTGTGGAACGCCGACACCCTGAACGCCTACCTGGCCGACCCGCAAAAAGCGGTCCCCGCCAACCGCATGCCCTACGCGGGCCTGCCGGAAGAGCGCGACCGCGCCGACCTGATCGAGTACCTGCGCCAGGCATTCAAGTAGGGCGCGTGGCGTGACAGGGTGGGGCGCCGGCAAAACCGAGTCGCTGCATGCCGCGCCCTCGATTAGACTGCGGGCAGTTTTTTCACCGCCGGAAGACCCATGATCAACACCCCCCTGCTCAAAAACCTCGCCCTGCCGGTGATCGGCTCGCCGTTGTTCATCGCCAGCAACCCCAGGCTCGTGATCGAGCAGTGCAAGGCCGGCATCGTGGGCGCGTTTCCGGCGCTCAATGCCCGGCCCGCCGAGCAGCTCGATGTGTGGCTGACGCAGATCAAAGCCGAGCTTGCGGCCCACCAGGCGGCCAACCCGGGCGCCAGGGTGGCGCCCTTCGCGGTGAACCAGATCGTGCACCAGTCCAACGACCGGCTCGAACACGACGTGAAAATGTGCCTCAAGCACCAGGTGCCGGTGTGGATCACCAGCCTGCGCGCGCCGCCGAAGGAGATGCTCGATGCGGTGCATTCCTACGGCGGCATCGTGCTGTCGGACGTGATCAGCATCCGCCATGCGAAAAAGGCGCTCGAGGCGGGTGTCGACGGGCTGATCCTGGTCTGCGCCGGCGCGGGCGGGCACGCGGGCGCGCTCTCGCCGTTCGCGCTGCTGGGCGAAGTGCGCAAGTTCTACGACGGCATCGTGGTGCTGGCCGGGTCCATCACCACCGGCGAGCACGTGCTCGCCGCCCAGGCGATGGGCGCGGACCTGGCCTACATGGGCACCCGCTGGCTCACCACCGAGGAGGCGAATACCACCGGGGCCTACAAGGAGGCGATAGTCGAATCCACGGCGGCGGACGTGATCTACACCAATCTCTTCACCGGCGTGCATGGCAACTATTTGCGCAAGAGCATTGTCAATGCCGGCCTGGACCCGGACAATCTTCCCGTCTCCGACCCGTCGAAAATGAACTTCGGCGGCGCCGCGGCCAAGGCCTGGAAAGACATCTGGGGCGTGGGCCAGGGCGTGGGGCTGATCGAAAAGATCGGCACCGCGGCGGAGGCGGCGGCGCAGCTCAAGGCGGAATATGCCGCCGCGCGCAGCCGCATGGCAGCGCTGCCTTGAAAGCGCCGGTGCATCGGGGCCGGCGAAAATAACGACAAACGCGACAAGCCGCGACCTCAAAAGAACAACATAACCGGAGACAACGATGCACATCCTGCCTGCCACGCGTGCGCTCGCGCGCGCCACCACCTTAGCCCCATGCGCGGCCGCCCTCGCGGCCGCATTGGCCACCGCCATGCTGGTAGCCGCTCCCGCGCGCGCTGGCGACGAGCCCGCGAACAGCGCACCGAAGATCGCCCCGATCTCCAAAACCACGCGCTCGCACGACATGCGCCTGGTCGGCTACAGCGACCTGCAGGCGCGCAGCGCCTACCAGCCCACCATCTCTCACCAGGGCGACCGCTGGATCGCCTACATCGGCCACCACGGCGGCAATGCCGACATCCCCCAGCCGGTCAACCCGATGACCGGCCAGGCCGAGTACAACGGCACTTCCATCGTCGATGTGACGGACCCGCGCCACCCGCGTTACCTCAAGCACATCCCCGGCCAGCCGGGCCTGGACGAGCAGGGCGGGGCGCAGATGGCGCGCGTCTGCGCCGGCCGCGACCTGCCCAAGGGCGACCCGGCCAAGTTCTACCTGCTGCGCACCAACGGCGGCATCGGCCACCAGATCTGGGACGTGACCACGCCCGAGAACCCGGTGCTGCTGATCGACGTGGTCACGGGTCTCAAGGACACCCATAAGAACTGGTGGGAGTGCGACACCGGTATCGCCTACCTGGTCTCGGACGGCCGCCCGGACGGCTGGCGCACCGCGCGCATGACCAAGATCTATGATCTCTCCGACCCCCTGCACCCGAAATTCATCCGCGACTTCGGCATCGCCGGCCAGGAGCCGGGCGCCACCATGGACCCGGTACCGCAAGGCGTGCACGGCCCGATGCGCGCCGGCAACCGCATGTACTTCGGCTACGGCACCTCGCGCGGCGGCGTGATCCAGGTGCTGGACCGCGACAAGCTGCTCAAGGGCGACCCCAATCTGCCCGAAGCCGAGCGCTTCAAGCCCACCCCCGCCAACCTCGCCTACCCACAGATCGGCCGCCTCGACCAGTACCCCAGCGTCGGCGCGCACACCGTGTTTCCGCTGCTGAACATGCCGGTGCCCGAGTTCGCCAAGAACAGCCGCCTGGCGACCCGCGATTTCATCGTCGTCACCAGCGAATCGACCGCCAATGAATGCCGCGAGGACCGGCAGATGATGTACATCGTCGACCAGTCCGACCCCACGCACCCCTATTCGGTGTCCAACTTCCAGGTGTCTGAAAAAGAGGGCAACTACTGCGACATCGGCGGGCGCTTCGGCACCCATTCCTCGCACGAGAGCTACACGCCGATCTACTACGGCCGCCTGATGTTCCTGGCCTACTTCAATGCCGGCATCCGCGCGGTCGATATCCGCGAGCCCTGGTCGCCGCGCCAGGCCGCCTACTACGTGCCGGCGATCAACAAGAACACCGCCAAGCGCTGCGTCAAGGTGAACGCGGGGGGCAACGAGGTGGACCGCTGCAAGATCGCGATCCAGACCAACAACGTCGAGGTCGACGACCGCGGCTACATCTACGCCGTCGACCGCGCCAACAGCGGCATGCACATCCTGGAACTGAGCGGCGCGGCGCGCAAGATCGCCAACTTCAAATAGGCAACCAGGCCGGCGGGCAGGCGGGTCGCCGGGCCGCCGCCCTCGCGGCCGCCGCGGCTTGCTACAATTGACGTTAACGTAAACGTCAATTCAACAAAAGCGCCCCCGCCGCCGCAGGCAAGGGGACATCACAAGCCGCGTCCGCGCGCGGCGGAGACCCGCATGGCCGTCATCGACAGCAAGATCAATCCGCGTTCCGACGAATTCAAGGCGAATGCCGCCGCATTGACGGCCGCCGTGGCCGACCTGAAGGAGAAGGTTGCGCATATCGCCGTCGGCGGCCCGGAAGACGCGCGCAAGAAGCACCTGTCGCGCGGCAAGCTGTTGCCGCGCGATCGCGTCGAACACCTGATCGACCCTGGTACGCCCTTCCTCGAGTTCTCCCAGCTCGCCGCCTACAACATGTATCACAACGCCGCCCCCGGGGCCGGGGTGATCACCGGCATCGGCCGCGTAGCGGGACGTGAATGCGTCATTGTCTGCAATGACGCCACGGTCAAGGGCGGCACCTATTTCCCGATGACGGTGAAAAAGCACGTGCGCGCGCAGGAAGTGGCGAGCGAAAACAACCTGCCCTGCGTGTACCTGGTCGATTCCGGCGGCGGCAACCTGCCCAACCAGGACGACGTGTTCCCCGACCGCGACCACTTCGGGCGCATTTTCTACAACCAGGCCAATATGTCGGCCAAGGGCATCCCGCAGATCGCCGTGGTGATGGGCTCCTGCACCGCCGGCGGAGCCTACGTGCCGGCGATGTCGGACGAGACCATCATCGTCAAGAACCAGGGCACGATTTTTCTCGGCGGCCCGCCGCTGGTCAAGGCCGCCACCGGCGAAGTGGTGAGCGCCGAGGAACTGGGCGGCGGCGACGTGCACACGCGCGTCTCCGGCGTGGCCGACCACCTGGCGCACAACGACCTCCACGCGCTGTCGATCGCGCGGCGCATCATCGGCAACCTGAACCGCGTGAAGACGCCCGGCGTGGAGATCATAGCCCCGCGCGAGCCGCTCTACGCGCCGGAAGAAATCTACGGCGCCGTCTCCTCGGACGCGCGCAAGCCCTACGACGTGCGCGAGGTGATCGCGCGCATTGTCGATGGCTCCGAGTTCGACGAGTTCAAGGCCCGCTACGGCACCACGCTGATCACCGGCTTCGCGCGCATCTGGGGCATGCAGGTCGGCATCATCGCCAACAACGGCATCCTGTATTCGGAATCGGCGCTGAAAGCCGCGCACTTCATCGAACTGTGCTGCCAGCGCAACATCCCGCTGCTGTTCCTGCAGAACATCACCGGCTTCATGGTCGGCAAGAAATACGAGAGCGCCGGCATCGCCCGCGACGGCGCCAAGATGGTCACCGCCGTGGCCACCGCCAAGGTACCCAAGTTCACCGTGATCATCGGCGGCTCTTTCGGGGCCGGCAACTACGGCATGTGCGGCCGCGCCTACTCGCCGCGCTTTTTGTGGATGTGGCCGAACGCGCGCATCTCCATCATGGGCGGCCCGCAAGCCGCCAGCGTGCTGGCGACCGTCAAGCGCGACGGCATCGAAGGCAAGGGCGGCACCTGGACGCCCGAGGAGGAAGCCGCCTTCAAGCAGCCCATCCTGGAGCAGTACGAACACCAGGGCCACCCCTATTACGCCAGCGCCCGCCTGTGGGACGACGGCGTGATCGACCCGGCCGACACGCGCCGCGTGCTCGGCCTGGCCATGTCCGCCACCCTCAATGCGCCGATCGAGAAGACCCAGTTCGGTGTGTTTCGCATGTAGGCTGGCCGATTGCGAAGGCACCGCCCTCTCAGTGCCGTGCAGACCCAAGCCCATTTCCGCTTTCTGGAGACAGGCCGGGTTGCCCATTGACTGTCATTTATTCATTAAAAGCCCGGTAGTTGCCACCGCTTCGGATTCCCGGGGCTGCCAACCTCCGCCGAGCGCCTTGAATACCGCGACCGCTGCGCGTGCGGATTCGGTTTGCGCTTGCGCCCGCATATCGGAGGCACGCAGCAGATTCTCATCGGCTTGCAGCACTTCGATAAGGCTGGCAACCCCTTTCTGGTATGCGGCAAAGGAAGCCCCCCTCGCCAGGCTGAGCGACTCCACCCCCTGACCGAGCATGTCGGCCTGATCCTCGCGCTTTACCAGGGCCGAGAACGCGTTTTCCACGTCTTCGGCAGCACGCAGCACGGCGAGCCGATAACCGGCCAACGCCTCGGCTTCCTGGCCCTTGGCCAGGCCAATCTGCGCGTTGATGCGGCCGAAATCGAACAGACGCCAGCGAAGACCCAGCACGCCGGCGGCCTGACTTGCGCCGCTGGTGAACAGGTTGCCGCTAGACACCGATGTCGCGCTGCCTATCAGTCCGCTAACGGAGAGCTTGGGGTAGTATTCGGCGATCGCCATGCCGATACGAGCGTTCGACGCAGCCAGACGGCGTTCGGCCACGATCAGATCGGGCCGGCGCCTGAGCAAATCACGCGGTGATCCGGTTGATCCGATCTGGGGGGCTGCCGGAATAACGCCGACATCAGCCAGATCCTTCCGGTGCGTACCGGGCGGTGTGCCCAGCATCACGTCCAGTGCATTCATGGCCGTATCCAGCCCTGCTTCGAGGACCGGTACCGATGCCCGCACCTGGGCGAGCGCGCCCTCTGCCTGGCGCACTTGCAGTTCGGCCGCCAGCCCCTTGCCGTAAAGCAAATTGATCATTGAAAGCAGATCCTGCTGCGTCTGCACCTGCCTGCGGGCAACGTCAAGGCGAGTTTGCAGCCCGCGGATGCTGATGTAGATATCCGCGGTCTGCGCCGCCACTGCCAATTGCGTCGCCGCCGCACTGGCCTGCGAAGCCTGATACTCGGCAAGTGCCGCTTCCCGACCGCGGCGCAAGCCGCCGAATACGTCCAGTTCCCAGCCTGCACCGAGGTTGGCCTCGTAGGCATTGCCGTAGCGATCGAAGTTGGGCCTTGAATTCAAGACCTGCCCCAACGGCGTTTCAACCGACTGGTAAGCGCGTGCGCCCTGTGCATTGATGTTACCGGAAGGTAGCAGCGCGGCATTTGCCGCCCCGAGTCCCGCGCGCGCTTGAGTGATGCGAGCGGACGCCTGCGCGAGATCCAGATTCTGCTTCAGCGCGAGCGTTACGAAGCGGGCCAGTTGCGGGTCGCCAAAGCTCTCCCACCACACGATGAAGTCGGCGGTGGTGCTGGCGTGCCGTTGATCAACAGCCGGTTGACCCAGGTAGCGATCCGGCATGGGCATGTCGGGCCGAATGTAGTCCGGCCCGACGGCGCAGCCCGCTGAAAGGCCGGCGACGACGAACATGAAGAGAGTGCGTTTCAGTGGCATGGGTGTCTTCCGCAAAGTCAACGGGCAAAATTATTCGGTGACTATATCACCAAATGGTCACTCGTTGTCAAAATTGGAGGCAGGGGGTAAGCTGCCCTCCATGAACAAGGCAACCATCAAGGCAACCGCTTTTCCGGGCTCGGCCCGAGGTCCGGTCGATCACGAAGTGCGCGATCAAATCGTTGCCGCGGCTACCGAACACTTCCGCTTGTACGGCTACGAGAAGACGACCGTCTCCGATCTTGCCAAGGCGATCGGCTTTTCCAAGGCCTACATTTACAAGTTCTTCGAGTCCAAGCAGGCCATTGGCGAACTGATTTGCGCGAATTGCCTGCACGAGATCGAAACCGATGTCAGAACGGCCGTGGACGGGGTCAATCGCCCGCCGGAGAAGCTGCGGCGCATGTTCAAGACGATCGTCGAGTCAAGCCTGCGCCTGTTTTTCGAGGATCGCAAACTCTATGACATCGCAGCCTCGGCCGCCACCGAGCGCTGGGAGGCGGCGCGTGCTTTCGAGGAGCGCATCCAGCTGATGCTGCGGGACGTCCTGCGCCAGGGACGGGAGACGGAGGAGTTCGAGCGCAAGACGCCGCTCGACGAGGCGGTGTCGGCGATCTACCTGGTGATGCGCCCTTATCTCAACCCCTTGCTCTTGCAGCATAGCTTTGACTACACCGACGACGCGCCGGCTCAATTGTCCGGTCTGGTGCTGCGCAGCCTATCGCCATAAAACGCGCCGCATTCTTTGTGACTATTGACATATTTGGTCACTAGTCGCACAATTGAAATCCTGTTCAGGTCTTCATGGGATTTCTATGCTGCGCCGCCGCCTTGTTTTTTCTGTCGTCATATCTGCATTGCCGTTGGCGCTGGCCGCCTGCGGCGAAAAGACGCAATCCGATCCACGCACCGAAGCGACGCTGGTGCGCGTCGCCACCATCCGAGGCGCGGTCGCTGCATCGCGAACGTTCACCGGGACCGTAGCGGCTCGGGTGCAAAGCGAACTGGGCTTCCGGGTCTCCGGCAAGGTGTTGGAGCGGCTGGTGGATGCGGGGCAAACCGTCAAGCGTGGGCAGCCGCTCATGCGCATCGACCCCGTCGATCTGAAGCTTGCCGCTCATGCCCAGCAGGGAGTGGTCGCCGCGGCCCGGGCGCGGGCGCGGCAAACGGCGGAGGATGAAGCCCGCTACCGCGACCTGCGCGGAACCGGCGCGATATCGGCTTCAGCCTACGATCAGGCCAAGGCCGCGGCAGATGCCGCCAAAGCCCAGCTCAATGCGACCGAGGCCCAGGCCGAAGTTGCCCGCAACGCGAGCCGATACGCCGAGCTGGTGGCCGATTCCGATGGCGTCGTCATGGAAACACTGGCCGAACCCGGCCAAGTCGTCAATGCGGGACAGATCGTGGTGCGCGTCGCCCATGCCGGACGCCGCGAAGCCGTCATCCAATTGCCGGAAACCTTGCGCCCTGCCGTCGGTTCAGTCGGCCAGGCCGCGCTCCTTGACAAAGAGGGCGTCAACGTTCCAGCCAAACTCAGGCAACTCTCGGACAGCGCGGACCGGCAAACCCGCACCTTCGAGGCGCGCTACGTATTGGATGGAGAGTTGGCCAACGCTCCATTGGGCACAACGGTCACCATTCGGATCCCCGACGCGCATCCCGCTGCGCAAGGCGGCTTGTGGGTACCGATCGGCTCCCTGTTCGACGCGGGCAAGGGGCCGGGAGTCTGGGTCATCGAAGGCAAGCCGGCAAAGGTTTCCTGGCGGGCGGTCGCGGTCCAGCGCCTGGACGTCGATGGCGCGCACATTGCAGGTCAACTCAAGCCGGGTGACCGGATAGTTGCGCTCGGCACGCACCTGCTGCGCGAAGGCGAGCAGGTCCGGGTGGCCGACCAAGCCGACGCCGCGGCCGTGGCAGCGCGACCATGAGCGAAGGTCGCTTCAACCTGTCGGCGCTCGCCGTACGCGAGCGTTCCGTCACCTTGTTCCTGATCTGCCTGATCTCGCTGGCCGGGCTCATCTCCTTCTTCAAGCTTGGACGGGCGGAAGACCCCGCGTTCACGGTCAAAGTCATGACCATCATTACTGCCTGGCCGGGCGCCACCGCGCAGGAAATGCAGGATCAAGTCGCCGAGAAGATCGAAAAGCGCCTTCAGGAGCTGCGCTGGTATGACCGTACCGAGACCTACACAGGGCCCGGCCTGGCCTTCACCACCTTGACCTTGCTCGACAGCACGCCCCCTTCGGAGGTGCAGGCAGAGTTTTACCAGGCCCGAAAGAAAGTCAGCGATGAGGCAAACAGCCTTCCGCCCGGCGTGATCGGGCCGATGGTCAACGACGAATACGCCGACGTAACCTTTGCCCTGTTCGCACTCAAGGCCAGGGGTGAACCACAGCGCCTCCTTGTTCGCGACGCGGAGACGCTGCGTCAGCGGCTGCTGCACGTGTCGGGCGTCAAGAAAGTCAACATTGTCGGCGAGCAGTCCGAGCGCATCTACATCGAGTTTTCGCATGAGCGCCTGGCGACGCTGGGCGTCAGCCCGCAGGAGGTATTCGCCGCGATCAATAGCCAGAACGCCCTGACCCCGGCCGGATCCGTGGAAACCAAGGGCCCCCAGGTGTTCATTCGCCTGGACGGCGCTTTCGATGAGCTGCAAAAGATCCGCGATACGCCGGTCGTGGCGCAAGGCCGGACATTGAAACTGTCCGACATCGCCACGGTCAAGCGCGGCTATGAGGACCCGGCAACCTTCATGATCCGCAACGGCGGCGAACCCGCGCTGCTGCTGGGCATTGTCATGCGCGATGGCTGGAATGGGCTCGACCTGGGCAAGGCGCTGGATCAGGAGGTCGGTGCGATCAACGCCGATATGCCGCTGGGCATGCGCCTGACCAAGGTCACGGACCAGGCCGTCAATATCAGCTCGGCGGTCGACGAGTTCATGGTCAAGTTCTTCGCCGCGCTCCTGGTGGTCATGCTGGTGTGTTTCGTGAGCATGGGCTGGCGCGTGGGTATCGTGGTCGCCGCGGCCGTGCCGCTGACCTTGGCGACAGTTTTCATGGTGATGGCCGCGACCGGCAAGAATTTCGACCGCATCACCCTCGGCTCCCTGATCCTGGGGCTGGGCCTGCTCGTGGACGATGCCATCATCGCCATCGAGATGATGGTGGTGAAGATGGAAGAGGGTTACGGCCGTATCGCGGCCTCGGCCTATGCCTGGAGCCATACCGCCGCGCCCATGCTCTCGGGCACGCTGGTCACGGCCGTCGGCTTCATGCCCAATGGCTTCGCCCGTTCCACCGCTGGCGAGTACACCAGCAATATGTTCTGGATCGTCGGCATCGCGCTTATCGCTTCATGGGTGGTCGCCGTGGTCTTTACACCGTATCTCGGCGTCAAGCTGTTGCCCGACCTCAAAAAGGTCGAAGGCGGCCACGGCGCGCTCTACGATACGCCGCGCTACAACCGTTTCCGCCAGATGCTGAAGCACGTCATCACGCGCAAATGGCTGGTCGCCGGCGCTGTGGCAGGCCTGTTCGTCGCGGCCGTGCTCGGCATGGCGGCCGTCAAGAAGCAATTCTTCCCGATCTCCGATCGTCCCGAAGTGCTGGTCGAGGTGCAGATGCCCTACGGCACCTCGATCGGCCAGACCAGCGCCACCACGCGGAAGGTGGAGGCATGGCTGGCCGGGCAGCCGGAAGCGAAGATCGTCACGGCCTATGTTGGCCAGGGCGCGCCGCGCTTCTACCTGGCGATGGGACCGGAACTGCCTGATCCGTCGTTTGCCAAGATCGTGGTCCGCACCGACAGCCAGGAGGAGCGCGAGATCCTGAAAACGCGGTTGCGCAAGGCGATCGCCGACGGCCTTGCCTCCGAGGCACGCGTGCGCGTCACCCAGCTCGTATTCGGCCCGTATTCGCCGTACCCGGTCGCCTACCGGATCACCGGCCCGGACCAGGACAAGCTACGCAGCATCGCCGCTGAAGTGCGGCAGGTCATGGATGCCAGCCCGATGATGCGCACGGTCAACGCCGACTGGGGCACGCGCTCGCCCGTGCTGCACTTCACCTTGCAGCAAGACCGATTGCAGGCCGTGGGGCTGACTTCCAGCGCCTTGGCGCAGCAACTGCAATTCCTGCTGAGCGGCGTGCCCGTCACCGCTGTACGCGAGGACATTCGCACGGTGCAAGTCACGGCCCGTTCGGCCGGCGATAGCCGGCTCGACCCGGCCAGGATCGCGGACTTCACGCTTGTCGGCGCCAATGGGCAGCGCATTCCGCTGTCGCAGGTGGGTAAGGTCGACGTGCGCATGGAGGAACCGGTCATGCGCCGTCGCGACCGCATGCCGACCATCACCGTGCGGGGCGACATCGCCGATGGCTTGCAGCCGCCGGACGTGTCGGCGGCCATCACCGAGCAGCTCCATCCCATCATGGACAAGCTGCCCGGCGGCTACCGGATCGAGCAGGCCGGCTCGATCGAAGAGTCGGGAAAAGCGACGAAAGCGATGTTGCCGCTATTCCCGATCATGCTAGCGGCCACCCTGCTCATCATCATCTTCCAGGTGCGCTCGATCTCCGCAATGGTCATGGTCTTTCTGACCAGTCCGCTTGGCCTGATCGGCGTGGTGCCAACCTTGATCCTGTTCCGGCAGCCATTCGGCATCAATGCGCTGGTCGGCCTGATCGCGCTGTCGGGAATCCTGATGCGCAACACGCTGATCCTGATCGGGCAAATCCATCATAACGAACAGGCGGGATTGGACCCATTCCGCGCGGTTGTCGAGGCCACCGTGCAGCGTTCCCGACCGGTGGTCTTGACCGCATTGGCGGCGATCCTGGCCTTCATCCCGCTCACCCATTCGGTGTTCTGGGGCACCCTCGCGTACACGCTGATCGGCGGCACATTCGCAGGAACGATTCTGACCCTCGTGTTCCTGCCCGCGATGTATTCCATCTGGTTCAAGATCAGGCCAGCCCCATCGCAAAGCTGATCTGCCGTTCATCCCGATTTATCCGTGCGGAAAGGAAATGCTATGTTGAATTCCAAAGTTGTCGTCGTTACCGGCGTGTCATCAGGCATCGGGCGCGTCACCGCGGAGAGGTTTGCCAAGCGTGGTTGCCGGGTATTCGGCACCGTACGCAATGCTACAAAAGCGCAGTCAATACCCGGTGTTGTGCTGGTTGAAATGGATATCCGCGACGAAGCGTCGGTTCAGCATGGAATCCGGACCATCATCGCCCAGGCCGAGTGTATTGACGTGCTTGTCAATAGCGCGGGCGTGACCTTGCTCGGCTCGACGGAAGAAACGTCGATTGCCGAGGCTCAGTCGCTGTTCGATACCAATGTTTTTGGCATCTTGCGCACCACCCAGGCGGTACTGCCGCACATGCGCGAGCAACGTTCGGGAAGAATCGTCAACATCAGTTCGGTGTTGGGCTTCCTTCCGGCTCCGTACATGGGGCTCTATTCAGCATCCAAGCATGCCGTTGAGGGGATGTCCGAGACCTTGGATCATGAGGTACGCAAGTTCGGAATCCGCGTGGTGCTTGTCGAGCCTTCCTTCACCAGGACCAGTTTGGATATCAATGCGCCCCATGCGGCTTCCAGACTCCCGGCCTATGATGATGAGCGTGACGGCGTGTTCCGCGCGGTTGAAAAAAATGTCAAAGGCGCGCCCGAGCCGGATGGCGTCGCGACCGCGATTGTCGATGCCGCTTTGGGGGCTTGGAGAATGCGGCACACGCCGAAAGGCCAAGCCTCCCTTTTGAGAAAATTGCGGCGCTTCATGCCTGCCGGCCCCGTCGATGCAAGTCTGAGGAAGACATTTGGACTTGCATGAAATCGGCCACCTGCTTTTACGCCTGGGGAAGCTCCGCGAAAAGCTGCTCAATGGGACGAGAAGCGGAGCCGAGGAGCGCCAGCTGGCGAGGCCGTAGGCTTTCACATCAACGGCTTGGAGCAGGTTCGCCCGGCAGAATGAGGTGGTCGAGAGCCCTGTTGCAGAATCTCCATAGGTCCGCGCTCAGCGGGCTTTGCTTTGCCGAACCTGGCATATTTGCTGTAAGGAGTAAAGTGGGGAGCATGGCCAAGTCCCTCCCGACTCCAGGCTGCGCCTGCGGCAGCGGCAAAACCTTCGCGAAGTGCTGCGAGCGCTACCTGCGCGGCACCGCCCGGCCGGCCTCGGCGGAAGCGCTGATGCGCTCGCGCTACGTTGCCTACACCCTGATGGACGAACCCTACCTGCTCGCCACCTGGCACGCCAGCACGCGGCCCGCCTCGCTGAACCTGTCGGCCGAAGAGCAGCCGCGGTGGATCGGCCTGGACGTGAAAAGCCATCGCGTCGATGACGAAACCCACGCCAGTGTCGATTTCGTCGCGCGCTACCGGGTCAACGGCCGCGCCCACCGCCTGGAAGAGCTGAGCCGCTTCGTCAAGGAAGACGGGCGCTGGTTTTACCTGAGCGCCTACACCTGAGGCGGGCACGGCGGGCTCCCCTCGTGACTTCCTCCCGCTTCGAGCGCTTTCGCGGCGCCTTCGGCCCCTACTCCGGCCTGGCCACCGTCGCTGGTTTCGCGCTGATCATCGTCTTTGGCGCCAAGTACATCCAGATGCGCAGTGCCCTGGATGGCATGAGCGCGGAGACCGCGATGCCGGCGGTGGTCACGCAGGTGCGCGAGACCACCTGCACGCGCAGCATGAATACCTCGATCCAGGCATTCAACGTGCGGCAACGCTGCCTGGAGGTGGATCTGGTCACCGACAGCGCGCCGGAGGGGCGGGTGGCGCGGCGCATCGTGGCCGAGCAGAGCAACGTGGGCAAGCTGGAGCCGCGGGACCGGGTATTCGTGGTGGCGGCCAACACCGGCATCGACCGCTTCATGATCGTCAACGCGCGGGACGGCGCCGGGTTTTTCCTGGTGCGCTATGCGGCGCTGGGCGTGGCCCTGCTCGGGGCACTGCTGGTGCTGGGCTCCTTCCTGATCAAACGCACCTGGCGGCGCGGGGGCGAGCCGCGCCAGGTTTGAAGCGTGCAAGTATCGCGGCCCGATCGCAAGGTCAGCCGCGCTCCTGTCGCACGATCTCCACCACCCGCGCGCACTCCTTGATGTGCTGCCGCCCCACATACTGCATCGCCGCGAAGCCGATCGCCGCCGACAGGGCCGCGCCGGCCAGGGGCACGTACTTGGTGGCCTGCTTGACGGTCAGGCGCACGCCCACCGATTTGAGCGCCTCGATCACCAGTTCGCGGGTCACCAGCTTGCCCACCATCGCCCCGCCGATCGAGACGATCGCCTTGTAGACGATCAGCTGCTTGTTCGGCGAGAGCTGCTCGATCTGCTCGGGCGTCAGGCCGAACTCGCGGTTGATCCGCGGGATCAGGCGCAGGAGCGCGGCGGCGTCCACCGCGATGTCGATGCCGGGCAGGGGGATGATGGCGGCGGCCTGCGCCAGCGCGGCGGTCTTCAGGAGCAATTTGCGCGAGCGCTTTTTCGCCTCCTCGATCTCCTTGTCGTTGCGCGGCAGGGCGAGCAGTTCGCCGGTCTTGGCTTCCAGGGTTTTGGCCACCGTGCATGCTCCGGGCTGATTGGGGATGGCCCATTCTAAGGGCATCGCATTGCCCGCGCAGGCCTTTTTCCGGAATGCGCGCGCACATTTGGTAGCATGCCGGGAGTCCCGCTTGCAATACCGGCGCTTGTCACATCGACGCTTGCAACGCCGATGCTTGTCACGCCGACGCTTGTCACGTCGGACCTTGTCACGCCAAACCAGGCAGCCACTTCACGATCCCCATGCACGAAGCATCAAAAACCAACCGCATCCGTGGCGCGAATTCGTGCAGATGCATTTCGCCGGCAAAAAGGTGCTCGACATCGGCTGCGGCGCCGACGTGGTGGTGCCCTGGGCCACGCCCTTCGACCTGGCCGACGGCGACGCCAACCGGGTCGCCGACTACCTGCCCGCGCGGTCTTTCGATGTGGTGCACAGCTCGCACTGCCTGGAACACATGCACAAGCCCCCCGAGGCGCTGGCGCAATGGTGGAGCCTGATCAAGCCTGGCGGCACCCTGATCACCGTGGTCCCCGACGAAGAGCTCTACGAACAGGGCCTGTGGCCCAGCATGTTCAACGGCGACCACAAATGGGCCTTCACCCTGGACGCGCAGCGCCTGTGGGGTGCCCATGTGCTGGAGTTGAAGGCTTTGCACCTGCAACTGCCCGGCGCCGAACTGGTCGACCTGCAAAAACACGACATCGCCTATCGCCGCGACTGGCTCGAAGCCACGCGCAAGAACCTCAGCGCGAAGAACTTCGCGCGCTACCGTCATGCCTTGCATGTGGTGCGCCAGTGCCGGCTCGAATGGCTGGGCCTGGACCGGGTGGGCTGGGGCTGGCTGGCGCGCCACGGCGTGCCGGTCGACCAGACCAGCAAGGACGCGATGGCGCAACTGCAGATCATCCTGCGCAAGCAGGCCTGACAGGGGCGCCACCCGCCGGCGGCGCGCGTTCGCGTGCCCGCAAAAAGCCATCAGTTGCACCCGCCCCGGCCATCCCGGCGCCCGCGCCGCGCCATGCGCGGCCGCCAGCATGCAGGCTCACCCTTCACGCACAGGTGGCGCATGCGCATCCTCCTCCTCAACCCGCCCCACATCGCCATCGGCAGCCGCATTCCGCGCGAGCAGCTGCCCCCGCTGGGCCTGCTCAACGTCGGCGGCCCGCTGATCGATTGCGGCCACCAGGTCAGCCTGCTCGACGCCGAGCTCGGCCCGCTCAGCCATGACGAGATCGTGCACCGCGTCGCCCAGCGCCGCCCCCGGGTGCTGATGCTGGGCCACTCCGGCTCCACCTCGGCCCACCCGATCGCCGCCGAGCTGACGCGGCGCATCCGCCTGGTGCTGCCGCGCATCATCATCATCTACGGCGGCGTCTTCCCGACTTACCACTTCCGCGACATCCTCAAGGAAGACACCCCCTTCGACATCATCGTGCGCGGCGAAGGCGAGGACACCGCGGTGCGCCTGCTCGAAGCCCTGCGCAGCGGGCAAGACCTGGCGCGCGTCGCCGGCATCGCCTTCAAACGCAACGGGCGCATCATCGAAACCGAAGCCGCCGCCATGATCGACGACCTCGACGCCTACCGCACCGGCTGGGAGCTGATCGACCCGGCGCGCTACGGCTACTACGGCGGCAAGCGCTCGGTGGTGATGCAGTTCTCGCGCGGCTGCCCGCATCTGTGCAACTACTGCGGCCAGCGCGGCTACTGGGCGCGCTGGCGCCACCGCGACCCGCGCAAGTTCGCCGCCGAGATCGCCTGGCTGCATCGCCGGCACGGCGTCGAACTGGTCAACCTCGCCGACGAGAACCCCACCGTCAACAAGGCCGCCTGGCGCGAGTTCTGCGAAGCCATGATCGAGGAGAACGTGCCCGTTTCCATCATCGGCTCGACGCGCGCCGACGACATCGTGCGCGACGCCGACATCCTGCACCTGTACCGCCGCGCCGGCATCGAGCGTTTTCTCCTCGGCATCGAAAACACCGACGAGGCGACGCTGCAAAAAATCAGGAAGGGCGGCGACAGCACGACCGACCGCGAAGCCATCCGCCTGCTGCGGCAACACGGCATCCTCTCGCTCGCCACCTGGGTCGCCGACTTCGAGGAAGTCACCGACCGCGACCTGCTGCGCACCTTGCGGCAACTGATCGCCTACGACCCCGACCAGATCACCGCCCTGTTCGTCACCCCGCACCGCTGGACCGGCTACTACCGCCTCGCGCAGGACCGCCGCGTGATCCAGCTCGACCAGCGCCTGTGGGACTACAAGCACCAGGTGCTCGCCACCCGCCACATGCCGCCCTGGCGCGTCTACCTCTGGGTCAAGTGCATCGAAGTGATCGTGCAGGCGCGCCCGCGCGCCCTGTGGCGCAGCCTGTTCCACCCCGACCCCGCCGCGCGCCACGGCATGCGCTGGTACACCCGCATGGGCCGGCGCGTCTGGTTCCACGAATGGCGCCACTTCCTGTTCAGCGATAAGCGCACCGGCCACGGTCCCTCCCTGCGCCAGTTCTGGGGCGCCCCGCAGGACGCGCAGGAGGTGCCGCTGAAGGTGATGCTGGTGCGGGAGAAAAAGGCGCTCGCCGGGGAAAAGGAGCGCGAACTGGCGTAGATCCCCGGCGCACCGCGACCCGGACTACGTTTGCAAGGCCTGGATGAACTCCAGGAACGCCCGCGTCTTCGCCGGCACGTGCGCGCGCGAAGGCGTGTAGGCGTAAAGGGGAAACGTCTCGTCGCCCCAGTCCGGAAACAGATCGATCAGCCTGCCCTCGGCCAGCAGGGACTCGATGCCCATGTCGAACATCTGCGCGATGCCGTAGCCGGCGAGCACCGTGCCGTGCAGGGTGCCGGCATCGTTCAGGATCAACTGACCCTGCGTCTCCAGCACCAGACGCCGCTTGCTCCGGATGAATTCCCACGGGAACGGCCGCCCGGTCTGCGAATCGCGGAACTGGATGCACACGTGCTCCCCGCCCATCAGGTCCTGCGGCTTCAGGGGCCGCCCATGGCGCTTCAGATACCCCGGCGTGGCCACCGTCACCACCCGGCAGTCCATCAGCTTGCGCCCCACCAGGCTGGAGGCCTTCGGAACGCCGAAGCGGATCGCCACGTCGAACCCGTCGCCCACCATGTCCCCCAGGTCATCGCGCGTCAGCAGCTCCAGCTGCAGCTCCGGGTGCTCCCTGAGAAAGCCGCCAAGCCTGGGGCTGAGCACATGGCGCGAGAAAAACGGATCCAGGTTCACGCGCAGGCGCCCGCGCACCTTCACCGTCCCCTCGGCCGCCGCCGCGGCCGCCTCCTCCAGCCCAGCCAGGAGCGGCACGATCTGCTCGTGAAAGCGCCGCCCCTCGTCGGTCAGGGTCACCGAGCGCGTGGTGCGGTCGAACAGGCGGATCCCCAGGCGCCCCTCCAGGCGCGCCACCGCCCGGCTCACGCCCGACTGGGACATGTCGAGTATCTCCCCGGCGCGCGCGAAGCTGCCGCTGCGCACGATCGCGGAAAAGGTGCCGATGCCGTTCAGGGCGCGCTCGTCGAAACGCATGGGGTTCTCGCGGAAAGGAGGGCTGGCAAAGGGGCGTTGGCAAAAGGGGGCTTGCCGCGATGGTAGCGCGATTCTCTCAATTGATGCCACCAAGTCATCAATGAAATACCATAAATGCTATGGAGAAATGAAGCCACCAAACCCACAATGCATGCATCGCGTGACTTTCGCGCAGTCCACAAGGAACCCATCATGCATGCCATCACCGGAATCACCGGCCAGGTCGGCGGCGTCGTCGCCCGCACCCTGCTCTCGCAGGGCCACCCCGTGCGCGCCGTCCTGCGCAACCCCGCCAAGGGGGAAGCCTGGGCCAAGCCAGGCTGCGAGATCGCCGTCGCCGAGATGCACGACACGGGCGCGCTCGCTCGCGCCTTCGCGGGCTGCGAGGCCGTGTTCATCCTGCTGCCGCCCGTCTTCGACCCCGACCCCGAACTCTCGCAGACCCGCGCCAACGTCGCCGCCATCCAGTCCGCCCTGCAAGCTGCCCGCCCCGGCAAGGTGGCGTGCATCTCCACCATCGGCGCCCAGGCGCGCGAATTCAACCTCCTCACCCAGCTTGGCCTGCTCGAGCAGACCCTGGACAACCTTGATCTGCCCGTCACATTCCTGCGCCCCGCCTGGTTCATGGAAAACACCGCCTGGGACGTCGAACCCGCGCGCACCGGCGGCGTAGTGCCCTCCTTCCTGCAGCCGCTCGACAAGCCCTTCCCCATGGTCTCCGTCGCCGACGTCGGCCGCGTCGCCGCCGAACTGCTGCGGGAGAACTGGAGCGGCCGGCGCATCGTCGAACTCGAAGGCCCCGCGCGCGTCACGCCCAACCAGGTCGCCGCGACGCTCGCCAGCCTGCTCGGCCGCGAGGTGCGCATGCAGCCCGTGCCGCGCGAAACCTGGGAAGACCTGTTCAGGTCGCACGGCATGCGCAACCCCGCGCCGCGAGCGCGCATGCTCGACGGGTTCAATGAGGGCTGGATCGAGTTCGAAGGCGGCGCGACCGGTTCGCGCAAGGGCAAGACAGCCCTGCACGAGGCGTTGCGCGGGCTGATTGGGCAGCCAGCCTAGCCCCGCCGCCGCGGCCCGTCCCTGCGCCAGTTCTAAGGCGCCCCGCAGGACGCGCAGGAGGCGCCGCTGAAGGTGATGCTGGTGCGGGAGAAAAAGGCGCTCGCCGCGGAAAAGGAGCGCGAACCGGCGTGGATCCCCTGCCTCGGATACTCGTGGCCGATACGCGTGACCGACGGGTTCAATCAGGACCAGATCGAGCTTGAAAGCGCAACCGCTGCCTCACGCATCCCATGTGCATCGCGCGGAGATTCTTTCCCGTATTTGCTGCGGATGGCCACAATCCCCGATGCAGGGTCGAGTTCGGCCGTGTACCCCTGATTCTCGAAGCCGAGCGCGCCGCAATCCCGGCCGACGGGAACCCGGATCAAGGCCGCCGGTCCTAGGAATTGTGATTGGCGCATCCGGCAGCGGCACCATCTGCCCGTGTTTCGCGCCCATTCCTCGAAAACGTGCCCGCCGAAACGCGACCCGCACTCCGGCATTTCAACTACACATAGCGGTTTTAGCTGCGTATCTTTGGAACCAGGGGCAGGCATCCCGCCGCGCCCCGCGTGATTCTCCTTCGGGCTTGCCGCCCGGATCCCGGGGCCGTCCGGCCCGTCCTTGCGAGGTTTCCATGAGCCGAACTCTCACCGCGCGCCAGACGCGCTTCATCCACGAATACCTGGTCGATTACAACGGCGCGGCGGCGGCGCGGCGCGCGGGGTACGCGGCGAAGAATTGCCGGGTGCAGGCCAGCCAGTTGCTGCGCCACGAAGTGATCGGCCCGACCGTGCGCGCCGGCATGGCGGACCTGCTGGCGGAGCTGAAAGTCAGCGCGCGTGACACGCTGGCCTCGCGCGCCAAGGTGGCGTATTTCGATCCGGGTGTGCTGTTCGATGAAGCCGGTGCGCCGCTGCCGTTGCGCGCGCTCGACGCGGGCACGCGCGCGCTGCTGGCGGTCAGCTATGAGCTGCGCGGCAGCGGGCCGGTGCTGAAGGTGCGGCCGAACTCGCGCGAGGCGGCGTTCGCGGCGCTGGAGCGGGCGCAGCGGGTGGCGATGCGGGAGCTGGAGCGCGGGCTCGAAGTGGAGGTGGCGCCGGCGCCGGTCGAAGCCGCGTTGCTCGAAGCGGCCGCGCCGCCGCGCGTGTTGCCCGAGCTGGACCGCATCCCTTCCTTCCGGGCCATGCAGGCGCAGCCGGAAGCGCCCGTCCCGGTGCCGCCGATCGCGCCGGAGATACCCAACATTGCCCCGCCCCTGCCGGAGCCGCCCAAGCCGCCGGAGGGCGACCCGGGTATCGTGCCGAGGCGGCCTGACCCGGTGCCGGTCATGCCGCCGCCGCGCGAGCCTGGCGGCGGCGTGCCGGAGAACGAACCCGCGATCAATCCGCCGCGCCGCGAGCCGGGGCAGCCGGCGCCGCAGCAGGTGCAGGGGCTAGCGGTTGACGAAACTTCGGGCCAGGCCTCGAAGCGCGCGCCGCGCCGGGCGCAGGGTGTGGGGCCGCGCTTGGCGCAGGCGGCGGTGCAATTGGCGGCGCAGCAACAGGCCAGGCGCGAAGCGAAGCAGGCGGCGCGCGTCACCAGGCAGGAGCCGGCCCCGGACACTGCACCAGTGTCCATACCGGCGTCCGCGCAGGCGGCAGCGGTTCCGGATGACGCAGTCCCGCGCGGCATGGCGCCGGGCGCAATACCGCAGGCGGCGGCGCCGACCACGCAGACCCGCCTGCCCGCGCGCGGCGAGCCCGGCTACGACTACCGCAAGGACCCGGACCTGATGTGGGGCGGGCGCCGCGGGCCGACGCCGGAACCCGAACCCAACCCGCTGATCGAGCAGCACATCGCCAACGTGCGCGCGGCGGAGCAGCGCGCCGAGCTGTTCGGCAAGTTCGGCAATCCCAATGATCGCATCCGCGCCGGCATGCCGCAGCGCCCGCCGGGGGTGGATGCGGGCTACAACCCGCCGCACCTGCGCCGCGATTCACGCAACGGCCGGCCGCAATATGCGATCGGCGCGGGGGAGTGTTCCTTCGACGGGTATGGGGGAGAAGACGATGCGGTGATGTGAAGGCGGCCCGGGTCCGTGCATGGGCCGGCCTTCGCATCACGGGTTTACTCCATCGGCTTGCGCGGCCGGCTTACATCGGCGGCTTGAAGCCGTTCTTGCCGACGTTGACGCGGCCGGCCGAGAAAGTGCCGTCGGCGGCCTGCTGGGTGCCGACAAAGACCAGGGCGCCGGGCTTGAGCATGTCCTTGGTGCCCGCCTCGAAGGTGACGATGGGCACGCCGGCGGGCACGACGATCTTCTGCTTGCCGCCCTTGTAGGTCAGGGCCATCTCGCGGCCGGCGGTGCCGTCGACCACGGCTTCGACGGTGGCGTTGGTCATGGTCGACTCGGGCATCAGGTCCCAGGGGTAGTGGCCTTCGTTGGCGCCGCGCATGGTGTCCGGAAACACCAGCACTTCGACCGCCTTGAGGCTGCCGTCGGCCTGCTTCATCGCGGCGCTGCCGATGTAGCTGCCCTGCTTGATGTCGGCCATGGTGATGGGCACGACGGCCGCAACGGCGTAGTTGTCGGCCAGCTTGATCTTCACGTCCGGGCCTTCGCGGGTCTTGACGGTGAGCATGTTGCCGTCCAGCGAAGAGACGGCGCCGCGGATGCGCACCGCCGTCTGGGCGGAGGCGGGGGCGGCGATCAGGGCGATGAGCACGGCGCCGAGCAAGGCGGCAAGGGATTTGGGCAAAGGCGATTTGAACAGGGACATGGACAGGCTCCTTCGTTGTGGTTTTGTAGGTGGACTCTGAAAAAACAGGAAGCAATCTCGATGCGGACCGATGTGATGGGCAACAGGTGATGGGCAACAGGTGATGGGCAACAGGTGATGGACAACAACAGCGCCGGGCGCCGGCCCCAGGGCCTACCGGCCGTGCGCAGCGGCGCCGTTCCGGCACGATCATCCGAAGGGCGGGCGCCGGCAAGGCCCCTCATGACGATCGCCAGGGCGCTCGACCCCTCCCGGGCATACGCAGGATCGGGCCCGCCGGATGTTAAGTTTTGCGTAGGGGTGGCAAGGCGGACCGCGCCGGCATCAGCGGCGGCTGATGCAGGGCGTGTGCGGAATGGGCGGCAGGCGGCCGGGGCTGCACGCGTGGGCGGGAAGGCGCAGGGCGGCCTGCTCCCCGCGCTACTTCTCCGTCAGGGTCCAGACCCCGTCCCAGCCGGTCGGCAGGCCGGTGCGCTCCAGCAGCTCGATGCGGTCGAGGAACACCTGGCTGGCCTTGTCGCCGGGGACGCGCGCCAGGGCCAGGGTGAAACCGGCGCGGGCCTGCGCCAGGCTGCCGCCGCGGAAGTCGAGCAGGGCGGCCTCGTAGGCCTGGGCCAGTTCGCGGCGCGCCTGTTCGGTCGCGCCCTTCATGCCGAGGACTTCGAAAATGCGCGCCGGCGCGCTCTTGCCGACCACGCGGATCTGGTCCAGCTCGCGCGCCTCGATGGCTTCGCGGGCGGCGGTGTAGGTGGCCTCGGAGATGATGATCTGCACCCCGTACTGCTTGCCGGCCGATTCGAGGCGCGCCGCCAGGTTGACGGTGTCGCCGACCACGGTGTAGCCCCGGGAGGCGTCCGAGCCGATGTTGCCCACCGTGACTTCGCCGGTGGCGATGCCGATGCGGGTGCGGATGCCGTCGGGAATCGATACGCCGGGCAGCAGGCGCGGCAGCTCGGCGCGGAACGCTTCCATGCAGGCCATCTGCGCGATGGCGGCGCGGCAGGCGGATATCGCGTGCTGTTCGGCATCCACGAAAGGAGGGCCCCAGAAGGCCATGATGGAATCGCCGATGTACTTGTCGATGATGCCGTGGCCGTCGCGGATCGGCTGCGACATCAGGGTGAAGTAGCGGTTCAGGAAACGCACCAGGTCTTCCGGCGCCAGCCTTTCGGAGAGGCTGGTGAAGCCGGCGATGTCGGAGAAGAACACGCTCATGCGGCGCTTCTCGCCTTCCTGGGAAAGGCTGCTGTCGCTCTCGATCAGGCTCTTGACGATGCGCGGGTCGACGTATTTGCCGAAGGTGTTTTGGATCGCCTCCTTCTGCTTCAGGCCGCCGATCATATGGTTGAAGGAGGCGGCCAGGGTGCCGATCTCGTCGGTCGAGTCGACCTTGATGTCGACGTTCAGGTTGCCGTCGCGCACCGCCCGGGTACCCTCGACCAGCAGCTGCACCGGGCGCACCAGCACGCGGGTGATCATGCCGGCCAGCACCAGGCCGATCAGCACGGCGGCGGCGGTGACCGACCAGGTGGAGATGCGCGCCTTCTCCTCGAGGGCCAGGGCGTCCTCGGCGGAGCGGGCGGTCAGCGCGTCGAGCAGCACGGTGACGTCGTTGATCTCGTCGCTCACGGAGTTGCGCTGCTTGGCCAGGCGTTCCTCGAACACGGCGGTGAGGCGCTCGTCGCCGGCCTCGGCCTGCTTGAGGTATTCCTGCACCGTTTCGCTCATGTCGCGGTGGGCGCGCGCGATCTGCGGCAGCTCGGCGCGCAACTGGGCGAACTTGGGCGAGGCGATGCTGATCTCGCCGTCGCGCTCGCCGGCACCGACCAGCGCCACGGCTTCGGCGATCACGCGGTCGGCGTCGTCGGCGCGCTGCTTGATGGCGGCGCGTTCCTTCTGCTGCACCTCCGGCGCGGCGCCGGCGCGGCGCAGGTTCAGGTAGCGCTCGAAATGCACCAGCTCGGCGGAGGAGTGGCGCGCGGCCATGTGGGCGCGCTGCTGGATCGGGATGTAATAGCGCGCCAGTTCGATGGCCTCGTCGGACACTTCGTCCAGGTGCCACGAGGAGATGCCGGCCACCACGGCCATCAGGAGGGCCATGAGAAGCGCGACACTGAGGATTTTCAGGCCGATCGACTTGCGCATTGTCGTAAGGAAACGCTGATTAAGTCCCAAAAGCCGTGCGATGTGGCCATCACCCACGCTCTGGAATCGGGGTTGTCGGGGTTGTTAAGGGGGCGCCGCCCACTTAATCAGTTATTAGGTAGGGGGTTTTTAGGTGCTTTTGACGGACGCCGCAGTATACGCAGAAGTAAGTTTCGTCCGGCCCGGCAGCTGGACTGTCCCTTTTGCCCGTCCCTTTTATGCGCGGGGTGGCTGCGGCAGAATGCGGTTTTGAACCCTGGCTCGGAGTATCCGCAAGATGAGTGATTCCCTTACCTGCTTTGACCGGCTTGACGTGGCGCCCACCCTGGACCATCCGAAGGCGGAGAGGCTGGTGGCCGGCAAGCCGCTGCGCAAGACCTACACCCACTATGCGAACCCGGACGGTACGGTGGACGCGGGCCTCTGGGAGTGCGAGCCGGGGGCCTGGCGGATTGATTTCGCCGATAAGCGCGACGAATTCTTCCATGTGCTGCAAGGGCGCATCCGCATCACCGCCGAGGGCGGCGCGGCGCGCGAGTTCGGGCCCGGCATGCCCTGCCTGATACCGGCGGGCTTCAAGGGACTGTTCGAAGTGCTGGAGCCGGTGCGCAAGATTTATGTGATGATTGAAAGGTAGCCGCTTCCCATGAGGAGCGCACCGGAACGTAAAAGCCGAACGTAAAAGCGGCACGAAACAGCCGACAACGACAAGACCGAAGGAGACAAAATGAGAGCAAGACTGGGAGCGCTGCGCGCCGCGTTGGGTTTGCTGGCCGGTGTACTGACTGCCTCGCCCGCCGCGCAGGCGCAGACGCCGTACCCGACCAAGCCGGTGCGCATCATGGTCGGCGCCCCCGCCGGCGGGGGCACCGACATCATCGCGCGGGCCCTGGCCGACAAGCTTACCGAGCCGCTCAAGCAGGCGGTGCTGGTGGAGAACCGCCCCGGCGCCTCGAACACGATTGCCGCCGACCTCACGGCGAAAGCGCCGCCCGACGGCCACACCCTGCTGGCCGCCACCAACACCGGCCAGGCGATCGCCCCGCACCTGCTCAAGCTCTCCTTCGATCCGATCAAGGACCTGACGCCGATCGCGCTGATCGTGGTCGTCCCCAACGTGCTGGCGATCAACCCGAACCTGCCGGTCAAGGACGTGAAGGAACTGGTCGCCCTCATCAAGTCCAAGCCGGGCGAGTTCAAGTACGCCTCCTCGGGCGTGGGCAGCACCCAGCACCTGGCGGGCGAAGGCTTTGCCTTCCTCACCGGCACCAAGATGATCCACGTGCCCTACAAGGGCAGCAGCCAGGCGCACCTGGACCTGATCGCCGGCGAAGTGCAGATCATGTTCGACACCACCTCCTCGGCGATCGGCCACCTGCGCTCCGGCAAGCTCAAGCCGCTCGCGGTGACCAGCAGCGCGCGCTCGGCCGAACTGCCCAACGTGCCGACCCTGGCCGAAGCCGGCTTCCCCGGCTTCGAGATGACCACCTGGTATGGGCTTTATGTGACGGCCGGCACGCCGAAGGATGTGGTGGCGCGCCTGCAGACCGAAGTGGCGCGCATCATCAAGCTGCCCGATGTGCAGACCCGCCTCAAGGGCCTGGGCGGCGAGCCCGGCAACATGACACCGGCGCAATTCGCTGAACTGAACCGCGCGGAGTACGAGCGCTTCGGCAAGCTGATCAAGGATGCGAACATCAAGATCGAAGGGCAGTAACCTTGACGGAGATGCCGCGCGGCACCAAGGCAAACGGCCCGCTGGGCGGGCCGTCGTGACAATCCGCCCGCTGGGCGGGCCGTCGAGAACATGAAGCAGCAACTAAACGAAGGAGATTTTGATCGTCGCTTTTGAACAATGAAACCGACTGCCGGTGATGAAAACCCGGCCGGCGATTTCATTCGAGACAATACCGGTCAAAAGCAGGCTTTGACCGATTGCTATACGCCCCACAGGATGTCCTTGCCGCCCTTCGCCGCCGCATCGAGCATCTCGACGAAAGGCTGCACCCGGGTATGCAGGGGCACGACATCGGCGCCGGAGGCTTCGGCTTCCTTCTCCTGGTCCGGGTTCATCTTGCCCTGGGCGCCGCTGGCAGCGCCGGCGCTGCGCAGCTTGGCGGCGGCGGCCGAGGCTTCGGCGGCGGTGATCACGCCGCGGGTGCCGAAGTCCTTGCCGATCAGGTCCAGCACCTGCCTGGCATGGGCATCGAGCATGGTGACGTCGCCGGAGGCTTTGGTGGTGAAGGTGATGGCCATGAGGTTCTCCTTTTTCGATGGGGCTGATTGTCGCAGCAATGCGATCCGCGCCGCTCGCGATGATTGGACCCGGCCGAGCGGAGAAAGTGCAATGCCCGCGCGGGAGCAATTGCCGGGAGCAATCGGAGTGCCTTCCCGCCCGCGCCGCTTGCCCTGGCGGATTGCCTGACCCGGGCCTCCGCTAGCCGCCGAAATGCAACTGGTACTTGGCGCCGTTGGAGAACAGGCAGGCGCCGGTGCCCGAGGCGGCGGCGTTGAGGGCGTACTCGCAGTTGACGTAGGTACCGCGCGCGCCGGCGGCGCTGGCGATGCCCTTGCGGTAGCCGCCGAGCACGCGCGGGCCGCTGCCGTAGACCTGCTGGTGGATCCGGCCGTAGCCGGGCGAGTTGTCGGTGACGCGCGAGGCCTCGCCCTGCATGGGCTCGTTGTTGAAGGAGAGGGCGAAGCTGCCGTGGCCGTTCAGGTTGTCGGTGACGGTGGCGCTCAGCATGCCGGTCTGCGCGGCGATGTCGTTGAGGGGATAGAGGCGGGCGGTGTAGGTGGCGAGCACCGGGGCCTGTGGCGCGCCGGGTGGCGGGGCGTAGACCGAGGGCTGGGGCTGGATCGGCACGACGTAGCAGGCGGCGAGCAGCGGGGCGCAGACGAGCGCGGCCAGGGCGGTACGCAAGGCCGGGATGCGATGGGCGGGGTGATGGAACATGGTCTCCTCCAATAAGGCGTCGTGGCCGACGCGGAGACACAAGCATCGGCGCTGCATGGCCGCGCAGGCAAAGGCCGCGCGCCGAGTCCCGCGAGCCGGTGCCCGGCGTAGCGCGGGGCGCTACTTTCGTGAGGGCAGCGGCAGGGCAGGTCGGGGCAGCGGTGATGGCGGGCCGGTGGGCCGCTTCCGGGCGTGCGGGGGCGGCCCCTCGGTGCCGGTGCGGTGTATGCAGGCTACGCTTGGTGAAGGCCGGTCCGGTGTACGCAGGCAGCGCCTGGTGGGGCCGGTCCGGTGCGCGCAGGCCGCGCTTAGCGAGGCCGGTCTGGCGTACGCAAGCCGCGCTTAGCGAGGCCGGTCTGGTGTACGCAGGCCGCGCCTAGCGAGGCCGGTCTGGTGTACGCAGGCCGCGCCTAGCGAGGCCGGTCTTTCAACCCGCGCTCCAGGCGCGCGGCGCCTTCAAGCAGGCGCTCCTCGCTGGCGGCGAAGCACCAGCGCACGTAGCCCTCGGGGCCGAAGGCGACGCCGGGGGCCAGGCCCAGGCCGTGATGGGCGGCCAGGTGCTTGCACAGGGCCAGGGTATCGGTGACGCCGTCGAGGCGGAAGAAGGCGTACATGGCGCCGGGCGGCGCGGCGACGGTGACGCCGTCGATCTGCTTCAAGCGGTTCACCAGGAAGTCGCGGCGCGCCTTCAGGCGGGCCACGAAAGCGGTGGTGACGTGTTCCCCCTTGGTGACGGCGGCGATGCCGGCGCGCTGCACGAAGGACTGGGCGCAGCAGATGTTGAACTCGATCAGCTTGGCGAGATCGGCGAGCAGGGGCGGCGGGGCGGTGATCCAGCCCAGGCGCCAGCCGGTCATCATCCAGGACTTGGAGAAGGTGTTGGCGCTGACCACGCGGTCTTCCGGCGTGGCGATGTCGAGGAAGGAGGGGGCGGCGCGCACCGAATCGTCGAAGTACAGGCGCTCGTAGGCGTCGTCGGCGACGATCCAGATGCCGTGGCGCCGGCAGTGCTCCAGCAGCGCGACCTGCTGCTCGCGGCTCATGGTCCAGCCGGTCGGGTTGTTGGGGGAGTTGATCAGGACGAAGCGGGTGGCGGGGGTGAGGGCGTCGAGCAGTTTTTGCAGGTCGAGCGTCCAGCCTTGCGGGCCGAAGTCCAGGCTCACCATGTGCACGTCGGCCGAGAGGATTTTCGGGCCTTGCGTGAGGTTGGGCCACAGCGGGGTGACGGCAACGACGCGGTCGCCGGGCGCGATCAGCGCCTGGAAGATCAGGGTGAGCGCGTTCATGCCCGAGTTGGTGACGGCGATGTTGTCCACGCCGGTGCTGCCCCCGTGCAGCTGGCGCACGTAGGCGGCAAGCGCCTCGCGCAGCGGGAGGATGCCGAAGCTGTGGGTGTAGAAGGTCTCGCCGTTGTTAAGCGACTCGATCGCCGCGGCGCGGATGAAGTCCGGCGTCACCTGGTCCGGCTCGCCGAACCAGAAGGGCAACAGGCCCTCGCGGCCCATCGCGGCGTTGGCGACCTCGCGGATTTTCGAGCCCTGCAGGCCATGCACGCCCTCACGGGCGTGCTGGTGGAAGGCGCCGTCGCGGGCGTAGAGATTGAAACCGGTATTGGCGACAGGGGAAGGAGAAAATTCGGTGGGTGCGTTCATTTCAGGCACAATTCGAGCTTGTGAAATCGAAGTCGGGGCCGGCTGGCCCCTCATGCCGGAGCCGCAGACGGAGTGGTCGCTAAATTGCCGCCACCTTGCCTGTCAGCGTTCCCGGCGCATAAGTATTGCACGCAATGACCGAACCGCATCAAGAAGTCGAGATCAAGCTCGACTGCCCGCGCAACAAGGTGGAGGCTTTTCTCGAGCATCCTGTCCTGCATGCGCTGGACGGGCATGCCCGCCCGCAAAAACTACGGATGATCAACATCTACTACGACACGCCCGACTTCCTGTTGCGCAAGTCGAAGGTGGCGATCCGCCTGCGGCGCATCGACAACGAGTGGATCCAGACCCTGAAGGCGCCAGGCAAGCGCCAGGGCGGCATGTCCAGCCGCAAGGAATGGGAGATGTCCGTCAAGAGCGATACGCTGGAACTGGAGCAGTTCGAGGCTACCGATGCCAAGCCCATCATCGAGGCGCTGCGCCAGCACGGGCTGGACGGCAAGCTGGCGCCGCAGTTCCGGGTCGACTTCCAGCGCATGGCCTGGCTGCTGCGCCCGTTTCCGCGCACCCAGCCGATGTTCCGCGCCGAGGTCGTGCTGGACCGGGGCGAGATCATTGCCGCCGGGCACCGCGCGCCGGTCAGCGAGATCGAAATCGAGCTCAAGCACGGGCGCATCAAGGAGCTGACCCGCGTGGCCGACATGCTCAAGCACGACATCGGCCTGGAGGAAGAGCCGGCCAGCAAGGCGCGGCGCGGGTACGCGATGCTGGCGGCGGTTTAGCGGCCGCATCGCGCGATGCCGGCGGCGGTCCGGAGGCCGCGCCTGGTGGCATTGCCGCCCCGTCATTGCCGCCCCGTCTGGTGCCGGCGGTCGATTCCCAGTTGCGCATGGCGATGCCGGCCGTGCCCCGGCTACCCTGCCGGAATATGTTGACCCTGGCGTCAATGCCGGGTTTCGCGCCGGCGACAGTCATGCAAATGATGTCGCGGGAATAAAACCGGCCGAATCCCTGTTCTACCTATCGGGAGCACCCGCCGCGTTCATGTCCGAGGCCGGGGTGCATGGTCCGATGGTTCAGACAGGGAGGTGGTCCGTGCTGGTTTGCTTGCGCCGTTGCGGCGTCTGGTTGTTTTTCCTGGGCATGCTCGCGGCCGGCCCGGCCGTTTTCGCGCAGGAGCGCGGCGCCGAGGCGGTGAACCGCTCTTCGGCCATGCAGATGCTCGCCGAGCGCATCACGCGCAGCTACGTGATGCTGGGACAGGGCGTCAACACGCCGCGCGCGCAGCGCCAGCTGGAGGCGGACTTGCGTGCGTTCGATGGCCATCTGGCCGCGCTGCGCGCCCTGCCCCTGAACGCGGGGCAAAAGCAGGCGCTGGCCAGGGTCGGCGAGACCTGGGGTGGGTTCCGGAGCGCGGCGGCGCAACCCCCCAGCCTGGCCGGCGCGCAGGCGCTGGCGCGCGGCAGCATGGAGCTGGGCGCGGCCTCGGCCGCCTGCACCGCGGCGCTGCGCAGCGTGGTGGTGGACCGGTTCGATGCGATCGGCCTGGCGGGCTCGGCGCGCACGCTGTCGCAGCGCATGGCCAAGCTGTACTTCTACGCTACCTGGGGCTTGAAGGCGCCGGAAGGACCGGCCAATTTTGCCGCCATGGAAGAGGAGGTGCGCGGCGCGCTGGACAAGCTGGCGATCGCGCCGCAGAACGACGACTCGACCCTGGCCGACCTGGCGCTGGCGCAGAGCCAGTGGGTGTTCTTCTCGCGCGCCCTGGCGCGCCTGTCGAGCGGCGAGGCGAAAATGCAGTACATGAACGAGGTGGCCAAGAGCAGCGACGCGGTGCTGGAGGTGCTCGACGGCCTGACGGTGAAGTACGCGGCCAGCAAGGAGCAGGACTGGGCCAACTAGGCAGGCAGGCGGCGCGATGGCCGGGCCCGGATTGACTCGGGTGGGCCTATCCTCTCGCGGCGAAGCAGGGGCGTGGAAATGCGGGTGGAGGACGGGGCAGGGGAGCGCGGCCAGAGCGGCACGTGCCGGGAAGCATGCGCAAGAAGCAGGAACGCAGAAGCTGGCGGGAGAAGCCCGGATAAAGCAATCCAGGCTGACTGACGCGCCGATGTTGGCGCGGGGGCTAGCTCAGGTCCGACAGGCGCGAGCCGCGCGGCAGGTTGGCGGCCAGGAACTCCATCTGGTCGGCCAGAATGCGCCGGTTGCGCAGGATCATGTCTTCCCACAGGGAGGGCGTGTAGGGCGCGTAGATCAGCGGCATGTTGATCTCGTGCGGCAGGCGGTTGCCCTTGCGCTGGTTGCAGGGGCGGCAGGCCGAGACCACGTTCATCCAGCCGTCGCGGCCGTTGCGCGACAGGGGCACGATGTGCTCGCGCTCCAGGTCGTGCGCATGCAGGTGGTCGCCACAGTAGCCGCAGATGTTCTTGTCGCGGCGGAACAGCTTGTCGTTGGTGAGCAGCGGCACCACGTCGAACGGGTTGACCTTGCCGAAGCCGGCCACGCCGATGATGGAGTTGACGGTGATCTGCGAGCGCAGGCCGGAGACGGCGTTGGTGCCGCCGTGCAGGGTGGCGATCTCGGTGCCCAGTTCCCATATCACCTCGCCGGCAGCGTAATGCAGCACGGCTTCTTCAAGCGTCAGCCACCCCTGGGGGATGCCGTTGCCGGTGAGTTTGAGAATCTGCACCACGAAAACCTCCTGTCAAGGAATAACGCAGGGCCAAGCCATGCGGAGGACAGGAAGCAAAAAGGCGCTTTTACTCTCCAACGCATGCGGCTGCCGCTTATGACGGCCGCCGGTACGATTTGCAGCAATACTGCACCAAACTTCAGCACATATTGTGCCAGCAACTACTCGCAAAAGCCAAGCCCCCGCAAGGTCTTAAGCACAGATGCTCATGCTTTGGTTCAACAAACCCGCTGGAGGCTGCCCTAGAGATTGGGTCGAATTGTGCGCAAAACAAGCCAAAACCGCCGCATAACGCCGGTTTTGCACGGTTAATGGCTTAAACTTGAAGGGTGGGCGTGACAGGCGCGTGACACCCACCAAAGACCCGCAAAACATCAACAAGGGCGCATCCTGACCGGTCAGGATGACGCCCGAACATAGACAAAGGACAGGCGCCGCGCCCGGCGGCTCCTCAAGCACACCATGCCCTACCAATCGATCTTCCGACCCGGCCTGTTCGCCGGCCAGGCGTTTCTGATCACCGGCGGCGGCTCCGGCATCGGCCGCTGTACCGCGCATGAACTGGTGGCCCTGGGCGCGCGTGTCGCCCTGGTCGGGCGCAAGCTGGAAAAGCTGCAAGCCGTGCAGGCCGAACTGCGCGAGGCCGGCGGCGAGGCCAGCGTGCATGTCTGCGACATCCGCGAAGAGGCTGCCGTGCAGCAGACGGTGAAAGACGTACTCGCCGCCCATGGCCGCATCGATGGCCTGGTGAACAATGCCGGCGGCCAGTTCCCCTCGCCGCTCAAGCACATCTCCGCCAAGGGCTGGGACGCGGTGGTGCGCAACAACCTGACCGGCTGTTTTCTGATGAGCCGCGAGGTCTACACCCAGTGGATGGAAGAAAACGGCGGGGCGATGGTCAACATGCTCGCCGACATCTGGATGGGCATGCCCGGCATGGGCCACTCCGGCGCCTCGCGCGGCGGCATCCTCAACCTCACCGAGACCGCGGCGATCGAGTGGGCGCCGGTGCGCATCAACGCGGTGGCGCCCGGCTTCATCGCCTCCAGCGGTCTGGACACCTACGATGAGCCGTTCCGCTCGATGATCAAGCAGCGCCCCAAGCAGATTCCGCTGCGGCGCTTCGGTACCGAGAGCGAAGTGGCCGCGGCGATCGTCTACCTGCTCTCGCCGGCGGCGGCCTTCATCTCCGGGGTGGCCCTGCGCATCGACGGCGCGGTGCCGCACGCCAAGCGCGTCTGGCCGCACATCGGCAACGGCGGGCGCACCGAGCCGTTCAACGGGTTTCACCTGGCGGCGTTTCCGAAGGTGCTGGACGAGGTGGAAGACAAGTAGCGTCGCCGCCTTTGGCGGGCCGCACCCCCTGCATGCGCTGTTTTGCTATCGTGCGGGACACATCCTAAAAATGCTGGAGACAAACCGTGCAACTGACCCAGGAGCATGAGGAGATCCGCCGCAACTTGAAGCGGCTGATCGACAACGAGATCAATCCGCACGTCGACGCCTGGGAAGAGGCGGAGATGTTCCCCGCCCATGAGGTATTCGGCAAGCTCGGCAAGCTCGGGCTGCTCGGCCTCACCAAGCCGGTGGAGTACGGCGGCGCGGGCCTGGACTATTCCTACGCGGTGGTGATGGCCGAGACGCTCGGCCACATCCGCTGCGGCGCGGTGCCGATGGCGATCGGCGTGCAGACCGACATGGCCACGCCAGCCCTGGCGCGCTTCGGCTCGCATGAGTTGAAAGAGCAATTCCTCAAGCCGGCGATTGCGGGCGAGCACGTCGCCTGCATCGGCGTCTCCGAACCCGGCGCCGGTTCGGACGTGGCCTCGATCAAGACCACGGCGCGCAAGGATGGGGACGACTACGTGATCAACGGCGGCAAGATGTGGATCACCAATTCGCTGCAGGCCGACTGGATGTGCCTGCTCGCCAATACCTCGGAAGGCGCGGCGCATCGCAACAAGACCCTGATCTGCCTGCCGATGAAGACCCGTGGCGTCACCCTGGCCAAGAAGCTGCGCAAGATCGGCATGATGGCTTCCGACACCGGGGTGATCACTTTTGATGACGTGCGCGTGCCGCAGCGCTACCGCATCGGCGAGGAGGGCATGGGCTTCACCTACCAGATGATGCAGTTCCAGGAAGAGCGCCTGTGGGCCGCCGCCAATTCGATCGAGAGCCTGTCGCGCAACCTGCGCGAGACCATCGATTACGTGCGCGAGCGCCAATTGTTCGGCCAGACCGTGCTCGATTTCCAGGTGGTGCACTTCAAGCTCGCGGAACTCAAGACCGAGATCGAGGCCTTGCGCGCGCTCACCTACCGCGCCGTCGAACTCTACGTGCTGGGGCAGGACGTCACCGAGCTGGCCTCGATGGCGAAACTCAAGGCGGGTCGCCTGCTGCGCACCGTGCCCGATGCCCTGCTGCAATACTGGGGCGGCATGGGCTACACCTGGGACAACCCGGTCTCGCGCGCCTACCGCGATGGCCGCCTGGCCTCGATCGGCGGCGGGGCGGATGAAGTGATGCTCGGCATCATCTGCAAGCACATGGGCATCATGCCGGGCAAACGTTAGGAGTCTGCGCGAGCAAGGGCGCAAGGAGAAGACGGCATGGAACACCTGAGCGGACTGGACGCAGCTTTTTTGCACCTCGAAACCCCGGAGACGCCGATGCATGTCGGCGGCCTGCACCTGTTCGAGATGCCCGCCGGCTACGATGGCGATTTCTACGAAGACGTGAAGGCGCACGTGGCCAGGCGCATGCACCTGGCCCCGGTGTTCACGCGCAAGCTCGCGCCCATGCCTTTCGACCTCGCCAACCCGGTGTGGATCGACGACGCCGACATCGACCTCGACTACCACCTGCGCCGCATCGTGCTCTCCAGGCCCGGCAGCCTGGCGCAACTGGAAACCTACGTCGGCCGCCTGCATTCGACGCTGATGGACCGCTCACGCCCGCTGTGGGAGTTCTATGTGATCGACGGCTTGAAAGATGGGCGGGTCGGCTTCTATTCCAAGGTGCACCATGCCGCCGTCGACGGCCAGGCCGGGGTGGCGCTGGCCAATGCGATCCTCGATCTCGGCGCCGTGCCGCGCGAGGTCAAGCCGGGCGCGAAGAAAAGCGGCAAGTACCAGCTGGGCGTGGCCGAGCTGGTCGGCGCGGCGCTGTCGAACCAGCTGATGCAATACGCCAAGCTGATCAAGCTCCTGCCCGGCGTCGCCAGGACGGTCACTCGGGCAGCAACGCAGGCCGCCGGCCGCGCCATCGCGGCACGCCGCCGGGGGAAAGACGAAGGCAAGGGCCAGGGTGAGGTGAAGGGCGGCAAGCCGGCTGCCGCGAAGAAGGGCGGCCGCAACTGGCAGATCGGCCCGCGCACCGCGCTCAACGTGGCCATCACCAACCAGCGCGCCTTCGCCACCGCCTCCATCCCCTTCGCCGAAATCCGCGCCCTCGGCAAATCGTTTGAAGCCTCGGTCAATGACGTGGTGCTGGCCCTGTGCAGCGGCGCGCTGCGGCGCTACCTGGAGAACGCCGGCGGCGTGCCGGCCAAGCCGCTGATCGCCGCCGTGCCGGTGTCGCTGCGCCAGGAGGGCGATGCCAGCCTGAACAACCAGGCCACCATGACCCTGGTGAACCTCAACACCCACTTGGCCGATCCGATGCAGCGGGTCAGCGCGATCCGCCGCGCCACCGGTGCCATGAAGGCGCAGATGAGCGGAGTCAAGGGCGTGATCCCGACCGACTTCCCCTCGCTGGGCGCGCCCTGGCTGCTCTCCGGCCTGGCCTCCCTCTATGGCCGCTCGCGCCTGGCCGACCGCCTGCCGCCGCTGGCCAATGTGGTGATCTCGAATGTGCCGGGGCCGCAGTTCCCGCTCTACCTGGCCGGCGGCAAGATGATGACCTACTACCCGGTGTCGATCGTGATCCACGGCATCGCGCTCAATATTACGGTGCAAAGCTACAACGGCTCGCTGGATTTCGGCTTCATCGCCTGCAGGCGCGCCGTGCCGGACGTGCGTGAGGTGGCCGGGCACATCCTGGAGGCGCACGCGGAACTTAAGCGCCTGGCGCAGGAACTCGCGGCCCAGGCGGTGCCCGAGGTAAAGGCGCGGCCCGCCAGCGCGGGCAAGAAGGCTGCGGTGAAGAAGACTGCGGTGAAGAAGGCGACGGTGAAACGGGTTGCGGTAAAAACGTCGGCGAAGAACACCGCGAAGGCACCCGCCAAACGCGCACCGGCCAAGGTTGCCGCGAAGACCGCGACGAGGCCTGCCACCAAGGCCGCCGCCAAGTCCACCACCAAGTCTGCCGCCACGAAATCCACTGCAAAACCAGCCAAACATGCCGCCAGGGGTGCAGCCCGCGCGCCGCTCGCGGCGAAGAAGGCTTCGGTCCGGTCCACCGTGCGCCGTGCCGCCGCGCGCGATGCCGCTTGAAGGCAAACAGGCCAAGCGGGGCCCCCTTGCGTATAATCCCCCTCGCGGTGAGGGAACACCCAAACGAGCTTGGAGTCAGAGTTGAAGTCAAAGACCAAGCGGCCCTTGAGGGCCAAAGGATCTGTCATGCCCGCCGGTAGCGCTTCTCCTCTCGTTGGAGGTCCCTTCGCTGAAGACGCGGACGGCATCAAGCCGCCGTCGGCGCTGCTGTTGCTGCTCGAAGGCCGCGCGCTCTGGGAGTTTGGCGCCTCGATCGCGGCTTCGCCCTTCATGAACCAGGTGCCCAAGGGCGACGGCCATCCGGTGCTGGTGTTCCCCGGCCTGTCGGCCAACGACATCTCCACCATCCCGATGCGCAACTTCCTGCGCGACCGCGGCTACGCGCCGCATCCCTGGAACTACGGCTTCAACTTCGGCCCGCGGCCCGGCGTGCTGCGCGGCTGCGTCGAGCACGTGCGCGAACTGCACGAGAAGTACGGCCGCAAGGTCAGCCTGATCGGCTGGAGCCTGGGCGGGCTGTACGCGCGCGAAGTCGCCAAGCAGGTGCCGGAGCTGACCCGCTGCGTGATCACCCTGGGCACGCCCTTCACCGGCAACCCGAAGGCGACCCACGCCTGGCGCCTCTACGAATGGGTGAGCGACGGCAAGGTGGACGAAAAACCCGAGGTGCTGGCGCAGTTGCGCGTGCCTCCGCCGGTGCCCACCACCTCGATCTACAGCAAGACCGACGGCATCGTCGCCTGGCAGTGCAGCCTTAACCCCCTGGGCGCGCAGACCGAGAACATCGAGATCCACGCCAGCCATTTCGGCATGGGCCTGAACCCCGCCGCCCTCTACGCCATCGCCGACCGCCTGGCCCAGCCCGAAGGCGCCTGGCGGCCCTTCGAGCGCAGCGGGGCGCGCAAGTGGTTCTACAAGGCAGCGTAGGCCGGAGCCAGAACCAGCGATGCGGGTAAGAAGCAACGGCCTATCCATCGAAGTCGAGGAGCACGGCCCGGCCGACGGCCCGCCGCTGCTGCTCATCATGGGCCTGGGCATGCAGCTGATCGGCTGGCCCGACCGTTTCGTCGAGCTGCTTGCCGACAGCGGCTTTCGCGTCATCCGTTTTGATAACCGCGACATCGGCCTGTCCGACAAATTCGACCACTGGGGCCATGCGGATCTCGCCACCGCCGCGCTGCGCTACACCTTCCGGATGAAAATCCGCGCGCCCTATACGCTTGCGGACATGGCGCAGGATGCGATCGGCGTGCTCGATGCCCTGAACATCGAGCGCTGCCACATCGTCGGCGCCTCGATGGGCGGGATGATCGCGCAGATCATCGGCGCCACCCGGCCCGAGAGGGCCCACAGCCTGTCTCTCATCATGACCACCGCCGGCGCGCGCCGCCTGCCCGGCCCGACCTGGAAGGCGCGCCGCGCCCTGCTCTCCAGTCCCGAGAACCCGCGCGACATCGCTTCGGTGGTCGACCACAACAGCCGCATGTTCAAGGTGATCGAGAGTCCCAAGTACCCGACCGAGGAGGAGGCCCTGCGCCGCCGCCTGCAGCGCGCCCTGGGCCGCTCCTATCATCCGCAAGGTGTAGGCCGCCAGCTCCTGGCCGTGGTTGCCTCCGGCGACCGTACGCCCCTGCTTGCCGACATCACCGCGCCCACGCTCGTGATCCACGGCCGTGAAGACACCCTGGTACCGGTCGCCAACGGCATCGACCTGGCGCGCCGCATCCCCGGGGCCAAACTTGAGATCATCGAAGGCATGAGCCACGACCTGCCGGAAGCCCTGCTGCCGCGCCTGGCCGGCAGCATCGCGACTCATGCGCGCAGTGCGCAGGGCCAAGAGGCAGTGACCTGACGCGTCGCCGTTCGGGCCCTGACGTTCCTGCGAGATCTGGATGGTCGAAAACAAGATGCCCCGCTTTCGCGGGGCATTTTTGTTCTTGGCCTTTCCTGCCAGGCAGGTCGGCGAAAAGCAGTCGTGATCTTTTCGCCGATCAGTCGATCTTGATGTTCTGCTTCTTGACGATGTCCTTGCGCAGCGCCAGTTCCTTCTGCACCACCTGGACGAAATGCTCGGGCGTGCCGCCGTCGGTGATCGAGCCGCCTTCAGCCAGGTGGCGCTTCACGTCCGCGTCCAGCAGCGCCTTGTTGGCGGCGGCGTTGATCTTGGCGGCGACGTCCTTGGGCAGGTTGGCAGGGCCGACCAGGCCGTACCAAGCCATGTTGTTGGCTTCCTTCAGGCCCAGCTCGGCGAAGGTGGGCACCTCGGGTAGGGAGTCGACGCGCTTGTCCGACATCACGCCCAGGGCGCGCAGCTTGCCGGCCTTGATGAAAGGCAGCGAGGAGGGCAGGTTGTCGAGTTCGGCTTCGACCTGGCCGGCGATGGTGTCGTTGAGCGCCGGGCCCGAACCCTTGTAGGGGATGTGGACCATGAAGGTGCCGGTCAGCACCTTGAACAGCTCGCCGTCCAGATGCGAGATGCCGCCGGTGCCCGAGGAGGCGTAGGAGTATTTGCCCGGGTTCTTCTTGAGCAGGGCGATGAATTCCTTCATGTCCTTGGCCGGCACCTTGGGGTTGACCGTCATCACGTTGGGCACGTTCACCAGGTTGACGATGTGGGTGAAGTCCTTGATCGGGTCGTAGGGAATCTTCGGGGTGGTGGCCGGCACGGTGGCCAGGGTGGAGACGGTGGCCACGCCGAGGATGTAGCCGTCCGGCTGCGCCTTGGCGACCGCATCGGCGCCGATCGCGCCGCCGCCGCCGCCGCGGTTTTCGATGATCACCGGCTGGCCCAGTTCGCGGCCCAGCTTGTCGCCGACGATGCGCGCGACGATGTCGGTGGTGCCGCCCGCGGCGAAGGGAACGATCAGGCGGATCGGGCGGCTCGGGTAAGCCTGCGCGTGGGCCAGGGCGGGCAGCGCCAGCAGGGCGGCGGCGGTCGCCAGCGAGGCGGCAAAGTTGCGGCGTTGCAGCATGGAATGTCCTCGTACGGAGTGAGCTGGAAAAATGGGCGCGCAAGTGTAGCGCAAGTTTCCGGGCATGCGTATCAGGGGAACCCTGATGCCAACAAACGAACAGTCGTTCGGCGTATTCGCGTGTTCGCCGGCCCTCTTCAGGCCATGCGCTTGGGCACCCGGCGCGTCAGGTGCTGCACCGATTTGAGCTTGAAATCAACATACGAAGGCTTGTTCGGCGCGCGCGAAATCCACACCGTGGTGAGCCCCAGTCGCTTGGCGGTTTTCAGGTTGTCCAGGTTGTCTTCCACCATCACCACGCGATGGCGCTCGCTGCCCGCCTGGCGCCGCCCGCTGCCGCCGTGGCGGCGCAGGATGCGCGCGAGCGAAGAGCGCGCCGGCTTGGGCACGTAGCGCATCGACTCGATGGTCTCGACCGCGTGCAGGTGCCCGGCCACGCGCATGCTCGCCAGCACCGCCTCGACATAGTGGCGCGGCGCGTTCGACACCAGCACCTTGCGCCCCGGCAGGTGCTTGAGCATCAGGCGCACCTGCTTGTCGAAATCGACGATGCTCTCCATGTCCGGAAACACATGGGTCTCCGCGAGAAAGTGGTCGGGGTCGGTGCCGTGGCGACGCATCAGGCCGAGCAGGGTGGCGCCGTAGCGCTTCCAGTATTCGCGGCGCAGGAGGTTGGCTTCCTTCTCCTGCACGCCCACATGGCGCATCACGTACTCGGTCATGGCCCGGTTCATGCGCTCGAAGATCACCGGCGTGGCGCGGTGCAGGGTATCGTCGAGATCGAACAGCCAGAGGGTGGGGCGCAGCGGGCGGGGCAGGCGGACGGGTTGCATGAGGTAGGTGGCGTGGAAGGGGGGGCGGGCGGTTACACTAACGGCGCTCATATCGGACCCACATGCCCGCACCGCAAGCCTTCAATCCGCAATTGTCGCCCAACTTCGACCTGGCGCGCCTGATCGCTTCCGACACCGCGCGTGAACGCGGCATCGACAACCGGCCGACCTCCGAACACCTGCCGCAATTGCGCCTGCTCGCCGCCGCCCTCGAAGACCTGCAAAAGCTGCTCGGCGCGCCGCTTGCCATCACCAGCGCCTACCGCTCGCCCACGCTCAACGCGGCGGTCGGCGGGGTGCCGCGCTCGCGCCACGCGCTCGGGCTGGCGGCCGATTTCGTCTGCCCGGATTTCGGCACGCCCCTGCAAGTGGCGCAGGCGGTCGCCGCTTCCAGCATTGTGTTCGACCAGATCATCCACGAGTTCGGCCGCTGGGTGCATTTTGGCCTGGCCGCGCCGGGCGAGGCGCCGCGGCGCCAGTTGCTCACCATCTGTTCCAGCGCCGAAGGCTACCTGGACGGCCTGCACGCCTGCCCGCCCCGCTCCTAGCCGGCTTCGCGCCATCCCTAAGGATGTCATCGCCATTGCCAGACGGCTGCTATAGAATGCGCCCGCACTCCGCAATAACCTAAGGAAGCGCTGAACAAGTCCCGAAAATCGAGACGTGCCTGGCAAGGCTCTGTCTGGAATCGGGGGTTGTCAAGGGGGTTACGCCCCCTTGATCAGTATTCCAGTAAACCAACAGGAGAAGGTGCATGACCTCAAAATTGAAGCTGGCTATTTTTTTCGCCGGCTATGTATTGTCCGCGGCTTACACCGCATCCGCCCAGGCCCAGGCCTACCCCAACCATCCGGTTCGCCTGATCGTCGGCTTCTCGCCGGGCGGCGGCACCGACGTGGTGGCGCGCGTGGTCGGCCAGAAAGTCGGCGAGGCCCTGGGCCAGCAGATGATCATCGAAAACCGCCCTGGTGCCACTGGTACGATCGCCGCCAACGCGGTCGCCAAGTCGCCACCGGATGGCTACACCCTGCTGGTGGCGCATGTGAATTCGAATGCGATCGCCCCCAGCGTGTTCTCCAAGCTGCCCTACGACGCGCACAAGGACTTCGCGCCCGTCATCTATCTCGGCTACGTCCCCAACGTGCTGGCGGTGAATGCCAAGGTGCCGGCGAAAAACCTCAAGGAACTGATCGCCTACGCCAAGCAGCACCCGGGCGAGCTGAGTTTTGCCTCCTCGGGCAACGGCAGCACCCAGCATCTGGCCGGTGAAATGCTCAAGCTCACCGCCGGCATCAACATCGTCCACGTGCCCTACAAGGGCAGCGGCCAGGCCATCACCGACCTGCTCGCCGGCGTCGTGCAGCTCAATATCGACACCATGCCGCCGGTGATCGAGCACATCAAGTCCGGCAGCCTGCGCGCCCTGGCAGTGACCACGCCCAAGCGCGCCACCCAGCTGCCCGACGTGCCCACCTTTGTCGAAGAAGGCCTGAAGGGCTTCACCATGACCAACTGGTACGGCGTTGCCGCCCCCGCCGGCACTTCGCCCGACATCGTGCGCCGCCTGAACCAGGAGTTCGACAAGGCCTTGAACGCCCCCGATGTGAAAGCCAAGCTGCTGCCGGTCGGCGCTGAACTGGCGGGCGGCAGCGCGGCCGAATTCGACGCCTTCATCAAGACCGAAATCGACAAGTACGCCAAGCTGACGAAGGACGCCAACGTCAGGATGGAGTAGGGCGGCCTGCCTGCGGGACTGGCGGCTCGCCGGGTCAAAAAAGCCGCCGCAGGCGGCTTTTTTCTTACCGTAGCCGCCGCAGGCGGCTTTTTCGCTCTGTAGCGGCTGCACAGGCCGCTTTTCGTCTCGAAGCCGTTGCACCGGCGGCTTTTCGCCATCGCAGCCGTCGCTTAGGCGGTTTTTCCGCGACCGTCCCAACGCACTTGCGGCACCGCAACACCAAAGATGATTGCAGTTTTCCGAACCTTAAATTAGTATTTTCTAATACATTAATATTCATTTAGAGCTTCATGCCCGCATTCAAACGCGTCCCGGCGGGGCGCCCGATGTCAGGCCGGCTTCGCAAGGCGCCGGAAAACTTTCTCAGCCGCGACGAAATCGGCGAGGTCGCGGCCGGCCGGCGTAGTTTCCTGCGCTCGGCCTTCGCCGCCGCCGCGGGCCTTGCCGCGGCGGGCGCGGCGCGCGCCCAGGCCGGGCCGGGCGAGGACATCATCCTCAAGCCGCAGCCTTGGGCCACCAGCCTGGGCCAGCCGGTTGCCAGCAATCCCTACGGCCAGCCGTCCAAATACGAAAAGAACCTGATGCGCCGCGAGTCGCCGGGGCTGACGCGGGTCTCCGCCGCCTCGGTCGCCTTCTCGCCGCTGCAGGGCATGTTCGGCATCATCACCGCCTCCGGGCTGCACTTCGAGCGCCACCATCAAGGCTGGCAGGACGTCGACCCCGCCAAGCACCGCCTGATGGTCAATGGCATGGTCAAGCAGGAGATGGTCTATACCATGGACGACCTGATGCGCCTGCCCTCGGTCTCGCGCATCCACTTCATCGAATGTGGCGCCAATACCGGCATGGAGTGGGGCAATGTCGCCGTGCCCACCGTGCAGTACACCCACGGCATGCTCTCCTGCGCGGAATTTACCGGCGTGCGCCTGATCGACGTGCTCGATGCGCTGGGCTACGACCGCAAGAAGGGCCGCTACGTGCTGGCGGAGGGCGGCGACGGTTCGGGCATGACCCGCACCATCCCGATGGAACTCATCGAGTCCGGCGAGGTGCTGCTGGCCTACGGCATGAACGGCGAGATGCTGCGCCCGGAAAACGGCTATCCGCTGCGCCTGGTGGTGCCCGGGGTGCAGGGCGTTTCCTGGGTCAAGTGGCTGCGCCGCATCGAAGTGGGCGACATGCCCTATGCGACCAAGGACGAGACGGTGCACTACGTCGACATGATGCCCGACGGCATGCTGCGCCAGTACACCTCGATCCAGGAATGCAAGAGCGTGATCACCACGCCCTCCGGCGGGCAAACCCTGCTGGACAAGGGCTTCTACAATATCAGCGGCCTGGCCTGGAGCGGGCGCGGCAAGGTGAAACGGGTGGATGTTTCCAGCGACGGCGGGCGCAGCTGGCGCACCGCGCGCCTCGAAACCCCGGTGCTCTCGAAAGCCTTGACCCGCTTCAACATCGACTGGGTGTGGGACGGCGCCCCGGTAGTGCTGCAAAGCCGCGCGATGGACGAGACCGGCTACGTGCAGCCGAAGATCAACCAGTTGCGCGCGGTGCGCGGCTCGCGTTCGATTTATCACAACAACGCGATCCAGTCCTGGAAAGTGGCGGCCTTGAATGACGGCGGGGAGGTCGGCAATGTCCAGGCTTACTGACATGCTCGCCCTGTGCGGGGCCTGCGCGGCGTTCGCCTGCGCGCCGGCACAGGCGGCCGGCGCGGCCAAGGCGCAGGCTTCCGTGGTCGCGCGGGAATCGCCAACCGAAGGCCGCTGGCAGGGCATCGGCCGCCCGGCCACCGCCGCCGAAGTGCAGGCCTGGGACATCGACGTGCGCCCGGATTTCAAGGGCTTGCCCAAGGGCGCCGGCTCGGTGGCGCGCGGGCAGGAGATCTGGGAATCGAAGTGCGCCTCCTGTCATGGCGTGTTCGGCGAGTCGACCCAGGTGTTCACGTCCATCATCGGCGGTACCACGCCGGAGGACATCAAGCGCGGCCGCGTCGCCTCGCTGACCAAGTCCAGCGAGGTGCGCACCACCATCATGAAGGTCTCGCAGCTCTCCACCCTGTGGGATTACATCAACCGCGCCATGCCCTGGAACGCGCCGCGCAGCCTGAGCACCGAGGAGGTGTACGCGGTCACCGGCTATATCCTCAACCTCGCCGACGTGGTGCCCGCCGACTTCACCCTGTCGGACGCCAACATCGGCGAAGTGCAGAAAAAGCTGCCTAACCGCAACGGCGTGACCCTGGACCACGGCATGTGGCAGGTGAGCGGCAAAGCCGATGTGCGCAACACCGCCTGCATGAAGGATTGCCCCACCGAAGCCAAGGTCGCCTCCAGCCTGCCGGTCTCGGCGCGCCCGGCGCACGGCAACCTTGCCGACCAGAACCGCACCATCGGTCCGGTACGTGGCGCCGTGACCTTGGCGCAGGCCACGCAGGCAGCACCGGCTGCCGCGCCTGCCGCGGCCGGCATGGCCGATCTGGCCAACAAGGGCGCCTGCCTCTCCTGCCACCAGATCGAGCGCAAGGTGGTCGGCCCGGCCTTCCAGGAAATCGCCGCCAAGTACAAGGGCGATGCCAAGGCCTCCGCAACGCTGGCCGCCAAGATCAAAAGCGGTGGCCAGGGCGTGTGGGGCGCGGTGCCCATGCCCCCGGCGCCGAACCTGAACGACGAAGAAATCGGCAAGCTGGCGCGCTGGATCCTGGACGGTGCGCCGCGGTAGCTGCAACAAGTGTCCCGTGAAGCCGTTGCACCCGGAACAAGCCCTGATTCGTATCAGGGTTATATAAACAGCTAAACTTATACAAGTTAAGTCTTATTGATTCTTAAATCGGGTGCACAAACATAATATGCTCGCGGAGTCGGTGATTCCGGCCTGTGGGCAGCCCGAATTTCCCATAGGGTCCCAGCAAGGAGAGAGCAGCAATGACGCAAGAGATCAACCCGGGTCGCCGCGCGGCCCTGAAAACCGGCAGCGCCACCGCCGTGTTCGGCATGTTCGTGGCCGCCGGCCTGGTGCGCCCGACCGATGCCTACGCGCAAGCGGCCTGGAACCAGGGCGCGTTCGCGGCCAAGGGGCTGGACGCCACTGTCAAGGCCCTGGGCGGCGCCACCCCGGTGCAGACCAAGGACATGAGCTGGGGCAGCACCCCCGAGATCGCCGAGAACGGCGCCGTGGTGCCGGTCACCGTGGTCAGCAACCTGCCCAAGACCGAGTCGATCGCCATCCTGGTGGAAAAGAACCCCAACACCCTGTCGGCGGTGTTCAACATCCCGGCCGGGACCGATGCCAACGTCGGCACCCGCCTGAAGCTGGGTGAAACCTCCAATGTCTACGCGTTGATCAAGGCCGACGGCAAGTACTACGTCGCGCAGCGCGAAATCAAGGTGACCCTGGGCGGCTGCGGCGGCTGATCGCCCTCCCGGAAGAGCTCACCTCAATCCACGACACATAAAAAGGAATCGACATGGCAGACCCGATGCGCATTCGCGCCAAGATGGAAGGCGACAAGACCGTCGTCCGCGTGCTGATGAGCCACGAAATGGAAACCGGCCAGCGCCGCGACGCCGGCGGCAAGGTGGTGCCCGCCTGGTTCATCCAGGAAGTGACCGCCACCTGCAACGGCAAGACCGTGCTGTCGGCCCAGTGGGGCCCCTCGGTCTCGAAGAACCCCTACCTGCAGTTCCAGTTCTCCGGCGCCAAGGCCGGCGACAAGGTGAACGTCACCTGGGTCGACAGCAAGGGCGAGAAGCGCAGTGACGAGGCGACCATCGCCGCCTGATTCCGGCAAAAGAACAAACACTTTTGTCAGGGCTGGTCCGGATGGAATTGGCGGCCGGGTTTTCGTTATACGCGGCCGATTCCATTCCATTGAATAAAAAGCCACGATAAAAAACCGCTGGCGTGGCAGCGGGTCCCATAAAGGCAAAACATCATGCGCCGCTTTCTTGCTCTGGTTCTGGTTTCGCTCCTGTCCGGATTCGGACTCGCCCATGCGGCGGGGCCGGATGAGCCGGTCAAGGTGGTGTATCACCTGATGGAGGGCACCGAGCAGGCATCGCGCGCCCTGGCCAATATCCGCAACCACCTGCAGGCCGACCCGAAGGCGAAGATCGTGGTGGTCACCCATGGACAGGGGATCGACTTCCTGCTCGACGGCGCGAAGGACAAGGCCGGGCAAAGCTACGAGAGCCGCATCGCCGGCCTGGCCAACCAGGGCGTCGAGTTCCGCGTCTGCCGCAATACCCTGCAGGTACGCAATATCGACGAATCCAAGGTGGTGCAGGAAGCGAAGGTGGTACCTTCCGGCGTAGCCGAAGTGGCCCGCCTGCAGGCCAGGGAAGGTTTTGTTTACCTGCGTCCCTAGGGGGCGGTAGATTCGCGGCGCGCATAAAACAACATCCAAGAACAGCGGCGCGGGCCTCCCTTGGGGCCACGCGCGGCAGGCAGTACCTCAATACAGCTAGGAGAGAGCAATGCAAGCAATGCGAGGAGTCGCGCTGGCCATGGCGTCGCTGGGTGCCGCGCTGGCGCTGATGGCCCAGGGGGCGCTGGCGCAGTCCGGCGGAGCGTCGGGTGGCGATACGATCAAGAAAATCGAGGAGTACCGCCAGGCGCTGGCCGACGGCAACCCCGCCGAACTTTGGGAAGCACGCGGCGAGGACTTGTGGAAGCAGAAGCGCGGCCCGAAAAACGTCTCGCTGGAACAGTGCGACCTGGGCAAGGGCCCGGGCGTGGTGAAGGGCGCGTATGCCGAGCTGCCCAGGTTCTTCGCCGATGCCGGCCAGGTGATGGACGTCGAATCGCGCCTGGTGCATTGCATGACCACCCAGCAGGGTTTCACCCGCGCCGACGCGCTCAAGCGCCCCTTCGGCAACGGCAACGACCGCTCCGACATCGAAGCCATCGTCGCCTACATCTCCAGCGAATCGCGCGGCGTG
>Ga0307511_10000083_pt1 | contig 79940 bp, 109 predicted proteins | sample 13_EM_MG_FD_200266 | JGI IMG/M metagenome (GOLD analysis project Ga0307511, IMG submission 200266) | Populus trichocarpa ectomycorrhiza microbial communities from riparian zone in the Pacific Northwest, United States - 13_EM | ecosystem: Host-associated > Plants > Roots > Unclassified | place...
GTGGTGAAGGTCTGATGGGTTGATCCTTTGCATACTGTTCTTCTCTTCTCTTCCAAGCACGTTACATAGAGTACGAATGGACCCCACGAATTGTAATGGAATTGTTTTCGGTGTCACGGACCAGTTTTCTTGTGTTCCTCTCCCAATCTTTGTGCGATCACACGCACCTCCCCTACGCGCATCTCAGTTCGCAATCGTTGTTGTTGCCCCACCAACGCTGGGTATCTGATGGTCATTCATGCCGGTCACACTGATGTCTCTCAACCTGTTCAAGTATTTGAAGCCCATTCCCGATGAACGTGCTGCTGATCTTTGCCTTCATCAGTTCCTGGTCGTCGCTGTTCAATGCGACGTCCTTGGCAGAGGCGACTGTGATCACGAATATCTCCAGGGCCGGGAACCCAAGTTCTTAACGCTTTTTGTCAACTGTGCATTGATCCCTAAGTCATAATAAACGATATGGGGGCGGATAGGGTAGAATCGACTCGCTGCGCCATACATCTTGGATTGGGACAACGTAGTGCTCCAAGCTGAACTTGAACGAAGCAAGGAAAGACCGTACGCGGTTGGTCCTGCGTGTTAATGATTCGAAAACGAGCAAGTTGTTGTCTGAGATTCGTTGATGTCAACGAGAGGCGAGGTAACGCGCGATGAGAAGAAACTGGGATAAAACTACCGACCTGTAATATCAATGATAACCTCCTTCCGAGCGGTCTATGCCGCCATGCTCAGCAGGACCTTGCGTCCCGCGTAGAGGTGGTCGAACGTCCCCCCCCAGTGCAACAACGGCTGGGAAGGTCTGACCGTATCCATATGGGGTGGGAAGTGTGTGTGTGACGCGTTCTAGGATGTGGGTTTGGAGTAGTAAACAGGAATGGGAGACTTCAGGGTCCACCATGGGAATGTGTCCGAGTCAGCAGTCCGGAGAGTTGGGTTAATAAGATAAACTTTCGGAAAGGACTTGGGGGTTGCCGCATCCGCTTTCTTCACTAACTCTTCGCCCTCCGTGGTTCCTTCCGCGGATGGTATGTGGTAGGTGCAGCAGTAAAACACATGCGTCCGGCACAACTTTGTCCATATCCTAGACCAGAGCAGCGCTCCCAACGTATGTCCAAGTCAGGAGTCTCTGGATCTCGAACCAATTCATTTGTGGGCCCTCTTGGTCAATAAAAGTCAGAAGACGCAGGATGACGGTAAGTCAATCCTTCGTGCTCCGCGTCGCGTTCCGTACCGCCCACTCGAGAACGTCGTAGTCCGAGGCTGGTGAGAGATTGGTTATCGGGATCGGAGCGGAGCAAATGTCTATTTCATGTGAGGGGGTGCGACAACAAAAATTCGAACCCTTGGATGGACTTCGAGTTGCCAGAAGATCATGCGACCAGTGCGTCAGTGCCAGCGGTGGTCGATGTCTTCGATAGCGAAAACCAAAGAGGGTAGCACCCAACAAACTGGATGTCGCAGTTTTCACAGAAAGTCGCGAAAAGTCATTCCGGCTTCGGATGCCGTCCCCGCCCTTTGTCCCGAGCGTGTCGGTCGAGTGCGAATGGACCCCACGAGTCGTAATGGAATTTTCTCGGTGTCCGCGCTTGGACTGCTTCGGGGCTTTGCCGACAGTCCGTCTCGGGCGCCACGGCAGCTTATATGGGAACGTAAGATCTGATTTTGCGATGAACTGTGACCGGTGAACGGGCGTCTTCCCCATCACAAGTGAGACAAAACAAAAGGCGGAAGTATTTGGTTCGCGCTTCGGGATAAACTTGCGACCTTTTCAATGGATCTATCGTGTGCTGCTCGCTGTGTAGCGTGTTAGGACTTTGTTGCCTTTTGGCCTCGTTGTCTTGACAGGTACCCACATAGACTTTTCGCAGTGGCCATCAGCGACCATGTGATCTGTCAGACAGCACCCAAAGGATGCGATTGCCGCAACAAGAGCTTTTTCCCACGATCTTCCGCGTTTCGCCCCTCTACACTCCATACATCGAGAATATCGGGAACGGTGACTTTGCACGAGATAAAAGGGAACAAGAACCATGATTCCACCCCTTCCCCATCAACGAACATCATGACCTACAAATTCGACCCCACTGCCGACGTGGCTGACCTCACTGGCAAAGTGGCCATTGTGACTGGTGGAAAGTAGGTCGTGGACCTCCTCCCAACCCCGCCAACGAGCTCACCACCGCCTCAGTTCTGGTCTCGGTTTAGAGACCGTTAAGGCTTTGGCCCGTAATGGTGCTAAAGTTTATCTCACTGCGAGGAATCGGCAAAAGGGTTTCGACGCCATTGAGCGTATCAAGGCGGCTGGCCTCTCCCCGGGAAATGGCCAAATCGAGCTTTTGGAGCTTGACCTGGGAGCACCGACACTTGCCAAGGTGGCCGCAGAGGAGTTTTTGAAAAGAGAGAAGAGGCTGGACATCTTGGTGAACAATGCAGCTGCGTGCGTTTTCTCCTCTACTAGACCGTGCACTGCGTATTGGTATTGACCAGATTGCAGCATGATGCTTCCGTATAGGATCATGCCTGATGGTGTACAGGAAGTCATGACCACGAAGTACGTTTCCTTCCCTGAATCTGGCTGTGCCGCGCTCAAGTTACTTTCAGTTACCTGAGCCCCTTCGCATTCACACAAACCCTTCTCCCGTTGTTGGTCGCCACCGCGAAGCAACAGGGCTCAGACGTCCGAATCGTAAATGTACGTCAAACCACTGATTCAACGGCATCAAATCTGATCCGTGTCTTCAGCTTTCTTCGAGAGGACACAGATTCCTTGCCCCTGGGATACAGCTACGCACCATCGATGATCTCAACTGTGAATGCAAAGATTACACGTGGCCAGAGATGACCCGCTACGGCCTTTCGAAGCTTGCCGTTGTCCTTTGGACGAAGAAGCTCCAGAGGCAGTTCGATGCCGAGGGCGTTCCTATAACCGCCATTTCCATTCATCCTGGCGAGGTCTACACTGGTAAGTTCCTTTGCCTTCTTCAATTTAGCTTGTTCACACCATTTTTCCAGAGGGTGCCCAGACACTGGTGGTGCCATGGTTCCTGCGACCCATTTACCGTTTCATTATCGTACCGTTAGCTTTCGCTTCAGTCGATAAAGGGGTCTACACAAGCTTATTCGCAGCTGCCGGGAAGAAGGTCAAGGAAGAGCCCGAGAACTATCGAGGTGCATTCCTTGATCCGGTCGCGCAGCTGTCGAAGCCTTCGGATGACTCGCTAAGGGAGGACCTCGCAAATGACCTTTGGGAGCTGACCAATCGGGTCTTGAAAGATGCTCGGGTGTTCTAGTAGTTTCCATGGTTGATATCCTTGTTCCGTGCCACACTTTCACGGTTTATGCAAATCCACGACTTTTACGCAAACCCATGGCGACGCCGTTTTTTAGACCAAGTATCCGTGGAAAATGGGGCCAGGCTGACGCGCCTGTGGCGTGAGTAATCCTGAATCCAGGTTTCGCTTATTCAATGCGCGCCAATTTATATTATGAGACACGCGCCATCGGGATGATCGCCGCGTTCCTCTTCCCGCCCCCTCCATCTCAACCAACGTTTCTTGAGAGAGGCGGTCCCAATGTCGACCCCCTCCCTTGCAAACAAGTTCTTGCTCAAGTCTGCTCAGAAGCAGCTTGGTTTCAAGCCAACCGCCCACGTAAGTCTAAATTACGTCGACACCATTCCCCCGCATCAGCGGTATTTATCCGAACAACTCGTGTTGATGAAATCCTTCCTCCATTCAATCCCCTTCTTCCCCACTGTGCTTTTGATGTCAATAGGATTCGGCAGTCCCTGAGGAGTACCTCGAGGAGTTGAAGAAACTTTTGGAAGTTTATCCTGACGAAGTCAATGTGTGTGGCTCCTCGTGCTTGTTGGTTCTGGAAACATGCCCAACGATCTTTGTAGTTCATTCTGCAGAGGCAGCCGAGGATAGGCTGTGAGTCGCCCTTCTCTCCGTTCAGTTCTCGCACTGAATGCGCCACCATCCCCCAGACGGCTATGTTATGTGCCTCCGTCAAGGATGCGACGGGAGAGCGATTCCGCTAGACAGTAGCAATGACGCTAGAGCAAGAGACGGTGGCATTACAAGAGGTTTTGGTGCTCTCACGGCATATCAGGTAGCATTTCCTCCAAATATCGAGTACCCCTGTTTCCTGACCCCTGATAAAGTGGCACATCCACACCGCTCACTACAATGATACGAAGGCAGAGGTGCGAGAATTCATTACCCTCGCCGACTGGGCTCACTATCTCACCCCGTTTGTTGCCACTTCAGTTTCTGGTAGGTACTAGACTATATGCCCATCGGCCAGTTTTGACCTTTCCGTCAGCCACCGGTTTTCAAAGCGGAACCCACACCCCTCGTGATAAAGGCTGAACCACGACATCTCCCGATTAAACCTGAACCGGCTGAGGATCGTGTTCCGAATAGGAAGCGGTCTGGTACCCTCAGCATTCTTCGGGAGATCGCCCCGAAGAAAATCAAGGCCGAACTGGAAAACCCACGACTAGCTGGGGTCGACGTCAAACCGCTTCCATCCACGAGTACGGAGGCTATCCGGGGTGAACTCCTCGATCTACAGGCGGATGTAAACCACCTCCAACCGCAGCTGGATCGGTATAGAAGGAAGACTGAAAAGACAACTAGCCAGTTAAAGAAGGAAATGGAGATAACCAAACAACTTATCGCCCTCCATCGGAGGAAGAAGGAATTGACGGACATGCTCCCAACGGCTCCAGTCCCCGCTCACCCTATTCCTGGCCCTTCCTACCAGAACGGTGGTACGGACTGGTTCACTCAACTTATGCATTCCCCCGCCCCGGTGATTCCGCCCATTCCAACCGTCGCCGTCTCCCCCGGCTCTAAGGACCTTCTTGCGCACCTATTCAAGCACGAACCGATGGAAACAGAATCGGACCGCGACGATGCCACACCCCCACCCGTTTCGGATATGGATTCTTTTCCGTTTGAAGATCACGATAACAACATGCTTGTCGACGGTACCAACTTCGGCCTAGAGTACCACTATGGTGTTGGCAAAGCCGACGAGTGAGTCTCTTGTCCAATCGTTTGACCCTCACCGCCTCACGCATTCATTTAGCATCAAACGTTACCTTGAGGTTGCTGGTAACTCTGATTACTTCGATGGTGATGCCAAAGTGGAAGCGTCTCTAAAGGCACTGGGATTGCCAAACCTGTCGACTCTCCTACCTGGGATGGAAGTCGCTCTCATGCCCCACCAAGTAATCGGAGTTGACTGGATGCTGAAGCAGGAAAGGTGTGAAACGCGCCGTGGCGGTATTCTTGCGGACGAGATGGGACTTGTGAATCTATCGACATTTTACCATTGGCACTCATGCTGACCCATTGACTTTCTAGGGGAAAACTGTCCAGTCGTAGGCCCGATTGTCTTTCACCCCTCGCTTCATCTCACAATGGAATCTAGCATCGCTCTCATAGTGGTGAACCGCCCAACGGACGACGAGAGATACCAAGCACTCATCCTTGCTCCGCTTGCTCTGCTCGACCAGTAAGAAGTGAAGGCATACGAACCAGGAGTTTGACTGACGATCGACGATCCCTCAGGTGGCAACTCGAAATCGAGATGAAGACCAGCTGTGGACTCAAGTGCTATGTACATCATGGTGCGTGAAATCATGGGGACCAAGCGCCGGTTGAGGTTCACGCTCCTGCCGTTTATCTAGGTGCAACGAGGGCCAAGAAGGTCTCAGACCTGATGGAGTATGATGTGGTCATCACTACTCACGCTGTTCGTACATTCCTTGACCGCTTTATATCCGACTCTGAGCCTTGTCCTAGACATTGGTATCTGAGTGGCATAACGCGGACTTCGAGGAGATCTGGGCAAAGAAAAAAACTAACGCATACAAACGTAAGAATCGTGTCAATGGATTCATCGTCGACGACGAGGACGGGGATACCGCTCTCAAGAAGGCGATTAAGAAGAAGAAGAACAAGTCCAGTATGTTGTTTATTGATCTGAGCCCAGAGCGAATGACTGACTGTCCTACAGCGGGCGTTTTGTATGAGATCCAGGTTCGAATGCTGTTTGATTGTCCAGCGTCGGTCGCGTGCTGAACTATTTCCTGCAGTGGCACCGTGTTATCGTCGATGAAGCCCACCAAATTCGCAACAGAATGACAAGTGAGTTCGGAATTTATCCAAACATCAGGTTTCTTAGCTCGTTTTCAGGAGTGTCCAATGCGATGGTCGATCTCGATGCCACCTACCGCTGGTGTTTAACTGGGTGTGTTTTGTACCGATCCAAGTTTTCGTCCTGGTCTGATCTGTGATTATTCCAGCACGCCGATCATCAACACGCTCTCCGACGCCTACGGGCTGATCCGCTTCTTAAAGCTGAGGCCGTGGAACGACTGGCACGAATTCAACGAGCTAATCGGACGAAACGAGAAGAAACGTCCGAAGCTCGCAACAGACCGCCTTCAAACCATCTTCAAGACGACACTCTTGAGACGCAACAAAGACACGGTTTTGGACGGAAAGAAACTAATCACCCTGCCTCCAAAGTCGGTGGAACTTGTCAAGTTGGAGTTCTGTCCTGAGGAACGAGAGATTTACAATGTGGTGAGTTTGGCGCCGCATCGCTCCCCCCCCCGAAGCCAACGCGATCTTCAGGTCGAATCAAAGTCGCAGCAAATCTTCAATCGGTTCCTCAGGGCAGGAACGGTCCTGAAGAACTATCACTATAGTAGGTCATGCGTCAAAGCTTTGTCAATCAATCCCTGACACAGTATACACAGTGCTCGTCTTGTTGCTTCGCTTGCGCCAAATCTGTAACCACCCGGCTTTGATAACCGAACGCGAGGCGGATTTGGAGGCAGGGGGTCGTACCCGAGCTGAGGCGGAAGTTGAGAGAGCCATCAAGTCATTCGGCGCAGGATTCGTTTCCAAAGTAAGAACCAAGATCCGAGATCTCGAGACCGAGCGGATGGAGGTTGAATTGACGGTATGTGAACTCGACCCACCTTCGAGTGTGGATGACTCAACCGAGATATAGCAGCAATCTGGGGATGAAAGTCAAGATGGTCAAGTTGAGGAATGTCCGATCTGTTTCGACGTCCTCTCAGACGGTGTCGTCACTGGGTGCTGTCATATATTCTGTCGCGAATGCATTAGTGAGTCTTGTCCTATTCATAGTTACCTCCACGGCCGCTCAAGATTTCTCTCACAAAAAGCGGGTATTCTCAATAGCCCCCCTACGAATAACGCGCAGAACATGAATGAGGACGAACGACCTTGTGAGTTGCATTTGTTTCGGGAGTCATGCATTGTGGCAGTACACTGATCGCCTCTCCAGGCCCGAGTTGCCGTCAACCCATCTCTTCGCCCAAACTGTTTACCCTCGAGGCTTTCAACTCCCCGAAACAGTCGTCGAAGAAGGGGAAGCGGAGGGCCTCCGGCCGACCGTTTGAGTTCGCAACGGATGGCATGGATGTTGACGAATCAGACTCAGATGATGACTTCATCGTGCCCGATGATGACTACAAGCCTCGCCGGGGGAAGAAGTATGCCAAACGCAACGTCGTCCTGTCCGACGACGACGAGTACGACGACGTGATCATCCCTGCGGTCAAACCCGAAGCGAAGCCGAAGGCTTCTGTAGGAGAGATGAATGAAGATGAAATCTCCACAAAGATGCAGGTTCGTGTCCATTTCCCTTGTGTTATTTCCGACCCTCATTCTGGCGTTTCAGAGGATGATGGACGACTTAATCGCTTTAAAGAAGTCACACCCCGACCAGAAGGTATAATGCATCCCCTACGTGTTTTTTCTCCCGCTAATGCTCATTCAATCAGACCGTCGTGATCTCCCAGTGGACAGGTTACCTCGAGATGGTTTCCCGGTATTTGACCAATGAGGGGTTCGCGCACGTGAAGTATCAAGGATCCATGTCTCGCGACGAGCGCAGCCGCGCAGTCCGTGCGTTCATGGCTAAAGATAACGCCACAGTCATGCTCATGTCCTTGAAATGTGGGGGTGTGGGGTTGAACCTGACCCGTGCAAACCGTGAGCTAGCTGTCGTGCCACATTCAGTGACGTACTGATAGACTTGCCGACAGGCGTAATCTCATTGGATATGGCATGGTCCCGCGCCGTGGACGACCAGGCATTTGACCGAGTAAGCAGGCTCATCTTCGTTGTATTCCTCGTAAACTTACCAACTTCCAAGGTTCACCGTCTTGGGCAAGACCGGGAAGTCTTCGTAAAGAGGCTTGTGATCGCGGACACGGTAGAAGACCGGATTCTCAAGATGCAGGAAAACAAGGTATGTTTATAGATGGAGAGGTGAGACAGAGATTCATATGGCTTATGAAACGTTACAGAAAAACTTGGCCGATGGCAGTCTCGGGGAGGGTAGCGGCAAGAAGATAGGCAGATTGAGCGTCAAACAGCTGGCTGGTTGTACGTCCTTTTCCTTGCCGTACACACGAACCGCTTGTGCTGATGGGGCCGACAGTGTTCGGGCTGGGCCATGATGGAAGGTTGCTGTAGATTGTGACCGTGTTTTCATATACATAGACTTATCGCCATTCATTCCGCTTCGCTTTCGCTTCCGTTAATCCGTCTAGTCGACGATTGTAGATTCGTGCGCTATCCTTAGGGACCATTTGGTACCGTACTCACCCACTTGTGTCAGTAGCATTTTTCTCTCTCCTCTCCCTACTTTACGACCGACTTTTTATACGTACGCCGTTTCGAGCGCGTGTTTTTCCTGTCAGCTTGATGGAAGCACGTGCCCACATACAGTGAATTTGTATTCGGACATCTGTGTGTTGTGAAGTCACTCATTGGCCTATCGCCCTCAGGAGTCCCCACGTCCCCCCCTCTCTCTATCCCGCACCATTCCTTCTTCTCCGTTCCTCCGGATCTTCCGTCTCTGGCGATCCCTTTCTACCCCTGGGGTCGTCTGCTATCGGTTTTGGTCTCTCACCAATCAATCGGACTTTTGAGCAACTCCTCCGGTGCGCCGTTGCCTTTCGCCTCGAATCTCTCGTCACTGTGATCTGATTACCCGCGTCCGTGTTAGATGGTCGCCCAGCCCCAGTCGACAACGACCAAAACTGCTCCGCTTTCTTATGCGGATCGGACCAGGAATCATACTAAGAACGAGAGTGTGCCCACCAAGCCCGCAGTGAATGGTGTTTCAGCCAGCACACTCTCCCCTGCCAGCGCGCCAGGGCTTTCCAAACCCACTACAGCTATAAAAGTATCTTCGCCTAATCCCAAACGTTTGCCCGGTCCACCCGCCCCCTCGATGCGGCAACCATCTACCTCCAACTCATCGACGCTGTCCGCAGAAACCAATTCGAAATTGACGGTCAATGGCCGCCCGCCAACAACCAATGGTCACCCCCCAACGACTTCCGACACTACCACCCCTTCCAATCCGCCCGTGAATGTCTGGAATGTTCGAAGGGAGCAGATGGCGCAGAGCCAGGCGACACGGAGGCCGTCTGTCATCCCCCCCGCTAAAGGCTCGCCTACGTCCGTGGCATCACAGGACCGTGATCCAAATACAAGTCCCGGATTACGAGAGGGCGCTGTCTCCTTGCGCCCCGTCTCCCCCGTGAACGGAGCCTCAACCCTCGGTCCCGAAAATGACGATCCTTTCGTCGTCAAGCCTCGTAATTTGCAACCATCCAACCCCGTTCCTCCCGTGGAAGATAGAGAGAGTTGGCCGGAAGTCGGAAGTTCAATCACACCCCCTTCAAGTAATAACGGGAAGGAGCGCGTGGAGAAGGCAGCCAAACCACCGCAAGATTCGTCGAAGAAAGGTACATCCGTCAAGCATTATGTATTTCATTCCTTATAAACATCCTTTATTGTGGCAGAGAAACGTAGATGGGTACCGGTGCCACCTGAGTTACAGGCCCCGGCGGACGCCCTTCAGCCCCGACACCACCGCCCCCACCCAAGACACGACCCTCGGCCGAGAAATAATGATAACTCGGCCAATGCGTCATCGGGGTCGGGCGAGGTTTCACAACGGTCAAGTCGACCACACTCAGTCCGCACCTCCGCCTCGCATTCGGGCGTCTCAAGTCGCACCGGAAGTGTTCACACAAGCCCTCGTTACAATCCTTCAAATAGAAGCCTTTACGATACCCCCGAAGTTCCTCCCCCCGTCCCTTACCCCGAAGTGTCTCACAATTCACAATATCTGCATCCGAATCCTCCAGTCGACAACACTATGAACAACCCTTATGTGTACTCCTATCCATCCGTCGAGGACTCCTCTACTGGTGCGTTGAAGAGGTTTAATCAATACCCCAGCTTTCAATCTCATGAGATCCTAATCTACAGGTTCATCGTCACAACATTATTACTCTGGATCAGTTGGGTATGAAAATCACCCGCTCCCTCACCCGCCACCGCACGTATCTGGACCACCACATTTCCACCACGTTCCCCACCCCCAACAACCCCAGCTTGCCTCAGGACATGTATATCCCCATCTACCCCAACCCACACCACATCGTCCGCCTGATTCAACGATAAATTTCACTCCATTGCCACCCACGCAAGGTGCCAGCGAGAGCCGTATTCCACTTCCGACCATGTTGACACGACCACCTGCGCCGGCACACTCTGCTGCAGTAGACGGTTATCGTGATGTTGGGGCAGCTTTATCCACCAATCCGTCGAATCAACGACTTATTTTCGGACGCATCCGACCACAGGCAACAGAGGAGAGTACAAACGTGTTGGTCCCTAGCCCTGAACTCCTGGTCGGCGTGGCAGACGAAAGGATATGGAACCCTCCCCCCGAACCTCGACTTCCTCCGTTCACTGTCGGGGTCACCGAAGAAGATCCAGTGGTCACAGGGAAGGGTAAGAAGTCGCGGAGGGCTCTCAGGGACTCGGCTTCTACGGGAGATCCGAACATCTGTGGTGTCATAGGCCGAACAAACCCCGAAGTGACGTTCCAGTTTGGGGTGTTCCCACCTCTGGACGTCACTCCCGGATCAACACCTGGGCAGAGTGGAGCGTCAGACCAGGCCGGATCGGTAGAGTTGGAATCGTTGAGATCAAATACTGGGGACGAGTGGCAGGTTAGAGATTTTGGGTATGGGTTTGGACACATGAGCGGTTCAGGAAACGCCGCAACGGTTATCAGGGAGGACACAAGCTCCAGGGAGCAGCGGAGGGTCCAGGAACGAAATCACAGGGAGGATCAAGAACGGGAGAGTGGCGAAGGCACCCAGGATCGACCACGGCGCCCATCGTCGAACGGAGGGCACGAGCGCGGAAGCTATGAGCGCGGGAACTACGAGCGTGGGGGTTACCCGGGCAGGAGGGGCCGCGGTTCCAACACCAATGGAGGATATGGACGAGGAGGGTACGGGCGTGGCTTCTCACGGGGTGGATACGGCCAGTACCCACGCCAACACCAGTACTCGGCCACGCCGCCTGGACAGTTTTCGCCGCTACCCCCTCATGCCGCTCATGGATACTCGCCAGACCAGAGTGTGTATTTCTTGCCCCCGCCTCCACCTGCACCTCCGCCTCCTCCGCCTTCTAACTTCGGCTCCTACCTCCCTGGTGGATACGAGGTGTACCAATATCCATCTTTCCCACCTCCCCCTGCGTTGTACCCACCTGTCCCTCAACCCGTTTCGCAACTTCCCTTCCAACTCGATCCCACCAGGTACTATCTGCTTGGGCAACTCGAGTATTACCTGAGCCCACAAAATATGGCACAGGACTTCTACCTCAGACAACAGGCAAGTACCACTGACTGACGTATTGTCACGTAAATCACCTGACGATTATGGTAAAGATGAACCCTGAGGGATGGATTTCGATCCCATTGCTTGCCTCCTTCAATCGCATCAGACAGTTGACACCGGAACCTCATCTGGTTCGCGAAGTGTTGGCTCTGTCATCGGTTGCTGAGGTTAGCGGAGAGTGGGTGAGGATGGGCGGCGGTCAATGGACGCAATTCGTTCTACCACCCTCTACGCCATCGGCCCATCAAGCCACCCCAGAGACGGCGGCCGTCCAGGAGAGCGAGGGAGGTGACGGAGACGCCGAAGAGGAGGACGATGACGATGTTGAGTTCGTCATTAGCCAAGAACCCGAGAACCCGAACTGGACATCGGAGCGGCGCTCGTGATTGGGTTTCGGCGTTTGGCCCATCTTACGTTCCCCGCGACTATTTGCTTCGCTGCCCGGACTTTTCCCTCGGAAGTGCTGCCAGGTTAGATCACAGCGAGAGATCGCACGATGCATTTGTTGTTTGCTGTTTTCTTATATTCCTTTTGAGCTGTTTTGCAGCTTTGTTGATATCGCATGTATATCGTCCTTCCTCTCGTTTTTTTGCACATTTGCCCGGATTTGTTGTGAATTCAACTCTGTATCGCCCTAGTTACGTCGGCGCCAACTCGCCACTCGGCAGATCACAACTGCCCACGGTCACACCCCACCCACAACCATTGGGCGCCTGCACCTAGGACAGCAACCCGCTCTGCGGGGGTAGTGCCACCTGGCTTTCCGTCAATAACCTCCGCCAACACGGATACGATGTGGCCCCCTCCGCCCCCGCCTGACGAGACCGAGCTGGAAAGGGCCATGAGGATTCAAGAAGAGAACGTCGCGGCGGTTAAGAGTCGGGAGATTGACCTCCAGATCGAAGCGGAGAGGCTGGAGGGTCAAAAAAACCGAACGCCGATTCGGATTTTGCTCCTAGGTCAGCTGTCTTTCCCCTTTCACCTTCTGCGGGCTCGCACTCGCGGCTGTCGCTCTCGAGCTACGTTACTAATGCAGATGTGGATCTTTTGACAGGGTAAGCACCGCTACATCCGGAATTCATGCCCCTTTTCCCCATTCGTTGTTCGAAATTAGGCAAGGCGAATCCGGAAAATCAACAATCTTGAAAAACTTTCAGCTTCATTTCGCCCCCATCGCGTTCGGGGAGGAAGCCCTCGCCTGGCGCGCAGTCATTCATCTCAACCTCGTATGCATCGTGAACTTCATACTAGACCTATTCCCCTCCACGTCACCGGCCCAGCCCCGTGATGAGGACGGAAGATCCTCACGTAATGGATTCAACAATCCTGACAGCAAGGCGACAGACGAGATCAAGCAGTTGAGGATGCGCTTACGTCCTCTACGAGAGGTGGAGGCCATCCTGTCCCGACGGTTAGAGATGGGGAGGTCCCTGAGCGGACGGCCTTCTACCATGTCCCTCAACTCCGATCAATCATCGTACAAGTCCACAGAGATTGTCGTCAGATCAGGTTCCGGATGGAAGGCTCTGTTGAAGCTGCACGGACCTACCGGACGGGATCAAATGGATGGGATGCGACAGATTATCATGGCTTGCCGCTCGGACATCGTCGCTCTATGGGAAAACGAGAGCGTTCAATCGGCCATTTTGGACCATGAGGAATTCCAAGAACAGGCGACCACTTTGTGAGAACATTCCTATCTTCGCCACCGTCTCCCTCCTTCTGATGGGACGTTATGGAATATTAGCTTCTTGAATAACGCGCTTCGCATCTGCCAAATGGACTACGAGCCAACCACAGGTGCGCCATTTACCCTGTTTGGATTTAGGTTACCATTCAATCTCACTCCGTAGATGACATACTTCGCACCCGCCTGACGACGCTGGGGGTGGAGGAACACCGACTAGTTCTAGAGGGTAATCAGATTGAGCAACAAAACCAGGAATGGCTCATTTACGATGTTGGCGGGAGTAGGACGCAGAGAGGTAAATACGCACGTTTTTGTGTCCGGCTTTCTATACCAACTCCGCTCCAATAGCCTCCTGGGTTCCGTACTTTGACGATGGTGAGGGTGACGTCTTCGTCGAGCCGAATAAGGACCTCTCATAACCTTTTGAAGTGACCGCCATCATATTTATCGTCCCCCTGTCCGCATTCAATCAAGTCCTTGACGAAAGTGAATTCTCCCTTGTTCTCAAAATGTCCCTCGTTGCTCATAACCGCCACAGACACATCCGTGAACAGACTAGTGAGTAGTGAATGGCTGTCACGTGTGATCTGATACGACCAGCTGTCCCAGTTTGATTCCTTCCAGCTCTGGAGGACAATTTGTAAATCGGGACTCCTCGCGGGGATAACCTTTATTATCATCTTCAACAAACGAGATCTCCTAGCCAAGAAGATAGAGGCCGGGATACAGTTCAAGGATTTCGTCACGTCGTACAAGGACAAACCAAACGACCCCTTGAGTATCTCAAAATGTTGTGCTAGCTCGGGGTCATTCAGCATTGGTGATTACGCTAACCTACTTGTATCGTGATTCTAGATCTTCGACAGAAGTTCGCCGGGATTCACAAGGAGCTATCTCCCACAAATCGCCCACTCTTCTCGCATGTGACGTGTGCCATCGACAGTAAAGCCACCTCAATCGTCTTAATTCGCAGTACGCTCGTTTTCACACCGCCCCTGTTTCGTCAGAACTCACGCACGTGTTTCCAGTTCGCGAGATTCTGTTGAGGATGAATCTTAAGGACACAGATCTCATATAGCCATATATTGGCATCGGCTCACGCGCACAAGACCTACATTTTATCTATTACTCTATATCATTTGGTTCTACGCCCCTCGATTTCCGTAGGAATGGAACTTTGCCCACATTTGTAGTCATTATCCGGAGCTAATCGTTCCAACGAGCTATATTTCATCTAATATCTAATTCGTTTTTTCACGGGGGGCGCCGAGTGTGACAAACGGGCGGTGCGGCGAAAAGGGTGTTGTACAACGAGAGGTAACGTGAAGTCAAAGGTGGAACAAGGAAGGTACGCCCAGGACGGAAGGGAGGCGAGAGGGATGTGGCGAAGTGGCACCTAAGAGTCGCCGGCTTAGAACGAAACGGAACTAAAAGGCGAAGTATTCTGAAGCAGCGATTTGTGAAATCGCTAATCCGCAACGCGACAGGAGGTGGAGAAGAATGAAGATGTATTCCACGATTCGAGGTGTATCTTCCGTGACAAACCTTGATACGCTAAGTAGGCGACAGAAGGTAATATAGGGAGACAGTCAATGTTGCACCAAAAAAGCCACTTCAGAAACTGCGGTATAGAGCGCCGCTGTGTCTGTACACAAATGGTGCGGATCCACACAAGGGCGAACGCCCAGAGCGATGATGGTTCGGTAGTATGGAACAGATACGAGAAACAAAACACTTCTAGAGGCGTAAATTTTTGCAGGATGACGGTGGAACCAAATGGGTCGGAGATGCCGTTGCGATCACCGTAAAATTCTGCCATCCACGTGATGGCGGGTTGTCCGTTGATTGGCTACCCTCATCCAAACAACAGCGTCTCGTCTTGCGAGTGGCAATGCTTCGGATTGACGGAATACGATGCCCTGCGGGTGGTTTGGGTTATTCCTGCAGTCGCCGCGGTCAGAAATAGTCGACGAACGATTATCCGGACGCAGTCGCGGAGTTTGAAACTTGTTCAAGACCGTCGCGTCGACGCGTCTCATCAATTAACCCCATCACCGCGACTGACGCGACTTGTACGGAAGAATATGTCTCTCATGTATGGAGGAAAAGAAAAGGACACTGAAGGTAACCCCATCTCCTTGTGCCTGGCAGTGGCTCACATTTGCCTCAGAACTAATTGACCCTGGGTTCTGCGCCTTCTTCCGTGGGCTTTCTCCGAAATCACCTGAGACGGGGACGGTCCGCCTTTTTGACCGGGGAACCTTCTATTCTGCCTATGGTCCTGACGCTCACTATATTGCCACTCATGTCTTCCAAACCAATTCCGTCATCAAGAACATGGGAGCTAGGAATAACTCACTTCCGTCCGTCAGCATGAACCAAATGCAGGCGACAGGGTTCCTCAGGGACGCCTTGACCTCCAAACAGTTGCGGGTCGAGATCTGGACCCAGGAGTCTTCGGGGAAGAAATCCGACAAGGGCGCATTCAAGCTGGAGAAAGAGGTAAGCTGTCGAGCGGTGGTCTTGTCCCCACCTCTATTGACGAACCATCTCGTCGTAGGCATCACCTGGAAACCTGCAGGCAGTAGAAGATCTGTTATTCGTGAATACAGAGTTATCCTCCGCGCCCATTGTAATGGCCATCAAGCTTGCAACTACCACCTCCGTTCCAGGTGCCACCGCTCAGGCCAAGTCCACTGGCGTTGGTATTGCCTTTGCTGATACGAGCACACGCGAACTGGGTGTTGCGGATTTCGTAGACAACGACCTTTTCGCCAACATCGAGGTAATTTCCTTCCATTACATTGCAACAGCGAATTGATTATCCGTAGACGCTCGTGATCCAACTCTCAGTCAAGGAAGCGTTGATCGCCTCCGGTACCAAGTCTGGCAATACCGACAAGGACCTGGAGGTGAACAAACTCAAGCAGGTCCTTGAGCGATGTGGGGTCGTAATTACCGAACGAAAGCCTTGTAAGCAAATTCCCGTCCACAAAGTTCTCCGAAAGGCTGACGCATACATAGCCGAGTTCTCAACAAAGAACGTTCAGGACGATCTTGTGAAGTTGTTGGCATCATCGTCGATGCCCTCGACCTCTTCAGCAGACGCCTCCACCCTGATACGTGCGAATGATTTCTTTTCCTCCCTTTGGTCGTAGCTAATCCCCCTTGTTCTGCAGCTCAATTGTCTTTACCCGTCGCCCCGGCAGCATTATCATGTCTCGTATCATACCTCTCTCTTTTCTCCGATCCATCCAATCATGGCGCATACACTATCCGTACTCACGACCTATCGCACTATATGCGCCTCGATGCCAGTGCACTTCGGGCATTGAACCTCGTGGACATGGCCACCATGGGGGTAGGTCGGACCACCTCGTTTACGGTCGCTTACTTATCATCCCCTAGGGTTCATCCACTCGCAATTCAAGTCTACTAGGACTTCTGAACAAGTGCAAGACAGGCCAGGGTACTCGGTTACTCGGGATATGGCTCAAACAGCCGTTGGTCAACATGCACGAAATCCGTCCGTGGTCTGTTCTGCTTTCTCGATTCTTAACTCATCCGCTGTTGGTAGAGAACCGGCACAATCTTGTGGAAATATTTTTCAACGATTCGAATGCGAGGCGCACTCTACAGGTCAGGCCCAGACCCCCACACTGGCTCTGATACGCTAACACAAAGTGTAGGACGACTTCTTGAAACTCATGCCCGATCTGCATCGTATCGGAAAGCGATTTCAGCGGAAGGTCGCTGGTCTCGAGGATGTTGTCCGTGTGTATCAAGCCGTGGTTAAAGTAAGCCCGTCGAACCTTGCCCCACCGAAGAACCACTGAGGTTCGAACTCTATTTAGTTGCCCAACATCATCGAGACGTTGGAACCTCTTGAGTCCGAAAACGAAGAGTATCAGGCTCTCCTCGAGACGACATATTTGAAACCTCTCCGGGCAAGTCCATGCGTCTCTCCACATTGCCCTCCGTGCCGCTCGCTAACCACTCCACAGGAATACAACGAGAGTCTGAGCAAATATGCTGAGATGGTTGAGCAAACGATCGACCTCGAACAACTGGACCGACACATATACATGATTAAGCCCACCTACGATGATCGTCTCAAGGCGTTATCAGCTAAGATAATTGAGGTGCAGTCACTCCTAGCAAGAGTTACAGCAGTTCCTGAAACGATTTCTGGATAGATCCGTGATTCACTCGATGCGGAGCACGCTCGGGTGGGCAGAAAATTGGACCTCGAGCTGAACAAGAAACTCCACCTTGAGAATTCGCAACAGTATGGGTATTGTTTCAGGCTGACCAAGAACGTATGACCGCATCCCTTCCGACTTCGTTCCTATTTTTACATCGCGAACGTCGCAGGATGCTCGTGCAATCCACGGGAACAAGTCGTATGTCGAGTACGGCAATACCAAGGCGGGGATTTTCTTCACCACGATTAAACTGAAGGAAGCCGCGACCGACTACAAGGACACCATGAACGATTATACGAAAGTGCAATCCGGGCTTGTGAAGGAAATTGTGAATATCGCTTGTCTGTCAACAAATTTTTATCCGTCATTTGTGAAGTTAACGGCCTGCCTGTATAGCTACTTACACCCCTGTCTTGGAGTCTTGGAACCACAACCTTGCGCACCTCGACGTGGTCCTAAGGTACCGTCTTAATTTATCGCCCCCAACGTTCGCTTTCGCCTAATTTCACACCTTTCCTATCCAGCCTCGCGCACGTGGCTGCGAACGCACCAGAGCCATATGTAAAACCCTCCATGCTCGAGAAGGGATCGGGAAGCCTGGTCCTTCAGGACGCTCGCCATCCTTGCCTTGAGGTGCAGGATGAAGTGAGCTTTATTCCGAATGACATCGAGATGGTAAAAGGTAACTAGGACTTGCCGACTGTCTCAGGCCCACGCTGACGCATCTGTAGACAAAAGCGAATTCCAGATCATCAGTGTGTATCACCCGTAGCGCACCTGTGGGGTTTACTCACCCTCATCGTAGCTGGTCCGAACATGGGTGGGAAGAGTACTTACATTCGCCAGGTACGCTTGCGCCTCTCCACTGGAGACAACCCAGCGTACTCATTATGTCCCACAGACCGGAGTCATCGCGCTCATGGCACAAATCGGATCGTGGGTCCCTTGCTCGACGGCCCAGATACCGATCTTCGACTCCATTCTGTGCCGTGTCGGAGCTGGCGATAGTCAGCTTAAAGGAATTTCTACCTTCATGGCGGAGATGATCGAGACCGCAACGATTTTACGCGTACGTTCCCCCCTTCCTCCAGTCTCGTATTCATAGTGAAATATTGTCATCCAGTCTGCCACCAAGGACTCACTCATCATCATCGATGAATTGGGACGAGGTATGGATTTGTTTTCCATTGCGATCCAATCCCTGACAAGTACTCGATAGGTACTTCGACCTATGATGGATTCGGTCTCGCCTGGTCAATTTCCGAGTCAGTGACCTGCCTGTTGTGTTGACTCCCAGGCTGACCTCTATCAGACACATTGCTTCCGAGATCCACGCCTTCTGCCTATTCGCAACACACTTCCACGAGCTTACCGCACTTGATCAACAAATTACACATGTGAAGAATTTGCACGTCGTCGCCCATGTTTCCAGTGACAGTGCGGATAAGTCGCAGGACATCACCTTATTATACAAGGTCGAACCAGGGGTCTGCGACCAGAGCTTTGGTATCCACGTCGCACAATTGGCGAATTTCCCTGAAAACGTCGTGAAGGTCGGGGAGCTCCGTTGCGTGGTTGAATTCATGCTGATAGGAGTCCTGTAGCTGGCAAAAAGGAAAGCTGACGAACTCGAGGAGTTCAACAAGGGTATGTCTGTTCGCCACGGCGCAATACCATTTTTTCACGAGCGATGTGTCCAGATCAAACAGACGCAACCGTGGATGATATCCCCAAGGAAGTCGCAGAAGAGGGGATGCAGATCGTGGAAGACGTGCTTCGAGCGTGGACGTCGCGTACGGCTGCTTCGCAAGATGCGATGGATGTAGATGGAGAGGATGACGGATTTGACGCCGAGGCCGAGCTGGCTGCGCTTCGTAGCTGTTTTGAGGAGTTCAAACCCAAGACAGAGGGTAACAAATGGGTTCAAGCCATGCTCCAGGCGTTCTAATGTACTCCCCACACGAAGCTACACAGTAGATAGACCATAGTTCGAGTGGGTACATTAATTGACTTTGGTCCCGGTTTGGCTGCATGTCCCTGTCCAATGGCCCACCTTGAGCCCCGACCCAATGGCGAGCGACCATTTGTAGATCGGATTAGAGAGCCCAGCGGGGAGGGGTGGGTCGCTAATTCACCGATGAGATCACAGAGTGGGTGTCTATCGGGCCGTCAGCCATTTAGATAAAAGGTTGGTGATGGGTAGATGGGATCCTACCATTCCAACCACAACCGATCTTCGTAGCAGACCATGTCCGCCGATAACAACGAGAAACCAAAAGAAGTCGGATACGGTATGATTTTCCTTCTGCGTTTATCCCGTCCCCATTGTGCCTAATCCGCCATTCATGTAGTCCGTCTGGGAAACTCCGGCTTGAAAGTTAGCAAGATCATTCTCGGTTTGTTGTCGACTTTACCCCCTTCCTACATCTGACCACCCCCCCCCTAGGATGCATGAGTTACGGGTCTCCTGAGTGGCAGGACTGGGTATTGGGCGAGAAGGAGGGCCTTGAGCATATCAAGATGGCGTGCGCGACGGATGCCTTGATTCCGCGGGATCATTTTGCTGAAATGGTCGCGGCTTGGACAGATTCGACAGTGGAATCAACACCTTTGACACCGCTAACGTATACTCCAACGGCTTATCCGAGGTTATCCTCGGGAAGGCTCTCCAGCAGTTCAAAATCCCACGAGAGGAGGTCGTTATCCTGACCAAGGTGAACCACCCCCCCCCCCCGGAATTTCGCGTTCCGATCGCTCAGGGTTCACTCCTACAGGTTTTCTACACAGTCGGTGACGTTGGGACCAAAGGTTTCGTTAGCGACCCCGACACAAAGGGGTATGTCAATCGCCACGGCCTTTCTCGCAAGGTGAAGTTCTCATAGCTGTGATTGATCGCCGAGCATATCCTCACCCTCGGATCCTTAGCACATCTTCGATTCCATCAAAGCCAGTCTTAAACGCCTCCAGGTCGACTACGTGGATGTGCTCCAGTGCCACAGGTAGTTTGTATTTTTCTCTCTGCGATACTCCATGATCTAATTCGATCGCAAAGGTTTGACCCAGACACTCCGATAGAGGAAACGGTGGGTCGGGGCAACATTTTGAGCACGTATCAGCGATGTTTACCGCCTATGATCCCCCAGATGCACGCGTTGAACGATGTAGTCAAGGCTGGATATGCCCGCTACATCGGAATGAGCAGCTGCTTCGCTTGGCAATGTGAGTTGCCTCGCTCCCCTACAAAGGCCACTTATTCACCTCTCCCAGTCCACGCCATGCAGAGTGAGTAAACGTAACCCTAGGTGACGGTACACCCCTCTCAGGCCCACAACAGACTACGCTATCACGAACAATCTCACTCCTTTCATTTCCATGCAAAACCACCACAGCTTGCTCTACCGAGAAGAAGAGCGTGAGATGCTTCCCCTCCTCAAGGTTAGTTCGGGGTAGTTCCTACACTAAGAACGTGCTCACCCTTCTTGCGATTTAGCACCTCGGTGTCGCTTGTATCCCTTGGAGCCCTCTCGCCAGGGGTCTGCTCACCCGCCCATGGAAGGAGACCACAAAGCGATCTGAGACTGATCCGTAAGTTGTAGCCTCTCATTTGCGGGTACGATTGACTGAGCGCATTATCAGCTGGGCCAACATGTACAAGTCTAGCACCGCCACAGAAACCATCGTCAACCGGTAAGTAACCCTATATCGTCACATTCCAGAGCTACTCACCGAGTGTCACCCCAGGGTCAGCGAACTCGCCGAAAAGAAGAAGGTTAGTATGGCCCAGATCGCACTAGCTTGGACCGTGACGAAGGTCACTGCCCCCATCATCGGCACCACCAAGATGGAAAACCTCAAGGAGATGATTGGTGAGAACTGAGCCCCCTTCGCGAGCGTAGAACGCTGACCGAATCATTCTAGCGGCCCTCAAAATCGAGTTGACCGAGGAGGAGATCACGTACTTGGAGGAAGAGTACAAGCCGAACAGTGTCTTGGGACATACCTGATTTTCCAACAAGGAGCCTTCCCCAATTGTACGTTGTAAATAGATCGTTGTATTTCAGAAATCCGCTGTTACCGACGTGAATAAACAAATGAATCAATGGCCCCTGGGACCGGCAACCACCAGGCCACCAGCCCCACGAAGCTGCCAAACTCGGCCCTACCGCCGCACTTGAGCCCTTCCGAAGCCTGCAGAGGGGCTACAAGTCTGTGTGGAGCTCAGATTAAAAGGAGAGCGACAGCACTGAGAGCCCTGGTAAATCAAGTCAGATGTTGGGAAAGCTGGCGAGGGCGCCACACTCACGACGACGAGAAGGGCATGAAGATGTCTAAGAAGTGGGGGATCAGTGGTCAGGTGTCAAATAACAAGACAGATTGGTGCTCACATTGGAGGAAAAGAAGGGCCTACCAGTCCACAAAATTCATTCAGCTTTGTAGATTGCCATGTCAGGCCTCCGAACTCACTGATAACACGTCCTGCTCTCCTTCCGAGTAGGAACTCGCGACTATAAGTTGGCTATGCCGCATTAGCGAGGTGGGATAACGGACACCCTTTAAACCCTTACTTGATCGCGGAAGGAGTGCCGCTCACAAAGATAGCGACGAAGATTTGAACTTTCGATCCGGGGTCTATCAAACCGCCGGTTATCATGGCTCGCGTCACGAACACTCCAAGGATAGGCAAGAGAACCATCTTCACGACGCAGACCGATAGGAGGGCGAATATTGGAAGGCCAGATTTAGGGCTCAACTTGACGTCCATCCGAGCGAAATATACACCCAAAAGGATCAGAGTCATGGGGACGGTGACTGCGCCCATGAGTTCGGCTGTTCGTGGCCAATTATCTGTCAGAGAGCTCCGCGAGGGAGGGCAGAGGGATGGAAAAACCTGTGTCAATAACAAACGCCAACGGAGGCCTCCCATCTGGACTCTTCCATGAAGGCCCACCCTCAATACCAACGAACAACGCTTTGAGCGGATCTACCAAAGCGATGAGCAAGGAGATTGCTACGGTCGCGCTTATGGGCGTCACCACCACCGCGATTGCTGCGAGTACCCATTTTGACCGTGAAGGGGATTCCGGCTGAGTGGGTGAGGCTGATGGTGGGATTGATGACGACCGGTGATCGTGGTTTGACTGAGTGAGAGAGCTTTAGTACGGATAAACAGATAAGTGCGGTGTTGTTCGTACAACTTCTATGTGAACATCCTCCTCATCCCGAACTCTGGGTGAATGACGGTCCACATACCCAGCTTGAGCACGGAAATCGGTGGATCTCGAATCTTGACTCTCGCCCTCGTCATGTTTGGTTTTGAGCACATGCCTCCAAACGAACCCGCCGATCGGTTTCTCCCTCCATGGAGCGCGGGTGTTGGCCGCTTCGCCTTGGGGGACGCCCGGAGCGTAGTCCCAGGAAAGGGAGTGAGCAAGTCCACAAACCCAGAAGAAGATATGATAGATAAGGATGAAGATCGAGATGAACGAGATCCCCACTTCGGTGTTCTCCGCCGTTAGTGTTTGTAACTGGTGGGAAACTAGACAGCCTCACAAGCAGTGTCCGTTTCGGGGTCGAATGGGCTCGACTGAGTGATTGAAATCACGACGGCGGTAGCTAGAGGAAATAGAGGTCAGCGAAATGTCGTTCGACTCAAACGGCCACATACGGAGGCTGCTCCAGTTGCTCAGCCCACTGGCCACGACGATCCCCTGCCAGAAATTTCTCGGAACGTGACACACTTCCCGAATAACAAGTCCACACAGCAGACCAGTGAGAATATACATGAAAGCCAAGAGCGCAAGCGGTCCGATCGCGAATGCGTTCGAAGGTGTGAACGCGGGGACGATACTCGAGAATATCAACGCGGGAAGGGCGAGGTTCATCGTGATAAAAGAGGCACCCTTGGCCGCTGCCTGAGGAAACATTCCTTTCCGAGCAAAGACGTACCCGAAGAGGATCGTCAGGTACCTGTGAACCACAATAGTGAGCGTCACAAAGAAACAGGTGAAGGAATGAACATTCGTTGGCACTAGGAGACTTACATTTTCACCAAGGGGATCACCCCGGAGTAAATCAGAGACCCGATAGACGGCATAGTTTTCACCTTAGCGTTGGCTCCCCCTAACCTGAGGGCATGCTTAAGAAGAGGCAACCTTCGAAGGATCATTGCGGGAAGAGGAGGTATACGGAGCTCCATCATAGGTACGGAGGCCCACCAGGGAACCTACAATCACGGTGACCAGCGAAGGGCGACACACATCGAAGAAGTAGTGAGTTTGTCCTAAGGTGCGAGCTTCAGAAAGGTATTGGCAAAGATATGAGGAGTGAATGTCAGGTTATTCGTGTGGTGACCAATGGCTCAGGTTCATTCCCGGATGCTGCTTCTGGAATCCTCCGGCATTTCGTTGAATTCTCCTGCCCTGGAGAAAACAGTCCACTCTTCAGCGCAAAGGAATGATCCACTCAACGTGCATCTAATTCGCTGTGAATGGCTTCAAGTCACGGCGGGCTTTCGGGGGCTTTCAATGGAATCGCCGTTGAAGAGGTTGAGTTCTACAACCATTACCCGCTGAGTTTGAAAGCCACCAAATGCCGCGATAACCACGGGTGTAACGGATTCTGGGTTCCGCCTGTTTTCAGTGAGGCCCCATGACGGTCTTCCTGGCGTCGAAACCTATCCGAGGACCATTTGCGGGTTTCGTGGACAGCGCCACGTCTATCATGTGTGCAACGGCAGGAACTGAGGACGAGACGAGAGCTGAGTGCTGACCAGTACCTGCGATTCAGACACGGTGTCAGGACACCAGGCGGTACAGCATTGATAAGCGGTGATCAGCTCGCAGGGGGCCAAGGGTTACGGTTAGAATGTAGGATTACCGATCCCACTCCTCCTGCCAGCGAGCTTGCCCCGTGCATCTGTGGCCCGCCGGTCACTTGTTTGTGGAGCCATGGACGAGGTTTACCGTTCGGGGATTAACGCCCACCAGCTAGTCGTAACGAGCCATTCCAAAGGGTGCGTTCTCATCCCGGAATTATCCGGACGGAATCCAAGTTAGCAAGTCACCTCTCGCAGCCAGAGTGCTTTCTACGGGCTAGCGGGTCGGGAAAGGCAGGTACCATTCCTAGCGAGCGGCGACTATAGTGCGTAGAATTATCAGTGTACTTGAGCAGAACACGTGGGTCATGTCTCGCTATTTTCCTCCACCTCTCCGGGCATGTGGTCTAATATTATGCGGTCGTCATCGTCAAGGACTGGCGTGGGCTCCTTGTCTTCCTCAAACATAGGAGCATGTTCAACCGGCGTCTCAGTTTGATGTTCCCTGTTTTCGTCTTTGACCTTCTGTTGTCCGACGGTGGTGATATCCTTGCCAAACAGCCGCAGACTCAAGGCGCTGATCGATGGGTTTAGGGCACGTCCATAAACCCGACAGAAAAAAAAAGGGCTTTACGAACCTCTTTGTCCTCTTGTCGATCATGAGACCGAGAGACATGCCCGATTTCCATATCGGAACGACCAGATCGTGGCTCAGGCTGTCCCATGAAACATCAGGCGGATGTGACAGCCACGAAACTCAACTGTGACTCACTTGACTCCGCCACTGTTACCGGCTGGGAACCTCACAATGTGATTTCCAGGGGGCTTTGTTTCGAGCGTCTTCCTAAACTCCCGGTTGAAAGCGCTGAGCAACGGATAATACCCCTCCATTAGGACCCTCAACACCTCGACGTCGGCAGTAACAATATGCTCGTCGGCAATGTATGGCATTACCACGGGTATCCCGTCTCCCAGAACCCTGAAACTTGACCCCGCTGCCCTCCCTTCTTGCCTTCCGAAAATCTTGGTTCCGGCTGTTACCAACCGCAGCCTCATATAGTCATTGTTCTCGATGACCGTTCGAACAAGGTCGTTCGTCAGGTACATGGAGCGAGCAGCTTCTCCGGTGGGGTTCCTGACGAGGAGGTTTTGTGCAGGGAATGCAGAATTGATGTTGAGTTTCTCGAGGCAAGTGACCACGGATGTATCGTCCGGAGAGAGGTAGGTGTATGGTGGTTCTTTGAAACCCGTGTCGCTGGCGCCTCCCAGGGGTTCGGTCTCACCCTTCTCGCCTTGGTCGAGTTCAGGTATGAGTGCGGACGGCGAAGCGGATACGGCAGACTCGGTTTGATCCATGACATCTTCTGCGACGCCAGCTTCGTCGATCCTCGGTTTCTTGGCTGCGCTAGGCTCTTCTAGGTGTTCAGCCGTACGCTTCCCTTCCCTAAAGAATGTCAGTATGAACATCAGAATGTCTCGTTTCGCCCTCACTTGTGGGGGCGCCCGCTTGTACTGGGAACTTCAGCCCTTTCGAGGACCGCGACGAAGAACCCACCAGTATCTTGCAAATGTGGATATAACCGCATGCTGATCCGGGTGTTAGGTTATTTCTTTATACGGGAGTGGGCGATGTACACACCATCGGCCGAGGTAGAGTTCGTCGACGTTGTCCGGCGGCCATTGCGTTTTCACCATTTTGGTCGTCCTCCTCTTCTCTTCTGGGAGCGATTCCAGATAGCCTTCGTATGAGTCAAAGAAGTTTAGTTCCTTGTCAACGGGCGGCTTCCAGTTTGTCATCCCGGTTTTCCGGATGAGCTGGGGAAAGAGGGACGACACGTCGATGAGAGTAAAATCTTGGATGAAGGTTAACAGTGGTTCTTGGACGCATGGGGGTCGTATCGTACCCGGAATTTCGTTAAGGGCTGCTGCAATGACAGCCTCGTTTTCCACTGGGTTGAGGGAACAGGTCGAATAAACTATCCTTCCGCCCTTAGCAAGCATCCTCATAGCTCTTTTCAAAATTCTTAATTGAAGCCTACAGGGGTATGTCAGCCTTCTGTGCGGGCAGGGTTTCGTGATTCCTTACGCACGAGTGTAGTCCATTCCCATCCAACGGTGACCAGCGTTTCCAGATCGCCACGTTTTTCCTCATGGTTCCATCCCCGCTGCACGGCACGTCGCACAGTATCCTGTCGAACACCAGATTCCGTAAGTTCGATCCCCGAGATTCGCCCGGGACTTTTATATTAGGCATGTTGGACGCGTCAAGGTTTGTCACCATAAACGACGGGGAAGGAAGGCGCGAAGATTGGTGGATGAGGAGATGGGTACGCTTTGGGTCGGTGTCGTTGGCGATGACGATACCGGATGGAATTGAGGATGAGTTGACCTCATCATCAGCGTGGAGTGCCTCTAGGATTTGCGCCGTCTAGAATTGTGCATTTGTGAACCATAGTCGAACCAGAGGGTTGTAAATATCCCACCTTGGAACCGGGGGCAGCGCACATGTCGATCACCTACTCGAGTTATCGTTAATCACCTTCAGAGTCCTCGGGGAATAATGACGGTCTACCTTGTGGTGGGGCTCCACTTGGAGGAACAGAGGTGGAAGCATACTAACGGCTTCCTGACGTGAAATGTTGCCCTACTCGCCTCAACATCAAAGTCGCGCACCCGACATCAATGTTGGCGCACCACTTCGGTTTCATACACCAAGAACGAATGGAATCTTTTGAACTCTGGATTCTTGCGCAGAACCTTTTTCGGCACGTTGAATTGCCAAGCTAGGCCACCTGGGTACCTACGTTCGCGTCAGCCGTCTAGTATCTCCAGGCCAAAACCGGGCGCACCAAGGTATTTGTTTTGGTGGAGGGATCTGTTCGTCCTCGAACTCAAGGTTTGTCAGGTTCGGAATGTAAGTGTCCCTGACGACGTCGTTCAGAGCGCGAGCAACCCTGTATCCCCATTAGCAGTGGAAACTGGAGTAAAGGCTTGAGGGACGCAACTGGCGGCTTCCGGCAACTCGGAAGGTTGTGGGCAACGGTTCCCTCAGAGAGTCCAAAAAAGTGTCCCACTGGTCTTCCGGTACGATGGCCTGGGTCTTATAGTAGAGCTCGAAACTGGCGTTATTCATGGTGCTCTTGTCAATTGGGGCCGACCTATATTCGTCGCCGCCGTCCCGCGTTCGCCCACCTCTGCGACGTCCACGGTTGGATTTTCCCTGTGGAATAATTGCGACCAACGCAAGTGACAATGAGCGAGTTTGCTAACCTTTCCTCGAGGCATGTCGTTGAGGAGGGGACGAAGATGAGCGTCGTGCCGAGGGTTGATCTAATCAGGGTCTTGCTCAAGTTACGCAGTCGGCCAAATGCGACCTACATCGCTACACGACTCGTAATCTCAACCCTCTCCGTTTCGACAACCACGTCAGGATGGTTCTCGTTCTCGTTATCGGCGACCTGCACATTCCACACCGCATCCACGACCTCCCCGCCAAATTCAAGAAACTGCTCGTACCGGGGAAGATCCAACAGATACTCTGTACGGGAAATGTATGCGATCGAGAGACTTACGAGTATCTGCGCACTGTCTCGCCGGACGTGAACGTGGTAAAGGGGGATTACGACGAGGTGAGGGCTCGTTACTTTCAAAGTTCACTCAGGAAACGCGCTCAAACGGGGCGGGATATCGCCAGACAACATTCCCCCTGAGTGTAACTGTAACCCATGCGCCGATACGAATCGGCATCATACACGGACATCAATGCATACCTACGGGTGACCTCGATTCACTGAGTGCTATAGCACGCCAAATGGATGTAGATGTCTTGATTTCCGGGCATACACACACGTACGACCCATGTGATCCCGAACCGCCGTTTGCTCACGATCATCCATCTAGATTCCAAGCAGTTGAATATGATGGCAGGTTCTTCGTGAACCCTGGCAGCGCGACTGGCGCTTGGACCGGGTTATGGAACGGGTGCGTATCCCGCGACGGTCTGATGGGGACGGTTGATCATACACGCGACGCTCACTCGGATTACCCAGGGAGCCGACCCCCTCGTTTGCGTTGATGGACATCCAAGGTCCGGTGGTCGTGACATATGTGTACCAACTGATTGAGGGCGAGGTACGGGTGGAGAAAATCGAGTACCGGAAGGACGCAGACCACTTCAAGGAGCCTGTTCGGAACGCAGCATCTCCTCAGAATACCCCAAGCAGCCCCCCAGCGGTTCAACAACAGCAAAATGTATGGTGACGGCTCGGAAGTCGAGATCCCGGACGTGTATTGTCTGCTTGTGGGGAGGTTGGCAACGAGAAATGACCGGTTGCAACCATCAATGTACCAGGTTCGAGATGGCGGGTAGGAACCACCCGCCCTGTTGCGCTGTCGAATACCTGTCGAATACTCTCTTGTTGTAACCCACTGTCTTTACCGGTGTAAACCCTTGTTGAAGAGTGTAGGTCGTCCCTCTCGCTCGGTACCTGTTGTGATCGCGACCAGCCCGGCCTCTCGGTCTTTCAAGAAGTTCTCACGACTGATTCAACTTCAGATACCCTCACACCCTCCTCCCTCAAGCACTCTCGGCCATGGTTAGCTTCGGCGACTTCAAGCCGTTATGCGAACAGACCCCTTCATACCCTTGGTGTAATCTCTTCTACCGCCAGGTACGTTCCTCCACCCAAAATCCGACGAAAAATCTGCTCACCGACCCGTTCTCGCGCTGCAGCTCTTGAAGCACTCGCCAAAGACGCTTACTGGGTTTTCTGCCAATGCAACCTCCGCTCCAGTCGGTATCAACCCCGAGTGTGGGACTCTCAAGGCTGGGGTGGACGGTTCGCTGGGGAACATCGCTAACATGATTGCTTGTGGTCTCAGCATGAGTTTCGTCGCCACTCTCATTATCATCACCACTCGAAGGAGGGCCGCGGTCGGTGCGTTTCTTTCCGTTCCTCTCGTTTGGCAGCCCCCAGAATACTCAACGTGTCCCCTTCCAGGTCGTTCGGAGTTCCGTATTTTCTTGATCATGTACTTCATCTCTTTGCCGTTCCAACTCCTCACAACTGGCGCCGTACTGCAACAAGGGTCAACAGCACTTGTGGCCCTGACCGCTCTCCACGCAGGCGTTGTCGCGGGGTTGTTCTGGGCGTTGCTGGGTAACGCCATAGTTTCCACACAAGTTGTAGAAGATGGCACCCTTAGTTCACTCATTGTACGTCCTCCCCCTACCTTCCATTCACCCTCCACACGTCGCGTCGCGCATTGTTCCTGAATTGTGGCTGACGTAACGCTTCCCCGCACTCAAAGCCATTGTGTTTCTTTACCCTTGCTTTCTTTGGAGTTACAACCTATATCTCTCTGGACGTGGCCCTATCGATATCCAGCACTTTCGGTCCTTCCAACCCACCAAGCGCTCTACACAGCATCCCTCTGTTCATTCTCACCAGCGTGTGGCCTGGCGCGTAAGTGATCTGATCGACCAATCAGCTGGTGGACTTACCGTTTCGGGGTGGATAGTGCGGCGGTCCTGTTCTTTGTGACGATGACTTGGATTGTGTTGGTCGTACTTCGGGAAGTCAGACCGTTGTGGTTTTACATCCTCGCGGCCACCCTCTTCGTCCTCAGTCAGGTGGACTACTTCTTATTGAATAAGGTGGGCGACGTCTGGATAGCCGCTTCAATCTTGCAGCTCACTTTACGCTCTTCCAGGTGATTTGCAAGGGTACAACCGCCAAAATTGACGGGAGCTTCGTTGCTACCATTTTGGAAACTGCCGCTGTCGGTGTCTTATACCTGGCTTGGCGCAGCATCACCGAAGGTGAGTATAGTCTTTACCAGTAAGGTGGTGACTGACGAGGCCCACCATCCACAGAATCTTGGGATGATAATGTGTACTTCCCGAACTGAGGTGACGAGCCGACTCGACCCGGGTCGCGACATGACTGGGTAGACCAAAAACCAGAAACAGTCCCATCTTCGTAATATTCATTTCTCTATCTTAACTACCCTTTCCCTCCCTTGATTGTACTTGGACATCCTGTTATGCACAGTAATCGCTCTTTTCGTTGGGCTTTTTGTACATGTACGGCTTTTTACCCAGAATGATCGAATCGGCTTCAGGATCCGCAAACCAGTCGCGACGATAAAGCCCAAGCATCAAAGTTTTTCTTCATCCGCGTTTATACCACCCCTGGGCTCCGTTGGCGGTCGCGAATGAGCAGAAGGGAGGTGTCGGTGGGTGTTCGGACCGATGCGCGTGGAAGTGGGGTTACTGATTAGAATCACACTCGATCAAAAGCTCAGCCTCTTGGCGGCGCACATTAGCTCCCCCTCGTGTATTATCTGGCTCAATCCATCTCCTCCATCAGCTCCTGCGAATAACGGATACGATTGTGTGGGTCTTGGAATCCGAAGCCCTGATCGCTTCCCTCCCACGGATGCATCTGGAGGCGCACCGGCGACTGGTATGCGAATCCAATGGGCGGCTGCAAGCCCGACGGTCCCCCCCTGGCTGTTGGTCACACTCGTCGATAGAAAGGCCGTCGAGGATGCCGTTTTCCATAACGGGGACTGTTCCCAGATCTGCGGCCCCTATACGTAAATCACCCCTCATTCGCACAGCCCGCTCCATTCTATCTCTTCATTCCGGGCGGGTTCCTTGTGATCAAAAGTCAAACTGTCCCCTGACCGCCCTCGGGATGTCTCATCACGGAGATGGTCATGCAGCAACTCTGGTTCCAGCTATCCGGGATCCCGTGTCCGTACCACGCGTGTATAAGTACTGCACGTTATCATGAAATCTTCTCCTTTTTCCACAGGCGCCTATTGCAACCCCTTCGTTTCGTTCTTAACGACCGCGAACGACCTTCACCTCCGTCATCATCGATATGTTGACCAAGTCCATCACCGCACTTGTCTTCTTGTCGGTTGGCATCGTCCAGGCTACTCCTCTTCGGTATCCCCGTGGGTAACTTTGGAATTCCGAACGGTGGTTGTGGCTGATTCCCACCGATATTCAGCTCCTGGCGAGGGTATTGATCTCGACCCCAACCCCGGTGTCGAGCCTATTACTCCCCCGATCGGAGAGATGGAAATCTTGCGATACTACCCGGAAGACGGGGTCTCCGTGGTCGCCAAGAGGGAGCCCTTTAACTTCGGTAAAAAGTTTGGCAAATCGGTTAATCGAGTGGCCAACAAGGTCCACGCTGGCCCCTATCTGGAGTAAAGGCCACGACCCATCGCACTTTTCTCATGCCACGATTGAACGACATATTTGGGCGGCCGTGGTGGCTCGCTCCTAATTATCGCGGGAATGTTTCTAGTGGAGGTTTAGCGAAACTCGCAGTTCATGGACGAACGGTTCAATTACGATATGTACATTTACGCTCGTGTTGTACAACGTGTATATACGGCATGGGACACTTGTCTTTCGAGTCTCTGCTCCTAGCGTTGTGGGATCACTTCCACGGGTCGAACAACACCTTTCCACACTTCCCTTTATTGAACAGGTCGTAAGACACTTTAGCTTCGTCAAACCCGACGATCTTTTCCACAAGGCTGATCTCCCCGCCTACCTCGCCGAAGACGTCTTGTCGCCTGACCAGCAAATCAAGCACGAGGGGGAAGATGGATCGAACTGGGCAACGTCCAAAGTCAAGCGACACGTTCTTTCCATACAACGCTCGACCAGACATCGGGAGAGAGTAGTCTTGGTGAACCCCGACGGATGTTATGACCCCGAACGGACGAATGAGATCGAAAGCGAGTGAGACGGCGGAAGAGTTCCCCACAGCCTATAACACGGTCAGTTAAGGTATTCCAGAGCCGTGGTAACATGGACCAAACTCACCTCTATGACGCCATCGAAACCGACCATACCGGTAGAGAAGACTTCCTTCTTTGCGGTCTCAATGTCTACGGCATCGAAGGTCGATTCGGGGTTGATCGGAGGTTTGGCTTCGAGGAGCCTGGAGTAGATCGCCTTGACACGTTCTCGCCTCGGTTCGTTGGGATCGATGGCGATAATCCGATAGTGTGAGACTCCGTTCTTCCAGAGGAGGTCCAAGAGACTGACGGTGGCGCACTGCGAAACGTGATCAAATCTCGGAGGGTCTTATAGAGATTCGAAAGGGAGGTGGCACGCACGATTCCCACCGGACCCAAGCCAATCAAAGCAATACTAAACACGTCACTTGACGTCGCCGTCGACTCTCCAGTCGGACCAGGCGCGAAAGTCGAACGAGGGTACGAATTTCCGCTCAAGAGCGGTTGCAATTTTGGATGTTGTAGAAGCTGGAGGGCGGCGAAATACCCAGTGGGAAGGATATCTGCGAGGAGGAGGAGGGAGCTATCCGCAAGTGTCGCGAGATGGGACCCGGTGACAGGGTCTGGTTTGACATCGTCCAAGCGGAAGAGAGTTCCGCCCGCGTAGGGCACTCGGACGTATTGGGCTTGACCACCCTCCAGGGCGGGGGAGCCAAACAGGAGGGAGTGTGTGCAACGAGAGCTAAATCCCTGCCGGCAGGGTCTAGTGAGAGGGAGGTTAGCAAATGAGTTCGAGAGACGAAGGCGAGGGGTTGGCGTACCGACACTCCCCACATGAGACCGTAAAGGGCGAAACTACTTTGTCCCCCACTTTGAGGGTCGAGTAGAGTACAGGTCGAGTAGTCAGCGCAGCTTCCTCCCCACCCACAGAGAAGAAATTCGAGCCGAGAGCAATTACTTCACCGACAAACTCGTGTCCAGATGTGTGCCTGTCAAAACGTGTTATCGTTATCAGTGCACGTCCGGCCTTCTTGAACAATTCCAAACGTACACTTTCGTGGCAACGTCGTGGCCTCTGTAAACATGGAGATCACTTCCGCATAACCCCGCAAGCTAAGGTTTGGCAGACGCCTGGCATCAGTTACCACCAGCCGAGACCGTTCAGGGGAAGTGTCCGCACCGTAATCTTCACAATCGCATCGTCGGGGTGCCCAATCCTGCAGATTTCGAAGGGGAGTGAGTTCCGCAATCGTTCGAGCTGCCTGAAATCTCCCACTGTGGAAACGGGACATCCTCCACACGGACATCGTAACTGGGAGGATGCCATCTCACAGCCCGGTGTGTCTTTGGAAATTGGTTCGATTCGGACATCTCGGCCAGAGTCTTGTTCAAGTCGATGGTCGTTTGAACCCGGAGGGCAGGTAGGAAGTGCGGAGGGATCAATCCCGGTTGGCGGTCGGCAACGGAATGCGCCGCGGCGCTTATTTTAACCTTAGCGTGATGCGTTTTCGCTTTGCTTACCGTGACGCCAACTCGCTTGAGTGAACGGAAGGTGACCGGGTTCAAATCGGGATAAATTAGCGAGAGAAAAGGGTAGGAATACGCAAGGATGAAGGGGCTGTTGGCTCCCCAGTAATATAAAACTTCCAGCATAGGCGACTGAGGGCTACATAGGTACCCCCGTCACATGATTACACAACCCTCCTCCTCGACTTTGGCAGTGGCGATGCCCATCTCCTGGAAAGTCTGCGCTCCCTTCTGAGGCTTCTGGTTGTGTGGACCCTGGTCGAACCCGGTCCCAGGCGGGGGTAGTGTACTGATGATAGGCTGGGGACTATGCGATGGCTTGGATTTATTGGGTTTAGGCGGGGATTCCTGGCCATGACCATGTTGGCCGAGTTGTTGGCCAGAAGGTTTGTTCTGCTGGGATGGCCTCCGTCCAGGTTCTGAGGATTCTCCCTTCTTAGGCGGCACTTGGCCAGATCCACCAGATCCTTGGGAAGAGCCCGGTCGGGAGCCGGGATCCGTCAAAGTGTACCTTGGGCCAGGCTTGAAGCCACCTGGCAATGGACGTTGTCCTGGCGGATACGCGGATTGTGGCTGAGATTGTGGGACCGGCTGAGGCGCTGGTGCTAGGGTTTGCTGTTTCTGGGGTTTGGGCTGTTGTTGTTGAGGGGGTTGATGTTGCTGCGGTTGCTGTTGCTGTTGTTGCGGCACGGAGGACATGGAAGGCATTGGCGGAGGATAGTTGTCCTCTGGCACGACAGGCATCAGCATTGAACCCTTTCTAACGTTATCCATAATCTTCTTCCCATCGGGCCGACCGGCAGGACGCTGTCCAGACGCGTCGGAACGTTGCTTGGCCTGCGTCCGCTTCCGAACCAACGTCGTCTCGGTCAGGACTTCGTGTTGTTGCCGTGACAAGGAATTGGGATCTGGGCGTGAGAGCGCTGCGAGTCGTTCTTGCGCGTCCGAGTTTCCATGTTGCGTCGCCTGGTCGAAATAAAGTTATTTAGACATCGGCCAATCGAGGGAAATGATCAAGGTTACCCTTTGGTACCATCTCCGGGCGGTATCGATATCTTTTGGCCCTCCGACTCCAACCTCAGCATAGTACCCCAATGCAAACTCTGCGCTGGGTAAGCCCTTCCGCGCGGCTTTTTCCGCAAAGGTGTACGCGAGGGACTCGTCTTTATCAAATGCACCTTCGGCACCGCACAAGAACCATTTGCTCAACGCCATGTCTGCCTCGACCTCTCCCTGCTGACTTGCGAGTGAATAGTATTGAACGCTGAGCAGGGCGTCGAAGGTAAATGGAGGCTCGGCGAACTCGTAAGCATGTCCAAGTTTGTATTGTGCGGGGGAGAAATTCAGATACGCTGCGCGTTCGAGATGCTTGCGAGCCTCGAGCTGAGGAGAAACCCCGGGGGGGAGGATGGCAGCAAATAATTGTGGTGAGACCACAGCTTGTGAGAACTCGCCAAGAAGCAAGAGACCGTATACGTAGGCGGGCTGAGCCACTTGGATCGTGGCCAGAGTGGCTGCGCGTTGTAGGAGCGGAAGTGCGATATCTGGTCGAGGTGGCAATCCAAGTTGACCCAACAGATGCGCCATTCCCATCCTCTGTTAGATTGCTCGTGAGCAATTTGATAGCCCCAGGATGTCAAACACGTACATAGAGGCAGCTCTCGACTCCGGCCTTCACCCCACGCTCAAAGCACGTCCGAGCGTGTTTATCATCTCCGAAACCCTCGTAATCGCGACCAAGCTTGAACCAAGCCTGTGCATACCCACTCCTGGCCGCTTGCTCGTAGTCCCTGAAAGCAACGCGGGGGTTAAGGGGGACGTCTTCGGGAAACGCGCCAGAAGATTCCAAAGTCGCGCGGAGGTAGATCGCCTCGGCTACGTGTGGTGGGGTCGGGTTCGGTGGGGGCTGCGGTGATGCGATGGCGAGAATTGTAGGGACCGCGATTTGTGTAAGCCTTAATAGTTGTGGGTCTTCGATGTGTACCGGGCCGGTAGGGGATTCAGCGGTGGATTGATTAAGGCGATCTACCAGGAGGAAGATATCTCTACACCAAAGCACCTTTTTGGTCGGATCGAATGACGGGACTTGCATCGACGGAATGGCGTCCGTTAGCGTTTGGATTGTGGGCAACGGCGCGGTGAGAGATCCACTGGTGGGGGACGGGGCATGGCTGATTTTCGGGGGTTGGTAGGGTGAATGGGTGGGGGGATACGGGTACGGTGAGTTGAAGTCGTGCGCTGGCTGGGGCACCGGAGCCCATGGAGACCAATCCGAGCCCACTGGCGTGGCGAGAACGGAGCCTGGTCTGTTGATGCTAGGCATCACGAAACCTGGCTCAGTGGGCTGGTACTGCGGCTGGGGGGTGTATCGAGCGGTATGGTCGTCCAGATTCTGGGCCATCTGTAGTGAACGGGGATTAGAGAACTGGTTGAATTCGTAGCTTTCCTAAGGCATACGTTGGCCGGCATGTCCGGCATAAGCTTGTGTGGTTTAGGAGCAATAAGAGGGTCTTCAAAGTGAGGAGGACTGTTATAGTGGTTGTTTGACATCGTCGTGCATTCTGTTAAACTTTGGGATCATCTCCTTCAAATACTCCCAGTGCTTCCGCCTCAAGTCATCCTCTTGCACGCGACCTCGCCCGCTCCACGTCCGCCTCTCCCCCGCCGGACCATATACTGCGGTATACTCCCCGAGCACCTCGTCCTCAACCGGTGCAACCACACATCCAGCCCCGATCACGCAGTGAGATGATATCCGCAGCGTGTGATGGACTCGGGCCCTCACGCCAATCGTATTCCAATCCCCAATGCTAGGCGACTCGACCCCTAAAGTTGAACAGCCACATCACCGTTCGTCGTTAACAATGACAGCCGGGAACGCCGACACTCACGGCATCCGATCTCGAACAGGTTGTTGTCTCCAATGCGCATTACCTCCTTGCGTCTGCGTCGGCGTTCGGCATAATCAGAAAAGCTGCTGGTCGGGGTGTGCACAAGTCGGATCGCTAACCGATTGATTATGACCGTTCCCTCTTCGATGATACAGTTGTTCCCTATCACGACTGGGCCCGTGTGCCCGAAGATGACGACCTTTGGGTGTACGACCGTGCCTGTACAGTCGAATATAAATCTCAATCAAGGACGGAAGTAAATGCAGTGCTCGTCTTGCCTTGGCCGATCGTAACTTCGCCTCGCAGCTCGACATCCGCACAGGTAATCGACTTTGAGTGTACTGTTATCTTCTCCTTTCTGCGTATAGTCCGTAGTCAGAGTCCACGAGGACGCGAGATTAAATGAGCCATTACCCTTGAGGCATTGCGTCCACCGCGCCGCGTGAGGTCAAGCGTGTTCAAACTCCGCCTCTTGTCACCTCACTGCGAAAACATACATTGCCGCCACCCCCGCCCACCGTCTATCCGTGCCGGGCCCGACACCAGCCCCAATGAGCACGCTGTCGACCCCGCCGGCCCTCCTCGAAGCAGTACAACTTTCCGAGGAGACGTGGCAGAACGATCTTCACGACCTGTTCGAGCAGGCCAAGGATCGTTTTCCTGATATCCTATGGGAGCGGGACGAGGAAGATGACGACACAAAAGCCCCGGCGGAGGTTTGGGGGCACAAGGGTACGTCTGGGACATCCTGCACGTCCGTCTGAGACCTGCATTTTTACTCTGTCTTGCAAGCCGTCGTATATGCTCGTGCTCCTCCGTCATGGCAAGCAAAATATTTTCAATTTCGTCCCGCGCCCATCGGTTCTCCAACTCCATACTCAGCAACGCCGAGCATTATGGGTGTTCAGGGCACGCTATCCCTCAATATGAACCTCGGCGTCGACTATCCAAACCAATCACGATCCCCTTCCCCGTTCCGCGGCCAGTCACCCTCCCCATCCACTAACCACCCCGGTCTCCTGCGTCTACCCATGATAAACCCCGTGATTTTTCCTAACGAACTCGAGTACCTCTATGCCGCCCGAGGCCTTACCCAAGCATTTGAGTTCCTCTTCGACCAGTCGCCAGACTCGAGGGAAGGAGATGAAGATGAAACCAGACTGGACAAGCTTAGGAAGGATCTTGTCTTTATGTGGAGGTCCCGTCTCTACTCGGATATCAAGATTGCTCTCACCGGCAGCTTCTCCTCCGTAAATCACGAATCCTCGACAGCCATCTTCTCCTCCCACCGATTCATGCTCGTCACACGATCTCCATACTTTCACACCTCCCTGAAGAGTTGGGGCAAGACAGCAAATGCGATCACCAAATCGCCCTCTGGGTCGGGGGAGGAAGAACCGCTGACCATCACCTTACCCTCCCCACCCTTCACCCCGGCCTCGTTGCACTTCGCATTGGGGTACATGTATACCGGCACGTTGGTTTTCTCCCACAGAACATACGACCTCGACACGGCATTTCACATAATGAAGTCGGCCACGTTCTTGTCCATTCAGTCGTTATATGACGAAATCCAGGCAAGGGTCGTCCAGGAAATGATGCACGGGTTATACCACGCCTTCCTCGAGTTTTCTGAATACGAACGCATCACTGGGGGAAAGTGGGGTTCGGGTGGGTGTAGGTGTCGGCAGTGCGCCCGTCGAGCTCCGCGGGTGTTGGAATTCGCCATCGCAGACGATGTAAAAAACCAGCACCTTGAGAGGGGGGCGAGGCGCGCATTGGTCGGGATTTATGGTGAAGGGTGGTGTACCTCCGAGTTCTCCAAACTCCCGGACAAGATTAAACACCAACTCGTCAAGGGTTTGGCGAAACGTACGACTCCCATCAATATCTTCCCCCTCCTCTTCGCCACACACCAAGCTCTCAGGAAGCTCAGTAACCTCTCGGACTTGTGGTCGGACGGCGTTAAGGAGCTGGTGCTGTCTGCAAGGAAGACGATCGACGAGGTGCTGTGTAACCAGGCGGACGAATGCTTCGAACAACCGGAGTGGGTGGAATTCATGGCTGGGGATGGGGCTAGGTTCGACGATGCGGACAAAGTCGAATGGGTTATGGACTCCGTTAAGAGGGGTTTGAACGAACAGAATGCTCCGCTCGCATATCAGGTGAGTGATTCGACCGATCTTGGCCAACTGAATCTCATGGCCTACCACAGACTTTGGTTTCATCCGTCCTTCTGAGGCCACATCCGACAGAGAGGGAACAGACGATGCTCTCCACCACCTCTCATTTGAGGGTTCAGACGGAGCAGGCCAGAATGGAAGTCGTGAAGTGGTTAAGGCGACGATGGGTCGGCGTCAAACAGGCGGGCGGGTTCGACAAACTCGAGGGATGGTCATTGAAGGAGTTGAGCCACGGTGAGCCGATGGGTGTTCACATTTATTTGGGTTACTCTGACGGGGATGGCTTCCTTCAGAAATCGACGTTTCCATCGATGAACTGCTCAATCCAGAGATGCCAGAACACTCGCCACACAAGTCCATGGTAATCAACAGGAGAACTGTCTTCGAGGAACCTGACAGCGGGTCTATGCATTCCGTCCGCACCGGCGCTGGGAAGGGGAGGCTCGCTCAGCTTCAAGAGACCCCCACCAAACGCGAACGAGTCGCTTCCTCTGCAGGTTCTGTCCGTTCCGTAGCTCGGAGCACTCTTTCCACTACTTCCAGGACGACCACGAACGGCACACCCAGGAATAAGGTGCTGAGCCCAGCCCTGCGCCCGGACTCAAAGCTCACCCCTGGATCATCCTCTGTCCTTTCCTCAACTCGACCCTCCGTACTATCGACAGATCAGGAGAACCGTAGGACGCCGACGGATGGCAGGACGTCACGTAACAATGTGTCGAGGAGTCCTGGAGATCGAACCAAGTCTTCAGCTGCCTCCGTTAGGTCTCGGGCCCCCACACTCCGATCGGTTCCAGCCCCATCGACCGCCGACACCAAGACCAAGGCTCCAGGTCTCAGCGCTAGGAACACAACTTCGAGACCGAGTTCTCGTGTTTCGACGAGGAGCGACGCGTCTTCGACGTTCAAGACTGCATCCGATGGTCCTTCGTCGGCGGGCAACAGCAATTCGACCGTCCAGTCCGTAACGAGGACCAGGACCGTCTCTGCTATCTCCAATGCCTCGACGACGAGCGTGAGGACGGCTAAGACTTCGCTTGGTGTCACCTCCCCTACCTCTCCGTCGAAGGCCCCTGTGCGTGTGCGTAGGGCGTCGGCTGCGTCGAATCTTTCTGTGAAGGGGAAGCGACCAAATACCACATCGTCGATACTGGACGCTCCCCCATCGCCAAAACCACGCAAAGCCTCTCCAACTCCTTCGACCCGATCGACCATCTCTACGACCTCCACTCCCCCTGCGCCCCCTCCCAAGAAGACGGTTATCAGGAAGATTACGCCCACGACTGGTGCAAATCGCAAGTCGACGGCTTCTGTGATTTCCACCAGGACGAGGGTAGACAGCGAACATTCACCTTCTGCCACTGTAAAGGGAAAGAGAAAAGGTACACCCAGGACGTCCGCCGCGGATGTGGTGCGGCCATTGACACCCCAACGGAAAGGATCAACGGATACCATCCGACAGTCCGTACACCCACCGGAAGATGTTGAAATGGGCGACTCGACTATGACCACGTCAACAGGAACAGACCAGGCCATACCTGTCCAGATCACCGAACCCGAACCTGAACAGCCAAGTACGCCTCTGCCGAATGGAGCGACTCTAGAAATTGGGATACCCTGTATTATCTCTTCGAAGAGGGCCAGGTTTAGAGCGTTCGCGAGGTACATCGGGGAGGTTGAGGGCGAGTCAGGGCCTTGGGTTGGTGTGGAGGTTCCTATGAACGATTCTTGGACGAGTGGAGGAACGGACGACAGGCTGTGGCACGATGGAACGTGGGGTGGGATCAAATATTTCGACCTGGGAAACAACTCCCAAGGTTCAGCTGGCGACTGGGATTACGGCGATGAGCGATCTAGGAGGAGGAGAACGGACATGTCATCCTCTTGGACGAGCACGCATAGTGGGAAGGGCGTTAAGCGAGACGCGGACCACTTCGGTTTCGACTCGAGGACGAAGAGGATGAGGATGAGGAGCGTCAGTCCATCTCCATCTGAATCGTCAAGCCAGGAGACCAGGGGGTTGTTTGTGCGGCCTCAGCAGGTGTTGTATGTCGTTGACGCCGTGGGGTCAGATTTCTGAAGGTCTGTTTCCCGGGCGCCGTAGTGTGGTCCCGGGCCGTCTCTCGTTGGTATTTCCATCTTTCGCCCTGTTCCTCTTCCGCTCGCTCTTTCCCTCCCTATCGCATACTTCGTTCATATGTTTTCTCCCTTATAATCCAAATTCTGTGCATCGGCCATTTTGTAACGATTCTTCTTCTCGCTTTCCTCGTTTCACCTCTCTTCACGTTGTACCATTTGTTTGGATGAGATTCCCCACACCCGTTTACAAGCATATGATCTCATTAGATTTTCGTTTCACACCCACACTCATTTTTGGGACATACCACGGCCCGTTTTCCCCTCTGCTGTCGTTTTATGCGTTTTATAATAAAAATGCAGACCATGGACCTGATATGAACGGCTGAATGTTACGGCCATGTGCTGGCCGACGGGTTCGTGGGAAACGGACCCTTCGGACCTGCGAAAGATAAAAAGGTGGCTTTGGAGGTAGCCACTTAATTCTCAGCCATCGCCTCCGACCGACCCTTCCGTCCACTTCACTCGCCACACACGAAAAAACCGCGATGGCGAACACGCAGCTGCCAAACGAGCTGTGGCTGCGCATCTTCGAGGACAATACGGACGTCCTCGATCGTCACGACCTCAGCGTAATCGTCAGGACTTGCAAGACCTTCTACGACCTCGCAATCAAGAATCTGTACCGACACGTCGTTTGGAAGAACCCCGTGTCACTCATTCATTGCCTTGGTTTCCTCCGGCGGGTCCGGGGGCTGAATGAGGAGAGTTTGGTCTTGCCGAGGTCGCTTACGATTGGGGTATCCCGGATGTCCATCAATGGGCAAAGCGCCGTAGTGGAGGAAGACGGAGAGGTCATCCCTGCTCGAAGAGGACGGTGGACACCTGAAACCGAGATGGAACGAAGAGACCTCACTTCGTTCGCAGTCCTCGAGAGCGGGGATACCGCATACGACTTCAGGATCCCGCTGTTCGCCAGCACCCCATTGTACCAATCCATGTTGGATTTTACCCAGTTGCTCGTCGGCTTGCGAGAGCTGACGTTCACCAACACCGTCCTCCCGGACACGATCCACTCTCTCCTCCATCAGTTCCCGAACCTACGAAAGCTCCACCTGGAGATGTGCGTGATACCCCCGACGGTCGCGGACACGGGGATGGACCACACCGTTTTGCCGATCACCGAACTCACTATGAGGAGTTTGTACTATGTGATCGACATGCTTCACCAGCCTGATCAAGAGCTCGTTAATTTAAACCCCACCGAAGTGTTTAATCTCGCCACGGCTCAAACACTCGAAACGCTCCATATCGACACCACCGCACGCATTTTCGGGATGTTCACCCGTCCGGCGGCTCCCCCAGTCCCACAAAACCTCAAGCGCCTCTTCCTCCACCGTCCCAAGTTGACCAAGAATGATTGCAGGTTTGCCGGTCTGGGTCCGGCCGCTCGGAGGGTCCACGAAAACGCGTCGCTGATGCTCAGCATATCTCTCTTCCTCACGGGAGCTCCGAACATCGAGAGCATTTCGACCTGCTTCGCGTTCTCCGATGCGAACTTCCAGATGCAGCTCTCCCAGGCGCAATACTTCGATACCAAACACCTCAAGGAGTTCAGTGGACCGATCGCCTCGTTCAATTTCCCGCCGTTGACCGTTGCACGGAACCTGAGGGCGGTCCATTTTATCGACGACAAGTCGGTGTTCTTGTTGAACGCCCACAGGTTTGCGGACGATTTCGAGCGGTTGGAGGTACTGTCGTTCCAGATCACCACGCCATGGGATGACGAGATTGTGCTTGCCGCATGTTCGGTGTTCCCCAATGTCTTCAGGATCAGGATTGAATACACCGGGTCGGGACCCGACGATGTGGGTGCCGAAGTGTTGGTCCAGTGCTGAGTTGTTGTTGACTCCGCTTCCCTAGAACTTCATTGTGAGCTTGGGCCCTCACGTCTTGACCCACATGGAGAGGCTCCACACGTTTCAGCTTTTCGAGACAAACGGGAAGCTACCGGTCATCACGGACGATGGATGGGAGGACGATTGGACGAACGAAGCGATGCTCAAGACGTTGATTTTACCTTGGAACAAGTATTGTCCGCAGTTGAGGGAGGTACAACTTGTGGGTGGTTACTTGTGGAGGAGGGCGCACGAGAAGGATTCGTGGGCCCAAAGGTTTTTCCCCCCGGAGACTGATGAGGACATTTGGAAAACATCGGTCTTCTGATCATGATAGGGAGATACCAATCTTCGCCTGGCCCCTAGTGTAACGACCTCGATTGTATGGTTATATCCACCCATCTCACAGGTCGTCTCGAGGATCAGAAGCTGCCTTTCACGTGGTCCCAGAAGTGCGGTTCGGTCGTTGCGGGGGCACTCGCACGGTACACGACCCCCTGTTTCGAATGATTGGGTTCGGCGATCAGTGTAGAGATGATATCGAACCCAGTGAAACATATGGGTTACTGCAAAGTCATGGGGGAAGTCCGGTCTCTCCGCCCGCTCCGCCGGCCCCTCGCTTGTGATTGAAAAATTTGGGATCGACAATGCACAGTCGGCTGTTTTTGTTGTGGTCCTCGGTTGCGGTAGCATGATTCAGTTCTTCCGTTGCGGTTTCAAGGGGTTCGCTGATAAGACGTACACTGGGGGTTTGGTAGAAGAGAACGATGCAGAATTGTCGAGCTAACGAAAATTTTTGGACACGAAGTGAAGGAAACATTCAGTACTTCAGTGGCTGCGAGAGGGAGGTGCGATCCACAAATTAGCACCCAATAGGGCTCAAACGCATATTAGTTCTTCACTTCCGGCCCATCACCATGCACCGGGATCCGGGGGACCGAGGTTCGGAGTGCACGGCTGTAGGTTCATCCCCCTGGTCATACGTACGTTTGCATGGGCCTAACTGAAGAAGAGGCATCCCACAATGAGCTGGGCGGTTGCGGGTAGGTGATGGCAACCCTCGAGGGTGCTCTCTCCAATATCGGGCTCAGGTACATCAAGTCTACTCCCCAGCCAGATAGCCGCTTTGTCCCCCCCCCTCCTTCGTGTGCACCCTGAGGATGATCACGAAGGACAATCTCAGCGTCTTTGAGGATATGGCCTCTTGGGACGACCTCTACTCTGTGACATCCCTCAAGCCCCCTAATCCCGATTTTACCATCACACATATGTACGTTGCCCCCTCCTCCTTCGTGATATCCTTGGGGACGACGCTGACAGGTCGTACCTAGTGACCCGCGAGGGACTCCCCCTGAAATCGTTGAAATAGACGAGACGGTCGCTGCCCTGGAGGCAGAGATAACGCGTCTCAAGCTCAGGCGCTCTGAAATACTCGCGAACAGGGCCCTCATCTGGCGGCTACCCCCGGAGATTCTCGGCAGAATCTTCGAACTCGGAACTCACGAATGCAACCACCTACCCCAAATTCTCTCCCTCGTCTCGCGATCGTGGAGGACGCTCGCGTTAGACACACCTCTGTTATGGAGCTACATCACCCTCGACCAGACCTTCGGGTATGGAGCGGCTGACCGGTTTCTCCGAAAAGCGGAGGCATATCTCCAACGCTCACAGGCGTGCAAGTTCCTCGTGGACATCGATTGTCAATACGTGGACAGCATTGCTGACCTACTTGACATAATGCTCCTACTGGAACCCCACATGCACCGATGTTTCTCCTTCCAGGGGTTCTTCATGGATTGGGAGGAGGGCATAACTCTCGTACGGGACCACATTCAGGGCCTGGGGCCTTCCCTAGAATTGTTTTCCATCCGTATCGATCCCAACGACGACGAGGATACTGTCCCGTTCCCCTTATTGTCCACCCCCTGTCCGCGGCTCCGTACCGTGGTTCTGGAGCAAGCCCCTCTCAAAACAATCGGGGAGAAGTTCGCGGATTTCGGTCACCTAACGACATTACACCTCGTACGAGACCAACGTTACGCCTCCCACACATCCGCTCGGATCGGTATATCATTGACAGACCTCCTCGACCGATTGGCCGCCCTCCCGATGTTGACAGAGTTATGTATCCAATCCGCGAATATTCAGTTTGACGACGGGCGTATACTCCTGGCGTGTCCAGCCCTGACGGTGGTCCCTTCACTCAAGTACCTCATCTGCAATCTTATCGATTCCACCACCCTCTCCCTCTTTCTCGAATCGACGTTTTTCCCCAATCTCGAGCGCTTGCGCGTACAAATGTGTAACACGCCAGATGACACCGGTGTACAATGGCTACAACACGTCGCTTCCATATCTCCTCCGCGCCTACCTTCCCTCCGATATCTCGATCTCCGGGCGTGTAATGTCGAAGGGGCAGCGCTCTTCCCGTTTATCCGGGCCCTCCGCCACCTACCCGAACTCACCGCGCTCGCCTTGTCGTCACCCCCGTCCGGTTGCATCGGCACCAGGCTGTTCGACGTCCTGACGCTCGGACAGACCGGCGTCGAGAAGATCATACCGAAGCTTCAAGCTCTCTGCCTTCAGAATTGCAGGGACGTCACGGGACATGAACTCGTCCGACTCGTTCGCTCCAGACTTGGTTCGAACCAGGCGGGGGTGATCGAGTACCTCAAGCTAGCGCAGTGCTATTCTCTCGATCTGGCCGCGCTGAAACAGTTGACAGCTTTGGCATCTGTTGTGAGGGTGGTGTGACAGAGGGTCTGGAAGGGTTTTCTTCTTCTTCTGTTTTCCCTTGTTGTGGTTGGGCGGAGCGGCGACTGGTAGTGTCACCATGTGGTGTCAGTCACGCGGGCGTCACGGCAAATACATTTACACCCCGGAATATGATAGACCATAATTTATCTGTGACTAGACAGGCTTCCAAACGCGATACTTAGAAGGGTGCCATCTGCCAAAACTCGCGCCGTCTGCGACCCGACGGAGCGGTCAGGGTCTCTGCGCCTCCCTTCAAGAGTCCTCAGATATTCGTTTGTTTGTGTGAAGATGGTTACAAGCTTACGAACATCACGGCGCACTTTTCTTGTAGGAGACAAACTTTCTGCTGAATGGGGACATCTGGATCTCCCCGCGCGTCAACACCATCGCTCCTTCCGCCGGCACCTAGGGTTCGCGATGAGAACTTCCGGATTCGGAAGCTCCTTTATGAAGCTTAAGGAACAAGGCTCGAAGTTCTCCCCAGTGACCTCCAAAGCATCCGAACAGAAATATTTCCTTCAATTGACCTTTACTCGGCACCGTGGATAAGATAACGTTTCCCAATGAGCGACTTTCCATCGTCAGCTAGAGTCTCTATGCTTTGAGCGTCCTGGTTGGAAAAGGAAGCCGTTCTGGACCTAGACCGTTGTCTGGGTTGTGAGTTTTTAAATAAGTATTCTACGTAGACGGTGGAAAGTCACATAACAGTCCTTCCAATCCAACTCGAAGAGACGGTTTGAGAAATGAACAGACGTTTAGATGAAGAGAGGAAGGAAAGGGAAACCGGACGCGAAGAAGCGGAGACAAGGGGTCGGAAAGAAACGAGAAGCGAAAGGACAAGGTATCTCACAGCAAAGAGTCCAACTTGCTGAGAACCTCCAAGACTCCAGCAATAAGCTCGAACCCGAGGTCTTCCTCAGAATCGGACGTGGATTCTTTCTTCACTTCCTGTACCAGCCCGATCACGATTTCCCGCCCGGTGACCCCACTACTTCCCCCGCCAACCGCGATCCTGTTCGCCCGCCGGGAATTCGTTGATCCTGAATCGGTACCAGATCCCAATGGCCAGACCGAAAACTCTGTCATGATTTCGTCACACCTCGAAAAGGCCGCCTCCCGATCTTCGTACGTCAGCCTGCCGAACGCGTTGTCCAACACGCTCGCGGCGTATGACGCGCAGACGAGGCAAACGGCCCTCATCACCCTACATTGTGTCCCCTCCTTGTCGAGCGCTCGTTCGGGGACCGTCGTCGTCGTCGTCGTTAGCAAGCTGACGACCCTCTCGACAATTCCGTCTTTTGTCCGCACGTCAGCTACCGGATGCGTAGCCATATCGAAAAGGAGAAAGTTTCGTTTTTCCGTTCGCAGCACGCCTTTGTCCACTAGTCCTTTGAGCAACCGCTCGCGTACCTGTTTCAGCTGGAATGATATCTTCATGAGGTTCCATGTCTCCCCTGACGGAACACAGACGGTGACGAGAGGCAATACGGAGACCGATTAGGAAAGTTTACGACTCGGCAATGCAAGCAATTTGAGACTGACTTACCGCTCATGAGATCTATCCAGCTGCTGACAGACATTCTCTCGCCGCCGGGCCCATCTTGGGCTTTCATCATCTTGAGCGCCTCGTCGAGGATTGTCTCGCCCGTGATCCTATCATCTACGACTTCGACTAGGCGTTCGGAGATGGCCACCCGCCGACGATTGGGGTCCTTGACGAGCGCGATGCGACGACGTAGCGCCAACTCTACGAGAATGCACCCTCGTAATGCATATGAAATGTTATCGTTCCAGAATGAAAGGTATCCCTAGGAAGAACAAGCGGTGCGTTAGTGTGGCCGTGACAGTCGGGCGAAAAGCGCGGTGGATGGAAATTGCTGCGGGCACGGAACGCCGTCACCACACGTCGAAACTCGGTTCCATGAAGTGAAGGGAAGGGAAAAAAAACGGGGGTAGGACGTACTTGCTTGTCTTTCAAACCCAACAACAAGACCTCTTCCATGATTGTCAGTCTCGGCATCTTGCCACCCTTGCCCTCTTCCTCGGTCATATCCAGATCTCTCGGATCATAAGCAATTCCTCCTCCTCCCCGAAAAGCAGACCCGGCGTGAGAGTGAGATTGGGATTGGGATTGGGATTGGGTGTTGTTGGATGAAGCGTTCGTGGAGCCATTTCGCGAGTCTTGGTTTGAATTCGAATCGGTGAGGGTTGTTGCAGACGAAGTCGACTGGTTGGCGACCCTCCGGCGCGACAGTCCTCCTTGGGAGCTCATGGTATCCAATAAGTTTGCGTCACTGTCGGCTCTTTTTTTCTCTTCTGGGGTTTGGAGTCGGACTTGGTCAACGAGAGTCTGCGGCCGTCGCGCGTTGTCCCTCCCCTAGGTGATTTCGAATGAAGTGGGCGTGTGATCCAGTGATCGGTACTGCGCGAACAGAGCCTGCCGCCAACCTGCATCCAACTCTCTCAAGATCACCATGACCCTCAACCAACAACAGATCCTTAGCAGTCTAACATCTATCTGGTGGCTGTTCGCTCGCCACGGCCGGGTCTAGGGCCGATCCTGCCGCGTCGTGACCTCTGAATTGGATTGGGCAGCCCCATGTGGTCCCACTGCCGCAAATACTCCGCTATACAACCTGTACAGCCTTCTGCCTCCGTCGACTCGTGACCATTATCTCGTGTCGTTTCGTTGAGCCCAGGTTTCTCCGACGCATACGGCCTCGCTACTGCTGATCAGCGATGAGGGGCCATGATCACGGGAAATTGGCTATGACCCGGAGTGCGTTAACCCGGTTTACATAAAACGGAGTCCTCGTGATGCACCGCAAGTTCGAGCCCTACAACCGGTTCGTGAAGCACTAAAGGAAGGAAAGCGAGCCTTCTGAACAACATCTGTTTGCGCGTTCGCCATGATCAACCGCACGTTTTTCCCGTATGTTTTATGAGGCGAAGCCTATTGATTGCTGCCTGGATACACAGTTCTTGCCGTTTGAATGGACTATTTGCAGGTGCATCAATAGGTGAGCACTTCCACATTCATCCGTGAACGGCGCATGGCACCTGATGCTGATCCACGCTCAAGGAGATGAAGATTGTCGGGGCACGATGTTACCTGTTTTTGGCCGTGTAATTCAGCGGAGCCGACGTCCCCGCATAAATGAATCTGTGGTTGACCGTGCCGCATCTTGAAATAATCCGTATTCTGTGCGTGTTCGTCATGGATTCAACTCAAGTCGCTTCGTGTTCCTATCTCGGGGGTCTGAATGGTCTTTAGGAACCTGAATCGCGCGCAGTTTCTTGGCTGTAAGACTTGATCCTATCTTTATCCCCCCGGATTGATTCCACAAACATTTTCGACGATTTTTCTCCATCATTAAATGCGGACTATAGATCAGCGGTGGGGTGGTAGAACCAATGCGACCTGAGGATTACACGTGAGGGATGACCCCAGATTTGTTCCATTGGTGCGGCGATGCGCAACAGTTGTCTCAGGGTTGTTGTCAAGGAAGACGTGTGAACGATCCTCATGTTGACGCTTCGCAACAAGGTTATCTCGGTGCGGAGTGACGTATGGTGAAAAGGTTAGACTGCGCCGTTCGAATTTTCAATCAGGATGAGAAAACTGTACGGCATCCAGACGTTTTCGGCAAGCTTCGCCTACGATGCGAATCATAGTTTGGGGGTAGTGTACATGCACAGCAGTAGCGGCTGGAGTTTGTGTCCCTTGCATATGTTATTCCCTCTCACACGGTTGGCAATAGCGTGGTTCGTCGCGGGATTACATAACTTGGCTTTGATCCCGACCCGCTTGCTGAATGGTCAGTCGCCCCCTCCCCGAATGCGGTGGATCGTGGGACGGATTGTGGTGTTGGTCGCTAACTGAGACGTCGGCAACAGGCTACAACATCTACATCATTCATGTCCGTCCCAACGGGGGCGTCAAACGCCAACACGACTACGCCACCGGAGATCGAGCAGACCCTTACGATGTTGAGCGGACACCGGTCGGTGCTGGGATACATCGTCTTGTCTCGCGGAGGGACGGTCAGCATAGTAAAGCATTCCGGGGTCGTGTTCGAGGGGGATCAAGGCAGGAAGTACGCAGGGGTGATCGAAAGAATCGTGGATAGCGTTCAGACTGGACTGGAAGAGATTAGCGGGGAACAGAACGAAGGGGTGAGTCCCCGGTTCTCGGCGGAGGACAAAGAACTGAACGCTCTCTCTCTCCTCCCCCTCGCAGGATGAAATCCGATTTTTGAGGATAAGGACCAAGAGACACGAGTTGATGATCTCTCCCAGTACGCGATTTTCTCCCCCCCTCTCTTTCTCTCTCAGGTTGACTGACCGGTACCGTGACAGCGGAGAGATACCTATTGGCCGTCCTGCACGACCCGTCCTCCTAGGCACGCACGGAACGGTTTCATGGAAAAATAAAAATAAAAAATAAAAATCGAAATCGAAATTCGCATAGAAGGAGCGTGACATGCAGGTGACCGTGACCGATCTAAATTTGAAAGTCTAAGTCTCCCTCGACGGTCATTGCTTTAGCGGATGCGCCTTGCCGCATTAATGGACTTGAAACAGGTCAGATTCCAATTCTCGCCACCTCCCCGACTAACTCCCCCCACAGATTTGCGAGCCTATCTCACGCTCGATCACTACGGTCCACATATATTAGAGTGAACTCCGTCCACTCCTCCGTCCGCCCCTCCCCCATTCTGAACCAATGTCCCTCCCCATGTCCCTCCCCGTTCTACCTCTCAAGGTCGAGGACTACTGTTCAGAGTTCACCTCGGACCTCTCTACCCCTCCTCTTGATCTCTCTCCGGACACCGACTATGCTCCAGAGATCGGCCGACCTCGCCGTCTATCCAACTCCTCCGTCGGCACCATCCCCTCCCCGATCACCCCAATCTTTCCCCAGTCCTCCCGGGACGAGCTGGACGACTGCTGGAACCTAATCCCCTACAATGTGCCTTGGGGGAACAATTATCACAATTACGAGTATGGCACTCTCCCTGGCCCCGAAGGTGCTTGCATCTTCTTGCGATCTCCCACCCCTGTCAAAAATCAGCGCACCTCCCAAGCGTGCAAAAAATGTCGTGAGCGCAAGGCAAAGGTTCGTCCAGTCGCCGTCCAACGAGTATTTCACTGTTCTCATATCCATATCTCGTGTTCAGTGTAGTGGTACTCGTCCGTCCTGTGAACGTTGCCTCGCTCGCGGACACACTTGCGTGTACGTTGACGATCCGAAACGTGTCAGGCGTACCGTCTCGGGCACCAGTCTCGAGACCCAATCCCGTTCCGTCTCAGATTCCGGACGCACCCCGTCTCAGTTTATCACAGCAGAGTCCCCTTTGGACGATGTCCGCTACTCGTCGCCATGTTCACCTCTCATGGGTATCTTGCCATTGGAACCGGATTACGAAGCGGAGTTCCACCCAGCTGTTGAATTGACCCACGAGGATCCCTACGGTGGCGGGTATTCTTCGGTTATTCAACTCCCTGAGACCCCATACATGCTTTCCATCCAATCGGCAGCTCTCGACCATTCGATCGACACCCCACCTTCATCTGTCCTCTCCCCACAACCCATGCGCTACCCGCAGCTGGTACCTCTCTTGTCCATCTCCATCCCAGGTGGCGACGAGGTCCCTGCGCTCGAGTCCACCTCTTCCTCACCGGCGTCGCCCTCATCTCAGTCCACGCCACTATTAGGCTATCAGCCAGGGCTGTACCACAACAATTTCGTCGGCGACGAGTTTGGATACGACCGGTGCGTTTTTCCTCTTCTCGTTATAATACCTCGTTGGTCCCTTACCATCGTGACCCGTAGATCCACTCAGTTCCAAGGATATTGCATTCCCCGTTCGGTTCAGTATCCTCAATTCGATCACGCCCCACTGGTGCTACCGATGAGTTGCTCCTTCGATGAAAGCTCCCATCAGGTATACACTGTGGGGAGTAATGGAGAACATCCCCCTCTATCGACTGAAGGGCTCTCGCATCCATACAACGAAGAGTTCTTAGTTCGACCCCAATTCGTTCCTTATTGACAGAAGAAGCTTTCCTCTCTCTTTCTTATACATTACTCGCCCCCTTTGGTTCATCTCGGCTTACCTGCCCAGATCTTATTCGGTTTCGTTTACATAGGCCATTCACGTCCTTTGCATATCATAACACATCCTATCTTTGGTTTCGCGGTTCACACTAGGGAAGCTCGTCGCTTTGTATTCCTACCTACCTATCTGTGTTCTCATACCCGTTGTGACGAACCCCGAAGTGTATGTATTACTGGTCTCATTTTTTATCCTAGGTACGGTACGGTAATCCTAAATTCCACAACGGTTCGACACCAGATGGGAAAATCAGGCGCTGTCTTCGACTCCTAACCGTGTTCTGGCGCACATAAGCGACCGCCGCATCAGATAGCGTACATCGAGGGCGACCGACACGCATGACAGCCAAAGTGCTTAGTGCTGACGGGAAATGTCAATCACATCTTGATAGATGCACTAGGCCGCCGGCCCGGAACTCGGAAAACCGTCGCTCGAAGACTTGGTACATTCCACACACCATCTTGGTCACATGGGCGCGTCATCCTCAGGCGCGATGGCGGCGGGGATTGAAGGAAATGAGTGATGGATGTTGATAATGAGTTTATAGAACAGGACGTGGGTCTGATTGGGACCGTTAGCGATTGAAATTCGAGGGAGAGGAGAAACCATGCAACATTACACAGTCACGGGTCTTACCGGATGGGGTGCGAATCGTGAATTGTCAGAGACCAAGGTTTCGGGCACGGTCATTGCGAATTGGAGGAGGGACCCCCTTGTGAGGGTATGTCGAGCGGTGGTGGAGGTTCCCGCAGCGGGTTCTCTTCCCGAGCCTGGTCCAATAGTTCGTTCAGGCCCTTATTCTTGATCGCTTTCTAGAAACGCGGCAGATCCGTGGTAAGCGTCCATGGAATCTCGAATCAAGGTAACCGGAGGGGCCGAGAGCCAGAGAGAAGGGATCCCAAATGCACTCGCGCACACGCTCACCTGGACGCATTCCTTGTAACTCTCCCAGACTTTACCGCATTTCTGCTGGTATTCCTCGGCCTTTTGCTTCTGGTACTCCTGAGGATTCTTGTCCTTCTCGCGCTGTTGATGTGGGGTGAGGGTTGGCTCTAAGTATCCCGCGAACCAGGCGTTGAAACACGAATCGTATGCGTGCTTCAGGGGAGTACACTCTGATGACAGAGAATGGGCCATATGATAGCACGTGGCGGATCGGTCAAGAACTTGTGATGATCCCTCCTCGTCATTTCATTTCCTTATGTGGCATTTCCAATTCCCACGGGTGACCGCTGTCCATTGCTTGATGCTAACCCCCCCTCCCAGAGCACAGGTAGATGTTGTTGGGCACCCCGTCGTTCACCAGACCGCGAGCCAATAGGTAAACGCCGTCATGGGGGTTTGGCGAGCCGGAAAGTGTGGATCAGATATCCTAACTACATTCCCTTCAGGTTTCACAACTCCTGCACGTGTTTATTCCGCGGCTGCAGTTCGCGATCCATTCGCAATCCACCCTTGGAACGGCCTATATCGAGCCATCTGGTCGCGAAAGTTTGACCCCCCTGCAAACCTCTGCATCGTCGGACATCTGGGGAACGGGGATCGGGAGGATGATCGTCACCCAGATGTAGTGCCAGTCAAATCAACTCAAAGTGGACAACCCTCCCCGATTTAGCGCGATGGGAATCGCGGTCCACCTGTCACACATCTACCCTTCATTTCTCCTCACGACCCGGGAGAAGGGGAGGGAAGACCGTGGAGTGAGCCATTGGTGCTATTTTCGGTTCGCGGCCGCGAAGATCATGTCGGCAAGGTGGGGAACTTAGCTGCCAGGGTAGATCCAGGCACTGACAGCCGTTTATCACATTGGTGAACGCGGCTGATCGGGGGGCTGTAGGGGGTGAGGACTAGTGAGGAACCCAGCAATTTGGATGCCTTGATACACGCCCAATCACCCACACTGTGGAAGAGACCAACTCCGAGCGCGGGTCTCCTTGTACACAAAAGTGTGAGAAAGGGTCAGCACCGAAGGGACTTTGAAGGACCAAATCCCGTCTCGGGTCTTGTACTCATCCATCAGTGCTAACCGTTCCCAGAGTGATGATCATCCAAGCTCTAGATCCCAACCTCAAATCGAAGCTGACGCTAGGAATGGTCGTGCTTGCGTGAGAACAGATCTGTGGGGCGGATAACCATCCAACAATCGCGGTGGCTAACCATCCCTAGGAGATCTGGCGGGCGGATCGGCCGCCGACCGAGCAAACCTAATCCAATGGAAGGGGTTCGGCGAGGTTCGGTCTGCTTGCCTGCTTCTCCGTACAAATCCCATACCACGCTCGCGACGGGGAGCTCCCCTGTCCAGCTACGCATGCCCTCAGTGTGGGTCACGTCTCTCCCACACGCCACATGCGCATACTGTATTCCGTACCCGCCTCAAATTGGCCGATATCTTTCGGACACCGAATCCTTCCTGCGGGACTACGGTGGACGGGATAGCCACAACTGAAATACGCTGTCGCGACCGCCGGGCAACGAAGTTTCAGGTCACGTGACCCGAGCGAACGCCGCGCCCCGCTTCTCTCGATTATCAAATACCTTGGTAGACTGCTACCTGGGAGACTTGTGTCGACCAGCCAGGAACCAACGAACGTGTATATCGGATTCCCCTCCTTTGGTCCACCTGGACAAACCTTACAAGCCCTCCCTGGAGTCCTGCGACGGTTCATGACGGCTTGTTGGCAGGTGTTCCGTGCGAAACTGAGAACCCATGGGAGCGTCCTCGAACAAGCCAGTCCGTCTCAGGCAGGAGATACGACGGACCCGGTTACCCCCCTATTTGTCAATAGGTTCGAACTACAGGAACCGCGATCCATTCAGCGGCATACCTTGCGAGTTGGGCAAGTCCTGGGGGCCTCACGGCCTAGAAGGTTATCTACAGTCAGTGCCATGGTCTAGGTCAATCGGCTAGCGCGCCGCCAAACTCATTGGACGCCCAAATTTCATACCACCGCCTCGAGGCCCTTCGAGCCCTCTGTTCAACAGCTGGCGCCGTTTTCAGATGCAAGGTACGGCGCGAAAGGAACGCCTCGGGGTCACTCCCAACGAGTTGTCACCTTCGAAATGGTGTCATTTCTCTAGGGTTCCACCATCCGCAAATAGACCGCGTCTTTTTTTAGGATTCGCTAAAGCCAGTGAAGGTCTCGAGGTAATTAGCGTTCCAAGCGACCCGGTCGTGTGCTTAGGGAACCACTCCCTGGGTCTGGGTTGTTCAAATGGAATGACGTTCAACTGTCAACACGCTTTAGACCGGCTTCGGCGCGTCAATCGAGCGCTGATCTGCGTTGAGGGGAGGAAGCGAATGGCGATCGGTTGTTCGACCTCATTTTGTAATTCAGCCCCGTTCCCACACCCTGAGCCATGATCCCGATACCTTGCCCTCCATACTACCCCTGGGTGATGTTGGACCGGCAACCATGGACGTCACATCCCATCTAGTCTCAGTCTATTTCTCGTTCTGCGTTCTGTTCTGCAGGGCCGCACCAGGAGGAGGGGTCAAACATCGGCGCCGCTGCACCCCCGCCTAACTGTCTCACATGACAGGGTCTTCCCAGGATCATTACCACCACTCACTTCGACTCCACACTCCGCCCGCCTGTAGATCATGGATCGAGGATCCAATGTCGAGGGATCATGGATTCTCACAATCAATGATCGTCTGACTTTCCACTGGAACCTTTCTTCTTCACGACTAGCGTCCATCCATTGCCAGTGATTTGTCGATGATATGGGGTGCCTCTCCACTCGCCCTCGTGTTGGAAATCGTTGCGAGGGCGGACAATTTTGACTCGAAATCTGAAATGCATCCCAAGGTTTGCTCGAATTTGAAACCTCCGATTTCACGTCAAGCACTCAGTCGTCTCTAGGGCCCGAGGACGACCAGAATGGAATGAGCGCCGTCGCCCTTGACCAGGTGTATAGGTTCAGTCGGGTCACATCCGTGCCTTTGCCCCTACAGTGCCCGCGGGTTCCTCTTGATCAACAGGCGCACGACCGGGCTCTAACTTGAACTCGCGCGTTTCATCCACCGCTCACCATGACTTCTCTCGTCGGTTACCTCTCCGCTGTCCGTATCCCCGCCCCGTTGACACCCGAACCGGATCCCTCGGATCGCTTCGTACATTTCGAAAAGGGTACGAGCGTCCCCTCAGCACGGTGCTATTGACAACGATCGCCACGTTTATGTGGGGCTGGGTTTAACAGAGATACCGGCCCTGATTATCTCTGTTCGATCGCAGTAACCCCGGTTTCGGATCCGTGCCAACGTCCTGTGTTTTTGTTTTTTTTCGCCCTTCCCGCTTGACATCGGGACTCGACTTCTGATACATTTCATGATCCGCATCCCGAAACCTTCCAATCCCCCGATTTTCGATTTACGCAGAGTCGGGTTTCCCACCGGCTTTGCGGTATTAACTCCGGTGACCGATTTCGTGCCCGGTTTCCATTGCAAGCGAGGGGGAGAGAAGTTGGAGATCTATTGTTGGTTCGCGGACTTGTACGTTCCTTCGGCGTTAGGGTCTATTATGTTGTCGTTCAACTTGGGGTGGGGATACAATGGTGAGCCCCTGTTCATCACCGGAGGATTCACCGACCGGTGCGGGTTAAGCATAGTTCCGTAGGGAGATAACAGAAGGACCACCACGGGCGCCCGGTCCGAGGTCTGTCTTCATGTCACCGCCCTCATCCATGAGAGGTCAGAGGACGTGGATCGTTTCCTACACTGCGTTGGAAATCTTCGACTGCTACTCACAAGCCGCTTGCGAAAGCTTCGAGCACACTCGAGGTACTTCGAGACGCTGCGGGCTTATTTCTTATCCCCGTGGTTATCATTGACTCTTGTCGCGAAGGGTCAACAGTTCATCGTTCACCCTCCTGGTGAACTGCATAGGCTGTTTGGGTCCATATAGTGAGGTGTGTGCGTTTTTTTTTGGAGACCTTCTGGTGTGGGGAACTTGACGCCTTGACTCATAGGCACAATGGATGGGTGCGCATTGAAAGGATGTGCGAGTGGTCAGAATGGGGTAAGTTGTATGTCCGTATGGGGGCTTTTGAAACTACAGAAGGTCTGAATGTTACTGGGCAAACAGAGAGCAAGTTACGTGTAGCACCAGATGGTATCGCTGCGGTTTCAATTTGGTCTTTCCTTCTTTTCGAGCCAAATGAATGGGAAACAGAGAGAGAGAGAAAACACCACCCCTGGATCTGCTTCCTACGAATCTGATGGCCAGGGGAAATCATCCGAGGAACGAATGTAGGGAGACGGACGGACGGTTGTAAGTAGAAGGTACGACCACCCCCCTCGGCCCCGGATGAATGTAAGGAGTCCGTGTCTCCGACGTTGACCCGTCGATTGAATGGTCCTCAATACATGGCCGGACGCAACAACTCGGATTCAGTAGCAGAAAGGGTCCCCCACCTGGAGGCAATAGCCACCGAGCATTGGAACCGTCGTATGTTTTATCACCTGTCCGGTTAGCGGAATGACACTGCGGAGGCCGGAGAATGGAGGGGGTAAACTGGCAGATCTCAACCCTGTCTGGAGAAAAATTTGCCCGGACGGAGGTGCACCACGAGGCCGCCGTCCATGACCAGGTGTTCCACTTTGATGGCTTCCTCCATTCGTACTTCGTTTCGTTTGGCAAGGGATTTACCAAAATTTCGTGATCGTAAGCTGACAAAGGAGAGGGTACCGTTTTGAGTGGGCATGTGGGTCCACGCTCGATCTGATGATTGTACCGGTCGGAAAGACCATCGAGGATAAACATGCAGATCTAAACTACTAAGCTACGAATCTACGCGATTTGAAAGGGGGATTACAGCAACTCCGCCCATTTTGCCGATCTTCAGCCTTGCATATGGTCCGTCGAGTGGTTTCGGGCGCCCGGAGATGTCGGCGGGAACAACTACGAGTGTTGTCGTGTGATATCTGATCTAGGGATCAAAAGAGCGAAGTGAGAAGGTGGGGGAACTCGGGAATGGAGCACCGAAAAAGAAATACAGTTATATATCTAGCAATAAACAACACGAGTCAAAGGGGGCTGGGGAATAGTGGTACAGTCTATGGTAATCCGCCGTTACAGGGGAGCAAGAAAGAGCGAAAGCGAAGTCAGAGCGTTGAACCTCCGGAAGTAACGGTAGGTACTGCGAACGTCGACGAGTCTGACCCGGACAACCGCCGAGGAGAGCAAGCGAAGTGCGCATGATAGGTCATAATGGCTTCCACCCGTCAGACACACCAACCGGAACCTTCAATTCGTCCCGGTCAACCTCCAACCTCTCTCTCCGCCCGCCACCGTTAACACCAACGATACCGCCTCTGGGTTGTCTACGCGCCAGTTTCTGCCTCTCGTCCTCAGAGTCGTCCGCGTAGCTCAGCCCACTCCCACTATCGTTATCTACGCTGACAGCGTCGGTTCCTCCGATGAGATTCCTCTCACCCTCATCTCCCCACGAGCCAATCAGGTGTGGGCGCGAGTTCGTGGTGTGATCCACAAACCCGCGTTTGCTCAACCCTGCCTCGACCTTGTACCTCGCCGCGTCAAGTTTTGGTTGCAACGCAGAAAACGTGCGTTGGAGGTTCTTTTTGACTGATGGTGAAGAATCGATTGAGGAGGCTCGACTGTGAGTTGAGCCGAGAGAAACACGACGCGTGACTTTCGGGAGGGGGAACTCGTCAGGTTGAGCAGGTGTGGATGCGGGTGCCGGGCTTGGAGGGAGTTGCATGCTTTCCGGTCTGCCACGTGGCTTGCGGGTAGGTGGCAGTGGAGGTTTAGGGTGTCCCATGGATTTAGACCTAGACAACCTCAACGACGCAGGCGACAGCGGTTGCGTGGGGGAAACACCATCCGACGAATTTTCTGGAACCGATGTATTTACAGGGTGCGGTTTCCGGTCGGGATGCGTAGGAGGTGGTGTGATATCCGCGGGTCGGGTTGGTGATACTGAGTTAGGACGTGGTTCGTCTGTCATGGCGACGCCGAGAACTCGACCCCGTTCTGGGGAACGAGAGAAGGGTGAGGTTCCCCGATTTTTCGATGGGGAGAGGGACAACCGGGCATTCGCGACAGATTCGTAAGACATAACCGAACCAGCAACAGAAGGCGTTGAACGATGAGGACTATGGGCAGTCCGCCTCGGGGGTAAACTTGGTGCGCTGTGTTCTGACCTCGTGTCTGACCTAGGGTTGCCGGAAGTAGACGAACCGGAAGAGCTGAGGCCAAGTTTTGGCGGGCTGGAGCTCCGATTTCGAATGCTGGTGCTCTTGAGAACTTGCAGAACTCGTTCTTGGTTGAGGTTCTCCTCAACCTTCCGTTGTACGACACCAGCTCTGCTAGCTTCAAGCGATTGTTTCATGAGTGGGCTCACGAGATGGACGGGTTTCGGAGGCCTGAAAGGGTTTGTAGAGAGAGGAACGGACTTGACAGACATTGCTGATGAAGGAGGGGGGTGTAAAGTAGCAGGTTTCCGGGGTGGCAAGGGAGGTCCCTTCGGAGGAAGTTCGTCCTCGCCCGGCGGCCGCCATTGAGATTTCGACCGAGACCAGAATGGGTTGTAAGGGGAGTAGGGAATGACGGGGGGAGTAGAATCAGAAGCCAGGGCGGTTACGTCGGGGTGCGTCGGTGGCTTAGGGTAAACCGAGGAAGGAGGCGGAAGTAGTGGATGATCTGCATCACGATCTCCGCGGTGGAACGGGTTTTGATCCGAGAGAGACGTCATATATGAAGCACGCCTACCATTGTGGCGATTCGGAGGGGGAGGTGGAGGTTGTTTAGAGGGCGATTGTGGCCGTGAGGGTGGTCGTGTGTTGTCACTCCTCGGACGAGCTAGGTGGGGTGCAAAGTCAATTCGGGCCGAGGTGCTGTGCAACAACGGCCGGTATCGTCGCACCTTGGGTAAACGCGAGTGTCTTGGAGATCCCCTTCCCGTCTCTTGCGTGGGTAACGAGACGCATGACTGCGAAGAACTGTCCGGCGTCGAAAGAATCCTGGACGTTCAGAGTGGGGTAAAAGAGTTTGAGGATCTGGGGGCACCGAAAGTGAAGGAGATTTTCGGAATGCAAAGAGAGAACGTACAGCATCTACATCCGCGAGGGGCATAGAAGCGTATCTGCCTCTGAGCCATGCGCGGACTTCCCTAACACCCACGGATACGTTCTGGTAGTCATCGGAAGGAGGCTTGTCATCCGCAATCAAATCGTGGAGGGCCTCGGTGTAGGCAGAGTACTCAAGGTCATTCAGAGCAGAGACATGGAGTGATAGCTGTCGCATTGGAATTGGGGGCGACGAGGAACGGATGGTTGGGTTGGAGAGAAGTGGAATACACGGTACACGGTTAGTGGAGAACGGGACGTCACGCGCCCGTGACCTGGGAGCCGCAGCGGCCCAGTGGGTCTCAGCTGGATGCCAACGCCCAGGACTGCGCAGAACAACTGTCATCCCGTCGACTCGAGGATAGATTCAAAGTGCAAATGACATCTGCGTAAGACTGGATATACGTATAAATGACGCAGAAGGGCTTCGTGGCACACGGTTCGGCTGGCTTCCATTGCTCCTTGCCCTCCCGCTTTGACCCCATCATCAATAACTTCCTGTTCCTTCCGTCTGTCGAGCCAGAACCCTCTCAGTCGCACTGCGATGGCATTCGTGCGCGTGGATCGGAATGAATCAATGGATGGATATTGAATTGGCGCCAGCTCAATGGTGTGGTGGACATCCATTCAGCTGCCTGCCTTGCAATTTTCGCTGTAACGTGACACACAAACAGCGACTCAGATTCCTTGTGTACCTGGACCGGTGTCTTTCCGTGGCGATGTAGCTGGTGACGAGTTGTAGGCTTTCTTCAACAGGGACGAGATCACATCATCAGGGTTGATGAGGTTCGCAGGTCTGAACTGCTTCCATAACATTCAGCCCTCGTACCGGCAACGTAGAGCAATATATCCCGTCCACATCCTCATAAGCGTCCTACGAGGACCAGTGGTGGATGGATGGGGAACTACACGAAGCGGTTTTGCACTTGTCGCGAGCTGAGCGACCACGTCCGACGGTTGAGATGTTGAAATCCGGCGTTGAGAGGAACGGAATCGGTACCAAAGCGTTCTCTCCACGCCCAGTCACCGGCAACCACCTAGTGGAGTAGCAGTAACAGTAGTGCCATGGGAGGTCGGAGCGAACAACCCTACGAGAGCCCGAATACTTCATGCCAGACTCACGGATGGAATCCGTATCGACCCTCCCACCGACGGGCCGGAACAGTCGACATTCATCGCTGTCCCTTGCCATTCCCCCCTCTGCATCCACGTTCAAATAGTCGGTGTGAATTACCCAATATCCAAGACGACACATCCGGTATTGGAGGTCATGAGTGCCCGCGAATGTCGAGTGATTCAATTACTCCTCCCTGGCAGAGCAACGATGAGGGTGATTCGAGAATAAAACACAGGTTGGGAGCCCGGAAGCAGTGGTCGATATGCTGGGCGACGAACCTCAACGAGGTGGAGCGAGAGCATGGAGGGCGTTGGTGGCAATGCAAAGGCGGGTACCTGAGTCGATCACATATGCCTCGCTTCAAACGCCCGACCAATTCGCACGAGGGGGTGTTATGACAGAAGGGCCGCTCATCTGGATTAGGGTTCGGGTATCCCCCCTACACGCACAGCCTGCACGCCACATCGTTTTCTTCCGGCCACCATGGACACGAATTCCCAACGTCTGAGACGTCAGGATGGTGCCCTCTCCTCGCTGGATGCCGCCATCGAGGCCATGAATATCGCCAAGGAGGCGTCGAGAATGACATTAGCTAGCGTCGTCTTTGGCTCCGTTGGTACTCTTTTAACGACGATCAGGGTACGGCTCCTACCAATCCTACGACAGTGAACCCCCGGCTCACGTTTGTCTAGGACTCTGCGGCCAACAAGAACTATGTCGAGGTTGGGCTAGCATGCGCCGATGTGTGTAGAGCCCTTGACCGGGGGACGAATGGGAAGAACCCGGGTGACCTCAGTCAATCCGTGTGCAATGCGATTGGGCAGTTGGCGACGTGGGTTAAATCAGTGATCCGTGGTTGGAAAGCCCACTCATGTTGCTCTTGATCGCAGAATTGCAACGGAGATCCAGGAAGCGGTTACTGAGAAGGGTAGAGGGAGTTTGCTCTCCCGGGTTTTCCTTGTGAAGAGCGACAAGGTGACCGTTACTGCTTGGAAGTTAAACCTCTACAGGATTCTTCACATCTTTAACGTGCGTTCCGCCACCTTTGCGTGGTCAAAGCTAACTATCCGCTTTCAGACTGAACTTGTGACAAACACAAATGTGGTCGCTCCCAGGATTTCTCACGACATCATGAAATTCGACACCGATCCCATGAAATCCGACACCTATGCCACGAAATCTGACGCCTATGCCATGAGACCCGACACCTATGCCACGAAATCCGACACATACGCCGTGAAATCCAATACCAATATTATGAAATCCGATACCAACGCCATGAAGGTTAACACTGCGGTTCCCGGCACCTATCGTACCGTTCTTAGAAGTCAGAGAGGGACAGTCAGCAAAAAGCGACCGGTGAGCGTCGCTTGTATTCTATTCATCACTGAACCAACGCTCACTATCCCCTAGACTCAAGTCAGGTTAGTCATCCCGAGTATCGCGGAGTCCATAGTCTCACTTTTGTATAGCACCCCTCCTGGTGAACTCCCACCCCCGCCACCGAGGGCCTGTATCGGACGTGACGAGCTGATCGAGGAGATCGTTGATCTCGCTGAATCCCTCACCCCAATCGCTCTCATTGGTGCAGGGGGGATCGGTAAAACATGTGTCGCCCTGTCCGTCCTACACCACGATCGCATCAAGCAATGGTTTGGAGACAATCGCTGGTTCATCCGCTGCGACCAGTTCCCCGCGTCGCTTGCTAATTTTCTCAACCGGCTCTCCAAGGTCATCGGTGCAGGGGTCGAAAACCCCAAGGATTTAACTCCCCTACGACCCTTCCTATCCTCGAAAGAGATGATCATATTCCTCGATAACGCCGAATCCATCCTTAAGCCGGGGGGAACGGACGCTCGGGAGCTCCACGCCGCAGTGGAGGAGCTGAGTCGATTCGAAACCATATGCCTTTGCATCAGCTCTCGCATCTCCTCCGTCCCACCGCGCTGCAAGTGCCCGATCATCCCCACGTTGTCGATGGGGTCAGCATGCAAGATCTTCTTTGGTATTTATGATAACGGTTGGTCCGAGACCGTCAACAACCTCCTCGGGCGATTAGATCTCCACCCCCTCTCGATCACATTACTCGCAACCGCAGCATCTCGCAATTTGTGGGATTACGATCTACTGGCCGAGAAGTGGCACACACACCGTGCGCAGGTCATTCGGGTCGACTGCAACAGAGACCTAGCGGCGACGATCGAACTCGTGCTTGCTTCGCCGACGTTCCGCGAACTTGGCCCTGACGCCCGCGACATCCTCAGTGTCATCGCCTTCTTTCCTCAAGGCATCAACGAGAACAACCTCAACTGGTTGTTTCCCACCATCTCCGGCAGAAGGAATATCTTCGACAAATTCTGCATCCTTTCTCTGACCTACCGAAGTAACGGGTCTGTCACAATGCTGGCACCGCTCCGGGAGTACCTTTACCCCCGAGATCCCGCATTATCTCCACTCCTACGCACAACCAAGGAGTGTTACTTCACTCGTCTATCAGTTCACGTTGGTCCTGGCTCCCCCAGCTTCGAAGAGGCACAATGGATCACGTCGGAAGATGTGAACGTCGAGCACCTGCTTGACGTGCTTACAACCATTGACGCGAGCTCTGCCCGTGTCTGGGATGTTTGCTTTTATTTCATGCAGCACCTCCTTTGGCACAAAACTCGGCTAGTCGTTCTCGGACCAAAGATCGAGGAGCTCCCAGACAACCATCGCTCCAAGCCAAACTGTTTGCTCGTCCTCTCGCAGTTGTTCACCTTCACCGACAACCACGCGGAGTGCAAGCGGATCCTTCTCCACGCTTTAAAGCTCTATAGACAGTGGGGAAATGACCTTTGGGTTGCTAAAACATTGGAGTACCTTTGCGAAGTGAACTGGTACCTAGACCTCCGTGGGGAAAGGATACGACAGGCGAATGAGGCATTGAGGATCTACGAACGGCTGAATGACAAATCGGGACAGGCGGGGGCTTTGAATCGGCTCGCTCGGTTGTCGCTTGAGGATAACCAGCTTGACGCCGCAGAAGAAACTGCATCCCGAGCGATCAGCCTCCTCAAAGATAAGGACGGCCAATATACGGCCTGCCAAATTCACCGTCTCCTCAGTGAGATTTTTTTTTCCAAAGGCAAGACAAGGAAGGTCAAGCACCACCTCGACATGGCCCTTGGGATTGCGAGCCTTTTCAACTGGCACTGGGAGCTGTCATTGATTCATTGTTCCCTGGCCGTCCTGACCTTTAGCGAAAATAGATTCCGTGACGCACACGCTCACGTTGAAAGTGCCAAGTCGCACGCGGTCAACGACGTACGCAATATGGCGAGTATGATGCAGCTGCAGGCTGAGATGTGGTATGAAGAACGCCGGTTCGGAGAGGCGAAGGCTGAGGCCTTGCGGGCTGCTGAAGCGTTCGAGACGCTCGGAGATACGATGGAACTGGAGCTCACAAGGGAGCTCCTCTTCGACATCCACCGGGCAATAGGCGAGTGGGCGCCCCCCCGCAAAGAGGGTTTCAATGGTGAGCTCCTGGAAACCCCACCACTTTCTACGGTCGTTGACTCTCCATTCTCAGCTCTGGCGTCATCTTGGATGTATTCTTCCACGAAGAATTGACCCACGTTTTGGCGCATTCATCCCGTTCTTTGCCACTGTTTTCTTCATTATCCACGACCCCCCCCCTTCTGTAGAAACCCTCTTTCGTACTGGTTGACTTTCCGTAATCGCTCATTGTTCTGCATTATATATCGTCGGTCTCCAACTCTCCATCTCCTGTGTTGTATTTATCCCACTCGTTACATAATCACATCGTACACCTCGTGCCTTCCAGTAATGTAGGTGCAAATCTCGTTATCGAAGTCTAAAAATTCGTAAACCCAGGCGAGCAAACTGCCGCTTAATTTCGGATCAGGACGGACTTCGAGTAAGCACCCTGACCAACGATCGCCGACTCGGTACGTCATTGTCACTTCCGTCCCGAAGTACCAAGCGAAGCTCAAACGCGACCAATTCCAGCCAGAACCTCCATCCCCTTCTCCCTCTGACCAACAGGCCGGTGTCGGAACCGGTCCTCTAATGTCATCTGGCATTGCTGCATCCGTGGTAGCCTCGAGGATACCCCGAATCTCACGCACGACTTGGGCTCGGACAGCGAACCGGCTTTCTACGCAACATCCATGGCGTTCTCACATCCCTAACGGTCGTGGTTTCTCTCGCTCGACCACCCCTTCCTCCGTACCACCCACACCAGGATCCGGAAGACTGGCCAGGGTTTCTCGACTGGCGTACTTCGGGTTGGGAGTCGGAGCTGCTTGGTATTTGGATAGGGAGTTTAACGCTTCCGCGGTGGGCAGGAACGTAAAGACGATATGGACTGTACGTGTTCTACGATTTTCTCCGTGGTTGCCCGCTCATGCATGTTTACACTTAGTGTGCGAGGGTCGCCCTCGACTACAAGATGAATTTCAATGCGGAGAATAGTGACGGTATCCCGGCAATCCATGAACGCGTTGCAGATCGGATTTTCGATCTCCTCACATCCAACGGTGGTCTCTACGTCAAATTTGGTACGCCACCGCCCCACGTCTCGAGGGAGGGCGACTGATGTTTCTTTCACAGGACAGGCTATTGCCAGTAATGCTGCCGTATTACCTCCGGCCATGCAAGCAAAGTTCGCCAAGCTATTCGATGACGCCGCACAGGTTCCTCTGTCAGAAGTCTTGAAGGTCTTCGAGTCCCAGTTTCATAGACCGCCATCCGGACCGGGTGGTGTGTTTGAGTACTTCGACCCTGTGGCTGTGGCGAGTGCGAGTATCGCACAGGTGCACAAGGCCAAATTGAGGGAAGAAGACGGTGGGGGTTGGGTCGCTGTTAAGGTCCAAAAACCCGCCGTCGGAAAACAAGTCAACCTGGATCTCGCCATGTTTCGTTCTGTGATGTGGGTCTACGAGAAAATATTCGACGTCAAGGCGTACTTCGTTGTCGGTGAGTGACCGCCTTACCGCCTTGGACTCAAGCTGACTGGCCACATCAGATTTCATCTCTGACCACCTGAAACAAGAACTCGATTTCGAACAAGAGGCGATCAACGCTATGACTACCGCCAAGTTTATCGCGGGGGAACCTAGGCTCAAGGACAAAGTGTACGTCCCGGAGGTCTACGGAAAGTACACGACGAAGAAGGTCATGACCGCAGAGTGGATCGACGGGGTCAGGATGACTGACCGGAACGGGATCAAGCGACTGATGGGGGAGCAGGTCGACGACCTGTCCAAAACCTCTGATGCAAATCGCTTCCCGACCTTGAAGGGTGGCGTTCCTACAGTCCTCAAGGCGATGGTCGAACTATTCAGCGCGCAGATTTTCGAATGGGGTTGGGTACACTGTGATCCACACCCGGGCAACATGATTGTCCGACCCCATCCCACCATAAAGGGTACTCCCCAACTCGTTCTCCTGGATCATGGCCTCTACATCCGTTCCACCCCCAAGTTTCAGCAGCAGTACGCCACGTTTTGGAAGAGTCTCATGACATTCGACCTCGAGGTACTCGGGGAGATTGCCACGGAATGGGGAATCGGGGAACCAAAGATGTTCGCCAGTGCGACGCTCATGCGACCCCTCTCTTCGTTCGACAGGCGCGATGCGAAGACCGCACAGTTCCAGAAGGAGCTTGCGGAGATGAATGACTACGAGAAGAGCGTGGCGATGAAGAAGAGGTTAAAGAACTTCCTCGTGGACCAGGATAAGATGCCGAAGCAGTTGTTGTTTATCGGCCGGAACCTGAGGTTGGTGATATTTGAGTGGTTCGTTAACTGATTACTCATGGATTGTCGGTAGGATCGTGCAAGGAAACAACCAGATGTTTGGGTCCCCCGTGAACAGGATCAAGCTCACTGCAACCTGGGCTTCCCGGTCCCTGGCTGAGGCACCGAACATGACGTTGACGCAACGACTATGGGCGTACTACGGCCACTTTATCTTCAAGTCGGTCCTCTTCACAACCGACCTGGCCTTTTGGTATACGAGGGCGAAGCAGTGGTTGACTGGCAGGGAGGATGCAGGGTTTGAAGACGCGCTAGAGAGGTCAATGAGGTCGTTCGCGAAGACCAACTTCGGTGTCGAGATCACCAAGGACGCGATGTATACTGGGTGAGAGACGGGCGTCTTTGTGGCACGGTTAACCTGAACATGCACCCCCGCTCGGACTGGAGCATACAAGCATTAATTATACCTGTCCGCTATTAGACCGCATTATCTTTACATTATCCTAGAGTATAATAACCTTTTAACTCGGCTCAGTCGAGGCTTAGATCCGTTGACGGAAGAATACGTGATGACGATACCACCCCGGATCCTACCCGCTCCCGATATAAGCGGTCAAACCCTCTTCTTACCAAGTTTCGCAAAGTACCCCACATTACACCGGATGAATTCATGAGTCCAAATGGCCCTCCTCCTCGAGATAAACAGAGTCTTGACTACATCTTGCGTTCTGGCATTGCGGGAGGTGTAGCTGGCTGTGTCGTACGTCTTCCGGGTTCCGGTTCCTCCGATGGCCTGCTTACCGAGGCTCTCTCTCTCCCTTAGGCCAAGACAGTCGTTGCGCCGTTAGACAGAGTCAAGATCCTCTTCCAAGCCTCTAACCCGGACTTCCAGAAGTATGCCGGGAGTTGGAGCGGAGCGTTCCGTGCTGGCTCAGAGATTTACAAGGATGGTGGAGGGTGGGCACTTTTCCAAGGGCATTCTGCGACTTTGATTAGGGTCTTTCCATATGCTGCGATAAAGTTTATGGCCTATGACCAGGTTCACCATGTGAGTTTGCTTTTGAATGGTTCCATCCCCCTGGTGGTGTTGACAGCTCGTGTGACGTCGTTGTAGCTCCTGATGCCAACTCGTGCGGACGAAACGAACTTTAGGAGGTTTGCTGCTGGAGCTCTCTCTGGTGCGTAGAGTGGTGGTCTTTGCGTTGTGGGTTTCGGGTTTGCTGAGGAGATTGTGTTCCAGGCACGATATCCGTGTTTTTCACTTACCCGCTCGAATTGATCCGAGTCCGAATGGCTTTCCAAACTCGCAACTCGAACCCGTCATCTCCGTTCAAGGGAACACGACCGACGTTCGCCCAGGCTATGGGCTATCTCTATCATGAAGGAACCTCAGCACCCGCTTCTACGCACGCTCCTATCCCCCCTTCTTCAACCCCACCATCTTCAGGTGTTGTGGCCACGAAGAAATTGTTCCACTACTTCCCAATCCTCAAATTCTACCGAGGGTTCACTGTCACCGTTGCAGGCATGATACCATACGCTGGGACTTCGTTCTTGGTGTGGGGGTTCTTGCGCTCTCACTTCATCCCTCCCCGGGAAACATCTCAGAAGACGAGAACGCCGATGGCCGATCTGGCGATCGGGGCCGTAGCTGGTGCGATCTCGCAGACGGTTTCTTACCCATTTGAAATCGTACGGCGGCGAATGCAAGTCGGAGGACTCACGCGACCTGACCGGTGGTTAGGCTGGTCGGAGACAACCCGAGACATATGGCGCACGAACGGGTGGAGAGGCTTCTATGTCGGATTGGGCATCGGGTATTTGAAGGTGGTGCCGATGACCGCCGTTAGCTTCGCAGTTTGGCAAGCGGGGAAGCACGTCCTCGGAGTTTGAGTTTCGAAATATTTCAACCATTCCGACTTGCATGTTTAAGCGGTGTTTATAGCTAATTATATAGATAGACAGATCCTTGGAACTCTTGCATGGCATACGTGTACGCACACAATATTAACACGCATGCCAAGACCCATACCTCCGCTGTCTGACAGGAGGCGTGCGAGAGGAAATCAAATTCCATACGATTCGCCGGTGGGAATTGGTTCTGGGCTACCGCCGGAGAAGAACCAGAAGAGTATCTTCCATAGAAGCCAGAGAGACAGGACGGAGCCTACGGAGTAAACGAGTATCCTGTATTGTTTCGGCGTTCCGGGACCTGTTGAAACGGTAAACACGACTGGCGGGACGCTGAGGGATGACGGGTACCTAAGCCGAACGTTTGATTCACCCGTCGGGCGGAATCAGAAAGGGAGGTTGTGAACGAGGAGAATGCATTGCTCTGGTTCGCCGGAAATAAATGAGATTTTGGTCCGAGGAGCTCGCAGAGGGGAGTCAGCGCACCGATTCGTCTAGGAGCAGGTTCTGTGATTCGACGTCCCTGTGGATGTCTGTGGTGACCTAGCCTAGAGTTAGCGACCAGACGGAACTGCGGAGGTGGTTTGAGACGAACGCCACGTAGAGTCCTAATCTTTGAGTGGAGGTCATCTAGTCGTTGGTCGTTCTGAGCCTCGTAAGTGTCCTCGACGTTCCTGTCTCTAGAGGATGATGAGGGCGGCATTTGACGAAGAGGAGATTACAGCATGGGGCGATCGTGTGAAGTTTACTACAGCCGAGCTTCTTCCACCACACCCACGAGCACCGCAGTCTGCTTCCCCGCTGACTGGGACTCCCCCAGACGCTCTCTCCGTCCTGGATGAAACTTGCTTCGTTGGCTGATCTCTTTGGGCTGATTATTTACTCCCTCCTGGGCCCGCTTTGACTACACTTCACTACAACCGAAACAATAAGCGAAGCCGGGACAGCCACCTCCTACGACTGACCCTTTGCCTCACGGTCATCAAACCCGATCAGCCGATCCCGTCTCGTCTTTTTGTTTATCCCCCTCGGTTACACTTCATCTCGTTTCGGATTTGCAAACCTAATCTCCTGCTTTTCTCGAGACAATACCGACGCTGCGTGGAGTCCAGGAGAGTTTGACTCAAAGTCCGCATTGGCTCCTTTTTGTCTCTGTTTCCCCGGAGCACCATCGATCACGACCTATTCCGTCACGTTTATCGGCTCATCGCGCTTGGGTTGCTATAAAGACTCTCTGGGTTTGAGCCCCTTAGTTGCTTCACCTCTGGCTATCATATCTGCCTGCACCATGTCTCTCACTGACCTTGCTCCCGAACTCACCGACTCCATCATCGACTTCCTTCACAACGATCCCGCCTCCCTCAAAGCCCTCTCCACTGCTTGCCACCGATTTTTACCCGCCTGCAGGTTCCACCTCTTCAGTGAACTTGCGCTCGAATCGGAAACCCTTCGCGGGAAGAACTTCCCGAGCACTCTAACGCCCCTCGTAAAACGCTTTCGGCTTTCTCCAGGGTCCCCGGTTGTTGGCGGCTTTGCGGCCAACCCCTTCTTCGCCTTTGGCTCATTCACAATACCTCCCCCTCCACTCACTGGCCCGCAACTCCGTGAGAGCATTAATAATATCCACTCTCGGCATGTCGAATTCAAGGGAGTCAAGACCTCCACCAATCACGCCCTATTCACCGCAGTCGCAACCTCAGACTTGAAACACAGCGCTACCTCCCTATCGCTGAACGCCTGTTGCGTCGATACCGAGGACCTTGTCACCTTGTGCTACGCGCTCCCACGCGTGGACTCATTACACCTTTCCGCCCTCACCTTCGATAACTCCAGGGCGATGATCCGCAAGATCGAGCGCGCCGCACCAGTTCCGATAGGCTTCTTTGTGCCGTCCGCCACACCGACTTCCGATTGGTCCTCGTTCTCGGAATCGATGGCCTCCAGGGTCAAGACATGCGGATTACAGCTGAAAGAGATCGTAATCGAGGGTACAGAGTGGACGAACGAGCTGTGTGAAAGCTTGGTTGGGCTGGTCGAGCGTATCGACGAATCGGTCAAGTTGACCATGCGCGTTCAACTTCCCGCAGTATCACCGCTGTCGTTCGGGGGCGCGCGGGGTGAACACACCACAAGCCAAGACTCGATTGGGGAACAATCAGACCTCTTCACGAGGTTCCTGGAGATCTGTGGCACGAAGATTGATCGACTGGACATCTGTCTTGTAAGTCCGCTCGGGGTTTAAACCCGTTCGAGCGAAATTAACATTTTTGCGCCAGGGAAATGGTGTGGTCTACGATCAGTCTCCGAACGAGCTGCCCCCCGCTCAAGCCGAGAGCGAGAACCATCTCGGCGATGAAGTCGCCGTCCAGGTACGCTACTCCGTCTTCTCTGTCGAAAGTTTCAGTTTTGATTAATACGGTCCTATTGTCAGAATGTTGACGATGACACGAGCCTCGGTTCTGTCCTGGAACATTGTCCTCGACTCGAAGCTTTCAGGCTGTCTGGCTCGCTCTGCTCGACCCACGTCATGAAACAAGTCATCCAAGGCATGAAGCCCGCGTCAGGACAACCGCCCTCTCTCCGCGTGTTGGGCCTTGGACCTGTAGGAGCGGGGGTCTTGTGGTACGACGTTGCGCATGTTCTGGGCTTCGCCGGTGCTGCCGCTGGCTTGGACCGGGTTGTGATTACAGAGGGGGATCTGGGAGTGATCCCTGCGGATGCCCGATGTGTAACCCTCAAGAAGTTTGATGAGCTGAGGGGTAAGGGTCTCGATGTCGTCTTCGCTGAGCACCAACGGGTCGGAGACCTGCTCTGAGTGATCCTATATTGTTTCTACCTGTTTTCGTCCTTGTTCTTTTTGTTTTCGCTTTTCCGTGTCTTTGCATTTTCGGACTTGTATCTTCATCATAACCTTGACCGTGTTGTACGCGGTCTTCTACATGTATTCGCCCATGGTCTTGCCGTATCTTACTCACTATCACGTACTCACTCGTAACAATTGTTGTCGTCGCTTCGCAATCCACACATGCACATTCACCCAGAACGTTCGTCTTGACTTAAGGCCGTCCAAACTCAAGGGGAACAATAACATTTTAAGGGATACGGCAAGTCATGGAAAAAACACAAGGGTCCGCCCAAGGTTTCGAGACTCGAACCGAATAAAAGCAGAACACATTCAGTACTTCTAATTGTTCTCGCCAACTACCGAAGTGAGAAAAACACCCTCTCGGTCCGCGCTCCCGAGCTCATTACAGACGCATGAGGAGTTGTTTCAGACCGGACATCCAAAGGCCGATGTCATCGGTTTGGGATCCCTTCGTGAGTAGCTCTATGTGTAAAGTAGCAGCCACATCACGGTCATGAGCTTGCATCGCTGTGGAGGAGGTGATACGTCAGGATCGCGATTCGAACGTTATCACAGCCGAGGGTGACTTGCCTCGGGCGATGTTGAGGAGAGCGTCCGTGACGTTTTGAGAGAGTGTTTCGCAGTTCAATGCGTCAAACAGCGGGTTCAACCTCTTCTCGACGTCGTCTACCAATCGCCTCTGTTGTGGCTAGATTGAAAACCAAACGCTTTCAGAGTATGCCCCCATATTCCGTCATGAAGTGACGACTTACTGGTGTCGTCTGCCTCAAGTGGTTCAAATGCTCGCTGATGATCTCGTATACGGGCCGCAAGTATTCGGGGATGTGACTTCGGTCACCAGGAGCTGCGGCCAGAGTTAGCTCTGGGAGAAAGATGCCACATCAACCGATACTTACGATACTTGGGAGGAGGGGGCCCCTTTTGCACCCTAGGTGGGGGTGGCGGATTGTTCCCAGCGGGAGGAGGACCGGATCTTGGTGGTCCCTGAGGCTGTTGCTGTAGAGGTTGAGGAGGCCCAGTTTGGTGGGGTGGAGGACCAGACCTATTCGGTGGCGGCGGGAGATGAGCGGGTGGTCCCTGCTGGGTAGGCGGCGGCCCGTATAGTCCAGGAGGAGGGGTTCCACGACCGTAAGGACCGGGAGGAGGTGGACCTGGGGGTGGGGGCGTGGGTCCAAGGCGCTGGTGTGGGGCAACATGTGGAGAAGTGAATTGGTTCGAAGGTTGGCGAACGATGGGTCCCTGTGGTGGGGATGTCATCTGGTGTGGTGGCGGCATACCATGTGACACGGGAGGAGGACCGTACGGTCCAGGTCCAGGTTGCAACGGGGACTGCATCCGGTTTTGTGGAGGCGGAGGGGGGCGAGTGTTGACACTGCCTGGCCGTGGTGGAGGGGGGAGCGTTGCACTCTGGCCTTGGCTAATGTACGGCGACTGGCCAGGTGTAGTAACACCAGGCGACCCCATAGAGCTCGGGAAAGGCGCAATGATCGGAGCTGGTTTGTTGATGTTCCTGCTCGAAGGGCGTTTATCCTGGACAGGTGGAGCGTCATTCCAGCCACCAACGTCCTTGCGTTTTGGCGGAGGTGGCAAGGGAGCGTTGTTGGGACCACTGTTGAATTGTCCTCTAGGCGGCGGCGGCAGTGGCGCATTTGTAACCTGTGGAGTCGATCCAAGACTGCGGCTGGCCTGCATCGGCTGGATGGGAGCGTACTGTTGTTGAGGCTGCTGGTACTGAAAGGGGGCGGTAGGCTGGTATGGGCCCTGTGGAGGCGGCCTAGCGTTATTCTGATTGAGACCGCTGGCGTTGGCGTATGGATCATAATGAGTGGGGGGCTGTGAGTGGACGGGAGGTTGGATGGGTTGTATCGGTTGCGGAGGTTGTATTTGTTGAGTATACTGAGGGTAGGAGTAGCCTTGTGAAGTTGTCGTCTTCGCCGGTCCGTAGGATGTAGAGTTAACAACGGGTGCAGGGGCGGGTTTGGAAATGGGAGCGGGAGCGGGAGGAGTCCCGGAGGCGACGTCGAGTCTCTCCCTGCCAAGTTTGTAGTCCACGGTGGAACCCGGAGAGCCATGATAATCCACGGGGGTGAGGTTCAGGAAGCCCACCGCCTCGTTCACCAGACCTTGCGAGGCAAGAAGGTCTGCGTACTCGAAGTAGCGATCGTACAAGGCGGAAAGCTTGTATGTCTTCGCCTCTGAGTCTGCTCCAGCCCTGGCCTTGAGATCTTCGTCCACGTACTTCACGGCGGCACGGAAGACGGTCACCTTCTCGACGAAGGTCTGGAGCGCACTTGCATGAGTCGCGTATCTGGACCCGCTCCACGCCTCGTCCTCAGTGAGTTGTTTTTCATCCTCCGCCAACTCTTCGACCCAGATATTGACCAGCCTCTCCAACTTTCCCGCAGCTAGGTAGGTGAGCGTTGCGTTCTTCCTGAGCTTGAGTGCCTTGGTGGAAGCATCCTCGACATTTGAAGCCCTCGAGAGATGAGATTGGAACTCCAGGCGTTCTCCAAGTTGCTCCGTGAGGCTGGCGAACTCGTCGGGACTAGCGAAAGAGCACAGAACAACAAAGATCTCCCGCCACTCATGCAGGTCAGCGTTTTGTACGATGTCGCTCAGGTCGTTTGTGACGATCGATTGGAACAATCGGAGATATGGTAGCGCGGTCGTACGGTGTTCGAAATAGGCCTTCTGTGTCTTCTGCAAGAGTTCTGGACCGCCTTTCACAGCGAGCAAGATGGCGTCCGCATAACGTTCCGTGGAGAGGCAAAGGGACACAGCGGATTCGAAATCGCCAAGGACTAATGCCTTGGTGACTAACCGGTCAGTCTCGGACTCGTCGTTTGGACAGATGCGGAAAGTATTATTCTTGAGAGTATCTGATGCCACAGACGAAGGGCGGGATCCAACGGTCGCAGCGACAGAGGAATCGATTCCGTAGTTGGTGTGGGGGACCCGGATGTGTGCTTCATTGGAGAGGTTCGTTAAGCCCATAGTGGTGAAAAAGTCCGCCCCGGCATCGGTCTGGGGAGTTCCAACGTTATCCTCTCCAAACAAGCTGGGGGCGGTGGTGGTAGATTCGCTATCAACCAACCTCATCGCACTTGTGGCATCAGACGCCACGCTGGCGCTAACCTCTGATGGGGGCCCCTCTATACCACTCCCAGCAGCGTCAAGGGTATCATCGTCATCAACTCCTTCCTCCTCACTGTCGGACTCTCGGCTGGGTTCCACGAAGGAGACGACGGGTTCGTGCAATTTGATATCGCTAAGATCTTCCTCCTGAGGGATCCTCGAAGCTTCTGTCTGCTTCCTGAGATTGGCAACTGCTTCCGCAACGCGAGTAGCGATCTCGGTCTTGGAGAAACCGAGGAGGGTGACGAGCTCATCCCGGGAGTTCGCTTGGAATAAACTCAAAAGGGCCTTCCAGCTAGCGCCGACTTCCCTTCCTTGAGATTCAGCTTCCTCGACCCTCGTCTCAGCAAAGGTGTGTAGTGACCCATCGTCGACAGCAGAGTGGAGTTTGTTGGCACGTTCCACAACCGACGACTCTGAGACCACCTTCCTGACATGCACAATGCTGCTCTGGTTCTTGCCCTGGGCAGAAGGGAGGTTGGAAATCGTAGCAAGTTTTCCGCCATAACCAAAAGAGCTCGAGGTAGGCCGACGGAGCCACTTTGGTGGCTGCTTAAGCGACAAAGTGGCGTGTCCGTTACGGGAGTACCCTGGGGCGTTGAAAATGTCTGCTCCTTCAGGTTGTGAAGCGGTAGGTGTCCCTTCTGCAGGCTCGTTGGTCGTGTGGACAGAATGAATGCCAATAGTCCCGTCAAAGAACGCGGCAGCGAATAAGTCGGGGTTTCGAGGACACCAGTCGACTTGGAAGGCCCAGTTGTCCGCAGAAGGCAGCTAACCGGGCATCAGTGATCGTTCCCTCTTGGCGTGGACCACCTTACATACCTCTCCGATGATTTCCGAAGTCTGAGGATTCCAACCCAACACCCTGTTATCTTTACCGCAAGAAAGCAACAAATCGGGGTCTCGTTTGCACCAGGATAAGGAGAGGACACCCTTCTCGTGGCCGGTCAAGATTCTTTCTGGTGCGCGGGCGTTTCGTAAATCCCAAACCATGATGATCGGAGACATGTCGTCTTCAGAAGAAGTAACCAGCCTCGTAGCCTGCAAAAAAGAAGAAAAAAGAAAAAAGGCATTGAGCGGACGACGAATAGAAGGGAGGAGTCCACACGAACGTTGTCTGGGTGCCAGGCGACATCACTCATACCCCTCCTACCACCAACAGCCATTCCGCCAGTGGGGTAGCCTGGGGGTCCACTAAGTGTTCCGGTACCTCCTCCGTACACAAGACCAGCAACCTCTCGCTTGCCCCGCAAATCCCACACAACAGTATAGCCAGTGCTGCTCGAAGCTGCGAGAACATACTGCACGTGATTATTCCAGGCGACCGAGGTAATTTCATCGAGTTTTGAGCTGCGGTTTCCAGGGGAGTAAGGCTTGGTAGGATCTTTGAGATCCCAAATGTAGATCTGGGAGAATGCTGTTCAGGGTCGCGAATATATAAGGTGGGAACATCGTCAAACCTCGCCGTTGACAGCACCGGACGCAAACAGATGCGGCTGTATAGGGTTGAAGTCGAGACCACGAACAGGGCCTGTGTGGGTCTTGTTTCGAAGTATGAGCGATTCACTGGGTCTGGTTTTTGGTCAGGTCTTGTCCTTTTTCCTCAGAGCAGGATTTTCAGGCTCACTCTGCGTTTGCCACAATCTTGGAAGGGTCCCAAATGTCCAAATCCCCGTTTTCCATACCAGCTACCAGGACTCCCTGCGGTCGTGTTGTGTCGGGCAGCCCCCATGCTAAACGGTTAAATCTACGCATCTCGTAAGTACTGGTCTTAACGACAATCAACGTCAAAAGACGGCACCTGGACGACGTTGTGACGGTTGCTTTTGGAGGTGGATTCTCAGTCCCGCCGAGGTCGTACTCGTCTCTGTTGATGAAGTTCGGAGCCCAGATTTCGAGTTGACTGTCATTACTGAAGGAGGCATCGAGCGCGCCGGCGACCGTACCCGTCGCCAGCAACGGAAGCGAAGCGTATGGGGACCAGGCGAATGTCGATGTCCTGTGGATTTCTTTTAGCTTCATGGCCGGTCGTGAGACTGTGGGAGATTGGGGAGATCAAAAAGTTGAAGACGTGTCAGTTCCCGACGATCAAACACGTCACTCTCAGGGTTGGCTGCCTCCCGTGATAACAACTACACGATGGTACAAATACAATACACGAATGCGCGAACAGCGGGAAGCCTGTAGAATACAGAGGGGACGGTAATATAAGGTGTCTATATGGATGGCGGTTATGCCCGACTTTGCATCGCTGTGCGCCCACGGGACATCTGTCTGGGTCCTAATGGGGTCCGGGATAAACGTCTCATAGACGAGATCCTGGAATAAACTCCCGACCAAACCGACGTGCCGTCCCTACCAATCAACTCCGGATGGAGATATCCACTTGGAATTGAGCGTGAGTCGACTGTTGGCATCGGCTGCGGCGTCTCAGCGTCTGGGGGCGGAGTTAACGTTTGACCCTCTTCCGGTGATGCCATTTCAATACTCCCTACAGGGTTGCTTTTCCGGAGCGTCGCAGTCGGGAAGGGCTGGCGAGGTGTTGAATAGCTACTGACAACCAACAGCGTGCCGTCCCTGGACCCTGGTGTAAAGCCTGGTGGTGAGGGGAAGGCCGATACAGATGGGGTCGTTGACGTCGACGATCTGTTCTGTGAAACAACGCGGACGCCCCTCTCATCGGGGCTGGAGCATGAACTTGATGAGTTGCAGGAGCTGAAGGCTGGCGACAGGGACAATAGCGAGGGTCCGGCGGCACCGTTCGTAGAAAGTGCTGGAGGGGTGTCCCCTGATTCCGCGGGGCCGCGCAGGGTGTCGCTCGGCGATGGTCGTGGTGGGACTAACCAGGGAGAATCGCGGGTAACAACCCCAGTATCCAGTTCTTCATAGGAAGGTGGTTGGTCACCCATAGGTTGGGAATCGCCACCATCCAAAAGGGGAGATGCACGAGTTGGAATTTTTAAAGGCGGAAGGGTATCGAGACGCGGACGGTTTGTTTTCGGCCGCCCCAAAAACCCCGGGATCCCTGGCTGTGCTTGGATCTCCGATTTTAGTCTTGCGATGGACAATTCGCGCCTCATTCCGGCTCGTCGAGTCGAAGAGCGGCTTCGATGGGGGGAGTGGGACTGCCAATCGGGGACCGGCAGGGTGGGACTAGGAAAGTCACGCCTAGGGTAAGTTGTCGAGAGTGGTGTGGTAGGCGTTGTGATATTCGCGACCTTGCCAGGGGAACCCGGCGAGTGGAAGAGGGGGGAGGACCGCCTTGACGATGGAGGTGATCTCGCGTCCTCGACCACCAGCAGGCCCGGCGGGGTGGGGATCGGGGAGGGGATCGGAGTGCGGCGTTCATGTTCGACAAACGAAGGGAGGGTGATTACAGACATAACCTCCGACGGGTTTGAGCTGCGGTTCAAAGTCCTGCCGGGGTGGGTTACATTTCTCTCCGAGGTTACCGGGGAATCTCGAGGGGGAGGATGGGGGTGCACAACCCCAAGCTTCCCCAAGGTTGAGGGAGAATCGTTGGAAACGACAGAAAGGGTTATGGTCCCCTGTATGGAGATGACAGAGTTTGACACTGCCGTCTCCGGGTGTTGTAGTCTATGAGTATGAACCTTTGGAGGTAGCGCGATGGAGGGAATGGACTTCTGACAAGAAGTCAGACTATCCCGGATGGAAGGCTCGCATATGTATATGGTACGTGGAGTTTCAGGGTATGCGTTCCGCTGTGTTTCCAGACGCGGGGGGTCATGGTTATGGGCTATTGGAAATTAGCAATGAGATCCTCGGTTAGCAATTCGGGGGGTAGCCTCAGAACACGGACCTGGTATTATGCAGCTCCTTCTCGGTCTCGTGAAGCACACGATGGTACTGCACGTCGAACAAACACTCTGCCTGCAGTAGTGGACATGAAGCGCCAACGCCAGCCCCACCGCGGATAGCAAGGCGAGGATCCCAATCGCAACGATTCCGCCTATAATCCCGGGGCTGAGTGGCAGTGTTTCGGTTGGTGACATTGAGCGAGGGGTGGTCGCCGTAGGCCGCAAAGGATGGTAGGACATCGACGCCAGCGACGAAGGAGTTAGGCTCCTGAGACGAAAACATCTCGGAACCATCCTGGGGGGGGGGGGGGGCTCAGATGATAGAAGGGGAGAGGTGGAGTTAAGTCATTGGAGCACTGGCGGTGGGGTCAATACAGCAAGATTACAGCGCTCGGAGTTGTAATGAGCATCTGTTGAGTGATCGAAGGCGAAGGGAGATAGCCTTAAGTTAAGATCAGTGGTCAGGGTGCGCCGAAACAGATGCTATCACGGACACACCTCGACCGAAACCGATGAGGGTACCTCGCCATGGAGCCGATGTGAATACGCCAGGGCGAACCCTGCGACGCACGTAAGGGCGAAGAACCAGAGCCAGCAAGTGAGGTGTCGAGTCGCGAGAGTCCAGGGTCGTTCCAGTTCAGCTGGCGTCAGGCCTGGGACCTTGAGAATCCATCATGATGAAACCGACAGAGTAACTGCGACGGTTTCGGGTCGGAACGCCCCGAGGAGTGTATGGCTGGCTGCTATGGTGGTTCCGTCTGTCCTAAAACATACCGCATCCAAAGTCCGAGGTGGCGGTGCGGGAAGGGACATGGCGGCACGTAGTGATCCGACCTCATGTGATGAGATTAGCGTTGGGGGCAGTTGCTCCGCGAGGAACTTGCCAGGCAGGTGGCAGTTCCGGCGGGTTCTGCCGGGGTTGGCAGTTGTTGGCAGAGCTGGCAAATGAAAAAAATCGTCTATTTTTATTCGCTATACCACCAATCTACGTATCTGGCCTCCTAGAATATCTGGTAGCCGCGTAGAATATCTGCGGGATCCCAGGTTCCGGGTTGCTCGACCCGATCGTGAACCGTCGGTCCCTCCCTCACGGCCGGCGGGACAACCCCTTTCCGTACCGTGTCAATCTCTTCGAGATTATACATCTCATGAAGCTCTGCAATAGGAGGGGGAGTTTCGCCAGGAAGCGGCCGGACTTGCTGCTGAGTCGTGTGTTGAGGATCGGATTGTCTCAGTTGAAGCCGGTCGAATTCGGCCTCCAGTTCCACGGCTGTGATATCCTCAAGGCCCATCATTTCAGTGTCATCCTCCTCGCCTCCATCATTCCCTGGCGTTAGAGGTGGCTGAAATGTCCAATTTCGGATTAGGTTTTCCACCTTCTGAGAATCGACACCTCCGCCCTCCCGAGTGTGCATATGCGCATGTTTTCGTCTGGTGGACTGACCAGATTCTTTCTTCTTCTCATCAGCCACCCCTTGGTAGTAATTGCGAAGGCTCCCCAGGGTCTGCATGTGTGGGACTGTGAGGTTGCAACGACGAACACCTTGTATA
>Ga0307511_10000084_pt1 | contig 78483 bp, 88 predicted proteins | sample 13_EM_MG_FD_200266 | JGI IMG/M metagenome (GOLD analysis project Ga0307511, IMG submission 200266) | Populus trichocarpa ectomycorrhiza microbial communities from riparian zone in the Pacific Northwest, United States - 13_EM | ecosystem: Host-associated > Plants > Roots > Unclassified | place...
CTCCTCCTCCCCCTCCTCCCGTATCTGGAGGAGACGACGGCGGAACGAAGGTCGCCTTGCCACCACCACAACCAGGCAGAAATGCACTGTTGGATTCAATTCAAGGAAAGGGCATTCATTCACTCAAGAAGACTGGCGATGCACCAGAACGTGCGCCTCCACCTGCTCCGGTGGAAGAGGTAGCGACCGAGGCAGCAAGCTCTGGCGGCGGAGATCTAACATCAGCGCTGGCGAGAGCGCTCAACGATAGGAACAGGAGGATGCGCGGAAGTGATGATGAAGATAGCGACGACGACAGTTGGGAGTGAGGACCGGAAACATTCACGCTAAGGGTACAGGGTACTCGGCACTATTGTGTATTTTTGCGTAAATAGCAGGTGAAATGAAGTGGTGGAGTAACAGGGAAAGCTTAGAGAATGAAGCCCGAACAACCCACTGGGGTATAGGGGAGACCTGGCGATTGCCGAAGATGATAGTCGAAGCCGCCGTTGCAGAAAAAGATCTCTCAACTCCATCTTACCCTCGACACCCCACCACACCCCCTCTGTCACATAATGTCCGACCAACTGGTGAGAGTCTCACATCCTTAACCACCACCACCCCATCGCATCGCATCCACAACTCGCGATTAAACATGAGCTGATCCCGCTCCCTTTTCTTTTGTCGTCGTTCCCCTACAGTCCGAAGGTACGCTTCAGTCTCCGTTCGCAACCACGACCTACGTCCTCGAACGACACATGAATACTGATTCTCTTCAATTCACTCGGCTAAACAGAGCAGATCGCTGGTACGTGATCCATTCTGGCCGCCTTGAAGCACCGGCGCCAACTAATCTCTTGCAGAATTCAAGGAGGCTTTCTCCTTGTTCGATAAAGGTCAGAGACCACTCCACAAAACCTCAATCCTTCGTAGCCGATATCTAATCGCGTGACGATAGATGGAGACGGCACGATCACCACGAGGGAGCTTGGCACCGTCATGCGCTCTCTGGGTCAGAACCCCACAGAGGCTGAACTTCAAGACATGATCAACGAGGTCGATGCGGATGGCAATGGTACCATCGACTTCCCCGAGTTCTTGACGATGATGGCCAGGAAGATGAAGGACACCGATAGCGAGGAGGAGATCAAAGAGGCCTTCAAGGTCTTTGATAAGGACGGAAACGGCTTTATCAGCGCCGCTGAGCTTCGACACGTCATGACCAACCTCGGTAGGCATTCATCGTTTCCCCCCTGTGGGCCCTCCGCTAACTAGGATCACACGATCTATAGGAGAGAAGCTGACCGACACCGAGGTCGATGAGATGATCCGTGAGGCCGATGTAGACGGTGACGGCCAGATCAACTATGAGGAATTCGTCAAGGTGATCCCCCTTTATTCATACACTCGACGCGCGCATCCCACTGACCAACCTTCACAACTCATAGATGATGCTGTCGAAATAATCGTGTTTAAATATTCAATTGTACTCTCCGGCCCGGTTCTTGCTTCTGGTCTAAGGCGGTTCGCAATTTGTACGATCTTCGAAAGTGATAAGTACATGATGATGTGCGATGTACACGTGCATAACAAACAAAAAATGTAGCCCTGTTAGTGAGCTGTGGATCCACACGCGCCGATGTGTAACCCATGACCAAAACTTTCATGAAAGGTCTTCGTAACCGTCGTCGTAAGGTGTACCAAAAAAAGAACAGATTTGGTCATGGGCGTTGAGATCGGTTGGTATCGACTGTCGCCCTGGGGGGGCTCCAGAACATGTCAAAGGATTGTCTCAGTACGTCGCGGATGGCTAGCACCCTCGTCACGCGACATACACTCGAAGTGTTTAGCTTGAACTTGGCGGATGCAGGATTGTGCCGGTCTGGGGTCCAGGTGTCTCTCATCCTCTCCCGATCGATCCGGTTGCTGACGAAGAACTGGTAGTACCACCACGTTCCACCGCAACTACCGAGAGGACCTTCTGGTACGCCGATGTACTGCGGGGACTTGCGGTCGTACTGCCATACAGTGATGAAACGTTCGGGGAAAAGAAGGAACAAGGTTGTGAAGACGGTTTGATCCTTTCCGGCGAATTTTCCTCGTTTGAAGATGTAGTAATCGTGATAGCTGGAAGTCACAGAGGGTTTACTATGCGCATTCTCGAGTGAGTTGGGGGGGGGGGGGAAGTAAACATACGCGAAGTAGGTCTTGCGCCACCAAGCAATAGCATCCGCCTGGCCGCCGAAGAATGAACCTGCGTGAAACGGAATGTTGTCTGTTAGCTTGGTCGAGTGGTTGGCTGCGGCTAGCCGAGGTTATTGGATCAAACCTTCGGAGATGGGGTTTCCAGTATTGACCGGACCGTCCGCTTCCTTCCAGAACCTCATCGAGTAAGGAGGGGAGCCCCAGATAGGCATGAAGAATAGATCCTTGCGAGGAGTACCGGTCAAGCGCGAACCGACTTCGAAGATCTCAGGAACCCTACGAGACCCTGGCCACTGGTCAAACTCTTGGTCATCGCGGAAACTGCCTGCGTCGTTCCAAAAGGCGTAATCGTACTTGACGCCAGACCTCTCCATGTTCCGCAGTCCCTCGTCGAGAAAAAAGGTTTTGGATGTCCAGATTGCGTACAGCTCCGGGGAGTGGATGGCCTTCTCAGGGTCGAGGGCGTGCATACTCTCGTAGACTTCTTGCATACCAGAGAGCGGAGGAATGTCAAAGGGAGAAGCGTATGTCGTGTTGAGGGTCATGGGCAAATCACCGCGCAGTCGTCGTATCATGGGCTCGATATCCGGAGGGGCGAAGAAGTAGATGTGGGTCGATACTTTGGAGAGATACTTGGTCATCCATATGGCGTAATCTTCATGAGAGTGTTTGGATTTCGAAAGGGGGTAGAATGCTGAGACGAGTAGAATGTTGGCGGGTTGGATTTCTTCAGCTGGGAGTGCATCAGGGGCGCCGGGGAGGTAATGATTGTAGCTTGGAGTGTCGTAGAAGGTGTAGGAGAGAATGCAGAGGGTGAGGAGAGCGGTGAGGAACAAAACCCTGGAGCGAGGGAGAACCAAGTACATCGCCGTTTCTCAAAGATGAACCAAAGCGCCGCCGCCCACACACACGCCTTGAACATAAACCTAATAATGGTTCCACCGGCTTCCGGGCGTTCGACGGTATCCTCGCAAGCTTTAAGCACCGTGGAAGCCATTGGCAGTACACTTGCAGGTTCCCTGATAATGTTCCATTAAGCGGGGCGTCTCGGGTCCGGATTCCCATCGTCCGCGAGTGTGACGCGCAGTGTGGGCATTCTCTGAGGTCCTGCGGATCAAAAATGATCGGCGTGTTCTGAAGTCACCGTAGGACGGAGGACCATTCCTTTGATGGCTGAAGCTTAAAACATCAATCAAAAAGTCTCGGTTACCGCAGCAGACAAGAGGAAAACACGGGCGAGCCTGGCACCGACAGCGACGAAACGTAGACTATGGCACAGCTACATAAAAGAGTGGGTATAAACGGATGTCCGTTCCGAGAGCGAATGAGTGGGGGGAGAGAGGAACAAAAGCAGATAAATACACAAATACCATTAAAAAAATCCCTCGGCCAACTAACAGCGTCGGGTCGCAGTTTTCGAATACGTCGACCCTTGAATTCTCCAGAGCGTGATTAATCTCCCTTTTGCTTGATAACCGAGGGGGTAGGATTGGCCGCGAGCAACATCCCGCCAACGATTCCCCTGGAATCGCTATGTCTTGACTCCACGCGCAGCGTTGATGATGTTTGACAAGTTCGTGCCCCTCCAAGGAGCCGAGTGGTCCACAGGCGTCTTGACACTGACAGGACTTTGGGGTGGTGTGGGAGGATCAGAGGTGACCGTGTGAGCCATATCCGTTGGTGTCACCGATATAGTGACCCGCGAAGAACGGGAGTTGGTGGGAGAGTGATAACTCCCAGGTACCACGAACCGTATCGACTTGGAGGCTGACGAGGTTGTCGAAACCTGACTGTACCGGTCCACGTGGCCGCGCTGCTTCTGACCCGCCGTTACTGTCGGAGTCGGGTTGCGCATCGCCGCATTGCTGGGGTCGAGGAACGGATTTTGATCTTGCGCAATAATCCCACCGCCCCGCTGTTCCTTCACACGAGACGGCGCGGACCGTGGTGATGACACGTTTGACATTGGGTGAGTGGCGTCAACAACCCGACCTAACGATTTCCTACTCATCCGACGCCGCAGGTAGAAGATAACTCCGAGCAACACCAGACCGGCAACTAACACCGAACCGGTAATGGCACCAATCATCCTGTTCCGGGAAACGGTCCCTCCTTGGCTCACCGAGTCCAGGGATGGGTCAGGAGCGATCTCGTTCGTGTTGGTAGTCATGAGGCTGGGTTCGGGTTGCGAATCGAACCTGGGATTTTGGTATGAGCGTGGAAGAAGTACGAGGTTCAAATAGTGGCAATCACCCGTCAGTTGCTTTCCAAAAGTCTGTATTTGTAGGTGTCACTGTCGGTGGCAAAACTGGAGAATTGGCAGTAGGGGTCGGATTCGGTGACGTGACAAGTAGATAGGGTTGGGTGGTAAAAGTTGGTAGAGAAATAACCAACCCTGGAAGGGGTGCACTCCAGAGAGGCGAAGGTGAGGTGCTGCTTGATGATAGAACGATTGTTTCGAGTGGCGTGCTAGAACTTGGCCACGTAGGGTCAAGCCCTGTGGACGAAGGTAAAGGCGTAGGACTGGTAACGACAGGCGGAAATGAACTTGAGACGGTGGGCGGGAATGAAGGAGTGGTAGGCGGAAATGAAGGAGTGACAGGTGGAAATGAAGGAGTGACAGGTGGAAATGAAGGAGTGACGGTGGCAGCAGAGTCGGACGACGACGACGACGAAGGCGAAGGCGGTGGGGATGGTACGACAGACTGTGGAGGTGGTACAGGATCGTCGATAGCGCAAGGGAGGACGTCACCCTGCCTCTTTACCCGAGATCTCTGGGTCCATTCAGAGTCGTTACTGTTCCTGGCTAGCAGGCTCGACGGGTCTCCCGGGTCCATACGGACCTTGGACGGACGGCGAATAATCATCGTCCACCGGACGGTCGCCGTCGTACACAAGAAGGGAGAAGTGGAATAGCAGGTCGGTTAGGGGAATAACCACCGTACGAGACGGGGATTAGTATGCAGGGGCATGAAGGGATGATGCCCGTCCAGGCAACAGTTGAGATTTTTTATTCAGGGTAGCAGACCCCCCTCCCCAATAGCGGTTGGTGCCGTAACATAGCGGGGTAAACAATACACCCCCATGATTGACACGAACATTCTCCTTGGGTATCCCCGCAGCTGAGTGGGAAAAAACACCAGAGTGAGGCGGCGAAAGAGACAAAAACCACCGGTCGCAAACGCCAGGCTGGCCAGACAACAAGGCGAGGCTGTGGATTTTGAGAGGGAGTGGTACCAGCGCCCGGTCGAGTCGAAGGGACGCTTTGGATGACGGTAAGGGGAGGGAACGATCGGCGGTGAAAGTCCCGGAAGTATTGATTAAGACCGTCCCATACATTTCTGCGACGATGCATCATGTCAGTTTCGTAGGGAAATATAATATCCTGCACTTCTACCATACAAAAGGTAAGTGTACACCGGCTACCAAATACCGCTCGCACGTTCAAGTCGTGACGGGCTTCTCATACGCCCCTTCAGGGATCTCGTTAAGTTCGTCTTCGCGAGCGTCCAGGTCTTGGAAAATGAACCAGAAGGCCACGCCGGCAATGAGAGAGAGGACGGCCATAGAACCGTAGTTCCAAACCAATAAGGGATCAGTCGACAGCGCTGCGGAAATCGGGTCATTCACCAACGCCTCACAAACACGAGCGAAAGCGGACTTACGGACGAAGGCCTCCCCAATAGCTGAACTAATAGCACTGGTGAACAAGAACACGCCCATAACCAAACTCCTCATATTCTTCGGAGCTTTGGTGAAAGCGTATTCCAGGCCAGTGATCGACGCAAAGATCTCGCTGAACGCGATCAGAACGTAGGAGCCGGTTTGGATCCAGACATTGAGTGGCGAGGTCTCCTTACAGGTGCTGGCCTGTTTTCCACAAGGGTTGGTCTTGTAGATGTAGTATTGCAAGACAGCCTAAATGGAAATGTCAGGCTCGTTTCGTAGGAGGTAGTACGGGGGCGCTGAGGTACTTACGGCCCAGACCATTGCAGCCGTTCCTGTGAAGAAGCCCAACGTGATCTTCTTGAGCGGGGAGAAGTTGATTCCGAAACGGCGAAGCGCAGGATACAACTGAGTTGTCCACAATGAGCGAAAAAAGGGGGGCTGATATCGGACTCTATAAACTCACAAAGAGGTCGCAAATAGGGATGAAAATGATCAATGCGAACGGGTCCAAATTGGACAGCACGTCATTCGGAAGACCATGGGTGGCCATCGTGGCGGCCTGGGACGTCAAGTTGTTGTTGATTTGGTTGTATGTTAACCCTGGGCAGACCCATGTGTGAGGCACTTTCCATCAGACTTGACAGAAAACGCAGCACTCACAGTAGATTGGGAACCAGGCGAAAACCGTGCAAGCGGAGAGCCCCCTCCTGACCTCGTCGACCCATACATCGTCGAAGGTCATCCAAGCGGGCCGATCCCCGGGCGCAAGCTTACTTGGTTTGACGCCATCCCAGAAACCGGGGGCTTTGAGCTGCTTGTAACACCTGACGGGGTTCCACGACCACTTGCCGCGTGCGGCAAACATCCAGGCACGGGTGGCCTGACCGAGGACAGATCCGGTTGGAGGGGTCCTGGTGTACTTGTTCCGACCCCAGAAGAGGACGAGAGGACACAACAAGAACAAGAGGGTTGGAAGCGTGTAGGCCAACCAGAAACCGACGTACTGAAACCAAAGTAAGCGAACTTGAGCTTTGCAATCAGCGACAAGGAACCCACCTTCTCGGAGTACGTCATCCCAATCTGGCCAACCAAGGCACCGATGTTGATGAACAGATAGAAGTACTGGAAACACAGAGTCAATACCTTCATCGAAGTTTGGGCGGCAGACACTTACCATGTAGATACTTGCCGTCGTAAGACTTGGGTCGACGATGACCTTCTCCCCAGACTTGGTATACCGAATAAAGAGCTTTGTCTTGTTGTACTGTTCAGCGACCAAGGGAGAGATGTTCGGTTTAAAGGCACCGGTACCGAGCCCCATGATGATAAGGGCGATAACGAAGCAGGCCAGTGCACCATCAGAGTGTTCGATGACACCAGGGACGGTCGAGATGATGAGGAGGATATGTCCAACCAATGCGATACCAACTGCAACGGAAATCGTCTTGAACCGACCCCAGTAGGCGTCGGCAACGTAGGCACCGAAGAGGGGGATAACGTAGACCCTAGAACCTGTTATACGCCTATAAATAGCCAGGGACTGTGCGGAACCCACCAGAATGAGTTGAAGGTAGTGAGTCCTTGAAGCGGATCGGGTGAGCGAGATGTCCGTTTCTCATGAGGCCCGACTTACCGGTAGATGCCTGTTGGCCTTTTCCCAAAGCGCCTGATTGACCGTCGCGACCGCCTGCACCGGTATGGGAGCCATCCGGGAGTGGTTGCTGAATAAAGTTGGTGAAGACGACGGTGGTACCATAATAAGAGAAACGTTCGACGAGTTCAATAAACGCAATTGCTGGACGGGGATATGGTGAGTAAACTTCAGAGGTCGCATGACCACCAATTACTGACGATATGCGTTCCAGGGGATGGCGTCCGCGACTCTCCTCAACGTCTTCTTCTCCTCTTCTGTGGGGAACTCGAGACCGTCGTGAATTCCATCCAGCACTGGTGCCTCTGGGTCACTTTTGTGATCATGCGAAGCGTCGGAATCGATGGTACGCGATTTCTCTGCGTGGGCGATACCAACCAAGGCGTCCGCATCTGTCTGAAGACCGGCCATTGTACCAGGTGGGAGAAGAGAGACGAAATGGATCACAGGGAAGCAAGCCGGTTTTTATCACGGAGGTTGGCATATCGATAAGGACGAATATAGTTCATTGTACCGTGTGCTTCGCATCGCGACCCTGGGAACGTCAACCGTCGGATATTTCGCGATTTCATTCTGCAGATGGAAGTGGGGTGCACGTGGTCCCAGGTGGCACATGGGGAGGGAACAAGTGAAAGCCGGTATCGCATTATGTTTACTATACAGAGTTAGTACACAATCCAAAGTTGACCAGTCTGGGTCAGTGGGAGGTTAGAGGAGATGGGGGAATTGAGAAATCGAGGAGCGGGACACGTGCTTCTATAGATCCAAAAATAGTCTAGAACATTTGCCGTGAGCGGCGAACAGCGAAGAACGCGTAGATAAGCAGCTGACCTGGCTAGTCCCGGTGGGAGATGTTGATATCAACCTTCCTGGGTGGAGGCTTCCAAAACAACCCATGTCTCCTCCTGATGACACCTTCCATGTCCAACACCCTGGTCATCCGGCATTCCGTCGAAGTTTTTCGTAGTGTCGGGTTGAACTTGGAGGGCCCGGGTTCGGTTGGGGACCAAATGCTCTTCATCTTTGCCTGATCCCGCTTGTTGCTCACGAAGAATTGGTAGTACCACCAGGTCCCACCACAGTTTCCGAGCGGACCATCAGCGAGCCCGACGTATTCGGGTGCTTTATTGTCGTATTGCCATACGGTGATGAACCGCTCTGGGAAGAGGAAGAACAAGGCATTGTAAAGGTTCTGTTCCTTGCCGACGAACGCCTTGCGTTTGAAGAGATAGTAGTCATGATACCTATAAGAGGGGATTGAGCCGAGGGTGGGGTTTTGATATTTGACTCCTTACGCGAAGTATACTTTGTTCCACCAGGCGATCGCGTCTCCGTGTCCCCCGAAGAAGGAGGCTAGGTGGAGAGATCGGATCGAGTCGGATTCTTCGATTGAGGAGAAATGGATTCACCTTCGGAAACAGAACCGGGGGACTGGACTGGCCCGTCGTCTTCTTGCCATCCCCTCATGTCGTCGCCTGGGCTGTCCCATATCGGCATGAAGAACAGATCCTTTGTTCTCGTTCCGGTGAGGCGGGATCCCTCGAGGAAGATCTCGGAAATCCGGTGTCGATCCGGCCAAGCCGTAAACTGTTGACCGTCGCGGAAGCTGCCCGCGTCATTCCAGAACGCCCAGGTGAAATCGAACCCGTTGGCATTGCTGTTCCGCAGGCCCTGCTCGAGGAAGTAGGTCTTGGAGGTCCAAACCGCGTATAGTTCTGGGGAATGGATATCTTTCTCCCGGTCGATCCCGTGCATCTCTTCGTACCGCCCTCTCAAACCTTGAAGGGGAGGGATATCGTAAGGCGAGGAGAACGAGGTGTTTAGGGTCATGGGGAGGTCGCCGCGGAGCTCTCTGATCATACTCTCGATTTCCGGGGGCGCGAAGAAGTAGATGTGGGTCGTGACTTTGGTGAGATACATTTTGAGCCAACCGGCGTAGTCTTCATGAGAATGTTTTGACTTTGCGAGGGGGAAGAAGGCCGACACGATAAGTATTGTTACATCGGGGGGGTCCTCTTTGGCGGGGAACAGAGAAGCCGGGCGGAGTTGGACGTCCGACGTCCAGATAAGCAGATAAAGGATGGCTGCGATACTGAGGGGGACCAGGAAGCGGATGCCTCGAACATGGGGAAGTGGGAAGGAGGGGGCCATCCGAGCTCAGTTGGCTGTCGTTCGAGGAGGTTGGATGACGCATTTGGAGGGGATTTAACGGTCAAGACCGCGCCAAGTCTAAGCTCCTACTGGTCTTCCATGTATAGGTCCAAATTGTCCAATCGTCTTCGAACGCGCCTGAGACGATTACGTCCCGATGCTCTTCCCATTGACGTCGCCTTCTTGATCATTTCAGAGTTCCCGGCTAGCGGCCATCACCGGCGCTTGTCATTTCTCGGCAATTACCGTCGCAGGCTTCGCCGCAAACTTCCGGCGTTTCTCCTCCGAGCCATGTCTGCCGCCAATCCATCACTTCCTCCAGCTAAAAAGCGCAAGGTCGCCACAAAGCACCATGACGACCTTGCGCAAATCCAGCGTCTCGAAAACCTCTTACTCGAGGCTGTGTCGGAGGGAACATCGTTGAACCCTCTCGTTGACCTTCTTGATATCACAAAGAACGTCGGGGACCCCCACGTCCTTTTCAAGTGCATCTATGCTCTCTATCGTGTCTTCGCGTCTATCATAGATACCAAGATGCTGGTGCCTACTCCCGATGCCGGGGCGAAGGTCGTCCGCGCTTGGATTTGGGAAAGGTTCAACATCTTCACCGACATGCTCGTCGGGCTCATGAACGATCCGGAAAAATCTCTGAGGGTGAGTATTGTGTAATATGCTCACCCTGGATATCAATAAAGTTCTCTAGACCTCTGCAGTACAAATTCTCTTTTCCCTCCTTAGACACTTGTCGTCCTCCTTGGCGTCCAACCAGGATGCTCCAGGACATTCTGCTTCGCCTAATCTCCCCCTCCATGTCCCTCACTTCAACAAAATTATACTCGGGTTACTCGAATGCCCTCCCAGCCCACGCATATCGGGTGACCGACCCCAAACCCGATTGCTTGATGTCGAAGTGCTCGAAATCTTCACATCAACTTGGTTCAACGCCTACGACGATGTCAGGTGGTTTTTCCTGCGGGACGCTGCGTATGTCACATTGTGTTTCGCTTCTTTGACGTCACTCTCAACCGCTCTCAGCACGTTCGTTTCCACGCACCCGGTAGATACTCATCCCCACGTTGCGGAGAATTTCTTGAGCATTCTCGAACGCTTGAAAAGGTTCCCAAGCGAACGATCCGATATCAAGGAGTGGTGGATTTCAGAGCTTGGAAAAAAGCCAGTTCCCCCCAAATCCTCCAAAGGTTCCCTTGTGGATGAGGGCGAAGAGGATGATCCAGACCTCCCCGAAGGAGATGAGGACGACTGGCGCAATTTTTTTGATGAACCAGAGCCCACTGACAAGAACAAGAAAACCGCCCCCAATCCGAGGCTCTATAGGATGACGGTCCACCAGAGCCTCCACTCGTTACAATCTCACAGGGCTGTGTTCAGTCGGGCCTGGATGACACTGCTGCCACGTTTATCACGAAGTGGGGATATCGACGCGACAAAGACCCTGGCGACCAGGGTTTTGAACGTCATGCACGGAGTGGTGATGCCAAGGTTAACGCGCCCCGTCCTCGTTATGGACTGGATAGGATCCTGTGTTGACTACGGTACGCCTCCCCCGCCCTCGTATCCAGGCGACGCTGATGTCCATCGACCCAAGGCGGAACTATTGGCTTGTTGGCTTTGAACGCGTTGTTCATCCTGATTCGGGACTATAACCTGTAAGTGTGCCTCCTATCACTGTCCCTCGAAGTTGACCTCGGCCCCAGTGACTATCCATCTTTCTACACGCGGCTATACGCTTTCCTAGACCGCGATTTGCTGCATAACAAACACCGAGCACGCTTCTTCCGTCTGGCCGAATTGTTTCTAAGTTCCACGTAAGTTGGTCTGCCACGCGCCCCGTTGGCGTCGCTCACGTTTGAATGTAGCCATCTTCCCGCTGCTCTGCTGGCTTCATTTATCAAGCGATTATCGAGATTATCAATATCTGCTCCTCCCGCGGGGATCATAATGGTGATTCCATTTACATACAATATCCTCAAGAGGCACCCTGCTTTAATGTATATGATCAATCGGGTTGAAGACGCCGAAGAATCAGGTGGGTTTTGCGCCGGTTTTCCTACTGGAGGGCCTAACACCGCACGTTTCCAGACCCTTTCGATCCGGAAGAGAAGGATCCGATGCTCACGAGTGCCCTGGACTCTTCACTCTGGGAGCTGGTGTCACATGTCAATCACTACCACCATTCCGTGTCGACCTTGGCCAAAATTTTCCGGGAGGCGTTTAGAAAACCCAACTTTGCCTTGGAGGACTTCCTGGACCATACATACGGAACTGTGTGTTGCCGCGACCCGTGCACTTTCACCCCTTTCGCTTACTCCACCTATCTTTAGTTGTTCGAAAGTGAAGCGGGGCGGAAGATCAAGAAGGATCCTGCCGTCGCGATGGAGTTGAAAAAGCACCTATTCCTCACCGCCGACCAAAAAGAACGGAAAACAGAGGAGGCGATCAGCGTGCAGGGCGACGTGGTGACAGAACTGTGGACATTCTAGGTAAAAATATCTGTGTCCTGTGTACGGAGTACAGAGATTTGATACACATGCGCTGTCAATCACAAGCCCTCGTCCTCCTCGTCCTCGTCCCCGGAAACCTCGGCGTTCTCCTGTACAGCCTTGGCCATGAGTTGAGCAAGGTCCTGTTCCTCGCTCTCCGAAATGGCCTTTGGTTTCATCTTCACAACAAGGGATCCGCCCAAGTCTTCGATCGTATTCTGGATCGATTCGATCGCCTTCTCCAACCGATCTACTGCGGCGAACTGATAATGGATTGAGTCAATTTTGTCTCGTGAAGTCATCAGCAATGTTCGGAATACCTTGTCAGTGGCATTTGTGCTCAGCACATACAGTGGTGGGGCGACGAGTTTTGCTTTGATCGGGACTGTGTCGTTGCTCTGGTTTTCTCCAGCCCTAAGAGCCTTCTTGATGGCGTCAATACCGGAAGGTGTGTAACATGTAAGCTCGATGTCGGCACGGAGTTTTATTGCCTGGGGCGTCAGGCGACGAGCAATCGTAGCGGTGAGGATGGAGAGGGTGGAGGCCGGGACAGGTTGAGGGATGGAAGAGAAAACGGTTTCGGGCTCGCTGCACGTTCAATCGCTATTAGTTGTCACGAAAGGTGCATAGAGAGTGATACATACGCTAACGCAAGTTTGAAGGCGTCGTAGGGATGCCCATACTTCTTGCCTAATGGCCAAGCGATCTGGTCGTAGAGGGCTTCCAGGCGTTCCTCCTCGCCCGCACTCCCAGTGGGACCACCGGTTTCCTCAGGCACAACCACGACGCCATCATCTCCCTCTGGGAGGGTGCCAGTTGCAGCGGCCTGCTTCCGGGCTGCCCTTCTTATTTTTTTCGAGGATTTCTCATCGGCCTCAGCTTTCAATGCCGCTTCTGTTTGCGCTGGGTCGAGGGCCGCGGGAAGTGGTTCGGTGGTCCCGTCAATGACAGTCGAGGGGACCTTGGAGGCGACATGACGCATGATAGACGCAACGGTCTTCGATTTCATGTATCGTTCCTCGCATTTCGTAATATCTTCGGGGGAGACCCTTCTTTTTGAGAGATCGATGTACCCTAGGTTAAAACGCTCAAGACTAAAGAACGCCAATCGGTGCGATGTTCACTCACCCTTCTCCTTGTCCACACGAAGCACAACCACAACCTCGTTTCTTCCCACACGGATAAGTTTCTGAATCGAACGAATACGTCTTCGAGACAGTTCGGAGAGTAGGATCATTCCCTCGATGTTGTCATATTCGAGCTGGGTAATCGCGGATGTGATAAGTAAAGCGGGACCGATAACCTCCAGAGAAAAGGATGAACCAGCTTGACGTATGCGCCCATCTCAGCAATCTGGCGAACTTGCACCATGACAAGCTCGTCCACTTCTGGGTACCGTTGTTCATAATACCGCATCTTGGGTCACAACCGACGGCGAGGATAGTAGGAAAATTGGGGGGATGAGGTTAATAAGTCTGACTCGGTTCCCACGGGTTGAAGCAGATGTGTCGGTCGAAGATGTGGACGTTAGTATTACGGCAAAAGGTAGTAGTATCGCTGGGTAACGTGAGTTGTACTCGAGGCTCATGAAGTGGGTTGCGACGACTCAGAACCGAACCTAGGAGCGACCTTGAGATAATGCTCCGGTGTTAACCCTCCCTGCGGCAGTTTTCCGTAGATCACGTTCTTCTGGTCCCTCGTCAACTTCACTTTCGAATACACGTATGCTTTTAACTGAGGGGGACGTATGGAAACCGGTTAGAGGACATGGCGGGCCTACTGCTCGATGCGTCAGCTCACCGGAGTGTTATTGAGGTCTTCGATCGAGGGTGCGACAAAGTACCGGACTTGCTCATCCACCAAACGGTATTTCGCCTTACCGTTCACAACGTGTTTACCGGGGGCGCCAGTACGAAGGCCTCCTGGGAGGTATGCCTGACGCGTACCTGTGGAGAGAAAAACAAGATTACTACCCGCTCGGTAGGAACGTGACGTTCGATGAACCCACCCTTATAAAAGTCCTTGTTTCCGCGCTTCGGCGTCAGTGTACGCCTGCTGGCTTTTGAAAGAACTGGAGTTGTGGCCTTGAACATAGCGTGCGGTGGCTGAGCGAGACGGAAGAGTGAGCAAACGGAAGGTTCGGGATTCCCACGACCGCAACATCTGCCCCCACACACAGTTTCTGATGCCGAAGCCAAAGGGGAAAGCTGGTTCTTCCAAAGGCTACAACAAAAATTTCAAGCGTCGCCCAGCACCGAAATCAGAGCATGACTATATCCCAGAAAGTGCCGTCGACAGGGAACCCGATGGCGATGAGCCAGAGGACGACGACTCAACGAGCTTGAGGACGAAGATCAACGTTCCTGTGGCCATGTGGGTCTGTAAGATCGCTCTGCACGGTGACCCTCACGATTTACTGAGAGGGGCCAGGACTTCGGGCATTGCGACCCCAAACGTTGCTCGGGAAAGAAACTTGCTCGTCTTGGGCTGATAAGGGAGCTTCGGATTGGGAATCGATTCCGTGGGATCGTCCTATCGTGCGCCTTTCGTTTCTGCCCACGCTAACGATGCTCAGTTAATCAAGCGTGCAGACCTAAAGGCAGAAACATCGTATCCCCGGCCGACAAGGATATCATTTCCTCAAGTGGTCTCGCGGTCGTCGAATGTTCTTGGGCCCGGCTCGACGAAGTCCCTTTCGGAAAGATTTCGAGCCCCCATGAGCGAATACGTGATTGCCCAACTTGTTTTGATTCTGAATCCGTTTTCTCAACCGTTTGTTGCAGTGCCGTACCTACTCGCCACCAACCCCGTAAACTACGGAAAGCCATGGAAGCTGAACTGTGTCGAGGCTCTTGCCGCCGCATTTTACATCACGGGGTACGAGGACTACGGAAGACGCCTCCTACAAGACTTCGGGTGGGGAGATTCCTTCTGGAAGGTCAACCTGTGGGTCAACAAGCCCGCTCGTGTTGCAATCGCTGACAAATTTCCAGTCAATTCCTCGATAGGTACAAGGACTGTAGAGATGCTGAAGACGTGGAGAAAACCCAGGCTGAGGTCATGGCGCAATTAGAACAGGACTACAAGCAAGCGAGAGAAAAGGGTACGTTCCGCCTATAGATTTCTAGTCGCTGCTCACGCCTTTCGCCCCCCACAGAGGATGGCGAGGATGAGTGGGGTCTCTCCAACCCTAACCACACGACTACTGAAGAGGATTCTGAATCTGGATCCGATGGACCTAGCGAATGACTTCTCCGCATACGATGATTGGGAACCTGCCAATTAGACGCATTTCATATTTCCCGCATCCAACTCCGTACGCGTTCGAGGTTTCCTTTGAGCGAGGTGAACCAAAACTTCAAGAGCACAACTCTCCTTTGATCCAAATACAGCCCGGCCTTAAGTTCAGAAATCTGCGGAGCTGCAGAAACCTCTTTGGGCCCGAATGGGTGACTTGGGTCGGTAGCGTAGTAGAAATGCTCGGCGCTTTGATCTTCGTACCCGGACTCCTACAGTTGCGCGGGGGAAAATGTTCGGGCCCCGACTCCACCTACTCTGTCTAAACGTCGCCGCTCACCAACACCCAGCAAAGACGATGGCCACCACGAGCTCCTCGCGGGTGCCAGACAAGTCGTACGAAGCGATCGCAAAGACCACTGAGGCGCGAGGAAGGGCTATGTCCCTCGCCCCTCGTCGGAACCGAAATGTTCAGGAAAACTCACACCACCCTCAGCTCTGGGACGGGTCGAAGCCGCTAGGAGAGGTAGATTGTGTGGTCTGAGTGAAGCTCGGTGCGGCCACCAAGGACGCCGATGACATCGAGAAACTGAGGAAGAGTTAGCGAGAAAGGGAGATGAAATTGAAAGGGTTCGTCTAGGGCCTGGCGATACGAGAAACCAATCCAGTACCCTTGAAGATGTGGCCACCTCGCGCGGCGGTACCGCTCCTCAGAGCCCATCACTTGCCTCCCCTGGGTAGAAATTTCTCCTGATCGTGGCAGTTCTTCAACATCCATGTTACAATGTAACCAACATGGTACATTTCTGCCCTTCAGAAAAGGCAGGGGCCCCCCATACTCCCTGTCATAATGTTGACACAACTTCCTTTTTTCATAACACTAATGATGGAGGTAAAGTTATGTCAGGGAATGTAGGCTTAATACCCATGGTGCACATCTGTTGGACTTGTTGGTGGTGACAGGGGAGTGAGCAGTGATCCCTGTGGACGGCTGTGGGTCTGCTTCCTCAGGTGGGGAGGTGACATAAAGGAGTGGTTGATTGTTAAGATGGTCCCATGCAATTAACATTGAGCAGCTAAGTGACTTTGACACTCATTAGAGTTTTAAGATTTCAAATAAGCTTGTAGAGAAGGAAACCATCTGGATGTTAACTCTCATCTGGGGTGTAAAATGATATAAACCATGGTCAAGTACTTTCCATGACCAGCATAGAATATTTTTAAATGTGCATTTTGGCGCTTGTTGCCGTAAATTATACTGCCTCAAGTCCTAATCAATGGCCAGGGTCCCAGCAGTTGCCTTTCTTGATAGCAGTGTTCAATGTTTAGAGAGTATAAAGGGCCATAGAACATTACTCAGTGACTGGTGCCCTTATAGAAATAATAAACCATTCCATTAGCTGATAGAAGGTCATTCCTTTCTGAGCGTCAATCTCTTTTTAATGATTTACCATGGCAAATGTGAGTCCTAGGGGCCTTCCACTTCCAAGAAGTGGGCACTTGGCTTTTATTAACACACCTCCATGCAGTTACGGCCACCTCAGCAGTTTCAATTATTGTGAAAGTGATTGAAACATGATCGGGGCACCTCCTGATGACTTCTGCATTGAGTTGAGTAGCCATTCTTATTTACAAATACAGACGATGGCTTCCCACAATCACATGAGTTAACTCTTCCTCATGACTTACCTATACAGCCACTGGTCTTATCGCATTTCTCACATGCAATGCCATACAGGTAATGAAGGTGAATCCAATGATCCGTTCAGCCCACTATATGTCAATCCAAGCCCCAATTCATTCTTAGAGTCCATTTAACAGTGCTTTACTAGTAGCATTGAGGAGATTCCGAAGAAGCCCCCTGAGATTTCCATAACCCTGGCCAGCTGGTTTGCATATCTGTTGTCAGAGCTAGACCTGAGATAGCATATGCCCAGTTTCCAGAGGGTCTGATTCAATTGAGTACATTGCTGATGGTCACTCCTAGGTATTACCACAGCCTGCTGTGTAGGTGTCCATCTTACAGGCTGTTGCTGGACTGCAAAATGAAATTTTGGGCTACCAGCAGGTCTCCAGGCCCAGAGGAAGGGGACTGGAGAAGGCAGAAGAAGTGCTGCAGTGGGCGCGAGGAGAGTATGATCACTGACACTCAGAAGCGGTGTAGACAATTTGCCAAGAAACGGAAATACCCGTCTACGAGTTTCAAGTGATCGAGTCCAGATCACACACAATGAAATCATTTCCCTTCGATCAAAATTTCAAGGCCCCTCAGCGGAGGTTGAGGAGATCTAACGGTCGGTACAGCGGGCGGAACTGACGCGCGCCTCTCTGGAACGCCAATTACTCAACTCTGGCGTCCGGCTTCTAAGGTTCTCCGGGATCTTGGCCAAAACGATGCCAGGTCATGAGAGGGGAGAGGCCTCAAGGCGTGCGGGGCTTGGCCGGGACTCCGCGAGGGCTGATCTGATTCCCCTGCGAGTTCAAATACAGTCACTCGAAACAGTGATAATTACCGAGAAGTTGGCTGCCACTGGCCTCGAGGACAATTTCCATACACCCTCGGGGATAAGAGACGTGTTGAGGCAGTCGCGAACGCAAGAGATCAAGATCACGGCGACTTGAACAGGAGATCGGTGGGTTTGCGCGAGATACCGAGGAATATGTCATGTTCAACGGGAAGTTACTGGACAAACGTCTCGGAGCTTGGATTCAAATCCGCCCTGTACGAAACGGTGGTGGAGCTCTTTATCGCCCAGGAAGATGCTTCGCAATTGACGACCCGAGTCGTTTGTGATGTCGCAAGTCACGCGGGGTGGTGTCTCTGGCACGGGTCGCCCTCTCTGAGCCTTGAGTAATCGCTAAGCTAACTCGCAACACCGGGCAGAGGACATGCAGCAGCCCTCGAACCTTCGGAACACCGATGTCCATCTTCCTCACCGGGAAGCAAATACGAACGCCAGAACTCGAACCCCCTTGCGGCCGCGCATGAATCGGGTTCCAGGGAGGTGAAGAGATAGTACCTTTATCGATAGGGGATGAACGAAACCCCCTTCGGTTAGGCGCGCCCTCCTGCAACGATATCCCGAGGAGTGCGATTTATGCCCCTAGAAAGTTCCCACAAATCCTCAAGGTTCGATTTGCAAAGCGTAACTAGGGAACGAGATCGAAAACGCGGCAAGCTGGAAACACTTCAGGCCCGGTTCGTAGCCGACGCTCGAGAGTCGGCGGCCGCTCGGGCGGAAGCTAACAGGCGGTTTGGAAAATGGAGAGAGGGCTTGCTGTGGAGACAGAAAAAATGATGGACGAGGTGGATAGGCGCGAGTGATAACGAGTTGTCACACAAAAAAAGGGGGTGTCTGGTCGAGATGGAGAGGGCTGGTTCGCAAACCGGAGCGCGAATGTGGCTGAGCTTGGTGATGTGGGTGACAGCGGCTGCTATGCACCGGATGACAGAAGAGAAACAGGGGCCAAGGGTAGTATTGGAATGGAAGCGTGCCCCGATGCCGGGTCGCCAGGCTGTGCGCACACCCCTCGGGGAACAATGGACATACACTTTCTGTACTTCATCCCTGCTCACCTTGGGTCTCGATGAAGTCAATCCGCACATCTCTGCAGAGGGGACAAAACCCTGTGGTGATCGGGTTTCGGAATGATCCACTCTGTGAGGTCGCAGCGAGGGTTGTTTCTATGCCTTCGACATCTGTTTCATTCCCCTTCCGAATGTATTCCAGGCAAATTTCCAGGGATGGCCCGCTCTAACTGTCTTTCCGGGATTCACGCTACGATTTACCCGGGTTTCCGCTATGGCAACACTACGTCTGCTGTATCTTACTGCGTGGAGCGTTGGAAACATTCGTGTGGTCTGTGGGATGATTCAAAAGAGGGGCCGGCTTGGATTTCCTTCTGCCCAACGACCTGAACCTTCTCGACCTCCTCAGCTTCTCATCTCCCGATGTCTTTCCGTTTACCAACCAATCCCGATTCGTTCATCCCTCCACCCGCCGAGCAATTGACGCTCGCCCGTCCCTGGAGGGGTTCGTTTGTATATCCTCAGGCTCAACCGTCTAGGCATGCAACGCTCCAGGAGATATTCGTCACAGCCGCAGAGACTGAGGGCGATAAGTGTGTTCCACCTCCGAACCGATAAGCACGCCCTAAACCTTGACCTCTTCCACAACAGTCGCGTCGACCTCTGGAAGCGACGCCTATCTCTCCATGTCACTAGAGCCCCAATGTCTCCTCGAGACATAATGGCCATGATGCAGCGTCAATCTGTTTCCCTCTGCGCGGTTATGCCGGACCGCTTGCCGGACCCCGACGCGCACTCAGCAAACCAAAAGAACTTCCATACCTTATCACAGATGCTCTCTAGCAATAATCTCGTGAGTTTCAATGTTCATCGATACCAGAGTCCCGCTCGCTCATCGCCATTTGTCACCACAGGTCGCGTTCTCCCCCTTCGATAGTAGTAACAGACGTGGCCCGGGCGTGTTGATTTTCCCTGTGGCAACTCCAGCTGATTCCCTCCTCGCCGGCGCGGTCTTGATGACCCCCGATCTTCTTGATACCATTACATCAGGCGGAACACCCCCACATACCGGAGCGCCATCGACGTACCAACAAGCAGCTGTAACGTTGCAAAATCCGGCCTACTCTCAACCCCACCAATCGTACTCTTACCCATCCACCAGCTCGACTTCCGACGCACAATATAGCAGGGCGAAACCGGAAACCGATCCTAGCTACTTCATGCAGTATGCCTCTCGGTATCGGTGATCTTGTGTCAGGCCATCAGATTCTTAAAGCCAGAAATGTATTTACATTCTGTCGCCCGTTGGACTTTCATAAACTTTCATATTCTTTTCCGTAGAATCCCCCGATGCCGATCCGCATTAGTACCATCACTGTAATGCACTAGCTAGCGAACGTGAGGATCAATGAAAGCAAATAGTGATCAGGGTCATAAAACGAGGGTGCCACACCCCAACGACGGGAAAGCTAAGGTATCCAAATCAAAGCCTCGAAAACGGTGAATCAATTTCGGCCACTCCAGACCTTCCTGGGGGACGTCGCGGGAACCCATTCATCCCCATCCCCATCGGACTCTACGACTTGGTCAGGTCGCCCTTTCTTCGGCCTTTTGGGCGGGGTCACCGGATCGTCCTGCAACTGGCCTCTTAGCGACCCACTTGCTTTCTGAGGACTGTTTGTCACCTCCTCTTTCAACGGATCCCGCTTGCGCTTTCCGGCCCTCGTCCTGGATCGCCAAGTCTCCGATGCATCATCGGCCCCCTCATTCTCATCACCGTCCTCCTCTTTGGTGTATTCGACAGGGGCGTCCGCAGAAGCCGACGGGAGACCCGGCTTCTGCCTCGAGGCCCTGCCACTCCGTTTTGGCCGCGAGTGCCGGGAAGACTTCTTGGTGCGCTTAGGAGGGGCAACCAGCGGTTTGTTGTTCCTGACTGCCCATTCAATCTCGATGATCCTTTTTCCGAGTTTTCTCCTTTAGTATGCCGACTCAAGCGACGGTTGCTGCGGCCCACATACCTATCTTGAAGTTTCTCGTTATCCGGAACGTACGTCCGCGCTTTTCTATAAAGTTCCAGGGATATCTCTAAACGACCCCTGTTGAAAGGTGTCAGGAGGTGAGGGCGGACATCAGAAAGGACGAAACGAATTCACTTTTGTGAGAACTCTCTGGCGAGGGCAACATACGCTCTCCCGGTCCTCTTCTTGGACGCGGGTGACGACACGGGGTCATCCTCGACCTTCCTGTTGATGAAGTGGCATCAGTTAACCGAAGGTCGTCTGTGCAACAAGCTACTTACACCTTCCTCTCAAGTTCCGACAATCTTGCCCGGAGCTCAGCGTCCAAATCTCGCTGATGCCTAAGCAGATCTTCAAGCACGTCGTTGATCTGATCTGAACCTGTGGACCCTGATGCCTCCGCCTCCATGGGGATGTCACCATCCGGCAAGGGTTCAGGCTTGACATCGATGGACAGCCTCCGCTCCACTTCCGCCTCTTCTGCGTGTTCCTTCTTGACTTCTTCCTCTTTCGAGAGTCTCTCTTTCTCTTGCCTCTCCAATTCCTTGGCGACCTCTACCCTCACTAGAGCGGCGATCTGTTCGTTCATCTCTAGCGTCATTGTCTGGGGTTGGCCTTCTATGAGAGACGGGAGAGGGGTGGGGGGTTTGGAGGATTGAGTGCCCGGGACCGGAATCATGGACGTCCTCGGTCGCGAAGGAGGCTTGGTTGTGACACGAGAGGGGCCAGCCTGTGCTGGCTCATTCGATGCAAGGGCAGTAGGGATAACGGCCGCCGTCATCTTCTGTGGTGCTTGCTGAACGGCGGCAAAGTGAGGTTTCGGTGGAGGCTTGTTGTCTAGCGCGGTTTGTTAGGAAAGCATACCAACGCTGGGATGAAGATCGTTACCTCGCTCGTTAACCACAGGCTTATTCTCGATATTCTTTGTTCGCCCTGCAAAACTAGGGAGAGGGTCAACACGCTGGTCGTTTTACAAGCCTCAGAGCGTACTTGAGGGTATTGAGGGTATCTTGGCGAAACTTGACACCGGGAGCGAGGTTAACGATCAAAAGGCCTACGGATGTGCCACCCAAGGCGTCTTGAAGGATGCGCGTCAACTTGGAATTCCTGTAAGGGATACGAGACTTGTGGGCGGAGTAAGTGGCCATAAATCGAGATGAAGTCGACAACAGAACACCCACAGCTCCTTGGTTCAAGGCGTGAACCACCTGGCCCAAAACGCTAAGGGACTTGTTGATGGCGGCGGATTCAGCCATTCGTGAGGCATCGTTCCCTGTCAGCTGCAACAGGGCGTAAAGTTCGGCTATCTTACATCCAATTCCCTACATACCTTATTGTTTTCTGATCCGGCTAAATCGACCAGAACGAGTTTCCCCGTCAGAGCTAACGAGGGAAAGTCAACGTCAAATCAACACGGGGTGGGCGAGGAAGTGACCGACTCTTCTGCCTTTCTTCGTCCAGGACGTTCATCTCGACCGTCAAGACGGCATGACTCCGCGAACTGGCGCGGTTCAAATTAGTCGCACCGACTGAGCGGGCTTTGGAGGCTTTACTGTTTTTCGTTTCACCCAACGTCAAAACGAGGACGAGGTTGACTTACGAGTAAATGCTTTGGAACTCTTGTTCAGTAGAAACAGGAAGCGATAATAAGTTGGCCACAAAGATTTGGCCTGCGTCATTCTCTCGTACGGGCAGTTTCGGTGCCTGCAATCATAACGAACGCGAAGTGAGCGATTATTCTCTAGAATCAGACCAGTGTCCTACCGTCTCTCGGTCACCCAAAAGATCATAAACTTCGTCCTTGTAAATCTCGAAATACGAGACGTTGAAACTTAGCTTCTTGCTCGGATCTGGATGAGGCCGATGGAGGATTTCCTAGGTGACCGGTAATTCAATACCGCGACCCCGCAATATCTGCGATGATACTACATACATGCATGGTGCGAGGGATGATCCCCGGTTGGGTAGGAGTCCCTTGCATTGTGTGGGTCTTCCCTGAAGAGGTGACACCGTACGCAAAGATCGTCACGGTCTTGCGCAGGAACGCCGAAGTCAACGCTCCGCCAAACGTGACAAATCTTGAGTAAGCACTCACAACTCCGTCATACAATACGTCCAACAGAGGCTTCACGTCATTGTCGTAAATATCCTCTTGAGTCGCATCTTGGTCATAGCAAGAGGTGAACCTGTCGGTGGATCCACAAATACCTCAGCCTTCCTGTCCTCAAGCTGACGGTCGTCCACCCCCCTCCACTCGACTTACGGGAAGGTAAGGACTTGGTTCCTCTGGTTGGTGACGGAGATAGACGCAGATCTAGAGTTGTCGTTTCGGGCGATCCTTATACAATCGTCCTCCAGTTCATTGTTGATCCTCGGACGGAGTCGAGCGGCAATTCGAATCTTGTGAGTGGTAGGTCCGGCGACCATGTCGGAGTGGCGAAAGTTGGCGAAGCGTCTTGAGGAGTAACCGGAGGGAGAGACGAGACGACGCGTTGTGTTATAGGCGAAAGAGCGCGTTCCGGGCCAATGTGGCGGTGGTGTCTTGATGTATGCTTGACAGGTTGAAGTCGCGAAACACCACGTGACCGACACTCCCTGGCTGAGTTCACACGCGACTTTAAGCTCTCAACTAATTGACACACCACGAGGCATCATGCGTGCCTTCGAAAGAACGTGTTTATTCGCCAGGGTGAACGAGAGAAACGGAGAAATGAGGAACATAATTGAATGGCTACGGTGCTTATGGACGAAGTTATTTCAAAGCTTTACAACGCGGTACCGACCTCCCTGCTTTGGTCCAAACAACATCAGTCGAGACCCGCCGTTTTCAATCTAACCGCAAAGAGACTCACGTTCCTCCTGTTGACGGACCAGACTGCCGGATCTCATCCTGTCGAATCCACTCGCACCCCCATTCCTCCAACTCTTCATAGAAATCGTTCATACACGCTCCACTCATCTCTGCTCCATCGTTTAGGTCGCCAGAACCAGGATAGCTCTCGCGGGCACCAACTCTCCGAAAAGTACCGACATTCGGTGGAGAAGTTCCAGAGATTCCTATTCCTCGGAGCGCAGTCTGAGCCACATTACCAGTAATCGAGTGGGGCCCAGTCGCCGGTCGTCGAGTGCCAGAAGTTCCAGGAGTAGAGTGATTCACGACCACAGAAGATTCTGATGCAGAAGACAATGAGACCACAAGCTCCCCACGGCTCGAAGATGAGATACAGGGGAGCGAACTAGCGGCGGAGACCCTGACGCTCTCACCGACACTCAAGCTTGGATCAGACCTTGACCTCGAGCCTGAGAATTCAGTTTGCGTATCTTCCTCCGGTATAGGGAACAGACCCGCAGGCACATAGAAACTTGACTTCCTTCCAAGCCCAGATCCAGAACCTTCGGAGCCACCGTAAGAAATCGTGTCCGAAGAACCGCTAGCTTGTCCATGACCATCCCGGCGTACCGGAGAGTCTGCTTTAGCAGGTACAGGGGGCAAGGTTTCTGGTTGCACGTAATCGTAGTATTCTTCGAGTTCGCGGGGTAGTGCCGGGCTCAACGCCCCTTGGTCGGCATACTCTGAGGCGTAGGATGGGCTTTCCGAAACCACGCTGGCCCGCGCAGATGCCGAAAATGGGACGAGTTTTACGCCCGTCACAACGTTCGCAGAACCAAAGAGGGTCGGAGACTGACTGTCCAAGCTATCTTCCGTGTAGCTGGTACTTGCTCGCCGTTGGGTGATGAGGTCCTGGTTCCCAGAAGTGGGTGCGAAAAACGGCGAGCCTCCTCCCACATTAACGACGAGCGAAGGGGACAAAGACTTCGGGTTCGAGGTGACCTTGACAAGAAAACGGTGGATGGGAGAAGTAGAGGGCGACGCAGGAGAAGGGTGTCCAGGAGATTGTTCATCGCAGGAATGAAAGTCTTGACTCGGAGACCGTGGAAACCCAGAAGTAGCGGACACAGAGGAACCCGCCTGTAACTGAGCGTACGGGTGAGAAATGCGTCGATAAGCAGTCGAAATTTCTGGAGTATGGAAGTGGAATGTGAAGTTCCCACTTGGAGAAGATTCCCTCGGCTCTATCAAGATGGGACTGTCCGGTGGGGTTTGGATTGGCAAGAATGGTGGGATCGGAGCCCTCCGTAGTAGGGTATATCTTTTAACCTTCGGAGGGCTTTTAATTTCTGGGCTCGTCCGATTGAAGCTGCTTGGAGAGGTCATAGAATTACGAGCTGGTGTCGGGATATTGGTTGGACTCTTGGATGTGTAACCAGGTGACCCCTCCACAGATTTGTGTTGACCGTTCCCAGATACCAGCCTCACGAGTGCAGAGTCCAGTAGGAGATTCCCGAGAGAACTTTGAGTAGAGGAAGCGGGGGTGTCCAAAGCGTAGAAGAATGATTGGTCTGGGGGAGACAGAGAATGGGCAACGGGAGGAAACCGTAAACCCGGAGACCTAGCGGCTCGCCCCAACATACGGAACACGCTGAATTTGTTGTGCCGACCAGCGAGGAGGGGGCTCGGGCGATATCTGAGAGAAAGGAACCTGGAGAGATGTAACCTGTCGGGTTGAGTTCGGAGTGGAGAAGGACGACGTACGAAAACTGGGAGTTTGTATCCTCGGCGGGGTTGTGTTCCGATTCTTTCGCCTTGATTTCCCAATCTGGAGAACCGAGTAATCCAATAAGGAACGCTGTTTGTGTTATAATCCGGTCAGACTCTACGATGCGGTGCCCCAGCTGATACCGCGTACGTAGTTGGGGGGAGAAGCCGCTCGAAAGCGCATGACCGCTTGCAGCGTCCGCCTTTCGGTTTTTCACGTAACAGTACTTGACGATACACAGTAGAATGAACGACACAGGAACGACAGACAGATAGACGATGAGAGCGATAGCGGTTGGAGACGAGATTGGTATCGGCAAAGCGGCCACAGTTGGAACGAGCGACAGTGTTGCGAAGAACACAGATAGCGGCTTCAAGAAACGAATGGACATGTTTTGTCAGGATGGGGGTGGGCGGTGTCACAGGGCGGTAGTGTTCGTGGTCGTGGTTTGGGGTAACCAGGGAATTGTGAACGTTGAACATCCCTTCTCAACCATTTCGAAATCGGTGACACGGCACCAGGTGCCGACACCAAATTTCGCAGGCGATGGCTGGAAATGTCTTGGGATAACCGTTCTAGAACCCTTCTCACAAGCTCACAGACAGGGTCAGATATCGGTGCCGGACTCCAAGGCCCGATTAAGGCACGTTGATAAGATAACAGCAACGAGGTATACATGAATTCTACAAAACCCAAAGGAGTGTGATCGAGAAAGTATCCACCGGACCCCGGGATGACGTTCTCAGGTGAATAGACAACAGCACGGACACAAGAATGCCGCGGTGACACCCCAAGCAAGCGCACAGCTAGCAAAGCGTCAGTGAGAGCGGATCAGTGCGGAGCGCGTGGGAGACGGACCAACAGGTAATGAGAGCCTCAAGTTCGGAATCCTTCTTCTCCTCTACCACGACAGGCTGTTGGCCGTTTACGTAGATGATTTGGGGGCCTGTAGGTTGTTGAACCACGCGATCGACGACGACGACATTGTTGTTATTGTTGTTGTTGTTGGTAGGCATGTATGGTTGTTGCTGCTGCTGTTGTTGTGGATACTGTTGTTGATTGTACGCCATAGGAGGTTGCTGCGGCTGTTGGTTGTATCCCATGGGAGGAGGTTGCTGTGGGTTGTACGGCTGTTGTGGGTTATACGTCATAGGGGGCTGCTGCGGTGGTTGGTTGTACATCATGGGAGGTTGTTGTTGGGGTTGTGAGTTGTATGTCACGGAGGTGGACCGCTGTTGCGATTGTTGGTTGTATGCCACGGTAACGGGCTGCTGTTGTTGCGGGTTGTACGACATAGTCATGGGCTCCTTGGTGTCGGGTACCGACATAGGATCAGGGTGCTTTACGTCAGATGGGGGATTCATAGGACCAGACACCGAACCCGTATGCTGCTGTGAAAGGTATGGAGCTGCAAATGCGAGAAGTCAGCTCCAGCTCAAGCGGACGCGGGATAGCTCGAGGCACTCACGAGGTTGGGTACTGGGCTGGGAACCGAATTGGGTACTGGGCTGGTGAGACATAGTCGGCGGCAACGAAGGAAGGTCGGTCTTGACAGAGGGATCCATGAATGACTGGGAGGATTGAGGGAGGGCGTCCAGGAACTCACGCCCTCTTATAAGCGATGACCGAGCACAGCTCCTGGTCATTAGAGCGGAATCGGGACGGAGCCTGCCCATTGGGCGCTGGCATCGAAGCAAACCGAGCTGCCTCGCATTGACAGTAGCGTCCTCTGCCCACGGTTGAAACGAGCCCAAGTAGCGTGGGTATTTTTAGCGAGAGATCAGAATGTGACAGCGGATAGCTAATTCCGCGCTCAATGGGGATTGTGTGTGGATCATTTCCGTCGGCGGGGTATACAGCGGCGGTGTAGAAAGCGTCGCTCATCGTCGTCCGTTTGTGTTTTCGGCGTTTGAGGCGGGGACCGAGATCTCGAGGTCCAGCCAGAGAGGCCTTCGGCCGTCGAGGAGACTGTGGTAGATCCTACCTGACGATACGGACGATTAGGTCTCAACGCTCAGTTTCAACATACCCTACAACCAAGTTACCGGGTCAGGCACGGAATGGTGGTAAATATGAAATAAACTCACTGGTATTCGCCAAGGTTTCCGCCGAGTGGAAGGAGGGAGGACAATCGCTCTTTCGGCATGAAACCAGCATCCGCATCAGTCGCCGCTCAAACTACAGACAGCAACCAACGTGAGAGAGTCGAGATACCCGTCGGACAGAAAGGGGTGTCGTGAGAGAGCAGTCGGTGATGCACGATTATGACCTATCGACCGAAGAGAACGGCCATTCAGACCTGTGGGATTGGATTCAGGCAAGGTTTGTTTCACCCCAAGGTCGTCAACCCCATTGGGAGCACAAAGTAATCGAAGGGATCAGTCGCCATAACAAGAGACATTGCGACAAATTGCAATAGATCTCTGCATAGGTAGGTCGCGGAGTGGGAGAGCTGAACATAAAGGCAGGCTGTTGTGTTCGATGGTTCCTGGCCTTGAGTTTTGGCTGATGTGGGGCTGATTGTCCGGATAATTTTTTACACGGGCGCGTCGGTTGCGGTTCGTGATTTGCGTCGTCTGATGTCAATAGCGGTGGTAGTTGCCATCGTAGGATGAGGGCGTCAGTTGGCAGGTATTTGATTTTACCAGATGACTGCCGAGACGACAACCCCGGATTGCGGAGTGGTGGTGGTAGTTCCGGCGCACCGAGAACGAGTCTCGAGCTTGGGTTCGAACTGTCAGCGTTGGCGCGGAAAATCTACGCGAGGATTCAAGCTCAAGCGGTGTATCTGGCAGATGATCGCTCCACCGTGGATCTTCAGCGGTTCCACATGCGTCCTCGTGATTGATCTTCTGGAAGCGAAAGGGACGGATACAAAAGGCGAGCGTACGAACATGGTGAGGCAATATGTCCTCTCGGAAGTAGTACACGACTTTAACAGCACCAGCAGCAGGGGAGGCAACAACTCGCACAGAGACCGAGGCAACTGGGAAAGAGGGCATCGGTGGATGTTGGATGCTGATGGGGAGGGGAACTGACCAAATGGTGGCGCACGCACCGCTGTCCTTGCCTCCGCCCTGGGGGTGTTCTACATGGACGACCTGAGGCTGGGGCTGAGGCTGGGGCTGGGGCTGGTATTGCCCAGTATTATTTAGCGGGTCTGGATAAGGATGGCATGGGCACGTTCGTTCACAACCGTGTGGTATCACTGACTTGGAGGTTGATGGACCGGGGTTGGAAAAGCAGGAGGTGGCCAGTCGGGCTGCTTGTCTTGAGGGTAATCCTGCTTCGAGAGAGAGGCCATGAGGGAAGGAATTGGGGACTAGGGGTACATTGGAGGAGTTCTTGTACTCCTACGGTCGGACTACGCAGTGGGTTGGAGCGCACCCTGTTTCCGTTTGGCGTGTGATCACCCCACAGGGGTCTCTTCCGTTCCCCGTCGTCCTTCCTCCTGCCCCTCGTCTGCGACACCACGCCCAATGCCTTTCGTGCGCTATCTCTTGCACGATGGCCGTGAGGTCTCCCAGGATGACGGCCACCAGTTTGATCCAAGTTTCTCCACCCATCTCCCCCAGTCTATCGAGAACGGCGGCCAAACTTCAACTTCGAATGTCCCAACCGACGCTTCCCCTCTCCAGTTCCGGCTCCCTTATTTCATAGCCTTTGGGTCCTCGACGGTGGCCCCCGGTGGAGGCGCAGAAGTTCTTCCTTACTCCCAGCTCCAACCGACCGGTGATCTTTCCCCAAACTGGCTGTCCCACTCATTCTCCCCATTCTCCCCCGTCGAGCCGTAAGTTTCCCTCTCTCGTAACGAATCCCGTAATATCAACCGCAAAATCCTTTTAGACTCCCGCCGGGTCCGTCCAGCGATTATTACCCACCGTACTCAGCTCTCGACGCGATCACCCTCCGTTCCCCTTACCTGGCTCCGTATCCCCCTCCCCGATTACCTTCTCCCCCCCGGCAAGAATCCACCAAAGAGTCAGATGCACATGACGTCCACGCTCAGATCGACCTCGACCAATTGCGGTCCATGGCAATGCTCTCCAACGACGCCGGCAAGATTCCGATGGCTGGATCGTCCAAAGCTTTGGATCAGATATCCGCCAAACTCACGAATCCCTCGGCATTCGGCTTCCCAATCTACTCCGCGAGTGGGTTCGACGTTTTATCAATCATGGCCCGGGTAGCGACTCGACCCAACCCTACCCTCAAACTCGGCCCAGTCGACCTCTCTTGTTCGTTCGTCATCGTGGACGTCCGGCGGTACGATTCTCCAGTCGTTTACGCTTCCCCGGGTTTCATCACCCTGACGGGGTACGCTGAACATGAGATACTCGGCCGAAACTGTCGCTTTTTGCAAGCCCCGCCTGGCGTCGCCGTTAAGGGAGAAGAACGCCACCACACTTCCCAGTCGTCTGTTGCACAGATGAAAAAGGCAGCTGTGGCGGATAAGGAATGCCAGACATGCTTGATCAACTACAAGAAGGACGGAACCCCATTCATGAACCTCATTTCCATCATCCCCCTCCCCGGCGGCACCCACAACTTGGCGGAGGAAGCTGACCAGGTCGCATACCACGTCGGCTTCCAAATCGACCTCTCCGTCCAGCCGGATGCCATCTTACGCAAACTTGAGGATGGGTCGTACGTTACTGACAACACAAACCAGAACATCTTCCAACCTTCGATCGTCCCCCAACCCGCAAGGGATCGAAGACTGATGACATCACTGTCCGTGATTCCTGTCTCAAAGTCGCTTCGCGTTCTCTTGAGTGACACCAAGTTCACGAAATCCGTCCCCTTCACCCCGATGCCATCCAACAACTCCCCTCAGTCGATGGTGAAATCCGTCCCATCCGACGACGGTCAACTCCTCAGTTTCGCCCTCCTCGGCAGCACCCTGGACTTCGTCCACGTTTTGTCATTACGGGGGTCGTTCCTGTATGTAGCCCCTTCTGTAAAGCGTGTGCTGGGGTACGCCGCGGAGGACTTGGTGGGCAAGGCCATTTCGGACTATTGCCACCCCGCAGATCTTGTCCCATTGATGAGAGAACTCAAGCAGTCATCCTCGATCCCCTCCACAGATGGTGGCCTATTAGCTATACCCAAGAAAGTCGACTTGCTCTACCGTATCAAGTCCAAGGATGGTGCCTTTGTTTGGGTCGAGAGTCGCGGTCGGCTCCGTGTAGAGTCTGGGAAAGGGCAGAAGGCTATTATCCTCAGTGGTCGCGTGCGGCCGATGCCCAGGCTTACTTGGGGATCTGTCTCACGGATGGGAGGACTCGCTATAGCCCCGCCTTCCCTAAATGGAGACCCGACCACATCTGGGAGTTCGCGAGAGTTTTGGGGAACCGTAAATCCAGACGGAACGTTCCTCTCCGTCGGGGCGAGTGTAAAAGAGCTACTAGGATGGAGCGTTGCGGAAGTAATCGGCCGCCGACTAGAAGACTTCGTCGTCAGCTCCACGGACCGGCGGCAAGCCGAGTACAACACCTACCGGATGGTTTCCGACTCCCTGGTGGGCGCCTCCAAAGCTGAGACTCTCGGCCCAACACAACTCGCATTCGAGATGAGGAGGATGGATGGATCCAGAATCCGAGTCCTCATGGTTCTATACCACACCCCCATCCCTCGATCCACCCCAACTCTTCCGGACCCGTTGATCTATCAAGTGAAGGTGGCGAATGACTCCGTCTACGCCCCGGTCGTGGGACAGCTCGAGGACCAGGTCTTCCAGGAGATGGGTATTTCCCGGAACACGAGTTGGCACTATGAGCTTCAGCAGCTCAGGTTCCAAAATCAGAGATTGTTGGAGGAGGTTCAGAATCTGGAGGCTTTGCAACCGAACCACCTCGCCCCCAGGCTAATCCACAATGCGCCTGGAATGGGAGGCATTCGTATTGACGGGCAGGGTTATCCGAGGTCCTCAAACCATTGCTCCACGTCCGACAGACGGATACTCCCATTATTGCCATCAGCCCCTGTGAACCCACAACCGCTCCTTCCATCGTCGTTCAACCCTTCTCTGGCGAGCCTCACTTCTCGTCGCCTTACCTCTGGACATAGCGGTGCAGGTTAACCAATTCCAGATATCACATTCCCTGTTTTCGTTTCCGCCATCGTCTCCCCCTTCCCTGCGTACAGATCCCCTCCCCTTTCTCATCCTGTGTCGCGCTGTTTCCCTTATCATTCTTGCGTGTTTTGCCCGTCGTGCTTCTCTGTTTGCTTGTCCCGTATATGAATGCACCTTCGTCTCATCCAACCTACACAACATACACAGCCCCATTGCGCCCTGTTTTGCTTTCCTCATCGATACAGTTCTCTCATACATGCATGCAACTGGAATTGATACATATATTATACAGTGAATTATATGCTAGTCCTCGAGCATGGTAAGTCCGCTTCATCCATAATCGTTTCCCAACAACGGATAGAAAGGGACGCGGGAGATTGAGTCGAGCGTTCATCCCCAACGGTGACCGGTAAATGTCGGGCGATGGACAGACACGAAAGAGGTTTAATTACTGAGATCAGGGAAGGGGTTCCTGACTGGTCGCCAGCCTGTTCAGGTGGATGTAAACATCGGTACCAAACCCGTCGATGGATATCAACTTCAAGTCTCCTCCGAAATACCTAGCGTACTGCGAGTCACATTCAGTCAGCAATCCGGTACAACCACTTTATCGAAAAATGCAAGTCCTCACCAATCTCGAGAGTGGGAGACCATAACCAAAACCAGCCATGGGAGCCCTGAAATCGCTCGCCTGGAAATCCTGATCGAGGTTCTGTCCCTCCATAGTCGTATACATGTACGTCCAAATGAGAGGTATCGCACGCCTGGGAATTCCTCCTCCCTCGTCGGAAATCTTGATGGTGATATCCTCCTTGCCTTCGACGACGATGACCTTGATGGGAGGGAAGTGGTCGTCACGGTCGGGACCGTATCGTTCGACGACGGCTCGCAACGAGTTTTTGAGTAGTTCGAAGCAGATGTGGGACAAGTGTCCTGGAACGTAGTTGAAGTGGAGGTCTTTCGGACAGATCAGCTGAACGGGGGGTCCTTTGAACATCCTAGCAAGTGGGGTCCGGTCAGAAGCCTTGGCGTAGCGAGGAAGCGGAAGAGAAGCTACCCATAATGTTCCTCGCATACATATCTCGCGTTCTCGATCGACTCCTGGACGATATCGTGGATATTCTGGTCAACGAACGTCAGGTCAACTAGATCGCGTGATGGTAACCCCAAGACTCACGGATTTCGTGCAGATGATACCAACGTAGTCAGGGTGAGGTTCGAGGGTGTTTAACGCGATATCTGCGAGAGGTGCGTTCCCAGTGAGCTTCAGCTAACGGTCGTCCGTTTGAGTTTAGACGCACGTTGTCCCAGCAGGAAACGAATTCCGATACGGGATAGGTAAAACCGATCGAGCCATTCCTGAATTTCGTTGTCTATCTTGCGAGCGTTGCGTGATCGCTTCCACTCGAGTACACCCTGCGCGAGGGTTGTCACAGTGGGGTCGTGCCTCCGCTTGATATTCTCCAGGAGTTTTGTAAACTGGGCATTGTAATCCCGGACTTCCGGCGGCCAAACGATCCCAGATGTGTGCGCATAATACCTACAAGAAGATCCTCTTAGTGCACAGAAACAAGAGCGTGGGCGACCAACTTGCCTCTTCTCGATTGGGATCCTCATCTTTCCGCTCCCAGGGTTACCCAGGCCTCCATTAAAAGACGGGTTTGGTACCGACTCCGGTAGGGGCCTTGACGTACCCGAAGTCAGCTTTAGTGCTGTCTGAACGTCTTTTGAGGTCTTCACAGCTGGGAACGATATTAATTCCTGAGTGAGATAGCATTGAGTTTTCCGGCCCGTATAGGGATAAGTGACAGAGCGCCGTACCTCGAACGACTGGGCGTACCAATCCTTGACTTTGTTTATTGAAGGCATTGCGCTAAGGTTGTGCGGAAGCTCGTCAAGCTCCTTCACCCGATGGGCCAAACGCACCGGAAGCTCCTCTGTTGGAAAAGTTCGCAAGGGTGGTAAGGCGGATCAATGAAAACGTTCGGAAGGGCGGAGCACGCACCGAGTAGGAACTGGCTTGCACCCAAGAGGGTCCCTTGGCTGGGATTCTGCCCAAATAGAACCATCTGTTGCAGCGAGACTAAGGAGCATACAGTCAATACCAGATCTGCGTTGAAGGCATCGCTAACCGACGACACACCTCCTGACTGCTGGAACGAGGCAAAGTGGCGGATTTTGTCCCACGCCTTGGAGCTAATTTTGTAGGACATGGTGGTAGATCACCAAGAGACGGAGGGTGGGAGGATGAGGTGTGACTAGATCTTGGCTGAGGGCATTGGATGCGGGCGGCCGCTACAAAGTGCTCGGGTGGTCAGTTCCGCGCGCGTCTGACTTCGCTTATCTCCGAAATCACGAGCCAACTCGTCGGCCATCGGGGTTCGTCGGTGCGGTCGGGCGCAACGACTCTACCATTAATACTACGGCAAGTGAACTAGGGTATACTCTGAAGTAGCGGGATGTGATACATAGGTTCCCCCAAGAATAATACTTTCCTTGGTATCTAGGTCAGTGGACCCACAACCTCCTGGTATATCAACACTATCCAGAACGCGTTCGCATCAGTGGAGGCCGAAACTCCGAGGGGACGGCGTTCTCACCTTTTAATTGCTCCTTGCTTAGGGCATCCCCGTAGTCGAAGTCAAACGCAAAGGGATCAAGTGGGCCAGCCGAAGGCTCGTCTTGTGGATCATGGTACGACTTGAACCCCATCTCAGCCCACCGCTCTCGCATAATGAAAAACGCTTACCTCGAGGTATGGATGCTTTAATGCCTCTTCCACCGTTATTCTTCGCTTAGGGCTGAAGGTCAAGCACTTCTCCATGAGATCAAGAGCCTGTCAATGGTCAGAGCTTTGAGGTGACCGGGAAGCGTATGGTCACATACCAGAGGATTAGCATTAGGGAACAGTGTGGTAAACGGTTTTTTCTTGCGGAAAGGGAGAGCCCTGATATATTCGCGCGAGCGCTGAGACGTTATTGCATAAAAGTCATCCAACGATGGCGTTCCAAGAATATCGAGGATAATAGATAATTGATGATGGTCTGAGGGGACATGAGTATCACGTACAAGAGATCAAAGGAAGACACCGTACAGTCTCGTCCAGGAAACAGGGGTTTCCCAGAGAGCATCTCTGCGAGCACGCATCCAACACTCCAGACGTCAATTGCACGGGTATACTCTTTGAACGTCAACATAACCTCAGGGGCGCGATACCACCTGCATTCTCGTCAACAGGCGAAGGGGCATACGTGAGGAATCTACATACCTCGTCGCCACATATTCAGTCATGAATGTACTACTGTCATTCGCGACGTTTGGTGGCGGCTTAGCCGACCTTGCGAGGCCGAAGTCACAGAGCTGAGCGTTCGTCAGTGACATGGGCGAAATGAAATCAGTGGGAGGCATGGAAACAGCCGCCAGGGTCCGCCCACCTTGAGATCGCAGTTGGAGTTGAGCAGGAGGTTTGAGGGCTTCAGGTCCCTATGGATGACGTCCGCAGAGTACAGTGCTTTCAGCGCTCTAAAAGTCTGGGACCCGTCGGTAAGCTGATTTGCGGCGTTAGATTCATTGATGGCAGACCCACTTGATAGATAAAGTATTGACAGTGGTCATCGCTAAGCTCTTGGGTCCGTATCACGCGATGCAGGTCTGTCTCCATGAGCTCTTGGACGAGGTAAACCTCCTTGAAATCCTCGAGGCTTGGTGGTCTCAAAATGTCGAGAATAGAGATGATGTTCTCATGATGGAAGTGGCGCAACAGCTTTATCTCGCGCAACGTTCTCAAGCAGAACATAGAGTGATCAAAGGGGGTGATTCGCTTGATTGCGACCTTTCTCTGGGAGGGTATGTGTACGGCGGAACTGCCCATGGTCGGTAAACGAGAATGCCGGCGACCAAATGACGGAGCACGCACCAGACGATGCCGTATGCACCCTCGCCAATAACATCCAAGACCTGGTAGTTGGTGCCACTGGGCATGAAGCTTGCCAAACGCTCGTCCATGTCTTCCGGGCAGCGTATGTTGTCGTGGTGGATTGGAGTGGCTGAAAGTGTCTGAGATTGACGGGTGCCTATTGTCGTCGAGCTTCTCTTATTTTCGTTATTTTCTACGCAATAAATAAATATTTCTGACAACATACGAGGATTTGGTTACCTTTGTAAGTTACGTGTAAGCTGTCGTCCGCCACTGTAGAGCGCGTTTGGTTAACTAACTCGACCTCGCCCAACACGGGTAGATCTCCCTCATCTGCTACTTGTTTTTTTTCCTTCCCTCCTCGTCCTCGTCCTCGCCACCACCCACCCCCTTCGTTCGGTCTTCATCCCAATGTCCAGCCCAACAAAGGCAGAAAAGCACTCTAACAGCTCCAACCGTGGCGATGATAACGAGGAAACTGGGAGAGAACGAAGCAACAAATCCAAAACAATGTCTACCAAAGGTGCTATCCCATCTGCCCATGCCTTCCCCTTTGCATCTCCTAATATCCGACACAAACCGTCAGGCAAAGATCTTTCGCACGTACCTTGCAAATTTTTCAAGGTCGGCTCATGCACCGCTGGATCTGCCTGCCCCTTCTCCCACACCAGCGTAGAACCTGGTCAGAAGGACGTCTGCACCTGGTTCGTCAAGGGAAACTGTAAATTCGGGCACAAATGCGCCCTTGCACACATCCTTCCCGGTCAGGGCATGTCCATGGATCGAAAGAACAAGAAGGCGGCTCAACAGCAGGCCAACGCCTCAAACCAAGGTCGAGATGGAGGTCGCACGAAGAGGTCCAAGTCTTCTGGCCTGAACGGAAGCGAGGGGAGAAATGCCCTCTTATCCGGGTCCACTGCCCCCACACGTGTCCTCGGTAATGCCTCCCGCCCCTCGCCGTTCAAGACAACAATTTCCCCTTCTGCCCCCGCACCCCCCGTTAAAGACATCGACTTCACGCTCTCTGGCCTGCCGGACGAGGACGAGGAGCTTTCTTCTGCCCCTGCCCGCGGGAAAGCTCCCTCAAAAGAAGACTCCAAGGAAACCACCAAAGGCAATGAGGCAGACGCAGCGTCCGAGGGATCTCAGGAAATCACGCTGGAAACCAAACCCCCATCCCCTCCCCACGTCACCATCCCCTCCGCTCCAAGGAGGGTTACAAAACCCACATCCCCAAAGGTCAACGAGTTTGGTGCGATCGGATCGACCCCCACGTCTGTATCCCCAAGAAACCGCGGACCCCTCAACAACCTCTCCCCTGGAAGTTCTCCTTCCAAAGGTCACGGGGTACCCTCCTCCTCTCCGTTTTCTGCTCCCGGTCACCAAACTACTTTCGCCCCGTATGACCGTGCCCAAGATTTCCTGGATTTCAGGTCTCACGCTGGACTCGCTGCTTCACTTGGAGCAAACCAAACGTTCGCAGGCGAACTCTTCTCCTCCTCCCAGAGGCCCATCGTGTTGAGGACGGATTCCTTGGAAGGATCTGCAGTGGAAGAGGAGGACTTGGTCCCCAGCTCGTTGACGGACCTGCTCACCCCGGAGGAGAGGTTTAGGCGGATGTCCCGTTCTAAAGCCGAGGCTGATGGACTCCAACGTCCTTCCGCAGAGTCACACCACCACCGTTATTCCCGATCTGTTCCAGCGCCTTCTCTTATTGGCGAAGTCCGTTCAATATGGGCGGAGCCTGGCATGGCTGGGTCACCGGACCAACGGACTGGATTAGGCGGTGGGTTGGGAAATGGCACACCGAGTTCCTTCACATCCAATTCCACATTCGGCGGGCCCAACATGGAGGACGCACTTGCCCCTTCGAACGCGTCTGCAGCCTTTTTATCCGGCATGCACAGGTATCTCGGCAATAAGCCACCACAGCAGCAGCGCCCCACCCTTCGCCCTCCTCCAGCGCTGCACCCGAACTCGTACAGCGCTTCTACCAACCCGTTGTTATCATATTCCGCCGGCTTCGATGGTTCCGCCCTCTCCCCCTCGCGAGTATCCGCCCTTTCGAACCAGATGTACGAACTTGGACAGCACGAGCCACACACTGCGGACGATGTTCCCGGCAGGCCCATTCCTGGTTTCCGTGGTGAGGGTAGGGAAGACAAGAACGTAACACTCTCACCTTCCACGCGTGCCCTCCAGTCCCACGAACCGGGTCAGAGCTTGCCTCAGGGTTTGGCAGCGGGTTATTCGAGGATACACGCACTTCCTCCTACCATGTCCCCAGGTACACCAAGTGCTTTCAGCCCACCAAAGACATCTGGATTCGGTACCATCGGTGGGGACTGGGCAGAGCTGTCGTCGAGCCCACGGAACGGCGGTAACCTTGACGCCGCGGTCTCCATGCTCTCTTATTCGTCTCGAATTCCCACTGGACCTTATCCCACTGGCAATCGTATTCCCAGTTCACGTGGGTTCGCAAACGGCACTGGTTTGTTGAGTCCTCTCAGCAAACCTGCCACCGCAGACGTTGACGACTTGTTCAATATGGAGGAGTGAAGGAGTCAGGGTTGTTTTGGACTTATATCGCCACGCCATTGTGGCGGAGGACCCTTGTATTTTCGAATCTCTCTGGGTATCATTCCGTTTCACTCCAGTCTCTCTAAAGGCTGCCTTCCAGCTTGTCCTTTGTAACGCATTTACTTCGCTTTGAAGCGTATCAGAACACATCCAATATCCGTGTCAAGTTGTCGTGTATGTCCTCGTTCTCATCCGTTTGTTGTCTTCTCTACGTGTTGATTACCTCTCCGCATCTGCACTCGACCAGTATTATAATGTATCCTTAACTACTCTCTCCGTTTTACGCAGAATCCATAGCCAGAAATCAGTAAATATCATTGGGCCGGCCACAGGGTGCACGCGAACTCCCGCATCAACGGGTGATCGAAATGCTCTTCCGCCGCTTTGCATCAACAAGCTCGCGGAGACTTCCGCCTACAATCCGCCAGATCCTTGCTCAGGAACCTGAGCCTCAGACGATACTATCCGTAACCGGCCACGTCAAGTCTGTCCGAAAACAAAAACGGGTTGCGTTCGCGGCTGTGAACGACGGGAGTTGTCTGGAAGGATTACAAGCTGTATTAAGCCCAGATGACGCGCACGGGTTCGTGATGTCATTCTTGGATACGTCTCTCATTGACACTCTAAGCCAGGTTAACGAACGGCTGTAGCGTTCGCCTTACCGGCAGGCTTGTGCAGAGCCACGGAAAAGGGCAGGAGAAAGAGTTACAAGTGGATAAATGCGAGGTCGTAGGAACCTGTGACCCAGAGGTAAATCCTCAACCCGCTGTATGGGTGGGAGCTGCGGACCAACCTATTCGTACAGCTATACCCAATCCAGAAGCAAGCGCTCTCAACAGATCACCTCCGAGACCACGTTCACCTGCGACCACGCGTGGACTCCGTCGCATCGATGCTACGCGTCAGACAGTGTGCAATGGATGCCGTTCACGAATACTTTCGGGTAAGACCGGACTCTTCGTAGGGATGACCGCAACTCTGACAAACCCTCAGCACGAAGGGTTTACACACGTGCATACACCCATCATAGCTGGCAACGATTGTGAGGGTGCCGGAGAAACCTTTAAACTTGCACCCGTTGCGCACAGAGCAGGTTCATCCCTCCCTCCTACGGAGTTCTTTGACCGGGCCGCATACCTGACGGTGTCGTCGCAATTACACCTCGAGGTTTTTGCGCACGCCATCCCCCGAGTTTACACCCTATCTCCCTGTTTCCGTGCCGAACGCAGTCAAACGAACCGTCACTTGAGCGAGTTTTGGATGCTGGAGGCCGAATGGGGATTCGTTGACCGGGTCGGAGATGTCTGCGACATCGTCGAAGATTCGGTCAAACATATTTTGAACCACCCCGGGTTGGTGAAGGACCTGGACGCTCTATGGAGCAGCGGGGATATGGAAAGAAACCAAGGGGTCTTGGAGGCCAAAGGAGCAACACCCTGGGCCCGGATGTCGTATACGGAGGCTGTGAAGGAACTGGAGAAGGACAAGTCGAAATTTGAGTTCGAGCCAGCGTGGGGTAAGCCACTCCAAAGCGAACACGAACGCTGGTTATCAGACAAGGTCGTTAAGGGTCCCGTTTTCGTCACGGATTACCCGTCCGTTACGAAGCCTTTCTACATGCGAACAAATGACGACGGTAAAACCGCTGCCTGCTTTGACCTTCTTATGCCTCATCTTGGGGAACTCGTTGGCGGATCACTGAGGGAGGAACGGGTTGACCTTTTGGACGGAGCAATAGAGCGTCACGGATTGGACAAACGGGATTACACCTGGTATAGGGACCTTCGTGTATACGGTGGGGCACCTCACGGAGGATTTGGACTTGGGTTCGAGAGGCTGATCGGGTGGATGACCGGCATCGAAAACGTCCGGGAGTGCATCCCAATTCCCCGATGGGCCGGCAGACTGCTTTTATGACGTTTCCTTACGAACCTCATCGATGCAGAATCAGATTACACTCTAACTGGGTCACCAGCGATCGTAAATCCGCGTGAAGCGTGGGAAGATTAAAGATTGTCGCCGTTGCAGGAGATAGGCTGGGATTCAGTCTCAAGTTCAGAGGGTGCCTCTTATTAGTGTAGGAGTTTCCTCCTGTAGGTCGTATACAATATTTGGGCCCATTCTTCGTAGGCAAGATGGCCGAGCGGTCCAAGGCGTGTGACTCAAGCGCTGGGGGATCAAACCCCCTGTTTGCCTGATATTATCGGGTTTCTCATCACAGAATTGTGGCGTGGGTTCGAATCCCACTCTTGTCAAGCTTTTTGGAGATCTGGAGAGCTGTTGTAAGCCAAGGCAAAGCTTCCGCGGGCAGCTGAACACCTCAAGCTCTAGAACCTGACGGCGGCCACGGGGGTCCTCAGATCGTACTGCCAGCTATATGGGGTATTTACGAGGGTGTATTATCGCACTTGGAATCAATCATACAAATGCAACGCGTTGTCAAAGATGATCTAGTGGATGCTACTACTGCACTCCCGAGCCCGTGCGAGCACCGCTACTAGCAGCCCCGGGGCGTCGTTCGACCGAACGTGCAGGTCCACAAGATGGCCCAAGTCATCATCAATCCCGGCAACCTCTGCGTCCGCGAGCTGCCGCGTATTCGGCACGAACAGCAGCTTCACCTCCAGCTCACGCGGTTCCGGGGTCGAGGTTATCCTATACGTCAATCGCAGCTCGTTCTCTGATTCCAGGTGGAAGGTTTCCGAGCCGAGGATTGACTGGTGGAGAGCGATCGCGGCAGTGTACCTGGGCTAGGAGTGAGTATTCGCCTACATGGAACAGGAGACCGGTTTTTAACATACCAATCGTATAGTCCACCATATCTCGGGTCTTCAACTTCATCCACCTTGCTGCTCCGGATCTTCTCAACTTCCGCTCGTTGACTCCGAAGTGCCTCGAGCTGCTTCGCCTTCGCCTTGATGACCTCCTTTACGGCAGACACTTTCGCGTTCACCCCCTGCAGTTCGTCCGACGATTCTTGCATCTTAATAATCTGCGAATCGAGTTGAGCCGTCGCCGAGGACACCGTCAACCGTGGTTCTGGGTGTCGTTGTTTGGACCTCGTGAGTGCCAACCGCGCATCCAGGATCTGCTGGGAGAGGGAGGAGATCTCTGCAATGACAGTCTTGGCTTTCTGGTAATCTGAGGCCAGAGGTTGTGCATCAGGGCGGCGCACCAGGGGAAGCAGTGAGGGTACCAAACCTTCTTCGACCAACGGAGCCAGATCGCGAATGTCCTTTTGCTTTTCGCTGAGCTTATCCTTTACGACCCTCAGGGCCCCCTTCTTCTCCTCATTCTTCGCCTTCAGGTCCTCGTTATCTGCGGCCGTGATAGCTGGCCCTTCTTCGCTCATGATCTCGACAACGTACTTCCTCTTTGCAGCTTGTTCCAGATACCTGAACTTGAGGTTCCGTAGGAACTTCTAAGTAGGGTAACGCATCTTGAGATGCGCGCACAATCAGCGGCACATGGTTCCACTCGCCTTTTGAAACTCTACGTTGGCTGCTAACGCAGCGGGTAGGAGTGCATCGGGACCGTCGTTGGAGGTCGGCCACTCCTGACCATCGTGGGTCTTTTTCGAGAGGAACTTCGGTTTAGATTTTAGGAGCAGCAGATCGGCATCCTCAAGTTCAGAGTTAAGCCTCTGCACCGTCTCGTGGATCGCTGAGCTGGTTGACATCATTTCGGAGGGGGTTAAACGCGAAGTCGATCAATCACGTGAGACTGGGGACGGGCGACGCGTCGCGTCACTGGGAAGGTTCCCCTTCTCACCTCGGAGCAGATGGTAAACCGGCCGGATGTAACGCTGAGGTCGACAAAAAAAATCGGGCTCAAAACACATCATTTCTTTGAGTAACACATGGCTGGTCTAGTACAAGGGTAAGAGGCGTCGGTACGAAGGGAAAACAACTACGATGAGACTAAGGTACGAGCTAGCGAACCAATACGAGGATAACAGTAGGAGGGCGGAGGAGTAGACGCCACCATGAAGTGTGATCAACACTCTTCCAATGTGGAACCCGCCACATTTGTAGCATCGCGTTCCTTGCTCTTGAAGTTTGATCCCACTGCAGGAAGGCCTTCAAATCCTTCTCCGCCGGAGAATGTGCCAAAGAACGGTGTCGCAGGGCTGAGTGTGGAGGGCGTCCTACCATGGGACGAGTAAGTCAAAGCAGGAGAAGCAAGCGGCGAATCCGTGTTATCTTGTTTATCGGCGTAGGTCGAGCGATTGTCGGAAACATTGTCGATTCCCTTCGTGGTTACATTGGGTTTAAACATGCCGACGTGCCCACCAGCGAATTTCTTATCGTCAAACACGTTTTCGTAGGGATTAGAGGAGTTGTTGAAAGCCTGGGATGGGCGTAAACGGTCGTTTATGCTGGACAGATGGGGAGTGATTGTGGTCGGGGAGGATCGTCCTAGAGGTTGAAATCGAGAAATAGAAAGTCCGCCGAGGTCAGAAGCGAGGCTCCTCGCGTCGTACATTCCGGTATTTTGACCACCGTAACCGTAATCGCGGACCGCTGAGAATGACTCCGGTGTAGGGGTCGTGAAGTCGGGGGCATGTTCGGTGATCTGGTTGGCACTGACCATCCCCGGGAGGTTAACCTGGGGGGACGACAGTTCGTTACCGCCAAGGTTATTTGGGACTCCACGAGCCTGAACCCGCTGCGCGTGCATTGCGAAGAATAGTTCTTCAGTTGGAGTGTACCCGCCGCGTGCTCTAGCCGCTGTGGAAACGTTGTTTCCAGTGCGCCTGTTGCGAGAACTGCTGTTCAGGTGGTCGGAACGACGGCCGAAGGACTCTCGTGTAAGATTCGAAAGATACGGGTTTGCGACGGCGTTTGTCTGAACGGGAGTGGGGCTGCCAAAATCTGCGTCGGGAAATCGCGGGCTTCGTTGTGACAAGGCCTGGGACCCTTGGATGTTGAGTAGTGCCGCCTGTGCCATGGTCAGCCGGGCGGGGGACTGGTCTCCCTGAAGCAAGCGCTCTTGTCGCTAAGGGATATATGGGTTAGAAAAGCACGGAAAGTGAAAAAACCTGCACCCACACGAAGTTCTCGTTGCTCAGCGGTGTCTGCGAACCTGACCGAGATACGACAACCAGGGTCGTTCCATCCCCGAACCATTCTCCCGTGAAGGCGTTCGATGGTCTCCTCGGCGGCAGTTCGTGTTTCAAGCCTGGGGGTCGCATGAGCTCGGTAATGTTAAGTAGTAGGGTGGTCATACCTGACGAAGGCAATAGTTCGCGGGGGGTGGCTGAGGCGGGTCTGGAAGAGTCGGTTGCTCATAATCTTGTGAGGGACCATCAAGGCTGCCAAGGTCTAACCGACACAAGGTTAGTTCAAACGACACTAGCGGCTCTCGAACAACTAACAGGCTCGTCGATGGTGAGGGGGAGCCTGCGAATGATTGTTTAACACTCGGCAAGGGAACGAGAAAACTGTCACATACCCCTCGATGTATAAATTGGTCGATGCCTCGTCCTTGAATTGCTCCATTCTTGCCTTGAACGAGTCTGGTTGAAGATGAGCGCGGGAGTCAACAGGTATGGGTGGAGGGACCTTACCTTTCTTCGAGGGTGTATTGACCTCGGGCGATTGTACCTTGGCGTAAGGTGTTCCGGGGATCTTGTGGACTTGCTGTGGTGTCGTATTAGCAATGGGGATGGGTAAACGGACGAAAGCAATAACCTTAGATAAGGAGGGGTGCAAATTTCTGTACTTGCGCAGGGTCTCGATGCACCGCTGAGCAGAATCTACGGACTGGAACAAAACGAAGCCATAACCACTGGGAGGGTCATAGTCAGGGTCAAATAACCGGCGTTGTCGACGAGAGTACTCACGTAGGGCGTTCAGAGACGTGTCTAGTAAAAGTCCTGACGCTGAGGACGGTGCCAAACTCCTTGGTCATGTTGTACAACTGTTCTTCTGGGAAATTCGGGGGCAATCCGTTGATGTAGACGTTGGGGGGAGTGGTAGAATCTGGCTGAGATGAAGGAGTGGGAGCGATGAATGACGCCGCATTTGTTTGAAAATCATCGGGGGAATCATTTGCGGCTGTGCGGGATGGCGAAGATTGTGGAGAGTGATTGAACGGAGAGGATTGAGCTAAACGAAGGACAGGGTGAGTGACGGGGCGAAGTCGTGAGGGCGGTCTGACGCGTACACGATAGGGGGTTCGAAACCTTGGAAAGCGGACTGTTAGGGAGAAACTGATCTTGAACGGTGGTTGGAAGTGGAGGGGACGCGTTGGTTGGAGGAGGGGTCTGAGACTGAGTGGTGGACATATGGGATGGGAGTGGATGTGTACGGTAGAGATGGGGGGGATGTTGGTGGTGGTGGAGAGGCAAGAGGGGGGAAGGAAAGACGAGACGAAGAGGAAACGGAGAGCGACGGGTGGAATATAAGAAAAGATGAGACGGGTGGTTGAATTACTGAAAGAGGGAAATGACACACCGAAGCTAATTCATCTCTATTTTATTAAATCGAGGTCTCTAGAAGACCCAATTTCGGCGCTGGCTTCGATAGCAGGTCCGATTGCCAAACTTTGAATTTGGCCCCCGAGTCCCTTGTTGATCGATTCAATGGCGGCCCAGCGTCCATATCCGAGCCTGTCTGTCTCCCATTCGCGCTTCCCTGCTGCCGAGGCCCCGACCGTCCGATTCGCACCAACCACCACCCGATCCGATCCCGAGATACCCTCGAACAATTCTCCAATCTGCTCCGGTGCTCGCAGATTCGCACGCTCGAGAATCCCGGTTAGCCGACCCAACGTCCGCTCGCTCGCCGTCCTTCGTACTGCGGATATCCGCAACGCCTTCTTGTACGTTCTTCTGAGCTTCCGTTGCTAAAAACGCCAAGTGTGTGAGCACGCCAACTGGGAAGGAGAGGAACGGTATACGCACGACCTGTATTCGCCTCCGGAGATCGTCGATATCAGAGAGAAGCTCCTGTTCCTTGCCTGCTGGTTGGTCCAATATCAACCCTGCCTGATGGGGAACCACAACTGGCAGTTCCGCCGGAATTGTGAAGATGTTCCGCATGCACCAGACTTCGAAAAAGTCGAGGGCGATATCCATATGCGATTCCAGCAGAGTCTGGAACGCAACGACCCCCTGTTCGATTTCTTGCTTGCTGTCCCAGTCGTCTCCCCCCGAATCCTTCAGTCTGTCCGTCCGTTTCTCGGCCCAGCTGGTGAGGAATCCTTCCATAGCATCAACGCAGTGCTCCACAGAGTTGTTCGAGATGTTGACGATAGTATCTAGCACGAAATGAGGCGAGTGACCGAGCAGTTCAGGCAAGAGCACAGGAGGGGCCGCGGCGAGCACACTCATCGCGAGTCGATCGTTGAGAATGAGAGACGCGTGTCGTCACATTTCGTGACGTGTGACGGTTCAACGGCATGCTTGCCAACACGTGACGGTGATTTCACCATAGGCCAGCTTGTTGCTCAACCATAACTTGTCTCCACCCAAGTTGACGTCTGGAAAGTGTGTTTCCTTTTTCAACTCGGATACCCATGTGGATTGCCTTCGATTGACAGGTCTGCGGTTTGGCGGCGCATCGAAATTAATCTCCGGCCTGGCCCAGAACATCGTCCGGGTGTAACCGAAGCATGGGAGTCGAATGGGGTATTATACAGGGCAATATACGAAGGGAGTGTTGCTACATGAGATCGTAAAATACACCAGTGCATCCATCTCAATCCACAACCCGGCGAAGAAAAGCTCACGTGCAGACATGACTGCCATCATCGGCGATTGGAATCAACTCTATATCTGTTCGGTAGACGGAATCAGAAATCCTCGCAATGCCCACAGGAAATGGCGTCAGAAAACGAACCTCCATGACGGTTCCGGGGATCGTAGATCGTGGGCTCCACAATATCCTCGACGTTCGTCAGCGTGTGAAGCAACACCCCAGTCGACGTTAGGGTAGAATTTGTGAATGCAGTTGTTGTGTTCTTGTTCTTCGCACGAGCAGTATAACGCCCTCTTGGGTCTCGAAGGTTTAACATTAGACGAGAGACCAACACGCACGCCAACCTTGCGAACAAACATATCAGTGGCTCCATGCGATACCCTTGATGTCGCGTTGATCTGCTTACACATTTGTCGTCGTGGTTGCAACACCGCGAGTTATCTCCTTGACGACGATGTCAGAATCCGAACGCAATCGCCGAGGTGGCAACTTACAGATCCACGCTTTACATACCGCCAGAATCAGCCCAAGTCACCGAAACAGGCAAGTAGGCACATACCAAGAATGTGGTGATGTTCGACACAGTCGCAAGGCTAATGACGCTGCGTACCACTCTTTAGCGTCCTGTACCGCTTAGGCACGGGGAGTGAGATATACCCGAAGTAGACGACACCTTGACAGCCAGCTCAGTATCGTCTAGAAAACTCTCACGGGATGTCCTCACCATCTCTGATTAGCACGTGGGTGAGCGTCCGGTCTTTTCCGCTCCTTCGGTTGATTTGTATCGTCTTCACGAGCGTCATTACGACCACAACGAGGTCGAAGATCATGACACCGCACCAGGCCACTGCCAGACCTTAGGCAGACCCATAAGCGCAGAGAAAGAAGCCCGACAACACGGTGACACTCACGCCATGCCCTAGCGATTGAGGATGAGAAAGGCGGGTATCAGAAAGACGCGGATCGACTTACTGAGACCAAGAGAGACCCGCTGGACAACCGAGAAACCCCTTGGGAAGCATTGGGGGGATATCAAGCTTTTCGCCTTGGGTCACCATGTACTAGACCAAATCCACCTCGTTTCAGTGAGGGGATAGTTGGATTTTCGATAGCCACGACTTACGCCACCAACCGCAATGGCGACGAGAGCCAGAGAAGTTAACCCGACGAGCACTGTACAGCTTCTATCGTACAATGCATAAGTCCTCGTGATGAAGGTAACTGTTTGATGGTGCGTTCAGTTTCGCGGATATGTGGTTTGCTAGTCAGGGTAGAGGAACATACATCCGACAATTGTTTGCATTGCGATCGCGAGCATTTGGTGGTAGAACTGCAGATGGTCGCAGAAGGGAGAAATGGCAACCATAGGCGAGGCAAACGCCTGGACGAAGACTAGGGCATGCCCAAGGACTCCACAGTATCGGTTGAGAAAGAACAGGAGCGATCCCCACTGCTTGAGGCCCTGCCGTGACCAAAACAGGCGGCGTTCACGGTCAACGGTCAACACGTAGTCGTAGTAGAGCAACGCTGGGTGGTTTACAATAGTTAGGACAGTGGAAAAACAGTGTATTGGCAAAATGTGACCCATACTGAACGCGATCGAAGTCATGTACTGGTTAGTGAACCTAGTCCAATTAAAGCGTCAGACGTCAGTATGCCAAAATAGCGTGCAAAACTGGAAGAAAAAGTGGAGGCGACGCAACTGGTCCCAGCCATTCTGGGCGACGGAATCCATCTGCGAGCCAGGAGGTGGAGGAGAACGCCAACGCTCGCTTTTCCCTGCTGAGTCGAGGGGGGGTATCTGTGGAGTCGAAGAAGAACTACTCGTGCCACCGAGCCACAAGTACCCTTCCGCCACCTTCCACAAGATCAACGCCATCAGCAAGCATCATCGTTGGCCGAAGATCGCCTATACAAGCCACGCCGGAACCGGATGTGGCATCAAACCCGGCTACTGTCAAGGGTGAGCAACTTAGCCTTTTTTGTGCTGCAGCTTCGGCTCTGGAATCCCGAGGTGGTGCCCTCTGGGGGATGGTGATAGACGCCATTCCTCGGATTGCACCTGGGCATCATTAGGGGGGATATTGCGATGGGCTGAGGTGAATCGGCGATCCTCTCTTCGGTATCGGGGGGGGGGGAGTTTGAAGGGTCGCGGGCACCAAGGGCGTCAGGGACGGTCAACCGATGTACCCCCCTCCACGGAAACAGGGCCACCACGGCGATTGATCCAGGCCGGTCTCGTGTGAGCGTGGTGGTTCGGTTCAGGCGTTGGTTGTGGGAACGAGTGAGATTTACGCGATCACCAGTCCAAGGGGGATTTCCAGTCTTCTGCCTCAGGCTCCCATAAATGCAGCAGCCCCACACAGCTGAGATTTTGTTTCACGAGGTGATGATCCCAAAGCTCACGGTGTTCGGGCACCATGGTGGCATTTGTACATCTGATTAGCAGCGGGAGGACAAGCGCGATGCGGGAGACGGAGATTCACTCGGGCGATGTTTTGTAAGTTTGTCCCTAAATTCCTCGACCCCTTCCCCGGCCACGACCTCTACTGCGACCGCGATCTCCCCCTCGTCCTCGCCCTCTACCCCTGGCTTCATCTTTTTTCTTTCCCTTGGGTTTCGGCGCGTCGTCTACAAGGAGTGTGTCGAGGGGTAACGCGTCCGGGAGGACGAAGTACCGTATGTTGTTTCCCCTAATCGAAAGCGAGTCCAGTTGCGTTGGTTCCCGGTTACGTGTAGACATTTTGACGGTTTTCAAGTGGGTGTTCATCTGCATATCTACACCTGGGTGGGCCACCATGGCTTGAGCGATCTGCGGGCACAAAACCGAGAGTGAACGCTACCTGTGATCGTTCCTTGGACAACTGACCCATTCTTCAGCTCAATCGTAACCGACTCGTTGTTTAATTTCATCAAAAACCTGGTCAAGTAGTCAGCCTTATCTTCGTCCTCCAAAGATCGTGATAGGATACGAACCTGACGAGCTTCATGGCGGTATATCAGGGATGGGAATGGGTCGTCACGCGGCCCGTGACCGGTGTGACGGCGATCGGGTCCGTTCCTTGCCAAGATTGACAGTTGGAAGTTGACGTTGAGCGGATGGCCAAACCTCTCTGACGAATCCCACGACCCAGCAAACTAGTATATCCACTCTCTTTTCTATCCACAGTCGTTTCTACCAGCATGCCCGATTACGGCGACGAGAACTATTCGCTGGCGTCCTCCAAGAAGTTCGGCAGCATCAGGTTTCGCAAGTCGGGCACATCCAGTAAGCGCAGGAGCGAACTCAAGGCCACAATCTCTGGGCCTCATGCGTTTGGTGATGGTGGCGTATCTACTTCTCTCGGCGATGCACCTCTACGGACTCTCAATGGCACCCGGCCTCTTCATCATCTCAACTCGGCTTCTACTCTTCTGAACGTATCGCCCCCACCCCAACAGACATTTGCTGGAGGCGCCAGAAGAAATAGTGATATCCCTCTCAGACAACACTACTCTAGCTTAGCTTGGCCGTCCAACCACCCGGCGATTACTCCCGTTCACGTATCTCCTCACAACCCGCCCCGTACGACCCACAAGAAAGCTCGCAAAGTTGACATCTCCAAACCTCTTGTGCTCGACTCGTCTCGTTTTTCTTCTTCGCCCGGAATGTCTCGTGGAAGGTCCTACCGTTCAACTCAAATCAACCGTGGGTCTCGTTGGTCCGAAACGATGGCATCCGATGTTTTCAAGGAAAACCCTGACGAGGTCACCTCACAGGGACTGCCGCTTTCGGACCAACAAACTCTGGATTCTAACCCGCCCGGCGTACCGTCCGACGAGTTCGACCCTCGGACCATGATGGAGCCTGCCACAGCGTTGGATTTGGGCATCCCTTCCAGCGTGGCTTCCTTTGGCAGCGTCAAACTACGGACGAGGAAAATAGATAAAGGCTTGCGGGCGTCCCGGACAACACTACTCCCGGCCCCTCAGGAGAGGGCGAAACCGGACCTGGTGTACGCGGATGACAGCGACGCATTTTCTTCCCCACCCTCAACGCCATCTACTCCTGTCTGGGAAACTACGGCTGCGTTATCGATATCAGGGGCACCCCCAAAGCCGGCCGCCAAATTAGAGCTCGCAGATGTCCACGCCCAAATCCAAGCAATGATTGACTCAGCCAATCGTTCGTTCTCAACCGAATTCGAAGATCATCTGGCCCAAGATCAAGAGCCCGCGAACACCCAACGAAATGACATTCCGCTTTCTCTCCGACCTGGCAACCCCATGCGCATGTCGTTACCTCGACTTGCAACAGCTCACAGACGTTCCGCGTCGTCCCCACCCCTTGGTTCGGAGTTATACCACACCTCCCCGCCGGATTCCAGGGCCTGGTTGTCGTATCGGCCAATACCACCCGTTATGTCTACTCCCCCCGCCTCTCCACCACGCACGCCCACTAGCCCGACCTCCACAACGCCCGCGGATCTAATGACCCCGATGACGCCAACCAAGAAACCCTCCTCTGAATGTTCTGATTCACCTTCTGTTTATTCCCAACTGAGCCCTTCTTCCCAAATCAGTAACGTTACTCCGACCTCCTCAAACACCAGTTCCCCCGATCATCCATACGCGAAGAGCAAACACGACCGGCTTTTGGCTGCCATATCCGAAGGTATCTCATCGCCAACTAAACCCGGGCCCACTGCTCCCTCCATTCTTGGATCACGCAGTGGCAGAGTTGGCGGGGCCGGCTCTGCCGGTCCGCCTCTTAACACCCAAGTCCCAACAGTGCCCATGATAGTCGTTACCGACCCTAATGACGATGACCTCGTGTATAGCGAATCGATTTTCTCGATTGTCGATATGTATGCTGGCTCAGTGGAAAGCTTTGAAGCCGGAGTACGTCGGAGGAGATCCCGCACGGCTAATCCTGTGAGCCACGTTTCCCCTTCAAGTATTGAACACGTGCTGACGACACCATAGTACCAACCTCGACACGCCATGGATTCACCGACGCTGAGAACCAGCGTTTCCTTCAACTCGCCCCGACGCAGCCAAATGGCCTGGGAGCATCCCCCCACTTCTCCCGAACCTCCAAAGAAGCGTATATCCATCTTCCGCCCTGGTCTTCCGTCGTCGTTCCTCAGCATGTCTACTCTCCATGAGACCGCAGAAGCGACCAGCACCGCGAGAGATAGGAAGTCATTCTACGCCACCGTTGGACTGAAAGGGCTGTTCAGGAGAAGTAGTTCGAAAGTGTCACTGTCTGGACAAGCCCAAGCCCAAGCTCAAACGAACGGCACTGCAGATGTAACTGGGGGCGGAGGTGGAACACGGCCGGGGTCTACATCGCTAACGACGCCGAGTCCAGAGGGTGGAGACGATGTCGCGAAGGGAGGGTGGGGATTTTTCAAGTGGAAGCGATGAACGCTTGTACTTCTAGTTGAAACTGAACGAGGTCCCAATTTTGTCGTGAGTCCCAAATCGAACGGGCAGTGAAATGCAGAATATAAAATACAAGTTAGGCGACGCACGGATGTCCCTAGAGTGTGACAGGGTGCCGTGTAAGGGGATAAATACAGGTATATGCAGGGCGGGTCTAATAATCGTATCTCATGCGAACGGTGAAGGGCGCTCGTCCTCCGCGTAATCGAGCCTCGATGCCCTTCCATCGAAAGTAGCCTTAGATTGTATTCGCCGCTTGTCCATCTCCTCTTCCTCGTCGCTAGACCACAAACTCGATCCAAATTTGAGCGGAGATCCCTCCCGTGGAATGTAATCCCTCTTGACGGGTGACTCTGACCGGAACAGCTTATGAGCTGAAGGAGAGAAGAGAGTCGCTTTGGGTGATTTCACCCGTCGCAGGGTGGGGGTCCTCGGAGGGGTAACGATGTAGTTGCCCTTCTGGAGGAAGGGCGTTGGACCGGCGCTGGAGTCTTCGCTGCCTTCAGAAATAGTGGCGAGCTCTCCGTCATCCTCAGTTTGGTATGAGGCGGTAGGAGGGGGCTGGAGAGGATAATCTAGGGACGAGATGTGGTTGTCGATCTCATCTTGATAGGCGAGGGATATTCCCGCCTTTTGAACGGAGGTCTGGTAGTAGTGGATTATCCACTGAACTGTTGGTCAGTGGTATTGAACATGGCACGTACAGTGGCACATACCCTGAGCTGATCGGCCTCCCGTTCCAACGTCATCTGGGAATGTTTCGCGCTACGCAGGTCATCCTGAATTCACAAGGGCTGAGCACGATCAAAAAGTGGGCGGGGTACCAAGGGGCATACTGTAATGGACGCCATGTTTTGCGTCAGTGCCCTCCGTGTCTTGTTCGATTCCGTCACATCTTCCAGTAACCGTTGGTACCTGACTTCCAGCTCATGGAGGGATCTCCCGTAGTCATAACACTCGGCCAGTTCGGCGTTGAGATCCTGGTTCTCTTGCTTGGCTTCCTCTAGCTCTTCTCGAAGCGAGAATATTTCCTCGTGAAGCGATGATATGCTTCTTGTTGGGGGGTCGTTGGAAGGTGGGTTGATCTCTGATGTGAAGTTGAGAAGGTCGGGAATATCGCCAAAGTCGAACTCTGAGGAAGTGGGTGTATGGTAGACGGAATCGCAATGGTGTTCTTGAGGTTCGACGGCGGATCCTTCTGACTCATCGGAAGCTTCGAGGATTGTCTCCATCTGAAATGGCGGGGCGGGAGGCAACTAGTTCGCTCGGTCAGCGAAAGGCGTGCCAAACTCGAACCAGGTGGGACGTACGTGAGAATATTGTTCCATTTGGCTCCGAAAAGCTCGTGCGAAGTCGTTGAGGGTGACTTGCTCTGCCTCTGGAAGGGGTGGTGGTGGTGGTGGTGGCGAGTTGTTAGAAACTGTCGGGTGCGTATCCCGTTTGTGATCACACTCCGCTTTATGGCGTTTGCCACTGGAGCGGCGACCATGAGGCGGTGGCCCATCTTCTCTGCCGTTGAAGTGACCCCGTTTGTTTGCCTATTCGGGTGATCAATAGGTAGGCCGTCCGTGGTGCATGTTCGACTCACGGCAGGTAAAGGATTCTGAGCCAAAAGTTCGCCGCTGCCGGGGTGGAATATGGGACTTCGCCAAAAGCGGAGTAGGGAGGATGAAAAGGAGGCGATGGTGGAGTTTGAGGTAGGCATTGGGAACTACGTCTGGATTTCGCTTGGACAGGCGGTCGAGGACTTAAAAGCCAGGAACAACCGACGACGACGTTCGTCGAACCCCAGAATCCACGGCCACATGTGGGAACAGAGCCTCTGTCAAAAACCACGGACCGTGGTAGTCCCCAAGTAGCACAAAGAAATGGATGCGCTCTGATCACCGCCACAAGACAAAGGTGGGTATTTGGCGGCTGGTGCCACCTGGAGAGGTGCTCGTATGCCTGTTATGGTATTTGCGCAGACGGTCTAATTGAGACATAACCTCGTGTGTAGCAGTTACGCCGGAGGGCGGGGGACGAGGGAGTTGGACGAGGCGGACTGGGGGAGAGTGCCGTGTGCCTCGAGCGCCAAGCTGGCCGTGGTCTCTATTGTCTCGATCGCACGGCGTCCCACCACTTCCGCCTGGACGAGGGTTTGAACGTCCAGGGTGACGATGCGATGGACGCGTCCTTCTTGCCCCTGGGTTCGTCCGCCCGGAAGTTACCTTAACGGAAATCCCGCTGTAATGCTGTATGGATGCCCGAGATAGGAAATTAACCCCGTTGGGCGTCTGTTACCTCAAGTGGAACAAAGTCGCTATCGCGCGTGGGCCCCACCGTTCGCTTGAGCGTACACTAGATCTAGGGTCCTGGAACGCGATGGCCGTCGATAGACCCCATCCACATTGTTTCCAAGCACCTGGACCCCCAGTAAACCATCCACGGGGATTGCGGATAAGAACGCCGGAAGGGGTTTTACCGCGCCATTTTCTCGTTGATGTCGGTTGTTTGTGCACTGATTAGCTCGCAAGAAAGGGACGAGAGGTCCAGTTGACGTTCTGAATCACCTGTCCTTGGTCCATGTAGATAACTTAAATTCCAATAGACCGTTCCCCGATTTCCTTGGGTTTTTATCGAATTTTCTCTGTTGCCTGGGTCACCAGTGCCACTGCGCAAACAAGACCAAATCGTGGTCTGAGTGCAGTGGATTGAAAATCTCATAGTAAACTCAAACGCGTACCTCTTCTCCTCAGTCCCCCCTCGTTCTCTCCAAACAGTCATGGCCTCCTGGGCTCCCTCCGAAGCTGGACTGCACGAGATTCTCCAAACGATACGCGACTCCACCGACAACAACGCTACCGTCCAGCGAGAGATCACCGTCGTAAGTCACTCATTTATCCACCCTGTTCTATCCTCCTTCGTCCAGGACTCAGCTGATCTTCCAAATCATAAACGATAGAAACTTAATAACTTTACGCGTGCGCCAGAGTACATCGCTTATCTCGTCTACATCCTCGGTTCCCTCCCACACGAGGAGGATCGTATCAGGACGATTGCTGGCTATCTGCTCAAGAACAATGCCAGACTCATTACCCGCGCACCCCCACAGGTCGCAAACTACGTCAAGGCTGCCATTCTTCACGCTTTTAGTGACCATTCAGCAATGATCAGGAATGCAGCCAGCCAAGCAATCGTCGCCTTCCTCGGTATTCTCGAACCAAAGAATTGGCCGGAGTGCCTGCAACATTTGTTCAATATGTTGGAATCACCTACCCTTGAACAACAGGAGGTGAGACGCCACGTTCCCGTCGTTTTAACTTCATTACCCCGCCCGCTGGATCGCCTTCGTGTGCTACCATGGTGAACCAAACCTTCATCACGTCCATGAAAGATTCCAATTTCAAACGCGCCTATTGAAGCCTAGACTCTCCCCGCTCACATTTCTGTCATCTCCTTTCTTTATCAGGCCTCCTTCAACGTGTTAGACAAGGCCTGTGAAGATTACCCACGAAAGTTGGATGTTGAGATAAACGGGGCATGGCCCCTCGAGATCCTCATCCCAAAGTTCCTCACCCTCTCCGACCACCCATCGCCGAAAATGCGAGCCCATGCGATCTCATGTCTCTCCTCTTTTGTGCCAATCGGTTCCCAATCCCTCTTCGCCCATATCGACACATTCATTGCATGCCTGTTCAAGCGTGCTTCCGACGAAGATCCTTCAGTCCGAAGGCACGTCTGCCAGTCACTAGTTCTGCTTCTGGCGTCCCGACCAGATAAGTTGATGCCCGAGATGGCTAACGTGGCAGAGTATATGCTATATTCCACCAAGGATAGGAACGAGAACGTTGCTCTGGAAGCGTGCGAGTTTTGGTTAACCTTTGCTGAGGATCCCGACCTGGCCCCCCAGTTGCATCCACTTTTACCGAAGGTGGCACCGGTCTTGCTGGACTGTATGGTCTACAGCGAGGACGATTTGCTCTGGCTGGACGGTGAAGCCGATGACGCGGCTGTCCCCGATAAGGAGACAGATATTAAACCTCGTCACTACGGCGGGAAAGCTCACGGATTGGACCACGAAGGGGGAGACGGTCAGTCGCAGGAGAAGCGCGTTGGCGCATATGGCGAAGAGTTAGGGGACGAGGACGATGAAGATTATGACGAAGACGACGATTTCGCCGATGAGATGTCGACGGAGTGGAACTTAAGGAAGTGTGCTGCAGCTGCCTTGGACGTTTTGGCCGTCAGGTTTGGGCAAGACCTCTTGTCCGTTTTACTGGAACCTTTGAAGGGCAAGCTTTGGAGTGAGGATTGGCTCTCCAGGGAGAGTGGGATTTTGGCTTTGGGAGCTATGGCTGAAGGTATGCACCCGTAACTCTGTTCGTCCTTGATTCTCACCACCCGCCGTGTCGTAAGGTTGCATAGATGCCGTGGAACCGCATCTTCCACAACTCATTCCTTATTTGCTTGGGACTCTCAACGACCAGAAGGTATTTTTATCATACGTTCAGTTAGATCGCCAATTTCCCACGTTTGATTGCCCGTCCTCCAGCCCCTCGTCCGATCGATCGCTTGCTGGACTCTTGGCCGTTATGCTGGCTGGTGCACTCAGCCCATTTCAGAGGACCACAAGCAACGGTTCTTTGTGCCAACTCTGGAGGGGGTGGGTTCCTCGTCCTTCTACTCTTTTCCTGTGCCGAACATATCATTCGTAGCTGCTCCGGATGGTCCTCGACAATAACAAGCGTGTGCAAGAGGCTGGTTGCAGTGCCTTTGCCACATTTGAAGAGGATGCAGGCCACGAGCTCGTTCCGTTCCTCGAGCCTGTCCTTCGAAACCTAGTTTTCGCGTTCGAGAAGTATCAGCACAAGAACATGCTGATCCTGTACGACGCTGTTGGTACTCTGGCTGACGCAGTTGGACCGGCTCTCCAGAACCCGGCCTTCGTAGATATCCTCATGCCACCATTGACAAAGAGGTGGAGCAAACTAAAGGATGACGATGAAGATCTGATCCCGCTGCTCGAGGTGCGTTTCGCAGCTCATGAGTCCCGGGCCGACGCTCATCTCCAAACCCAAACGTAGTGTCTCGCCTCTGTGACTATTGCGATGGGCCCATCGTTCCTACCACACGTCGGCCCGGTCTTCGACCGCTGTCATGCCATCATCCACAAATCGTTGATGCAATATCAAGCGTTTGTGCAGAACCAGGATCTCGAGGAGCCGGACAGGGCGTTCCTTGTTGTAGCACTTGATCTCCTCTCCGGTTTAACTCAAGGGTTAGGCATGGGCCTGGAACCCTACATAGCTCGTACCCAGCCGAATATCCTCGAGTGTCTAACCTGGTGCCTGAGGTACCCTCATGCACCGGTCAGGCAATCCGCGTACGCATTGGTTGGGGATCTCGCGATGAACTGCTTCCCATTACTACGGCCACATATGACCGCGGTGATGCAAGAGCTCATCCTACAGCTTGACCCGGAGCCCAAGGTTGAGTTCATCAGCGCGTGCAATAATGCGGCGTGGTCGGTTGGCGAAGTTGCGTTACGCTACGGTCGTGGTATGTTTGCGCTCCCCCCTCTGCTCGACCCGTATTCACTCGTCGCGTGTTCTACAGATGACTCAGAGTTCCAGCAATGGGTAAACCCGTTGGTTTCACGGCTGATTCCGATTCTGTTGCACCCAAAGGCTCCCAGATCTTTGCACGAGAACGCCGCCGTCTCGATAGGGAGGATTGGACTGATGCACCCGAGTCTCGTCGCCCCACTCTTGCCGGAGTTCGCCCTGAACTGGTGCCAAGCACTCTACGAGATCAGGGATAACGAGGAAAAGGACTCCGCCTTCCGAGGATTCTGTACACTCGTGCAATCCAATCCTGCAGGCATCGCCAAGGTACGCGGAGAGCCCGTTTTGAACAACCCGGAGGGTTGACATTCCGATACAGAGTTTGCTTTGGTTCTGCAATGCCATCGTCAGGTGGACTCAACCATCAGCAGAGCTGAACGATATGTTCGCCAGGATTCTCCACGGTTTCAAACAGCAAGACGCGGCTGGATGGGCGAAGGAAACCGCAGCGTTCCCACCGGTGATTCTCCAGCAACTTCAACAGAAGTACGGAGTGTAGAAAGTTCTGTACTGGTTTCCCTGGATATCATGGTATCGACCGACCGCACAACTCTTTCCTCGAGCTCATGTCTTTCTGCACACAATCAAATCGCACACACCTTGTTTCTCTCCCATCATCGCGCCTTAGTTATAGTGTCCGTCTGTCTCTACCTCTGTTTCCTTATTACCACTTTTCCCACTTCCTCCAGGCTCCGCTCCCTTCCCCAACTACTTCTCGCGGATCTCTCTCATGTCGACTCGTTTTACCTTTCCAGTAGTGTAGTCTTTCGACCGGGCCTCTGCCCCCATTTACCCCTTCAACTTCGTTCGTCCCCCTGTTGAAATCAATTTGGTTCCCTCTCTGTGTCCCCCACTTACAAGACGCCCCAGTTCAACATCACATATTATGATGACGTTTGCCCGAAAAAGAGTTGGAGTACAGCGAGTGATGATTGGGTGTGGCAACTACATGAAACAACGTAATACAAGGCTCCGTAAAGACAAGGATACAAAAACAACCTCATCACCCGAGGAGGTTAGACCTAACGAGATACAAAGGATAGGTTCGAGGGGAGGTCATGGTGCGAATTGAATCATTATAGGGGAAAGGGCCGAAAAGGTCTACGGTATACGTACTGGTAGGTAACCCCGATCCTTCTCAAGAACCAATTGAGGTTGGGGATCTTGGATTTAAGGTCCGCGTTGTCCATGCCATAATACCTCACCAGTAGGAGGACTTTGGGGTCTGCGGTCCGAGTATAAGTGGGCAATTGAAAGGCTGAAACGGAGGGGACCACACAGACCGTCGAACCCCAACAGATCGTTCACGGTTTTCGGGAAGATGTCGCTCGGCCGCCCCCTACTGTCTAACAGCTCGTGGAGATTTTCATTGAAATGTTTCTGAGTCTTAATGAAGCTGTTGGCTCTCCTAGCTTCGCTGGGGAGGTTATTTGTGGATGAGTCGTAGTTGAGTTTTGCACCACCGAAGCGCAAAATACTCAACGAGTTATGGATCTCTACTTGCAACAAGAGCAAATCCGAGCGTTGCTTATCGACCGTGTCCCGGAGGTCTTTTGGTACGTATTTATTAAGCTCTTCCTCAACTAGTTTCGCAACCGAGCTGTTTATACAGGTATCGATTTCCTGCTCGACTTGAGGACAACCACAGATCAACCTATGAACCTAACGACCGGATTTCACTCACTCTGTATTGTAAGGTGGCGAAGCACCTCGTTGTTGAGCGACTCCTCAAGCAGTTCTGCGGGAAACCCTCAGTTCTGTGTGGTCCACCCCGTGCAATGCTTACTTTTAATCTCTTCCTGCTCCGCCGATTGTGTCGATGTGAGGGACTCGAGGTCCTTCCGAATTCTGGTAAGAAACGGGCGTTTTAAGCTCTAACCGGGTCGTGGCGTGGTTAGGAAATAGTTACTGGTCCAGGGCCCTGTCGATTTCGACGTTTCCCACCGACGGGGACGTGACAACGTCCAAAAGTTGGTCTAGCCTGGTCTGCGCGGGCCTGTCAGTAGTCCGCACGAGAACGAGCATCCGACCAACGCACTTGGACAGCATGGGTGGTAGCAGCCATCGTGGTGTTGATCAACAGGCCCGTCGGGTCCTGCGGGGGGGTTGAGGCGTTAGTCGTCGGAGCCATCGTGTGGGGCGAAGGTTGGAAAGTGTGGCGGAGGTTGTCTCGGTGTCACGATTATCTTATATATGCCCAAGTCGAATTCAATCGATAATGGGATCGCCGATCACTAATTCGGTATAGCCATTTTCCGCCTCGCGGACGACTTCTATGCCACGAGGGTTCCTCGTGCTGTTCATATACAGTCCACAGACGGCGATTCGAAGATTTCACCGTTGAGGATAGCAATCGATTTGCAGGATGGCAACACTTCTAGATCTCGAACAGGCGGAGACACGATTACGGTGATCTGGGTTCCATGGAATTGCATGTTGGCTCTAGATATGGATGCTATAGTAAAACAGAATAATTAAATGCGAAGGGACCCTGGATCGATGCCTAGGATATCGGTGCATCAGTCCAGAGACTCACTGGTCCCGGTGCGTGATGCTCGTGGATGGCCCAGATAGATCCTACAGTCTAGGTATTCTATGATCATACACCCTCTACGGCGATTGGTGTTGCTCCCTTGTCGCTTCGGGCTCCGGAGTTTGCCTGAGGGTTTCCCCAGACGTGGCATTGAGTTGCGCAGCCATTAATGCCCTGAATCGCGAGTCTGGGTTGTTGACGAGTTGCGCGTACGTCCCGGACTCGGTGATATGACCATCTGTAGCTCTGTCAGCGACGATTTGCTGACTTGAGACGGTGGACGCAAACCTTCTAACACAACGATGCGCTCTGCACGGGCGATTGTCGATAGCCGGTGGGCCACAAGTAAACATGTAGTCTGTTTCTTGCGAAGGATCTTGTCGATTGCGTCGTTAACCTTGAGGAACGTCAGGGAGGATGATCGGAAAAAGGCACGGGGGGTAGCCCACCCTGTGTTCCGAAGTGGCGTCCAGTGCGCTCGTGGCTTCATCCAATGCCAAAATCGCCGGTTTCTTCAGAAGTGCTCTTGCGATCGCTAGTCTTTGCCTCTGGCCACCGGAGAGACTTAACCTGCCGACTGAAAAGGTTCGGTTTGAGTTTTATCAGTCAGCCTCATGAAACGACTTACTTGGTGTATCAAAGCCTTGGGGCATCCCCCACACAAAGTCGCAGTTTGCTTCCAGCGCGGCAGCCTCGATATCTTCCCTCGAGGCCGTACCGTTTCCATAGGCAATGTTAGAGGCGATTGTTCCCGTGAACATGACCGGATCCTGAGGTACCAGACCAATGACATCGCGCCATGATTTGGTTGTGAAATCCCTTATGTCTGGATGGGGGAGGTTAATTACACGGAAGAGGTCCTAGTGACGGACTCACCTCGACCGTCGAAAGTAACCCTCCCCCGCACAGGATCATAGTACCGTAATAACAAGGATGCGACTGAGGATTTCCCACTTCCACTCTTTCCGCTATATGAGTTTTGTTAGCGGGGCAACCTGACCACACACCAAAACCTTACACGATTGCGACACTTTCTCCGACGTTGAGATCGAGGTCGAAGTCCTTCAAGATTTCAACACCCTTGCGACTCGGATACTCGAAACTAACGCTCTCAAACTTGACGCGCCCCCCACTTGCTGGGTCCAAAACGGTGCCAACCCCCGGATCAATTACGGGGGTTCGGTCGATGAGTTCAAAGATTCGAGTCCCTGCGCCGACTCCACGCATGATTGAGGTCTACACAGCATAGGTAAGACTCTGCGATAAGCGACCTTCGGAGAGACCCACAAAGAATGATCTGGGAGTCTAGTTAGCAGCTGTGCGAAGTTACGGAGCATGTTTGCGTACGTGAGCATTTGCAAGCCCGACCCGACGTATACGGTATACAACAGCAGCGTTGACAGGTCTCCGACGGATATTTCACCCCGACTGACCAGCGTACCACCTATGAACCTAGCAGGTGAACATAACGTTTATAAGTGATGGAGGGTTCTGACCATAACCAAGCAATGCGAGCAGAGTGATGTTACCACTCCAAGCGGTACTTCCAAAGAAGATCCCACTGGCGTTGGCCTCCCGCCGGGCAAGCTCCAGTACAGTCTTGATCTTGGTATGAAACTTTTCACGTTCTTGTGGAAGGGCGTTAAAAGCTTGGACAGTACGAAGCGCAGCCAGTGATTCCTGTGCGACCTATATGCGGATGACTAAGAAGTTTAAGGTGGATGCCGCAGTCATTCCGACCTTGTTCATTTCCCCGAGGGCTTCCTGAGTTTGGTTTGACAGTCTTTTGAGGTAACGACCATAGAACACCTGGTAGAGGTAAGGGATGGGCGAGGGAACTGGGGGGGGGGTAACGTACAACGCCCAACGAGACGGGGGGAACAAGTGCGAGCATCAGGGTAGTGAGGGCGGGAGAAACATAAAACATTGCGCCAACTGGAAAGAAAGTGAGTCGCGAGAGATGCTCTGAAGTGCAGTTGCTTACGACCAGCAGAAGCCATTACAACTGCTCGGAGACCATCGGACAGGTTCTGTGTCACGCTGACGGAGGTAGGTGAGCGGGGACCACCAGTGGTGATGCTGTCGTACCTCTCGCCAACGATGCTGGAATCCACACTCAGCCTGCTCAAGACGTCACCTTCCCCACGCTCGACGAACTCCACTTCCTGTCCAAGTGCCGCGGCGTAGGTCCGTTCCCGTAAACGGGCGACGATCCGTTGACCGGCCATCCGCATAAGGATTGCGCGCCCTGTGTTCGCCAGAGCACCAACAGTGAACGCGACAAACAAGATCCCTGATGCTTGTCCGAGTGTGAGTCCATAGGGGATTTGCTGGAAATTTAATCTCCCACGATGAGTTGGAAGGAATGATGACGTGATTGAAACTCACCGGGTTCGCTGAGGTGAAGTAATCAATGAGTTTTCCGACGGTGAACGGGATGCTCATTGAGACCGAAGATGAGACCAGCAACAAACCCACGGCGAACGTGAGAGGTTTCTTCTCCGGTTTGGCCAACGCGACGATCTTCCGGAACGATGACGCGCTTTGCTTGTCCTTCGCAGTGACTGCAAGCAAACGAGACCATAGTGAAGGCTTCGGTGTCGGAGATGTCGGGGATGGTGTGCTGTATGCCCTCAGAGGTCCCAAGGATCTGGAAGGAAGTGCGAGCTGCGGTACAGCGAGACGGTACTGGAACCCGAGATGGAGGGTTGATCTGCCGACCAACGACGTCCGAAACGTCAATGACGTGCGCCCCCAGCCAGCAAATGAATTTGCCACCGGGTTCAGCACACGCAAACCGTGCATGAGGAGCGGGTCGTCCTCGTCGTCTTCGCCGTGGGTGTCGGGGGAAGGTGTGGTGTGTCCTCCAAGTAGGCCTTCGTGCGCGTCGGAGTCGATGATCAGCCGGGGCTCCCGACCCCGGACGTTTCGGAGGTGTCAGCGAACACATCATTGCCACGTGACACACAACACCCCTTCTTCCCGTTCTTCGGTGGCGGATTTCGTCAATCTCAAGGGTCGATCCCTCCGTTCTGGTCGAATAACCATGGTCAAAACTTACTTGTTTTGGTGTCTGGCGTTGTTGGCGGGCTTCGTTCTCGGCGGGGAGGACCTCACAAGGATAGGAAACAGGACAATCGAGAGGGTGCGTCTTTTGCAAACATGCCCACGAAATTCGTAGATGCAATCGGACCAATTTCGCGTCGAAAATGCGTGGGGTTGTAAGGCGTGGACGCTGACGAGTGCTTGACAGACTGTACAACTGCGAACGCATTCATTATACGCACCATATATCGACCAGGATCTGCAGAACAGGTGGTGGGACTTTGGAGGAGATGCCTACGTTGTATGCTATTTCCATACAAGTTATAACTGCCGTACCTCTGACCGAGGGCGGTCCACCTAGAACACCGCAAAGCATATCCGGTTGACCCGTGATCAGCCCTCAGAAATGGCAAGCCAATCCCATCCCCCAGGTTTTTACCCCGCTAATAGACCTCTGGATTAACAGGGCTGGCTTTGGTCACGCCTGCCTATTACCTCGATTAACTTTGTCATCGAGGTCGAGTTCAAGGTTGGCACTGGAAAGACCACGTCCGTGTCCCTGCTCACCCGCTGTTAGATTTCTGGTTCACCGAATCACTTGTATGGCGATGGTATGGCGATTTGGTTAACGAAGGGGCGGGCAGCACCCGGACCCGTATTTGGGAGCATCGGTAAGGCTATAATGACCGTATTTTATCGGCCTATTGATCGACGGCGACACAGACAACTTTGAGGGCCTGGGTCTATTCCTCGACACGTGCGCATCCTCGCCGAGGTGCCCCCATCCCTTCCAATTGATTTCCCCCACAGGTACTCGAACGCGCGCCACGCATACTCGTTCCCCCGTATCGTTGCCATGCTCGGCGATGGAAAGACTTCATATGACCTTGACAATGATGGGGAATCCAACTCCATCGGCTCTTGTTCTGTTCGTTCACTATCGATTGCGGCCTCTTGGTCCCCCTGACGTTTTTTCCAGGCTTTCTTCAGGCGAACGAACATCGCAACCAAACTCAAGATTACCTATCTTAGGGACGGGCTCCTCGATGTACGTTTTCCTCCCACGAGTCTAGTATTCCCAATTGAAAGTCACGACAATTAGGTCAAGATTCACTACAAAGCTTGTGAGTCTACTCTTTTGGAAGATGCTGGAAGGTCTTTGATGCCTGTGTGAACTAGGGGATGATTGGACGCCATGCTTCACACTGAAGAACGTTTCATTGCCTGAGGTGCCATTCCTCGGCTTCTCTGCCATCACCGGGGACGTTTCTGATGACCATGAGTACGAGATTCTGGCATCTCTTGGAGTTCTTCGTCATTGACAACACCCCTTTTCACTTGCAGCATCATAAGCGTCACAACTTACTCTGCCATCCTCTCCAATACCAACAACCCCCGCGGAAAAATACAGCTTGAGGAGTCCGCTTACTCAGGGTGGTTCTGGACCCTTGGAAAAATCGTCTTCTTCGTTGGCGTCGTGGCAGGCGTCCTATACGGGTACAAAATTTACGCCCTGAGGAGCGCGCAGAGCTTCAACAGCTATCCCCGGTCACCTGGGATAGGGGGCGCAGGATTTGGGTTCTACGAAAAGAGGTTTTAGTCCCCCCCCCCCTACTGGGCGCTGACTGCGCGGCGCCCGTGAGGGACGGGCAGTCTTAGTGGATAGGGTGTAGGTACAACGCACGCCATCTTCAGTGATAATCTATTTGTGCCTTACTGTAAGCTGTTCTCGGGCTATCCGTGCACCCATTGTTGGAACGCCCAGGGGAGTCGGAGGTGGAGTCGGATGTGCCGACTCTCACGCTGTCATGATTTGGGACCCTCAAGTTGCACGTGACGTGGAACTTCCTTCCCTCCCACCGCGTCCGCGCCCGTTCCCCGATACAGTGCCGACACTGGGCTTACCTGATTAACATCCGGAAACAGTCTTCCAAGGATGCAGCAGCCGATCTATTACTCCCGCAATGAGTACATTGAAACCGTGTGTATTGATCCCCACACAGGATGCAACCCTCGACTTATCTGTATGGAACATATGTTGGGTCCTACGGCACTCAACGTATGGTTTGACTACTTCAGGATACTGGAAACAAGGTATCCCGCAAGGCGATCATCGCCGGACCACAAAATATCATCCTTGGGGGCAAAACGATCATCTCAAATGGAGCGATCATTCGGGGTGATTTGAGGCGGACTGGAAGCGGTCACACCGTCGTCATTTCATTGGGAAGGTACTGTCTGATTGGAGAGGGTTGCATCATGCGGTACGTTCCGTTCTTCTCTGGCTAGGAGTCCGTGTCCGTTTAAGCCTTTGGTTGGCTTTTCCACACTGTTGGACCATCCACGCCGGGCCGTGAACAGTGGACGGCGGACGTGGTATGGTCGGTCGATTGCAGGCGGCACGGCCAAACGAGAATGAAACTTGTGTCTGACACTGATGGCGACCATTTCCTTCCGAACGATCCGTTATATTCTGTGGGCGGGTTGGATGTGCTACTTATAGGCCGCCGTACAAGACGTATCGAGGGAATTTTAATTATTATCCCATGAAGATAGGGGACCATGTTCACATTGGGGCCGGGACGGTCGTTGAAGCTGCTACCATCGGTAACAACGTCGAAATTGGGAAGAATTGCGTGGTAGTACGTCCGTTTCTCTCGTCCCCCTTTCCATTCCAAGACAGCGCCGATCCGTTGTTTCCGCGCTCAGTGTGCGCCGTGCCTGGCGGTTTGAAGGCTCTGAGCTTAGGTGAACGCCTCTTGACGGGCCCCAATCCTTTCAGGATTCCTTTCAGAGCACATCCACCCCCCCGTACCTCCCCGGCGGCAGAACCTCACCCCCGAACATTACATACTGACATGGTCCACACTTGTATTTGGGACTTCACAGGGGAAATTTTGCATAATCAAGGACTGCGCGAAGATCGAGGACAACACCATACTACCTCCGAACACGGTGGTACCGGCCTTGGCGGTGTTTCGTGGCTCACCAGGTTTGTTCTCAATTTGGTGTACATGTTCCAGAAATTGACAAGGATGCGACCTGCAGGGAGGTTCGTCAAGGAATTGTCCGAGTCTACGCCGGAGCGCGTGGAGGCGGTGACGAAGCAATACTATAATCGGTTTGTTCCTATGCAGGATCGATAGGCTATCAGCTGTCAAAGCGAGAGAGATTCATGTTTCCTTTGTTCCAACTGGGGATTGGAAGATCGACGGGGGGGCTAATATGTCCATACGCGACCAGACGGGCCCGGCTTTAGGCACGGGAAAAGATGGTGTACACGAGAGCCTCGCCATTCACGAAGTGACCGATCTGTTGGCCACTGAATAGAAATAGGTACGAGTGACTTCTAGTATCAAACGTCTCCACGCTGGGATGGAATCGGCTGACGTTCCGGTTCCTTACGCTCTGATATCAGGGAAATAGACTGGTGCTATAACCGTTTCCACCGTTCTCAAAATGCAAGAAGCCTTGTGCCCCAGGAAGATTATGTGAGCCAGTATAGACGCTGACCGCTCCCGAGATGCACCCTCGGGCCCAAACTACCCAAAAGGGTAAGGAGTAGTCGGCTGCGGTCCGGCCGTCGGGTGATATGGGCGACACGAGACACCAGGCACGGCAAAGAGACTTGGACGTCAGATACCTTTGATCCAAATGGGGACGACTGATCGACAACTCAGTTGCCTTCAACTCCTTCAACCTTCCGTTTTGGGACTTCTTCCTTTTTCGGACAAGGCAGCCACCCGCCGCTCTTCATATGGAGGCTGCCGCTTTCCTTTTTTGGCTGGGGGCTTGTTTCCGTTTTGGCATCCAACCCAGCGCTCGGACGAAGGTCGTGATGACCTCCGAGACGTATTTAAGGGTGGGCAACGCTTTCCAGTCTCCCCACCGCTCTCCATTCGATCTACTTTCGAATCCAGTCCACTCACTTTGCCTTCCGCAACCAAACCCACCACAACAACAACCACAATGCAGTTCACTCGCGTTCTTGCTACCCTCTTGGCTTTCGGTCAGTAGCATCGTCGCAACTCGCTTCGATCGGCGGTCGCTTACCAGTCTTATTGTTTTAGCTGCTGCCTCCACTTTGGCCAGCCCGATCCCTGCCGGGTCCTTCTCCAAGAAGGAAGTCACTGGGGTCAAATACAACATCCTCGCTCGGGAGCCTGAAGTCCAGGGTTCCGATTTGGACATCCTTGCCCGTGACCCCGAGTCCGTCGAGGCCCGCGACCCAATCTGCACCCCCCGCATGTGCTCCTAAACACATCGCTTGGCCTACACCATCACCCTCCACCGTCACTTTGAATATACGCGCGCAGCCCGCCAAGTTCTTGACAGTCCTTTCATCGACTCTCGCCTCCACCCCTCTTCGATTTCTTCTGGTCCCCATCTCGCTACCTATCCGCTCAGACGGATAGGAAGAAAATAGATCTGCCTCACCTTTCGTCACTCCTTTTGGACATCCTTTCCCTCTCCTTCCTGGCTCAGTCTTCGGTTTCTCGCCCTTCGGTTTCGTTTCTCCACCATACGTGGCTTCGGTTAATATCTGGATTCTCGCCTGTGTATTGATAGTTTTGCTTTCTCACCACCCTCTTTACCCTTTGCCGTGTCCCTAATTCCGGCAACCTACCCGTTACTACTTGGTAACTCTCCCTTGCGTGGTCCATAGTCCGTGTCCGATGTATTACTAGATATTCTTATAGAAATTTGTCCATAACAACCTTTCGCGTGATACGTACCGTGTCGGAAAGTGCAAGTCACGGTGAACACTCCGAACTCACAGTATCCTTTCTCCTGGGTCTTGGGGCCAACTCGAGCGCCCCACTGCGGGTGTTACCTGCCACGGTAACAAGTTGACAGGCTTCTGTGGATCCGTCGTGTTCACCGGCGCTCCCCGATCCCGACACGCTAACGACGCCGGCATTAAGACAGCTGTAGTGGAATGCAATCCAATTTCAGATTGTGAGTAGGTAATATCCGTCCAAGTGCCAAACGGTTGACTGATCGATGATCGACTCAGGCTAACGCAGGCTTCTCGCCACGAACCTTATCTTGTCTGACTCCTTCTCCATTTCTGACACCTGGTTCCGTGACAGGAATGGAGACGATAATTTCAAACACCATCGAGAACTTTAAATCCTGGTTCGTCGCAAACGGAGGCTATTTTCACCCTGACGCACGATTTCAACCAGGTGCGGATCGATCATCTTCTCAACCTTACCGTCATCGGCTGACGCGGTGTTGTCACCACCCAGACACTTCTGGCTACAAAATCGTCGCAGATAAGGAAATACCAGTCGATACGACCATTGTTACTTGTCCATTCGGACTGGCTATCACGAAAGAACTTGCAACGCTCGCCATCTTAGCGGTCCTCAAAACCGATGACGTACCGCCTGAATGGACGGAGAGACAGCTCATCTGCACGTATATGTGTTTGCATTGGGTCTTTGAAGCGTAAGTTGCATCGGATGGTATGAGCCGTTTGACCCCGCCCATTGATTTCCCACTTACCGTTTAATCAAAAGATCTCCCAACCTCCCTGAATCGCTGGCACACCTCCCATACCTTAAGATGCTGCCCAAGTCAGAACAACTCCTCACTCCCCTTCATTTTTCTGAGAAGGAATTGGAGGCTTTCAGGGGGTCCCACCTGTACGGGGCCACGATAGATCGAAGAGACGTTCTACACAACGAGTGGCAGGGGTGTCTCGAGTGCTTGACAACTGCGTCCGGTGATGACGTGTACCAACGGGGATATACGCGGTGAGCATCCCGGACCACGGATTGCGATAACTTTTAACTGCCATTCCGCTCAATCCAGGGAGCGATACATCACGGCGGCAACCTACATCTCTTCGCGGGCATTCCCCTCTACATTGATATCACAGAGTCCATCCGTTGTGGCCTCGGCAGACTCATACCCAGTCCTACTTCCTGGACTGGACTCGCTAAACCACGCGAGAGGGCGGCCCGTTTCGTGGGTCGTAGACCACCTACCTCCTACGGACCCGAGTAGGGGTTCCGGGCAACAGCTGGGCCTATCTCTCGTTATCCACTCACAGACTCGACTGGGAGAAGAACTCTCGAATAACTACGGTGCGAAACCTAATGCGGAGCTGATACTTGGCTACGGTTTCACCTTGGAAGACAATCCAGACGATACGATCGTATTGAGCATAGGTGGTGGACCCGCGGCCTCAGATTCGGATCCGCGGGAGAAACAGAGGTGGGAGGTTGGTCGGGACGCACGCGGAGTTGAAGGTGTCTGGCATCACGTCTTGGGCGTCGTTTCCTCTGTTTTAAAACCTGAGGAAGCTGGGGAATCAGCAACCGCGAGGCTCGAGAGTCAGCTAGATGCTGCAAGCATGCTTTCAGAGATGTGCCGATCGTACTTGCGGCGGCTACCCCAAATTCCCACCGCCTCAGATGCGCCGACCCTGGAGCTGCGGCCAGAGGTATTGACAATGTTTACGCATTATATCGAAGGTGCAGAAGCTTCTCGAGAGATCACTACCTCTGCTCATATTCGGTTTCAGGACAACGGGACATCTTGGAATCAATTTTAAGATTCGCCGAGGAGAAGGAGGAGGAAGCGATAGATGAAGCTCAAAAACTCGGCATTGAACTCGAGTTCGAGTGACGTGAACCGTTTTTCGCACAGGGGCGGACTGGGGAATACTAAGATAGGCGTTGGGCCCATGAGCATGTATGCGCGGCTCTTCTGAGAGCACGGAAGCAACCGCAGGGGAGCTGAAGCAATGGTAGGTCGTATAGTGTATTCGTGGGTCCTCAAAGGATAGGTGTTATGTTTGACTACAAAGCGATTGTATGACAGCAGGGTGAGGGGTCTCCCTTGATGGGAAGAAGAGAACTCGAAAACAAGAAAGTAAACAAGGACGTGAGGTAGATGGAAGGTGAAAATAGTATAGTGTTGTCAGATCTTGGGGTCCAATTACTCCTCATCTGCGCGAAGGTGGCTAAAGCGCAAAGGTCAGACTGGCCAATCTACGAGCAAAAAAGCGCGCGCTCACTCTCCGAGTAGTTTGTTCATCTGGAACATGTCTAGCCTGGCTTGTCCGAAAACTGCCCTGAACTTCTCGTCACCGACAATAATTTTCTTGTTGTTCGGGTCCTGTAGATCGTTCCCCTTGATATAATCCCACAACTGTTTCACGGTCTGAGGACGGGAGAGCCTCTCGACACCAAGCAACGCGACCAAAGGCTCGCTGCGATTGTAGTTGGGTTAGGCGCGATCCCACGAACTGCAGGTGGACGGGATCCATACCTCAAGTTATATTCCTTCGAGAATCCACCCTTTGCTCCGCCCCCACCCCGAGCCTTTCTCTTCTTCCCGACCGTACTGTCCGCGTCACTCCCGTCTTCGCCGCTGTCCACCGTGTCGGCGGTCAGGGGTTTCCTCTTCTTGCCGGGACCACCCTTCTTGCCCACACTCGTCTTGGACTTTCCGACCGTAGTTCTGGAACTCCTCGAACGACTGTTCAGCTCGTTCGAGAGCTGACGAGCGTATTCTGCGTCCGCCTTCTCTTGCCCGTTCTTCTTCTGGCGTTTTTTCGTAGGACGTTTCGGCGAGTTTCCCGATTCCCCCTCTCCCTCTCCTTCCGCTTCGGCAGCGCCTTCTGCGTCCGCGTCTTCATGCACGCCGTTCGCATCAACAGACCCGGAAACGGAGGCCGCCTCGTTCACGCTCTGAAATATCTCCCCAATAATTACGTCGATAGCTCCCCTGTTTTCCTTCATCCATTCGTACGTCAGGGAAGGGTCCAGAGCCTGTAACCGTTTCCGAACCGATTTCGCGCTGATCTGGTTCAAGTCGACCCCAGGGGCGGTCAGAACTTTGCGGATGGCGGGCTCCAGGTCACGAGGGATCATATTTCAACCACGAGCCAAGATGAGAGAAGTGAAGGCGTAATTCCCTCGTCGTGTGTAAGGTAGGGATGCTGGTCGTTTGCGGTTAGTTGTCTGTGGTATCGCGGGAGAGTGAATCCTTGAGGTCGCGGGATAGATTGGAATGAGGAGGGTGCAAGAAGACAGAGGCTGAGACGCGCCTTGGCTCGTCCGGACCAGATTCCGCGTTTTGAGCGTCGCGACCGGAAACAAGCCAACTGGAGCGGTTCTTCCGAGTTGCCTATTCTGGAAATCAATTAGGGGCGCAACATGAGATCGCAAAGCAAGATGATAACATGGTCAATGGGGTATAAATGCAAGATTAGACAACCAGTCCGTGCTACCGAAGTACCGCCCACCCATCTACAACCGGCCCAGGAGGTCCGGGCGGTGGGGGTGGCACCCCGCCCTGGACCTGCTCCTGTTGTCTCCGCCTTCGCTCCTCCTCATCTCGTCTCAGCCTCTCGACCCAACGATTTCTTAGGTAAAAAAGACCAGCGATCATCACCACGAGTGACATCAGTAACATCGTTTCTGCAAGTTCGTCATCCTCTTCGTCTCCCCGTTCACGGTTTCCGCGGAGAGCCCCATCAAAGTAGTCTTCCGGACCGAAGTCCATATCTCGGTCTCGGGCGTTTTCTCGGCTTTTCCTGTCTCTTGCCCACTACCGAGGTAAAGGTCCCCTGTTAGTGGTTGCGGAACCTGTTGAAGGTACGAGAACCGACCTCAACTGCGTCATATTCATCCGAGTGCTCCTCGTTGGGAGTGCCAGCGTACGGGTCTTCGGTTCGTTTTCCCTCGATCCCAGGATTCTCAGTGGCGTCAGGTGGGGAGTCTTCGAGCGACTCACGTCAGCATGGACAAAACCTGGCGATGCGTTTCTCCAACGTACCGTGTTTGTGATCTCGTAGGATAGTCGTATGCCAGAACTTCCGGATGCGCAACTTTATGAGCGATAGTGTAACTGGGAAGTATGCCTCCGTGTTGGTCGCCAGCGCTAAGTCGTAGTGCCGCTTTGCCAAGTGGAAGTCCTGGGATGACATCATCAGACCATCGCGTGCGTGCGTGGGCTTGATTAAATACCTGAGTGACGCCGATTCCGTTCTCGTACATCCATCCAAGGTTCCACATTGCCAAGGCAGAAAGTTGAGTGTCCGCTGCTGATTGATAATATCCAGCCGCCTTTTCCCATCGTACGGCTTCTGGTTCATCAGGGACGCCAAAACCATGGTAATAGTAGTCTCCGACTTTCACCAATGCGTCAACGTTGTTCTGGGATGCCGAGCGGGTCCACTGTGTCAATGCGACCCTCGCAGTATCGTTTGAGGGTAACATGGGCGAAAACCTTGTGAATTTGAGGACACTCTTGTCTAGAACGAAAGCATCAGTAATGTGAGATATTGCTGTCGTTCTCTGTCGATGAGCAAACCTTGGTCCAAGACATAAGCCAAGTTATTTTGGGCTGGCTCGTATCCCCTCTCGGCGGCAATCCACCATTGGAGCATCGCCATCTCCTTGTTTCTGTCATTCCCTGAAGCCCAGGCGAGGTTCGCATGGGAAACTAGGTCCACGTCCCACACCCCTCGTTCTGCGACCACCTTGTAGAATGAGACCGCAACCGAACACGCACTGGAGGTGATGTGTCGAGGGTAGCCGGTCGCGCGCATAGTTCTCGCCTGGAACTGCGCAAGATAATGGTAGGCTTCGAACGGAGACCCATTCCTGATCGCGTTCTCGAAATGGGTAATCGCCAGTTTCATCTCGCCGCGTTCTAAAAACAAATAGAAATGGTTGTCAATACGGTTATCAAAACCAGGGGTGAAACTGACCGTAGTGGTGCTTTCCAAGGTTCACCTGCGCCTCGGCAAGCTCTTGCCCAGCAGCGACGGTGAAGTGTCCGACGGCCTTCTGGATATCTCCCTTTCCTGTGACCAAACCGTCCCTGTAAATGATTCCCAGCCCGTTGTGACACTCCCTGTCTCCGAACTCGGCCCCACGTTCAAACCACAACTTTGCCATGCGATAGTCCGTCTTGACACCATCCCCCCTCAAAAACATCCGGCCGATGTATGCGGCGCTGGCGGCAGCAAACCCGACGTGACCTGCATCTTCACGAGAAGGGAATGGGACGTGGCGCAGGTCGGGTGGATCAGTGGGCCAGATCTGCCTGGCGATGTACAGGAAGTAATGCATTGCCTGTTCGTAGTCTCTGTGTATCCGACCCACGCCTTCGCTTCCTGAAGCGATACCCCCAGGTGACTGGTATAGTGAGCCCTGGTAATAAATCTTCCCAAGTCGGTATGCAAAGTCCGTTTCTCCTCTGTCGGCATTGAACTAGGGGGATCCGTGTCACTAGGAGAACCTTAACGATAACACCAACTCTCACCAAGTAGTACTCGAGGACATCCTCCCACGTGTCTCCGGACGCATGGGAGCTGGCCGCTTTCACGACCGACCGCTGGGAATTGAATCCGGTCGAAGCCACGCTAGCACCAGGGCCATAAACACCACCGGCAAGGTCAGAAAGTTTGACGGCGGTAGGTGGTATCGTCCTCCCCCCAGGTGGACCGGCCTTGAAAGTATTCATGGCTATGCATAGACGATCATTGTCGGGGAGACTACCAGTGGGAGAGCCAACCACGAACCTTGTCGAGCTGCTCTCTCGTACCACTCCACTGCCTTCGTACAATCTTCCTTGACACCTATCCCAGTCCAATACCTGTACCCGAGTGCCATTTGCGCACCGCGATGCCCACCAGCCGCAGCGAACGTGTAATACAGCTGCGCTTTGGCTTGATCAACATTTGTGACATCGTGGTAGCCAGTTGCATAAAAGAAACCGAGGAGGGATTGAGACGTGGCGTTCCCTGTGATTGAAGCGTGTGTGTTGAGAGTCTCGAATGCTAGCTTCGGGTCAGAGGGGTAACTGGAGATAGGCGGGAACTGCAGGGAACCCGTTACCGTCTTCGTACTGGAGTCAGGGAGGCGAACAACGTACGAGCGATATTGACGCCAAGGTAAACATGGCATCCGTGTGTCCTAAGCTGGTTGCGTGCTTCAGCAGGGAGATGACCGCGGCAGTGTTTCTATAACCTTCGCCGGTTTTCGCACCACCTTCGCGGTCATCACCGTTGGAGCCCAGTATTGTCCAGATAATACGTGGAAGCCAAGACTGATGCCTGAGTTTCATCACTATCCGAATTGCGCTCGAGATGGGGCCCCGGCCATGCGGATCCGGAAGTACCGACGAGAAGGCTTTGGAAAAGAACCCAGAAGATGGGTGGGTGGCTGATTGTGCTTTTTGCGTTGAAGAGGAATCATGGATGGTGGATAAGAGTGCAGCGGCCTTCTTGTAAACTCGGTCAGCTGTGCCACACCACATGCCCTCCATTAGATAACATTGAGCACCCCTAAAATAAACCGGAGGATTCGCACCTTCATAGGATGGAGGAGCCCGCATTACCGCTTGATTTGAGTACACATCTCCCAATCTATCCACGCTTTCGGGTTTCCGTGCGTCCGGGGGTTCACTGGTCTGTTCAGGGGTGTCTGTGGCTGAACATAAAACGACCCCGAGGGCGATGATCACAAAGATAACCCATATTGGCCCAATACGCCGCGATTTTGAGGTAAGAGGCATAGCTCAGAGATACACGGTGATCCTGGAGCTGAATATCGTGAGATGGTGGCACGTCAGTGCGGAAGCAATTGGGGTGGCGTTCCCGAGCCTGGTTTTTGAGAAGGTATCACAGAATTATCGTAGACCAACGGTAGAGGCCCCGGAAGAGAAGCAGAGCGAAGACGAAGGATGAAGATGGAAGCGAAAGGTTGAGGTCGCACTCTCAACTTGAAGTCATCGTGTCACCTTCCCTCGGCTCACGTGGCACTCTCGATCTCGTCCATTATCTTCCCGATGGAACAAGTCGAATTATTGGCCGATTTACTTGGAAAACACCCGTAAAATCCAGGAAATATCACCGCAGCCGAAAAACCCGATTGCTGACTTTACCCCACTACACCCCAGGCAATCCGTTGAGATCCTCCCAGAAGATATGGCTGGATGGGTCCCAGAGTCGACCCCGACCTACCCGTTCCTTTTCGCGGAGGGCAATCTGGGCGTCCCACAGAAAGCGCTCTACAAGGCGTACTTGGTTGCCGTACGCGCCTACTTTGGCCTTCGTAACGAGTCTCGCAAATCTGCAGCCCCGCCCCAGCAATCCAATCAGTTAGACCGTCTCACCCGAGTGGTCCTCCTCGCCAATCCAGCTCACCAAACCGCTCTCAATACCCGCAAGAGACTCGTCCAGAATCTCACCGTTGATCCTTACTATGAGCTCAATTTATCCGCCAGCTTCCTATCATGTCGGGAGTGCGCCAAGGAATCGATTCTTTGGCACCATCGAAGATGGCTCCTGGGTGTCATCCACAAGGTCCCCACCACCGCTGGTGCCGATAGCATTCCGGAAACGGTTCCTCCAGACGCCCTTGAGGCTGAGTTCGTCCGCGCTTCCGCAGCCTGCCATGTATACCCTAGGAATTACCATGCATGGGCTCACCGACGCTTTTGTGCGAAGGCGCTGGTTGCTTCGCAACAATCAGGAGCCCTTTCAAACCCAAGCGTACTCACAAAGGAGTACCAGAGGACGTTAAAGTGGATCGAGTCCCACATCTCGGATTATTCGGCAATGAATTACGCGACCAACCTCGAGAGGATGTTAGTGGGTGGGATCCTGGCCGAGCCGTGCTTGCCCGCGAAGGAGCATGCAACGTTGCTTTTGCAGTCATACCCAGACCGCGAATCTCTTTGGATGTACCTGCGAAGCTCTGTGACTCCCGGGGGTAAGATGGAACTGATCACGCCAACGAAAGAGACCCTTTCTGTTCGGCAATTTATGCTGAGGTATGCCATGTGGTGGAAGATTTCCGTAAGTTTCCCCGCTACATCCACAAGTCAATTATCTGAAACAAGAGAACCAGCAGGGCCAAGAGGTTCCCATCGAGTTGCTACGCAACGCTCTTGCCTGTAATTATTCTTTCCAAGACTTCAAACACCTGGGATCATCGAGCTAACGCCCCAAACCCCTGTCACAGTGAGCGAGGATTTGTCCGTAGCAAGTCGTTCAAATTAACGTGACAATGACATTAGTGGTAAAGAGGAACTTGGAATAGTTAAACCGTCAAAAGTGGGGGGGGGGGGGGTTAGCAGAATGAGAAAGATCCTATCGGGGAGGGTTCAAATACTGCAATTTCATCCACTCCTTGTCGTTTGTCCTAAAGTTGACACCCTTCCTCGCCCACCACTCCCTAACCGCTTCACCACCCATCAAGGCATCCTCAAGAGCCTCCTCGATATCGCACGTCCTATATTGGATCGGCAAACCGCTCTTATCCCACCACTCCAACACCTCGCGCCGGTTAAACTTCGTTGCGCCGGTCAACGCCTCCTGATCAAATATCATCTGGAGGCCACTCCCCAGCCACCACTGCAACACTTCCACCTTTCCATGGCAACTAGCATGGTAAAGCGCCTGGCGGTCGTATTTGTACTCGAGTTGGGACTGGGCCCACCACTCGAGTACCCGAACGTGCCCTGCAGTAGAGGCTGCATCCATCACCTTTCCTACCTTGAGTGCTTTGTTCACTCCGAGTCGACCAGAACGGGATTGGGCGAGCCACCAATTCAGGACTGAAAGGCGGTTTTTCGCGGAAGCCAATTCCAACGCAACCTCATTGTACTCCAACGGGAGGCCAGAATTTACCCACCACTCGAGGGATGCAACGCGACCGTTTCTTGATGCTCCATTGATGGCCTCCGAGATCGATTTCGTTGATGGTAAGCGAAGGACATCTGGACGGGTATCCAGCTTTCGTTTCCACCAGGACAGTACAGATATCCGCCCGTATTTTGCGGCGGTGATTGGAAGGAGGTCGTATTCGAAAATGGATAGGTACGTCGATTGGTGTTTGTTGAAGAGGTATTCAAGGACGTGGGTGAAGGCGAAACGGATGACCGGCACCGCTATCCGCTTCGTCGGGAGCTTGGCAGCGGGGTGGGACAGTACGGCATGGACACGTCTGACGTCTCCCGAGAGGATTGCATAGTCTACGCTACTGGCGTCTTGCCACTGGAGTGGTTTGGGTATTAGGGTGGGAAGGCCCAGGGCGGTAGAGAGTTCCCAGTCTCTAAGGTTGTCGAGCACCTCGGCGATAACTTCCACCGGAAGATCTGGAGTTGCTTGACAACGAAGGTGGGGACGAAGGGGTTCTGGAGGGGGAGAGGGAGGTGTGTAAACGATGGGCGTGGGTTTGGGGCCATTGTCACATGGAATCGATGGGAAGTGGTATGTTTGAAGATCGTACTGTGCGAGGCGGTGGGCTAGTAGTTGGTCCGAGCCGCAGGTAGGCAGGTCTCTCGCTCGTAGAAATAGAAGGAGTTGTTCGTGGGAGAACCCGCGATATGCACCATAGACGAGATCGAAGGTTGAGGAAGGTACCTTGGAAAGAACGAATGTCAGCGAACCACGACCAAGCTCGAGGCCCATCTACGCACCGATAAGACCATGAGACAAAGGGGTGAGAAAAGAGGTGGAGTGGGGGGAGATGGAAGAGAGAGCCAAGGGAACTTTACATAAATCGAGGAACCAGCTGAGTACCCGCCAGGGTCCAATCTCGGCTCATCCCGCACGAGTGAATGTTGTACACAAGACTCCCCCCAGCTGCTCATCACCTGGTCCGCAAGTCGTCGTCAGCCATCAGCATCGGGGTTAGCCCCCTTTCTTGTTTCGTTCGTGTCAAACGACCTCACTCTACCGTTGCGGGGAATATGGCGCGTCCGTTGCCTAAGGAACCTCTCGTCTGGGTGGACTGCGAGATGACCGGCCTCGACTCGTCAAAAGATAGGCTGCTCGAAATAGCCGTCCGTTCCCGTCACACCACTTCTAGACGAGACCCATCCTGAAGCGAGGTCCAGGTCATCGTCACCGACGGAAACCTAAACCCTGTTGACGAAGGAATAGAGTACGTCATCAAGACCGAGATGGAAGTGCTTGACAGGTAATGGCTCATTGAGTGATTCTCAACGGCGGCTATGTCTTCACATAACCACTGACGCTGGTGCTACAGCATGGGGGATTGGTGCAAGAGACAACATGAAGAGGTGTGTATCTATTCGGGGCATACTGCCCTATCGTAAACTCACGTAGCGAGCGGCAGTCAGGTCTCACGGAAGCGTGCTTGAAATCACCTCATGCCCACGACACCGTTCGGCGGGTGGTTCTTGAATACATCAAGAAGTGGATCCCTCAACAAAGAGCCGGCGTCCTCGCTGGAAATTCGGTACACGCTGACCGTGTATTTTTGGTTCGAGAAATGCCAGAGGTCGCAGACTGGTTACATTATCGGCACGTTCTCCGCAATCTCCCTTTTCCGGCCGGCTGATGCGAGGTATCTCCGTTGCTGTAGGATCGTGGGTAGGTCCTGAAACACCTCATTACCCTCTCTGCTTGTTCACCTCCACCGTCAAAGACGTTTCTTCAGTCAAGGTTCGTAACTGATGGAGCTCCACTTGCGGAGCGCTCACCACTCCGCCCCGGTAGGAACTTTGCAGAAGGTGGTACCCATCCCAAGTTCTGCAGAAAACGAATAACGATCACCGGCGAGTCCCCTCCAATATCTACCCTCCGGCTGTCATCATTTACCCGTTTGGCCGTAGGGCGCTGGACGACATCAGAGCCTCAATAAATGGTGATTAAACTTCTACATTTTTACCCGTCACAATCTCACTTTCTCTTCACAGAACTCAAGTGGTATCGCGAACGGATTTTTGTCTCGCCCGACTCGGAGGATCGCTAACCGATGTCAAACCCTTTGCCGTCAGTACCGGTTGAGATTGTGACAAAGATTGGCCCATTCATATGCTCTAACATGACAACGAATCTCGACGTAATGGAGTAAATAGACCGAGGCAGGGTGTGTGGAGGGCGCAAGAACTGCGACTGAACTGCGGTGGGGAGCGAGATTCTGCCTTTCTATTGCAGCAACACATCGGAGTGTTGGAGGGCCGCTAACCCAACTCCGGCCGCACGTTCCCACACAATCATTCGTCAACTGAACGCCGAGTCCTCAAGTCTATTGTCTAAGCTGTGGGCCGGGCCGC